>UMGE01020960.1_pt1 | contig 11086 bp, 8 predicted proteins | sample 1965191 | NCBI WGS metagenome assembly UMGE01 (sample SAMEA4836065, study PRJEB28245) | human gut metagenome | biome: gut microbiome; material: fecal sample | place: Denmark | collected 2008 | reverse complement strand
AGGAGTTTTCCTCCAAGTTCATCTTCGGCATCGATGAGCTTTACGTCGTGGCCACGACGCGCGGCGATTAGCGCACAGACCATCCCAGCGGGTCCGGCTCCTATCACCGCTATGCGTTTGGGTTCTTTGGCGGGAGCGGGTGTCTGGGGCATGAGGTATTCAAAGCTGCAGCGTGGATTGACGGCACACTGCGGATGGCCCCCTTCGACAAACTCGTTGAGGCATCCTTCCTGGCATCCGATGCAGGGGCGAATATCTGCCACGCGACCGGCGTACGCCTTGTTGGGCCACTCGGGATCCGCAAGCAGCGGGCGTCCGAGCATGATCATATCGGCGTCGCCATTGCGAAGGGCGCGTTCGGCAATGTCGGGGTAGCCCAACTTACCCACCGCGACAACGGGTACGGGAAGGCCGGCATTGGAGCGGATATTGTCGGCGGCAAAGCGCTCTCGAACGGCGCGCGCCACGGGAACGAAGCAGCCTGCGGGCATGCTCGCAGGCGGGTGGGGCATCCACCAGTTGTCATAGCAACCAAGGTCGACGTCAAAGATGTCTACTCCCGCCGCCACGAGCTCTTCCATATAACCCAGGGTCTGTTCGACTGTACGGCCGCCGCGCATGCGTCCCAGATAGGTCGAATTCATGACCTGCTCGTCATAGGTTTCCTCGAGTGCAAGCGAAAGGTCGATGCGGTACATGATGGGGTAGTCGGGCCCAACGCGGCGACGGATTTCTTTGATCATATCGAGGCCAAACTGACGCCAATCGGCATAACGTCCGAGCTTGCGATGGTTAAAGGCGGGGTTTCCGAGCTGCTCGATAAGATAACCCTCGTGCCCGTGCAAATAGACGCCATCGATGCCCATGGCATGAGCATCGGCCGCCGCTTGGCCGATATTGTTTACGATACGGCGCAGCTTTTGGTCCGAGAGGCGCATGCATGGAATGGCGGGGATGTAGTAGTTAGGCAAGAAACTCGCCGAGACCGGAAACTTCTTTTGCGTGATGAGGCATTGCGGGTTGCCCACGCGGCCGAGTCCGGCCGTAAGCTGGACAAAAATGCGTGATCCGAAGGCATGGACACCTTGGGCAAGGTCGCGCCAGCCTGCCATAACGGTTCGGCTTCGATCGATGCGCGGGAAATAGGTGAGCTTGTCCAGCTCGGTGACCGTGGTATCGATGCCGTGGCTTACCGGTACGAGTCCTGTTGTGATGAGGCCGCAGCCGCCTTTGGCGCGGGCGAAAAAGTACTGCAGCATCATGTCGCTGGGGCGGCCAGTTTCCTCGCACATGTCGATATTGCCCATCGGCGCCATGACAATGCGGTTTTTGACGGTGAGCTTGTTAATTTTGATGGGAGAGAAGAGCTTGTCAAAAGGATAGAGCTCTTGTGTCATGCGGGACGATCCGCAACCGGAATTTTTGGCGGGCCAGCTGTCGAATGAGTCGACGAGTTGCTGCACCAGTACGTCTTTTCCCAATGAGGTTCCTTTCAGATGTTGACAAGGTAACAAAGCAGTTTACGTCTAAATGTTTAATAGTCAACAACAAAGGCATGAGTTCGGTGAAGGAAAAAAAGACTCAATGAGTGCCAGATGGCAAACTGTGTTGCGACATTAGCTCCCAGCTAATGAATTTGAGTTCGCTGCCTCCTACGATGTGCTGTGTGCCGGCACGGTAGCCGGATCGTGGGAAGGATGCATAATGGCAAAAGAGGGAAAGAAGCCGATCGGCAAGATCGTTTTGGGTGTCATCGTGGTGCTCGTTGTTGCCGGCGTCGTAGGGTCTATGGGCGGCAACTCGTCTGATTCGTCTACGGGTGATGCAGCAAAGCCTGCCGAACAGACCCAGCAAGTCGAGGAGAAAAAAGAGGCACAAGAACCCTATACGGTTTCGGATGAGGCCGGGGATACGTCTAATCAGTTCGCGTATAAGATCACTGGCACGTTGACCAATAATACGGATAAAGAGCAAAGCTACATTCAGATTGAGTATGTTCTGTATGACGCAGACGGCAATCAGGTGGGAACGGCTCTTGCGAACACCAACCATCTCAAAGCGGGCGGCACCTGGAAGTTCGAAGCGATGAGCACGGTATCTCCCGACCAGGTTGCCAGCTGGGAACGTTCTGACGTGAGCGGTTTTTAACTAGAATTAAAAACATGGTTACTATGCGAGCTGGGGGGTGAGGCCATATGCCTGATAAGAAGCTAACCGAAGAGTTGCTCAACGAGCTGCTCGATGCTCCGAGTATCGAGGGCTATATCAAAGAGCACGACTTTACCGCCCCGTCGCTTTCGGAGTATCTGAAACAGCTTTTGGAAGAAAAGGGGCTGGAGCGCTCGCGCGTGGTGCGTATGGCCGACCTCAACGAGACGTTTGGCTATCAGATCTTTACCGGTGCGCGGCATCCGAGCCGCAATAAGGTGCTGCAGATTGCCTTTGCCATGGCGCTGACGCTCAAGGAGACCAACCGCGCCTTGTCGGCGGCGGGCGCCAATGTCCTCAACTGCAAGGACCGCCGTGACGCCATCATCATTTTCTGTATCGATCGTGGCTGCAGCCTGCAAAAGGTGAACGAGGAGCTGTATCGCTTTGGTGAGGAGACGGTGAGCTAACGGTTGGCTGCCGGCGGAAGCGCCGTTCACGATATTTAGAACGTGCAGGGCACGGGCGTCATGGGGCGTCCGCGCCCTGCGTTATTATGGACGCTATGGATACTCAGAGCCCAACATATTCCGATGATGAGCTGACCGCTGCGCTCGCCGGACACCTGGCGTCACTTGAGCGTGATGACAGCTATCGCGTAGACCGTGTGCTCAAGCACTCCGACGTCGAGACGACCGAGCTCGTGTACTTTGAGGGCTCCGGCGGAGGATCTCTTGGCCCCTTTGTTCGCAAGCGCATCGACGCGTCGGCCCAGATTGGCGGGGCGTATGAACGCCTGTTTGCGGCCCAGCATGCTGGGCGACGTTACGAGCACTTGCCTCGGATTGTCGATTGCCGCCGCGTGGGCGACGAGCTTTGCGTGGTCATGGAATACATCGAAGGCGAAACGCTCGGGGCCCTGGTGGGGCGTTTGGGTGCGACGCCCGATTATGCCTGTGAGCTGTTTGGCGCCCTTTGTGATGCAGTTGCGGAGCTCCATGCCGGCTTTGCGTCGGCGGGGGAGATGGCTGCGCCGGTGATCCATCGCGACCTAAAGCCCTCGAATATCATCGTATCGGGCGCAAACTATACGCCCGATACAGGCATGACATTTTCATCGCTGGTGATTATCGACTTGGGAATCGCTCGCGTGTGGCGCGAGGGAGCCGATGCCGATACCGTTAAGTTTGGCACGCGTCCCTATGCGCCGCCCGAGCAGTATGGTTTTGGCCAGACGAGCGTGCGCAGCGATGTCTATGCGCTCGGTGCCCTGCTGTTCTTTTGTCTGACGGGGGCCGACCCCAAGCCGGGTCGGAACATGCGCGAGCAATGCGAGGCATATGATATCCCCGCCTCGCTTGCCGATGTTATTTGCATGGCGATGGCGCTCGATCCGGACAAGCGCTTTGCAAGCGCGAAGGCGCTAGGGCACGCTGCGCGTGCATCCTATGCGTTGTCCGCACCGACGCCGTCGTCCGCGCCGAATGCTGCTTCCTTCCAAGAGCCTCCGGAGCGGCGAGCCGTGTGCCCTGCGCCCGTGCTCCCCACGGATCAGTCTCAGGGCGGATTGCCGTTGGTGCCTGAGCGCCCGAATTTACTCTCCCGCATTCCCGACACCGTTGGGCGCATTTGGAACGCATTCGTCTATCTTTCGCTACTTGTTTTCTTTGCCGGAAGCCATTTTGCCGTTTTTCATCCTACGGGCGCCAACCAAAACTACCCGATGTGGTTTCTCGCGATTGAGTATTTTATCTTCGTCGACGGTCTCGTAGTGCTCATCCATTTTGTGATGCTCGACAAACGCCGCCTTCGCCGGCGGTTTGAGCTACTCGATAGATACCGCGGTAAAAAGCTTGCAAAGCTCTGGCTCAAGGCTATGGGTGTGCTCTTGTTGGTAATGACTATCATTGTTGCCATTGCAAACGCGACTGGCGTCGTCGATACCTCCGTCGCGTAAAAGAAAAAGGGCCCCAATTGGGGCCCTTTGACGTTGATCTTAGATGCGGTTCATCTGGGTTGCAACCTTGTTGTACCAGTCCTGCCACGTGGGCGGGCAGTACTTTTTGGCGGCTGCCGGGGTAAGCGTGGAGCCATAGTTGGCGCCCAGGTAGGCAACGTGGGCAGAGACGCCCTCGCTCCAGCTACCAAAGCTCCGCCAGCCGCCGCCGCGGGCGCTCCAGCCCCAGGCGTTATAGGAGCCGGCACAATAGAGGCCCTTGCTGCTCTCGATGCAGGCGATGGCGGGAGACCAGCGAGGATCAACACCGGTGTTCCAGGCTGCCACGGCAAAGTTGTAACCCTGGCCTGCCATGGGGGAGCCGGCGAGGTAGTTGTCGATGCGACTCGTCCACTCGTTGATAAACGAGTCGTAATCGGAGTTGCCGGTATTGGAGTTGTTCACCGTGGTGTCGATAGTGGTGTTGGCGTTATTGGCCTGGCTGTTGGAGTTGTTGCCGCTCACGCCCTCGCCCGAGAGCTTCTCGGCGGCAGCGGCCTTGTCGGCCTCGAGCTTGGCCAGCTCTGCGGCATTCTCCTGCTCGGCCTTTGCCTGGGCTTCGCTGCGAAGCTGCTGGGCCTGTGCCAGTGCGTCCTCGGCGGTTTTCTGCTCGGTCTCGAGTTGGGACTTCGCCTGCTCGAGCTCGGTCTTGTTCTGCTCGAGCTCGGTCTGCATCTTGTTGAGCTCTTCGATCTCGTCGACGCTCGAGCTCGTGATCTGGTTGGTGTACTTGCAGGTGGTGATGAACTCGCCCAGGCTCTGCGCGTTGACCAGGAAGCTCACGATGGGGTTGGTGCCCTTCTGGTACTTATACAGATCGCGCATGGCGGAGCTCGCCTTGGCCTGTTGATCGGGAAGTTCGGCTTCGATCTTCTCGATGCTTGCCTCGTTAGTGTCGATTTGCTTCTGCAGATCCTCGAGCTTGGTGCGGGCTTCGTTGTAGGCACTCGTGGCGGTTTCGATTTTCTGCTGGGCAGCGGAAAGCTGATCCTGCGTTGCCTGCGAGGCGGCATAGGCTGCGACGGGGGAGAGCATCGGCGCGGCCGTCAGTGTAACGGCAAGCGCGGCGCTCGTGATGATACGAGCCGGCTTCGACGCGATGAGCGCTGCGGTGCGATGGTTCGAATGCTGCATCCAGTCCCTCTGCAATCAATCGTAGGTTATAGTTCGAAAGGTATTCTACTACTGCTTTCGACTTCAACTTGAACCTTAAAGGTTCTAAAGGGTCAAGTTGAACTTGAGGTTTTGGCCTTGACCTGCAGTTATAGTGAATTGTTAAGAAACCATAGAGTTCAACTTTAACGTTACGGAACCCTGCGGGCTCGATCATAAGCGCCTGCTTGCCATAGATATGGTGGAACTTTGGGAAGCGACGGTTTGGCACGCTAGAATAAACCAGTTGCATAAAGACCGCCCATCGTACGGGCAGTTGATGATAGGAAGTTTCCATGGCATTGCAGTTTACAGAGCGCGAGTTTATACCCGTGCTGCTCGGCGGCGATATCAACGCCTATTCGGTGGCGCGCGCCTTCTACGAGGAGTATCAGGTCAAGAGCCTGGTCTTTGGCAAGTATCAGACGGGTCCTGCATACCGCAGCCAGATTATCGACTATACGCCCAATGTGGATATCGACACTATGCCGGTCATGATCGAGACCGTCAACGGCATTGCACAGGCCAATCCCGATAGGAAGATTATCCTCATGGGCTGCGGCGATAACTACGTCGCGCTTGCCGCACAGGCTCAGGATGCCGGCCAGCTTGCCTCCAACGTCATCGCGCCCTATGCGCCCTACAGCATGCTCGAGCAGTGCCAGAAGAAGGAGATCTTCTACGAGCTGTGCGAGAAGCACGGTGTGCCCTATCCGCACACGTTTACCTTTACCATGGCGATGCTCAACGCCCAGGGCGAGGCTTCCGCCGAGGTGCTCGACCAGATCGACTTTCCCTTCCCGATGATTCTGAAGCCCTCTGACGGCATCATGTGGTGGGAGCACGAGTTCGAGGGCCAGAAGAAGGCCTACGAGATTGCCGATCGCGCCGAGCTGGAGCAGGTCATTCGCGATGTGTACGCCAGTGGCTACACCGATGACCTCATCTTGCAGGACCGCGTGCCCGGCAACGACGAGTACATGCGCGTGCTTACCAGTTATTCCGACCGCAACGGCAAGGTTCGCATGATGTGCCTGGGTCACGTGCTGCTCGAGGAGCATCAGCCCCATGGTGTCGGCAACCACGCCTGCATCATCACCGAGCCCAACGACGAGCTCATGGGTGGCGTGCGCAAGCTGCTTGAGGACCTTAAGTTCACGGGCTTCTCCAACTTCGACGTCAAGTACGACCAACGCGATGGTTCGTTTAAGTTCTTCGACTTCAACACGCGTCAGGGCCGCAGTAACTACTACGTCACCAACAGCGGCTTTAACGTTGCCAAGTACGTGGTGGATGAGTACGTCTATAACCGTCCGTTTGAGCCGGAATTTGTGACGGCGCAGGACGAGGCTCTGTGGATGGTCGTCCCCATGGGTGTCGTTGACAAGTATGTCAAGGACCCCGAGCTGCGTGCGAAGGCGCATCGTCTGGCCAAGGAGGGCAAGGCCGCCGATCCTTCGTTTATGAAGGGCGATTTTGTCTTTAACCGCTGGTTGCGCATGTGGCACACCAAGCTGCGTCACTTTAAGCTGTTCAAGACGTATTACAAGTAGATGAGCGCGGCGCCCGCCCGGTTTGCAACGGACGGGCGCGGGCATGATACGAGCAATTGCATGGGCGTCACCAAGGAGGCGGCGATGGAAAAGCTGGGAGTTATCGGCGGCATGGGCGCTGAGGCCACGTCGTATTACTACGACCAGGTCGTGCGTCATACGGCTGCTGCCTGTGATCAGGAGCATATCGACATGGTGGTGCTTTCCAAGTCGACCATGCCCGACCGTACGCTGGCCATCAAGACCGGCGAGCATGCCGAGCTGCTGGCGACCATGAAGGAATGTGCACGGGCACTCGAGGGGCTGGGCTGTGCCCATATCGCCATTCCCTGCAACACATCGCACTACTTCTACGACCAGATTCAGTCGTTTACCAAGGTGCCGATTATCCACATGCCGCGTGAGTCGGTGCGCTATGCCCTGGCGGGCGCGGTGATGGGGGAGTGCGAGTTCGATCCCAACCTGAGCATGCCGTCCGAGCCGGTGCGCAAGATCGGCATCATGGGCACTGACGGCACCGTGGGTGCAGGCGTCTATGGGCGCGAGTGCGAGGCCGCGGGCGTCGAGGTCGTCTATCCCAGCGAGAAGCGCCAGGCCGACGTGATGTCGCTGATTTATGATGACGTGAAGGCCGGACGCGAGCCCGATATGGACAAGTTTGACCGCGTGATGTGGGAGTTCGCCCGCAGCGGCTGCGACCGCGTCATTCTGGCCTGCACCGAGCTCTCGGTGCTGCAAAAGTACCGGGAGATGCCCGAGATTACCCTTGACGCCATGGACGTCCTGGTGCGCGAATCCATCATCCGCAGCGGCGCCCCCTACCGCCTGTAGCCCTCGACCTGCCAAAAAAGGGACAGGTTTATTTTGGTAGGTTTTATCTGGGTAAACAGTGAGGCCTCGGCTCGTTTGATGCGGGCCGGGGTCTTTTGCATTTGTCGGTTGCCGGGGGCGATGGGTTAAAACAGGAAGCCGAGGACGATGAGGGCAATGCTGACAATAAGTATGGCAATGTCCAGGCTCTTGATGGGGTAGCGCTTGTACGAGCTCGCGCGCGTGCGCAGGTAGAAGCCGCGCTGCTCGGCTGCCAGGGCCGTGGCATCGGTTTTACCCACGCTCGAGATCAGTAGCGGCACGCACAGCGGCAGCATGAGCTTGAGCTTCTTGATGGGGTTCTTGGTGTCATACTCGATGCCGCGTGCGGTCTGCGCCTCCATGATGGCGTTCATCTCCTGGCCAAACACCGGCACAAAGCGCAGCGCCGTGGTAAAGGTGAAGGCGTAACGATACGGAACGTGCAGCACCTCGACGCAGGCGTTGGCAAGGTCGTTGAGCTTGGTCACCATGAGCATCAGGATGAGCGGTAGCGCCACGCCCAGCAGACGCAGGCAGGCCTTTGTTCCGGTGATGAGGCCTTCATCGGTGACAAAGCTCCACACCACGTTGCCATCGCGCATAAAAGCCAGCTGCAGCACCAGCATGATGAGCGCGAGCGGAATCAGTAGCTTGAGCAGCGCGAGCAGGCGGTCGACGACGCCGGCGTAGGCTCCCAGCGCGAGCGTGAGTGCCAGAAAGCCCAGCAGTGCCACATAGGTGTCGGACAAGAAAATGCCGATGATGATGGCGGCGGCGAGGCCCAGTTTGATGACGGGGTTCAGGCGGTGTAGCAGCGTGTCGCCCGGCATGTAGTCGATGACGTTAACCACGGCGGACCATCTCCTCGGTAATGCGAACGATATCGGTGACCTCACTCACCTGCGTAAAGGAGGGCGAGACGGTGGATGCCAGACGGCGCGAGAGTTCGATGACCTGGGGCGGCTCAACGTAGGCACGCTGCATGAGTTCGATGTTCGAGAATAGCTCGTGCGTGCGGCCGCGGTCGAGGATGCGACCGTTGGCCATCACCACGACGCGCTCGGCAAAGTCGGAAACGACTTCCATGTCGTGACAGACCATGATGACGGCGCAACCGCGCTCTGCCATGGTGCGCACCGTTTCCATGACGGTCATGCACTCGCGGTAGTCCAGGCCGCTCGTGGGTTCGTCGAGCACCACGATCTTGGGCTCGATCACTACAACGGATGCCAGCGCCACCATCTGGCGCTGGCCGCGTGACAGCGAGAACGGTGCCTCGTCGGCGGGCAGGCCAAAGCGGTCGATGACCAGCTGGGCGCGACGCAGGGCTTCGGCGCGGTCGATGCCGGCAAGCTCTAGACCAAAGGCGACCTCGTCGAGCACGGTGTCTTTGCAGATTTGGCGGTCGGGGTTCTGGAAAAGCGTTGCCACTTCGCGTGCGATGCGGCTCGTGGGAACCGATGCCGTGTCCAAGCCCGTAACGCGTACGCTGCCCGATGCGGGCTTGAGCAAACCCGTGAGCAGTTTGGTGAGCGTGGTTTTGCCGGCTCCGTTTTGGCCGACAATGCCCACGAGCTCGCCGGGGTAGAGCGTCAAGTTGAGGTCGTGGACGGCGGCGCCTCCATGGGGGTAGGAAAACTCGACATGGTCAAAGGTGAGCACCGGCTCGGCGTCTTTCGCATGCGGGCGCAGCGACGGCGCGTGCGGGGAGCCTGCGGGAGCCTGGGTATCGCTTGTCGCACGGTCGGGGTCGACGATTTCCGTTATCAGGCGTTCTGCCTCGTCGACATCCAGACAGGGCGTGCCGCTTACCAAGCCATCGGCCTCGAGACTGTTGAAGATGCGCGTGACGCGCGGACAATCGACGCCGATGGTGCGAAGCTCGTCGGTGCGTGCGAAGACCTCGTGCGGCTCACCTTGCAGCGCGATCTGGCCGTGATCGAGCACCAACACACGGTTGCAGTACTCCGAAAGCAGAGCGACCTTTTGCTCAACGACGACGATGGTGATGCCGAGCGCGCGGTTTGCCTCGCGCAGCGTCTCGAAGACCAAGGTGGAACTGGCGGGGTCGAGTGCTGCGGTTGGCTCATCGAGCACTAAGACGCGCGGACGCATGGCGAGGATGGCGGCGATAGCTACCTTTTGCTTTTGGCCACCCGAGAGGGTGGCGATCTCGCGGTCGCGCAGGTCGCTAATGCCGACGGTCTTAAGCGTCTCGCACAAGCGCTGCTCGATCTGGTCATGCGGAACGCCAAAGTTCTCGAGACCAAAGAGCATCTCATCCTCAACGACCGAAGCGACCATCTGCGTGTCAATGTCTTGCAACACGCTACCGACGATTTGCGATATGTCGGTGAGCGAGACCTCGCAGGTGTCGTGGCCGTCAACTAACACGGAGCCATAAAAGGCGCCGGTGTAGTGGTGAGGCACGGCGCCCGACAGGCAGGCGGCAAGTGTGGACTTACCGGCACCCGAGGGCCCGATGATGCCGATGAAATCTCCCTTGTTCACGCTAAGCGAAACGTGGCTGAGCGCCTGCTCGGTTTGCGTGCCATAGGAGAACGAGACATCGTCGACGTTGATGATCGTTTCCATGGATACCTTTCATAATCATTGGGGACGTTCTTACATGACTAGTCGTTTAAGAACGTCCCCAAAAGCTCGTTGTTTGGGACAGTCTTTGGTGGTGAAGCACGGATACGGCTTTACGAGGTGCCCCAGGTTGGCGCGAAAGAGGAGCGAAGCGTTCTTGGGTATGCGAGCGACGAATGAACGCCAAGATGGGGTGGCTCGTAAAGCCGAGCGGGTTAGTTGAGCTTCAGGGCCTTCTGGATGGGCAGGTAGAGGGCGCCGACCAGAATGGCGTTAAATACGGCGGTCATGGCGACGACGGGCAGCATGGCTGCGGCGAGCTCGCCCACCACGCCGAGCATGGCCATCTTGATGACCATGAAGATGACGCCCGAGACAAAGGTGGTCACGAATGTTGCGACGATGGCGACGACGGGCTTAACCTGGCCGTCCTTGGCGGCGGCGTTGACAATGACGGCCATGAGCATGGCGGCGATACCCTCGGCGGCAAAATCGACAAACGGCGAGGTGGTAGTGATCTGGATTACGGCCGCCGAGATGAGACCAATGACGAGCGCCTGGCCAATGTTGGGACGAATGACCAGGATGGTGAGGCAGAAGGCCGAGATAATGAACTCGGGGCTGATCATACCGCCCGAGATGCCCGAGATTGCCTTGCCGACGGTGAAGTTGAGGATGAAGCCGGCGGCAAGCAGAATGGCGAGCAGGACAAGGGCGCGAATATCGAGTTTACCGCGGTCGGCGGTCTGGACGGCGCGGGGCTGGGCGGTGGCGGTGGTGTTCTGAGACATGG
>UMGE01002459.1_pt1 | contig 11089 bp, 6 predicted proteins | sample 1965191 | NCBI WGS metagenome assembly UMGE01 (sample SAMEA4836065, study PRJEB28245) | human gut metagenome | biome: gut microbiome; material: fecal sample | place: Denmark | collected 2008 | reverse complement strand
CGAACAAACCTTTTACCTGAATTCTGAAATCCGGCTTGTTGTTGGTCAGTCCCTGCATAAGCTGTACATTCTTGTATCTGGGCAGGAGAATTTGACAAATAGCCTGAATGTCTTGCTCCTTAACACAGGGAGCCGCCATAAACTTTTTCGTTATGTAAGGCTTTATATCTGTCAGAACCTGTGACATCGAGGCTTTCTTTCGATTATCAGCCATAAAAATCTCCTTTTCCGGATATTTCATTTCAAGTTAAAGATATCGAAATCTCACCACCAAATGTACTGATTGAAAATCTGTCATCTGAAACAATAGTTTCCTTTTCAACATGATATTCAAAGGGAAACAGATATACTGAATCATTCAATTCCTGAAAAGAGTAGTATCCACTGTCATCAATATTCATCACTGCATATGCCATAAATGCACTGACTTGTTCATTATTTACTGTCATCCTGTTGATGTGATACTTTCCCGGTTTTTCACAGCGTAGCACATCGAATTCCTTCAATGTTGAAATCAATTTATCAATCGAATGATATAAGGTTGTTCTTTCTCCCCACTCATCAAATAGCTTTTGCTTTAACTGGGCAAGTGTTATTTCATCCTGAAATTCCGACATTTTTCCAATAAGTTTGCACATATCAAGAAACACCGGATATGCCGCCAACATCATGCACCAGTTGATACTCACCGCATATTCCGGATACTTTTCTATCAGCTGTACTGCCTCGCTTTTTAAGCAGGAGCTGTATGGATTGTCATAAACCCAGATGTTCATCAAAATCTCTCTGGTCTTACGAAGAACCGTTGGGCTATCAATCTCATAGCTCAAATACTCATTGAGCTTATCTTTAATCTCCGATTCCGCTGTGCCGTCCGCCACTAAATCAACCGTATATTTCAGCCAAGGTAATTTCAGTTTCCTTGACAAACCAACCATTTTAGCCATGATAATCCTCCGTCCTCGCGATTATGAACGGAACCACCACTTCGTCAAGCGAAATCCCGCCATGCGTCATTACATTTTCACCTTTGATATCCAAAGAATCCCCTACATTGCAGATTAGATAGTCATAATCTTTGGGCAAGTAGTATTTCGGATATTCCAAAAGGCCGTATCGTTCTATCAAACTGTCTTTATTAGCAAAATCCTTCAAGACCACCATTTTGTGGCTTCTTGTTTCGACTTCAACGCCAGAGCCGGTCAATCGTCCCAGTCCTGTACAAGGCGTGTTTCCATGATCTGCTGTAATATAGACATCAAAGCCATCCTGCAACAATCTTTTGGTCAACTCAGCAAGCTTATTTTGTTTCATCAGCACCGTATCATCATTCAACATTCCAATGCGTCCCTGATATTGGGCATGAACCAATTCATCAATATCAAGAATGATGACAGCCCCACACTTTACAAACGCCGAAAAGCTTGCATCATACCCTCGTTCGTAGCCTATCTGATTGTCCTTATACCCATATTTTCTTGCGCATTCGTAAAATTCATTCTTCTCTTTACTTTGCTTCCACGGTTCAATCAGCTGACTGGGATATTTTCCACTCAGTAGGCATTGGCGAGAAATAGATGTCGTAGATGGAATCATGGCAAAGGCAGCACTTTGGCGATAACAAATTCCCGCAAACGATCTTTTCAATATCGTCCAGTCAAATTCTGACATACCATCCATTACGATAATGGCAGCCTTTTCACTATGGTCATGGATATAATCCATGACACTGCTTACCATGACCGGTGATTCCAGGTTGATTTCCGAAGACAGCTTTCCAAAATTTTTCATCGCATAGGCGCAGAACGCCCGATTCAATTCCGAAGTATCAATGTCAACATTGTGTTCTGCTGCGGTTACATCAATCGTTGCTTTTTTCTCCGCAAGTTCAAACCAAGCCCTATAATCTTCAACACTTTTCGCTTGGTTTAATGCACATTCGTATAAATCTCTCAAATATAGCTCAACATTTTTCTGAGCATACATTTTGAGGCGAAGAAACATTTCCGTCTGTTTCCGTTCATGGTATTCCTCAAAATCAGTCTGATATGCCAGCGTAAGCAGTTCCAAATCCAGATTTTTGCTTTCTCGCAAAACTGCGCTATTCAACTTTGGAAATAATGACTCGAACGAAATTTCTTCCTCCCGGCATTTTTTCCGAATATCATATGGCACATAAACACCCGGCTGCACCAGAATCGCAAGCTTTTCCTCTCCATTTAGAAGGCTTGTATTATTAACCCGGAAGTTCAAATCATCAGTATACACAACAGTCCTGAAGCCATGTGCCTGAAACACCGCGCTATAATGCGCTTTTTCTTCCAGATGATCTGCATCAACGAGCATCATTTTTTTCGTATACTGTGCAGCTGTTTTTTCAAACACATAGTCTCCAAACATCTGTTACGCCTCCAATCTTGCCATCATAATTAACCTAAAATCCGGATATACCTGTGAGCCTTTCCTGTGCTGTGCTTCAATGTTTGCCTTTTCTTTTTGCAGCTTTTGCAGGCGGCTTCTCCGGATATTCTCAATCCCAATATGTTCCGCAGCCTCTTGCCTCAGCTCCAAAGCATACATATATTTCTTGAAACTCTCCTCATTCTGCTGCATCTGCTTCTCTTTTAATTCAACAAATGTGTCATAGGCAAAATCCATGCAACTTTTTTCAAGCTTAGAATAAATTTCCGCATCCACATTCGACGCAGACGAAACCCGGAGCTTGCTGTTTCCATCGAGGAAAACATCCATAATACGCTTTCCTGCCATCGGTCGCAATACCATTGCGCTGTTGACAAATATCGGCAAAATCCGCTTTCCGCTCTCTTTTTCAGAGATAGACAGCTCCCAAAGCATAAAATAGCCTTCCTCATTGGGGAAGTTGTCAATCTGGATGGACATAAGCGGTGCCGTCCGATCCTGCACCAACTCCGTCTTCAAATGCTGTGTGATTTCTTCATCTGCAATGCTGATGCGGTCAATCAAACGCGGGTCATGCCCCTGCCAGCACTCATAATAGGTCAGCATTGTGCGGAGCGCACTGTCTACATCGAAATTCGACTCTGTTCCGACAAGTTTTGTCAAGTCTTTCTCTTCTCGGATCACATCTTTATATTTCTGCGCATTCGTAAGCTGCTGCTTCATCTCTGCCTCAACTGGGTACAGATTCTTCTCTACCTGTGAAGCATGACCAATGGAGCGCATATATACATCCGTAAAGTCACATTCTGCTACTTCGCTGTCCAGAACATCGGAATACTTATCAACGCCCATTTCTTTCAGAATAACGGACAGTTTTTCTTCCAGCACTTCACGAACACGGTTTTCTACTGTTTCGCCCACAATAAAGTTATAAATATGCACATCTCTCTGCTGACCAATACGATCAACACGACCACATCGCTGCTCGATTTTCATTGGGTTCCACGGAAGGTCATAGTTGATGATAATATTGGCAAACTGCAAGTTCAGACCTTCGCCACCGGCATCTGTCGAAATGAAAATACTGGTACTGGTCTTAAACTCCTGCATGGCAGCATTTCGTTCGTCAATGCTCATGCCGCCGTTTAGAATCGTTACCGTATAGCCTCTATTCACAAGCAGCTCCTGCAAATAAGTCTGCGTAGCAACAAATTCTGTAAAAATAATAACCTTTTGTGTGCGATCCTCACTCAAAATAGCATCAATCTCATTCAACAGCGGCTCCACTTTTGCATCCTGGTTCTGGAACTGTGCTTGTTTTGCAAGGGAGATAATCTGCTTCAGCTCTTCGATTTCCAACTCCATGTCCAGAGAAATCGCTTCGAGAGCATCCTCAACACCATCCTCGATGTTCAGTTCATCCAAATCTTCTTCCCTTAAATTACCAACGCAGGTGCGCTGCTCCAGAAGAACATTTAATCTGCGCTCCAAGCTCTGTCGAATGGCCGCAGTACTGCTCGTCACCATGCGCTGCATGATAATCAACAGGAAGATCAGGCACATATTTTTCTTGCGATTGCGCAGTGCTTTGTTATAGGTCTTTGCGACATAGGAGCTGACCATCTCATACAGTTCCCGCTGTAAATTATTGCGTTCGTCCCATGAAATCGTCACAAGATGCGTGATACGGTTCTTGAACAGCAGATTACCATTATTGTCAATGGCCTCGCGCTTTTCCGTGCGGATCAGGAATGGAGCAACCTGTTCTCGGACAATAGATTTGGCATTCGGGAAAGCATCCGCATCCAGCAAACGAATCAGCCGCAAAAACGGCTCAGTTTTGCCATTATGCGGTGTTGCTGACAGCAGCAGCAGATATGGGCTTGCCTGTGCCAACAGATTGCCCAGCTTGTAGCGAGCCACTTCGCCGGAGGAACCAGCCACACGATGCGCCTCATCTATGATGATCAAATCCCATCCACTGTTGATGATGGAATAGATTCGTTCCTCGTTGTACTTTTCAACCTTTTCCTCACTCCAACCGGCGTGTTTTTCAATCGGCTTAATAGAATCCATCGGGGAAATCACCTGATCGAACTGACCATACACATCATCATTATCCGTCAGGCGGCGAATCGTATCATAATCGGATGGCAAAATTACTTGAAATTTCTCATGGAACTTTTCCTGCATCTCGCTTGCCCACTGGGTCACCAGACCAGTCGGGCAAACAACGAGAATCCTACTAACAAGACCACGGCTCTTCAATTCACGGATGATCATACCAGCTTCAATCGTCTTACCAAGACCAACTTCATCCGCCAGAATATAGCGAATGTTGTTGGTCTCCATTGCACGGTTCAACACATGGAGCTGGTGCGGCAAGGGAATAATTCCGCTGGCAAGAGAAGAAAGAAAGCCACCGGCAGTTTCGTTTTTGATTTTAGAGAGCAGCGTAACATAGCGCAGATAATTTTCATCATACTGCATCGTACTGCCCGATGAGCTAAGCTGTTCCTCATTTGCCTTATACACCCGACCGGTTGCTGGGTTAAAGACCTTATAAGAAATATAGCCCCATGCTTCGATCTTCTCCAAAACCTGCACATTTGCTTTTTCTATTGTGTCAAAAACGAAATCACCTGTTGCGTGCATTACATCATTTCCTCTTTTCTACTGCTTTCCATTCAATATCGCCTGTTGTGTTGCTCGAAGTCCAGTACTTTCCACGGATAGTTTTGTTATCACCTTCAAGTACCATTCTGCATGTACCATGTTGAATCGGATTACTCTTCTGCGTTGCAGCAGACGGATTTGTCATATAGGTGTAGTACAAAATATCTTGTCCGAATTCACTCACAATCGCTGCTGTAATCGTGACACTTGAATTTATATCCGTGTTAGTCTTTATATCAATCCCCAACCATGTCTGTTTAATCTGAATACCGATTGGTTTTTCGCCTGCTGTTCCCTTAAATGTATAACGAATAGTTCCGCTATACTGTTTTTTCAAAACTGGAGGCCGATTCCAAGGAATAATTTGCCACGCCCATTTTTCATAAATATAAAAGATGAGCGTCACCACAGTCACAGCATAACTAACGTTAGATGTATAGTCTCCAAATTCCTGCGGCTTCTTAATTAAGCAACAAATCGCAAATGTAAGAGCAGCTATGATTATTCCTGGTTTTATAAGTTTTTGTATCCGTTCGTTCATTCGCTGCCATCTCCTTACTCATACTCGTAAAAAGAAGCCAACTGATCTATAAAGTTACACAGATTCGTATAGTCACTCGGTTTCGGACATAACTCCTTTATTCCATTTGCTTCTTTGTATCCCCCAAAATCATTCTTTCGATTTTGTAATGTTGCAATCAGCTGACTGAATGCATACACCTTACGGTAGGTCCCGCAGTAGGTACGATACCAGGAATCCTCAATATTCCAAAGTAGCGATTCAAGCATAAACGAACTGACATTTTTTGCCACACTGCTATATGCTGTAATATAGCTATCTTCCATTAGATAGCGCATTTTCTTCATAATGCGCACCATTTTCTTATAATGATGGTTCGTATCGTTATTTTTCTTCCGACCGTTTGCAATATGCTGCTCCGGGTAATTGATGATCATGCCACCATTATCAGGATAAATAACAACACCACCCACAAAGTTACTTGCATCACGCCTATAATCTTGGCGATAGTCACGATATCGACGACAGGGAACAGTATCAGCATCCTTGCGATATGTATTACCATGAACCTTTATGGATTTGTTCTTTCTCTCAACATCAGTGCCGAATTTACACTTCAATGCCTCTTGTACTTCGTCCTTAAAAGTCTTTGCCGCCGCTGGCGCAGGAGTAAATCCGTAATCTGCTCCACTTTGTGGATATACAGAATCCTTCCGATACTCCGGCAAAAATGTTTCTTCCTGAATCACCGCAACATCTACATCGCTCTCAGTGCGGACATTTGTATTGTTTGCATAGGAACCTTGTACGAACAGCTTGATATTACGCGAATCCGATGAACGGCGCATCTGCAAAGAATACGCAAACGTATCAGTATACAGCGGTGTAATGGCCGCATTATCATCGGTAAATCCAAGTGTTTTCAACGCATCGGCTACCATACGGATTGCGTTCTTGCACTGTCCATCCTCAGTTGCACTGAGAGGCTGAGAATAATTCGTCAGCATAGATTCCGTAAATTTCAAACTAAATCCCTCCTATCAAACACGCCCAAGGCTGATATCATAGTACATCAGCAGGTTGGAATCCTCCTGAATGGTCTGCTCCGGCAGACGTTCTGCGATATCAACGATGGCTTTATAATTCTTTTCTTTCCAAAGGCGAGAGAAGCCCACACGGATAGCCTCTGAGCGGAACAGCTTCAGCTTGCCTTTGCTGTTCATATAACCTTCAAATTCCTTCCAAAGATTCTTCTCACGCAGTTTGACCAGATCGCCTTCCTTGGTCACATCCGGGATGTACCAACGACCTTTCTCGTCTTGCAGGAAGTTTTCTTCCAGAATGGTGGCAAGCTCTGGCATCTGCTCATACTTATCAACCGCCTTAACTTCCTGCATGAACTTCGGTTGAAGCTCTGCATAGGTCTGCGGACCGCAGAACTGCTCATCCAGCTGCTGATACAGCCACGAAATGGCAGACTTCTCATTCGTCACAAACATCTCAAACTGGATATTCTCCACTTCAGTCGTTATGCGGGCAGTATCGTACTCATTGACCTGATCAGGCAGAAAGTACATATTATCGCGCTTCAAGAACTTCTCGTCCAAGCCGCGATAGAAATCGGTAGCATCCAGCGGCACAGGAATTCCCTGCATGATATGGTAGGCAACCATGCGGTCGAAGAGCAGGTATGCTTGGCGTTCGGCAATAACTTCAATTCTGTCGTTTTTTACAACTACAACAGGAATATTTGCAAGGTGTTGACGCACGAAGTCCCATGCTGTTTCTGACGAACCTGCATTTGTGTTCATCTCTTCTATAAATCGAATTCGCGGTTTATATGCCGAGATGACGAGATCTTGTTTTATGGCCTGTTCAGCACCACGAACTTGATTGTAACTGCCTTGTCCTTTGTTCAATGTGTGTACATCGGCGATTATGAATCCCGCTTTCTGAATTGCTTCACTAATTGCATTCCATACTGCATTTTTTGAATTGTGGAATTCAATCGTTATCCAATGATTAGGTTTCAGGACACGGTAATACTCCTTCAGGCAATCTTCCATAAGAGATTGGTATTCCGCAAATCTCTTATTCTGCTTTGGGCTGACAATTGCTTCTGTTTTTATTTCGGTAATCACTTTGAACCATGACTCCCAAATAAAATTAAGCTCAGAATAATTCAGGTTATCTCCAAACGGAGGATCTGTAAAAATATAATCTATCGAATTCTCTGGAATGGTTTTTATATCTGCTAAACTACCACATTGCGTGATTGTGGAATCTTTTGCAGGATATATAGCTTTAGCTACATCATTTGCTTTTCGGCGAAGAGTCTCGATGACATTCTTTTCGGCATTTAAAGATGTGATGCAAAGTGTTCCGTTTAACGTGCCATTGCCTGCTTTTAAGCTCCAGCTATATTTGTTCATTTTAGAGACTCTAAACATCGCTGAAGTAATAGCAAATTTAGCATGTGCAGAATTTGCATATTCCATAGCTGTTCCCAAAATAATAAGGTTACGTTTTGTGAACATTTGATGAACATACAAAATGCCCAATCGTTCAGGGTCATCGGTCTTATCTCCAACGCGAATTAGATTATTGGGCACCCAATGCTCGCTTTGCATCTCATCAATCTTTTTGATTAGTGCCAAATCATCAGCATCAGGCTTCTTTTCGTACCGTTTCCCTTCAAAGTCATACGTAATAGATACTGGAACAAATTTAACCAGAGTAACAGCCTTACCAATCAAATCATCATATCTAACATCCATTGCTCTTGCACATTTTCTCTTAATTATCTCGCAATTACAATGTTTGCAATGATAGACTGTTTTCACTTTTTCGGTTTCATTTGCCCATGCCAAGTCCCAGAATACATTTTCTTCTCCGCATTGCGGACATACTAATACTTCTGACCAAATCACAGAATTTATTATGCCTTTGGGGTTCATCCCATCCAAATAACCTTGTTGGTCATTATTTTCTTTTGCATGATTTGTCTCGTACATCCACTGGCATTCTTTTTCGGTTTTTCTAAGAATTTCCTCCATTTCCGAGCGAAACGCAACATCATTTACAGGACTGTTCAAATTATGTGCTATAAATGTTGCTGCTGGAGATAAATCATTCAACACCGCATAACGTGTCCCCCACACTATTCCCTTTTCATTTTCTGCTAATTTCAATTTGGTGGCAATATCCGCACATCCACACATCTGAGCAGCAACACCAGTCATACCAGAACCGCAGAATCCGTCAAAGACAATATCTCCAGGGTTTGTATAATGCAAAATATACTGCATTATCGCCTTATACGGAACTTTCGTATGGTACATGTGGGCATTGTATATTGGGTCGCTTTTTTCTGCGGTCACATCTGCGGAAAAAGGTTCCCTGTGGTAGTCATCGGTTTCCTCGTCATACGGAGTACCATACTCTTTGATGAAGTCCTCAATGAATGGGTTCGGGCAGGCAGTATAAAACGGCGCATCCGAAAGCGCAATAATATCCTCATCCGTACCGATGGGGAAGCCTTCGATGTTGCGCACTTTATCTATATCTTCTTTGGTCAGCTTTCTGCGTTCCATAGCTGTTTCCTCACTTTCGTTTTCTGAATTGTGCAAGCGGCACTTGCACAATCTTATTTGACAATAATGCGGAGTTTACCTTCGTCTTTGCCTTTGGTATAGCCAGCAATCAGCTCATTCAGTTTCAGTTTGAAGGTAGCTTCATCCATCGGCGGCAGCTTCGTCAGCTTGTCCATCAAATCTTTTGCATCCACTACCACAGGTTCAAAGCCCTTCAGCAATGCCTGAATCGCCTTGATGAAGAAATCGTCAACACGCTTCGGCAAAGTACCAGATGCAGTAAAGTCATCAATCGCTTTCTGCTGTTCTGCACTCAAGTACTCTTTCTGGCTTGCCACAATCGGGTCAGAAATCGTATTCAATAGAGTCTGCGTCCACTCCGTCACCAAATCATCAATCCGAATATCCAGATTATCCAGCTGACCTGCAACATTCGGCACCGGATCACCAAGGTGATAGCCACAATGAGGACAGATATGGGTTGTTTTCAGTTCGGTCGGGGTCAACTCATAGCAGACCTTCAGGTTTGCCATGTCCTGCTCGATCTTTGTCAGTTTGGCTGCCGAAAGGATTTCAACGCCGCGCAGCTTTCGCAGATTTGTCAGTGCAAGGCTCTCCTGTAATTTACCGCGTCGCTTTGCATCGTCGATATCTAGACGCTTTTTCTTATGTTCCTCAAAATAAATGCCGATGTACTCTTCCTTTACCTTTTCAAGGGCAGCATTTACCTTCTGTGCAGCTGCATCTCCGGATGTGCCGGTCAGAATGCTATCGCGCGCAGAACGGAACTCATCTTTTGCAGCTTCCAGTTTTTGTTTGAAGTTCGCGCCAAGGTCGATGAACTCAATGTTGCTCATATAGGAAACATTGTTTGCGCAATCCGTTTTGAAAGTCACATATTCCGCAATTGCCTTGATCAGTGCAATCTGCTCCTCCAACTTATCAATTTCATCAAAGGTCAGCGTGAAGTTATTCAGCTTCGCCGGAGTATTGAACCGAGCAGAATAATTGCTAAATTCATCCTTAACTGCTGCACAGGCTTTCTGCATAGCAATCAGATGCTGCGCATCCACAAGCGGTTCATTCCAAAGCTCAAATCCATTGTTCAGCTTCTGATTCGCAAGAACAGCAGCGTTGCTCGTTTCCTGCGCTTTTTTCAGCAACTGCTTCACACCCTCATCACGATCATTCGGGTTGTCCAGCAGAGCCGGATTGATTTCCAGCACATCAAAGAGCTTTTTCAGCTCTGCCATTGCCATCTGTGCAGGCCGCGCCAAATATTTGAACTCATACAAGTCCAGAACACCAATGCGAGGCACCGTATCCAAATTCGATGCGCTCAGAACAATGCCATTGCGCAGAGTCATCGTTGCATAGCCCGCATATACCATGGACAGGAAGATGATTGGTGTAAAAAGATAGTTGATCTTGAAATGCTTATCTTCGTACTGGTCATCATATTTGACATCAAAGATATCTGAATAATTGATAACGCCCTGCGGCGGCAGCTGTTTCAGCTGGTCAATATAGTAAGCTGCATACTTGGAACCTTCCGGTCGAATCTTATCGCCATCCAGAACACCAAAGCTCTGGAGCATCAAGGTTGCAGTCTGCGTTTTACGACCAGCAAAATAATCAAATGCCTGCCTTGCATTTTCTGCCATATTTTTCCGAGTCACCTTTGTTTTCATCATAGGGCAATCCGGATATTTGCCGCAGAAATACTCATCAAGACACAGGGAAGCCGCCAAATCAACGGTGTCCTTAAAGTCCATATCCCGGTTATAGCGTCCCCGGAGCACTTCGATCATCTGCCGCTTCTGCCCCTTATACTGAATATCAAAGCAGGTGTTCTTATTTTCACTCAGATACTTAATCA
>UMGE01009459.1_pt1 | contig 11251 bp, 7 predicted proteins | sample 1965191 | NCBI WGS metagenome assembly UMGE01 (sample SAMEA4836065, study PRJEB28245) | human gut metagenome | biome: gut microbiome; material: fecal sample | place: Denmark | collected 2008 | reverse complement strand
GAGTGGACATGCAGTATCTGTATGCCGACGGAGAATTATATAACTTTATGAACCAGGAGACCTATGACCAGGTTGCCCTGAACCAGGATATCATCGGCGATGCCCTGAAGTTTGTAAAAGAGAACGAAGTATGTAAGGTCTGCTCTTACAATGGCAGCGTATTCTCCGTGGAGCCTCCGCTGTTTGTTGAGCTGGAGATTACAGAGACAGAGCCAGGTTTCAAGGGCGATACCGCAACCGGCGCCAATAAGCCGGCAACCGTGGAGACAGGTGCAACCGTATACGTACCATTGTTTGTAGAAATCGGCGATAAGATTAAGATTGACACCAGAACCGGCGAATATCTGTCACGAGTATAATACAACTTGTCGGATACGCCCTGGGAGGCGGTTTGTAAGAATTGCTCCGGTATATGCCGGGGCAGTTTTTAACTTTCCGGGAAAAGGAAAGACCTATTGTCACAGTAAAGGAGAGTATACATTGTGAATAAGATTCTGGATATGATGGAGCGGGAATTAAAGCAGGCATTTACAGCCAGCGGATATGAGGATTCGTTCGCAAAGGTGGTTTTATCCAACCGTCCCGACCTGTGTGAGTACCAGTGCAACGGTGCCATGGCAGCGGCTAAGGCATATAAGAAGAAGCCCATCGATATAGCGAACCAGGTGGTGGAACATCTGGCTTCAGGCGGCTCCCACCCTGTTTTTTCTGAGGCAGAGGCTGTGATGCCGGGATTCATTAACCTGAAGCTGTCAGATGCGTTTCTGGCAGAGTATGCGGGGGCCATGGCTTCGGCAGATAAGCTGGGACTGGAAGCGCCTGAGAAGCCGGAGACAGTTATCGTGGATTACGGCGGGGCCAATGTGGCAAAGCCCCTTCATGTGGGCCATCTGCGGGCGGCCATTATCGGGGAGAGCATAAAGCGCATGGGCCGTTTCCTGGGCCACCATATGATTGGTGATGTGCATCTGGGGGACTGGGGACTGCAGATGGGTCTTATTATTGAGGAACTAAAGGACAGGAAGCCGGAGCTGGTGTATTTTGACGAATCCTTTGAGGGACCGTTTCCGCAGGAGGCGCCGTTTACAATCAGTGAGCTGGAGGAGATATATCCCGCGGCCAGCGCCAAGTCCAAGGTGGACGAGGTGTTTAAGGAGAGGGCCCATCAGGCGACCCTGAAGCTCCAGAGAGGATATGCCCCGTTCCGGGCAATCTGGCAGCATATCATGGCTGTCTCTGTGTCTGACCTTAAGAAGAATTACGCAAACCTGAACGTGGAGTTCGATTTGTGGAAGGGTGAAAGCGACGCGGAGCCCTACATCGGGGACATGATTCAGATGCTGGTGGATAAGGGGCTGGCCTATGAGAGCCAGGGAGCTCTGGTGGTGGATGTGGCTCAGGATACGGACACCAAGGAGATTCCGCCCTGCCTGATCCGTAAGTCCGACGGAGCGTCTCTTTATGCAACTTCCGATTTGGCCACCATTGTGGAACGGGAACAGGATTTTAAGCCGGACCGCTATATTTATGTGGTGGATAAACGCCAGGGAATGCACTTTGAGCAGGTGTTCAGAGTGGCTAAGAGGGCAGGTATTGTGAAGGAAGACACCCCCATGATTTTCCTGGGATTCGGCACCATGAACGGAAAGGACGGAAAGCCCTTTAAGACACGTGAGGGCGGAGTCATGCGTCTGGAAAAGCTCATTGAGGAAATCAATGAAGCCGTATACCAGAGAATCATGGAGAACAGGACCGTATCAGAGGACGAGGCCAGGAGCACGGCGGCAGTGGTAGGGCTGGCTGCCCTCAAGTACGGCGATCTCTCCAACCAGGCTGCCAAGGATTATGTCTTTGATATTGAGCGCTTTACCTCATTTGAAGGTAATACAGGTCCGTATATCCTCTATACCATTGTCAGAATCAAGTCCATTATCGCCAAGTACAGGGAGAACGGAGGCCAGGTAAGCCAGGATGCCGTTGAAAAGAAGATTCTTGCCTGCACCGGAAGTTCGGAGAAGGCTCTGATGCTCTTGCTGGCCAGATATAATGAGGTTCTGGAAAACAGCTTTGCGGAGACAGCGCCTCATAAGATATGCCAGTACATTTACGAGCTGGCCAATGCCTTCAACAGCTTTTATCATGATACCAAGATTCTGGCAGAGGAGGATGAAGCCAGGAAGGAGAGCTATATCGGTCTTATTTCTCTTACCAGACGGGTGCTGGAGTCCTGCATCGGACTGTTGGGAATCGAGGCTCCGGAGCGCATGTAACCGCGGGGATGTCCCGGGATGGCCTGATACGTTCCGCCCTCCGGGGCAGGGGTATCAGGAATCCCGCTGAAAGGATGCATGAAGCAGATGAAGATTGTCAGGATGAACACCAGCAGCTTCTGGAAGGGGGAGGCTGGTGTGAAAGGCCTGGTTGAAGACCAGGGGGAAACATTTGAGGTAAATTTATATCTGGGAAGCGGAAGAGTAAGGGATTACTCCTGTTCCTGCAGCAAAGGGAATTCTTACAGGGGAATGTGCGCCCATGGGGAGGCCCTTTTTGCGTATTATAATCAGCAGAGGGAGGAGGCGTCCAAACCAACAATTCATACATCCTCCCAGGTTCACACCATGATTCGGGAATATACCAACCGGGAGGTGGCCCTGATTCTGGCGGAGGAGGCGGACGCCCAGGTAAGGCTGGAGCCGGTGCTGATTCTGGACGGAAAGGACACGCGTCTGGAGTTCAAGGTGGGAATCACCCGTTTTTATGCCGTGCGCGATTTGAGGGCCTTTAAGGAGGCTGTTGAGAATGGGGCCCATGTGGCTTATGGAAAGGACCTGTCCTTTCATCACAACAAATCGGCTTTTACAGACAGCAGCAAGGAGCTTCTGGCCCTGCTTATGGGAGGAGTACAAAACCAGAAAGCGGTCCGCAGCCTGACGCTAAACCGTATGAACCGGGACCGCTTTTTTGAAATAATGGCCGGCCGGACCGTGGAGGTCCAGCTTCCCGGCGGGAACCGGGTCATGATGGACATGGAGGATTCTGATCCGGTGGCATCACTTAAGGTGGAGAAGACGGGGAGGGACGGCCTGAAAGCCAGCCTTATGGGTGTGGCTCCAATGATAGGAGGCGAGGCCCCAAGGCCGGTGGCCGGCTGCTTTCGCGGGGAGCGGTTCCTGTATGTGGTATCCGGCCAGAGGCTCTACCGGTGCAGCGAGTCGTGTACCCAGGTCATGGGACTGTTCATGGAGCAGATGTGCATGGAGCGGGATGAAAGCGTGATGGTGGGACAGAGGGATATTCCGCTGTTCTATGAGCGCGTTGTCAAGCATATTCTTCCCTACTGCCGCCTGATGCCGGAGGACGTGGATTTTAAGGATTATGAGCCGGAGCCGTTAAAGGCGTCCTTCCGGTTCGACACAGGGGAGGATGGAGCTCTGGTGATGGAGCCCTCACTTGCTTACGGAAGTTATGAATTCCATCCCCTGGAGGACGAGAATCTTCCCAGGACTATATGCCGTGATGTACCGGGGGAATTCAGGGTAAGCCAGCTGATTCATAAATATTTCAAGTACAAGGACCCGGATGGAAGACGGCTGGTCATAAGGAATAACGAGGATGAGATTTACCGTCTTATGACAGAGGGAATGGACGAATTCCGCTCCATGGGAGATGTATATGTGTCTGAGAACCTGCGCCAGTGGGAGGTGCTGGCGCCGCCCAGGGTTACTGTGGGTGCTTCTGCTGCCGGCGGCTGGCTGGAACTGGATGTGGACATGGGCGGCATGAACAGCCAGGAACTGAACCGTATACTGGCAGCCTACAGCCAGAAAAAGAAGTACTACAGGCTGAAAAACGGACAATTTCTGGGGCTGGATGAAGGCGGCCTAACGGTCATCAGCCGCATGGCGTCGGAAATGGGAGTAACCAGAAAGGAGCTTCAGAGCGGAAAGGTACGTCTGCCGGCTTACCGCGCCTTTTATCTGGATTATCTTCTTAAGGAGAGCACCGGTGTAACCTATTACAGGGACCAGATGCTAAAAGCCATGGTAAGGTCGGTAAAGTCCGTGGAGGACAGCGATTTTACCGCGCCGGAGAGACTGAGGGGCGTGCTGAGGGAGTATCAGAGAATCGGATATGTCTGGCTGCGGACCCTGGACAGTTACGGATTCGGGGGAATCCTGGCCGATGACATGGGGCTGGGAAAAACCATACAGATCATTGCACTTTTGGAGTCCGCCTATGGCTCAGGCGAACAGTCGCCGTCCCTGATTATATGTCCGGCTTCTCTTGTGTACAACTGGGAGCATGAGATACGGCGTTTTGCGCCGGACCTTAAGGTGCTGTCGGTGGTGGGAAGCGGTTCGGAGCGGGAGGACCTGTTAAAAGAAGTTGGAAAAAATTCCCAGGTCTATCAGGTTATTATAACGTCCTACGATTTGCTGAGAAGAGACATAGGCTTATATGAAGGCGTCCATTTCCGGTATCAGGTCATAGACGAGGCGCAGTATATCAAAAACGCATCCACACAGAGCGCCAGGGCAGTGAAGTCCCTGGATGTGCAGACCAGGTTTGCCCTGACAGGGACGCCTGTTGAAAACCGTTTGGGTGAGCTGTGGAGCATTTTTGATTATCTCATGCCGGGCTTTCTCTTCGGAAGCAAGTTCTTCAAGAAGGAATATGAAGTCCCCATTATAAGAGACGGCGACGCGGCAGCCCTTGAACGTCTGAAACGGATGATAGGCCCCTTTGTGCTGAGACGGATAAAGAAGGATGTATTAAAGGAGCTTCCGGATAAAATGGAGGAGGTTGTATATTCCAACTTTGAACCGGAACAGAAAAAATTATATGCGGCCAATGCGGCCAAGTTTAAGGAAAAGCTCAGTACAGGCTGTTTTGGCCGGGCAGGGGAAGGAAAGCTCCAGATTTTGGCGGAGCTCATGCGCCTGAGACAGATTTGCTGCGACCCGCGGCTGTGTTACGACAATTACAGAGGCGGTTCCGCCAAGCTGGAGACCTGTATGGATTTGGTGAGGAGAGGTGTGGCGGGAGGACATAAGATACTGTTGTTTTCCCAGTTTACCTCCATGCTGGATATCATTCATATAAGGTTTGAGAAGGAGGGAATCAAGAGCCACTTACTGACAGGGGCCACCTCCAAGGAGGAACGAATCCGGCTGGTGGGGGATTTTGGGAAGGATGAGGTGCCGGTATTTTTGATTAGCCTGAAGGCGGGGGGAACCGGCCTTAACCTGACTGCGGCGGATATTGTCATCCATTATGACCCGTGGTGGAACGTGGCTGCCCAGAACCAGGCCACGGACAGAACCCACCGGATCGGCCAGGATAAGCAGGTAACGGTCTATAAACTGATTACCAGAAATACCATAGAAGAGAACATCTTAAAGCTTCAGGAAGCCAAGAGCCATCTGGCGGATGCAGTGGTGCCTGAGGGCACGGTATCATTTGGAAGCCTGACAAGAGATGATATACTGAATATCATAAAGGAGGAATAAGAAATGAAAGTATTAATGTTAAACGGGAGTCCTCACGAGAAGGGATGTACTTACACCGCCCTTGCAGAGGTGGCAGGAGAGCTCAATCAGGCTGGCATTGAAACAGAGATCATGCATGTGGGCGGCGGGACTGTCCATGGATGTATGGGCTGCGGCGCATGCGGTAAGCTTGGAAAATGCATTTACAGCGACGATAAGGTCAACGAAGCAGTGGAAAAGATGAGGCAGAGCGACGGACTGATTGTCGGTTCACCGGTACACTATGCCTCGGCCAGCGGGGCTGTCACCTCCTTCCTGGACCGCTTCTTCTATTCCGGAAGCAGCGCTGCTGCCCATAAGCCGGGAGCTGCCATTGCCTCTGCCAGAAGGGCTGGAACAACTGCCACCCTGGACCAGCTGAATAAATATTTTATGATTACGCAGATGCCGGTAGTTTCCTCCCAGTACTGGAATATGGTGCACGGGCAATGTCCTGAGGATGTGAAGAAGGATGAGGAGGGCATGCAGATCATGCGCGTCCTGGGCAGGAACATGGCCTGGATGCTCAAATCCATTGAGGCAGGAAAAGCTGCCGGGGTTACGCTTCCTGAGACAGAGGAGAAGAAGAGAACGAATTTTATACGGTAGGAAAATGGCTGATTCGCGGATGAGGTTAATGTATGGAATCAATACGAGGAATCAATACATGGAATCAGGATGACCTGGTTTAAGATATGGGGCCCGGCACAGTGGTGTGCCGGGTTTTTAACATGCTCGTATGTACGGCTCTATACCAAAGCGGTATGCATGGTCTGATTATGAATGTGCTGGTCCAGTATCAAATGGACCCGTTCCACTTCGCCGAGAATCAGGGTTTCGGATTTCATGATTTGGCTTCTTAAGATGCGTTCAGTGGACTTGAGCTGGAATTCCAGATTGTCCATGCGGGTGTTCAGGGATTTTATGTCGGACTGCATGTTTTGGATGTCGGACTGCATGTTTTGGATGTCGGTTTTCATGTTCTGAATATCGGTTTTCATGCTCTGAATATCAGTTTTCATACCTTGAAGCTCAGTCTTCATACCTTGAAACTCAGTTTTCATACCTTGGAACTCAGTCTTCATACCGACTATTTCAATCAACAAAAAATCAAGTTTTTCAGAATATGTCAAGCTGTCACCTCCTAAAAACAGTGTGCTGTGTCACGGTTATTGTTTCAGCTGGAACCAGGGTGTAATTAAGTATAGCATATCAGGACATGGAAAACCAGGCTGGTTTTTGCACTTTTGGTAACATATTTCACCGGATTACGCCGCCAATTTCCCGGAAAAATAGTACTTGCCACAAATCCCGTATTCTGTTATACTCTGATATAGTTAACTAGCTAATTATAAGCGGGCTAATGGTTAATCAGTTAAATATACAGATACAGGAAGGAGGCAATTTACATGGACAATGCATCATGCAGTTGTTTTGTTCAATCCTCGGAGCACTGTCTTATCGAGAAGTACATTCGAGTGGCCAGGCTGCACCGGAGTATGATGGAGCACCGTCTGGACGGCACGGGGGTGTACCGCAGCCAGCATCAGATTCTGATGTTCGTGTCGGATAATCCCAACGTATCCCAGAAGGAGCTGGCAAGGATGTATGGCGTGTCAGGGGCCACCATAGCTGTTTCTCTTAAGAAACTGGAAAAGGGAGGCTATATAAGGCGCCTGGTAGACCAGGAGGACAACCGGTGCAACCAGATTTGCATAACGGATAAGGGCAGAAAAGTGGTGGAGGACAGTGTTAAGATTTTCAGGCGCATTGAGTGCCGTATGTTTGAAGGATTCTCTGAGAATGATATGAAGGTGCTGGGAGAACTTCTGGACCGGATTTATGGAAATCTGAACCAGGAGTTTACGGACAGGGCGCAAGGGGAGGAATCGTAAGTGAAACGATACGGAAAATATATAAAACCATATTTTGGAGCCTTTATTCTGGGCCCTCTTCTGATGCTGACTGAGGTGGCTGGAGAAATCATGCTGCCTAAGCTGATGTCCATGATTATCAACAACGGAGTGGCGCAGAGAAATGTGCAGTATATCCTGTCTGTGGGAGGCCTGATGATACTGGCCACCCTGGTCATGGCCATAGGAGGAATCGGAGGAGCTTATTTTTCGGTGAAAGCGGCCGTCAGCTTTACCAGTGATTTGAGGGCCGACCTTTTTTCCAAGGTGCAGGAATTTTCCTTTAAGAACATAGATGCCTACAGCACAGGCTCGCTGGTAACCCGTCTGACCAATGATATCCAGCAGGTCCAAAATGTGCTTATGATGGGACTGCGGATGGCCATGCGCGCTCCGGGCATGTTCATAGGTGCCCTGCTCATGGCTTTCATGATGAATGCCAGGCTGGCAGTGGTCATACTGGTGGTCATCCCCCTGCTGACAGCAGCCATAGCCGTCATACTGAAGACCGCGTTCCCCAGATTTACCGCCATGCAGAAAAAGCTGGACCAGTTAAACTCCGGCATCCAGGAAGCTCTGACCAATGTGCGGGTTATCAAGTCCTTTGTGCGGGAAGAATTTGAGGAAGATAAATTCAGGGTCATGAACCAGGATTTAAAGAACAGCAGCCTGGATGCCATGAAAATCGTCATTGTCGCCATGCCTGTGATGACCCTTGCCATGAACATAACCACGCTGGCTGTTGTGTGGTACGGGGGAAATATCATTATTGCAGGGGATATGCCGGTAGGGGATTTGACTGCATTTACCACCTATATCGTACAGATACTCATGTCACTAATGATGCTTTCCATGGTATTCCTGCAGCTTTCCAGAGCAGTGGCATCCATCCGCAGGGTGAGTGAGGTCATGGATACGGAGATCGACCTGACAGACCAGGGGGCCGCCAGGAAGGACCTGGCTGTATTGACGGGAAAGGTGGAGTTTAAGCATGTGAGCTTCAGCTATACGGACAACCAGGATGAGATGGTGCTGGAGGATATAAGCTTTACGGCAGAGCCGGGGCAGGTGATAGGCATTATCGGAGCCACAGGCAGCGGTAAGACCACCCTGGTGCAGATGATACCGCGGCTCTACGATGCCACAAGGGGCCAGGTACTTGTGGACGGAGTGGATGTCAGGGACTATTCTCTGAAAAACCTTCGGGAAGGTGTGGGCATGGTGCTCCAGAAAAATGTGCTTTTCTCAGGCACCATAGAAGAGAACCTGCGCTGGGGGAAGGAGGACGCCTCCATGGATGAAATCAGGGAAATGGCACAGAGCGCCCAGGCGGACAGCTTTGTCACCTCCTTTACCAACGGCTATGATACGGACATGGGACAGGGCGGGGTCAACGTATCGGGGGGCCAGAAGCAGAGACTCTGTATTGCCAGGGCTCTGCTTAAGAGGCCAAAAATCCTGATACTGGATGACAGCACCAGCGCCGTGGATACTGCCACTGAGGCCAGGATACGGCAGTGTTTCAGCACCAGCCTTAAGGATACCACCAAAATCATCATAGCACAGCGCATCGGATCCGTGGAAGAGGCTGACCGGATCTTGGTGCTGGATGAAGGCAGGCTCATCGGACAGGGGACCCATGAACAGCTTATGGAGGAATGCCAGGCATACCAGGAGATTTATTATTCCCAGAGGGACCGAAAGGAGACGGCTGCATCATGACGAGACAACAGAAAGCGGAGAGCCTGAAACGGCGCTATGGAAGACATGGGGCTCCTGAGTCCATAGGTCCCATGGGAGGGAGAGGGCATGGACCGGGACGGAATATGGGCATGGGCCCGAAACGGCTGCCCAGGAACGCAGGCACCACCACCAGGCGTCTTCTGCATTACTTAAATGAGGATAAACCCAAGATGGTGCTGGCATTTTTCTGCGTCATCCTCAATACCGCCGCAACGCTGGCGGGTTCCTACATGCTGCGTCCTGTTATCAATACATTCATTGCCCCTTTAACAGGAGAGCCTGGTGATCCGGCAGGACTTGCAAGGGCCCTGGCCGTTCTGGCGGCTGTTTTCGCGGTGGGGGTGTTTGCCAATTATGCCCAGGCAAAGGTCATGCTGACCGTGGCACAGAATGCCCTTCAGAAAATCCGCAATGACCTGTTTGCCAGAATGCAGAAGCTGCCGGTACGGTTTTATGATACCAACTCCAACGGTGATTTGATGAGCCGTTTTACAAATGATGTGGACACCATCGGACAGATGCTCAGCTCCACGCTGGTACAGTTGTTTTCCGGGGCATTAAGCATCATCGGCACCCTGTTCCTCATGCTGTACACCAACCTGATTCTGACCCTTGTCACCCTGGTGATGATTCCTGTTATGATGAAGGCGGGAGGGGCTGTGGCCGGATGGAGCCAGAAATACTTCACTGCCCAACAGACATCCCTGGGAGCCGTGAACGGTTATATAGAGGAGACCATCACCGGACAGAAGGTGGTTAAGGTATTCTGCCACGAGGACACGGCCAGGGAGGAATTCGGCATACTGAACCATGACCTGAGGTACAACCAGATTCGGGCCCAGTTTTTCGGCGGTATTATGGGGCCTGTGATGAACAGTCTGAGCCAGATCAACTATTCCCTTACCGCCTGTGTGGGCGGCCTGCTCTGCGTGCTCAGGGGCTTTGATGTGGGAGGGCTGACCGTGTTCTTAAACTTTTCCAGACAGTTTAGCCGTCCCATCAACGAGATATCCATGCAGGTCAGCAATGTATTCTCAGCTCTGGCCGGAGCGGAGCGCGTATTCTCGGTGATGGATGAGGAGCCGGAACCGGCGGACACCATGGACTGTGTGGTGCCAAGTCCCATGGTTGGCCATGTGGTGTTTCATCATGTCACCTTTGGCTACGACCCGGATAAAACCATTCTTAAGGACATAAATCTCTATGCCAAACCTGGGCAGAAGATTGCCTTTGTAGGTTCTACCGGCGCTGGAAAGACCACCATTACAAACCTGCTGAACCGGTTCTATGACATCCGGTCAGGAACCATCACCATTGACGGGGCGGATATACGCCGCATTTCCAGGGACGCCCTGCGAAACAACATTGCCATGGTTCTCCAGGATACCCACCTGTTTACAGGCACGGTGCGGGAGAATATCCGGTACGGCAGGCTGGACGCCACGGACGACGAGGTCGTCCAGGCGGCCAAAACAGCCTCCGCCCATTCCTTCATCACGCGTCTTCCCCACGGATATGATACCATGCTGGAGGGGGATGGGGCCAATTTAAGCCAGGGACAGAGACAGCTTCTCAACATTGCCAGAGCAGCCATATCCAAGGCCCCTGTGCTGATTCTGGACGAGGCTACCAGCTCTGTGGATACCAGGACGGAAAAACACATTGAGCACGGTATGGACCGGCTGATGGCGGACCGCACCACCTTCATCATTGCCCACCGGCTTTCCACGGTGCGCAGCGCCAACGCCATCATGGTTCTGGAACACGGGGAAATCATAGAGAGAGGGACCCACGAGGAGCTTTTGGAGATGAAAGGACGATACTATGAATTGTATACAGGCATGAAAGAACTGGATTGATTGCCATGAAATTAACATATAAATTAAAATAATAACGAATAAAATCTGTATTGTATACAATCTTTATTTATGCTATACTTAGTTGGTGTATTCCGGCGGGGGCAGGCAGCCCCACCGGTCATACCGGACGCTGGAACTGGTCCGGCCGCACAAAGGAATAAAAAGAAAGAAAAGAGGGAGAGAATCCATGGGTTTGGCGACTTTTATA
>UMGE01009761.1_pt1 | contig 11324 bp, 11 predicted proteins | sample 1965191 | NCBI WGS metagenome assembly UMGE01 (sample SAMEA4836065, study PRJEB28245) | human gut metagenome | biome: gut microbiome; material: fecal sample | place: Denmark | collected 2008 | reverse complement strand
CAGCATCAAATCCACGGAAACATTCTGCCGTTCTTCCTCTGAAACCTTCAGAAACACACGGTCATCCTCCAGATACACTGCCCGCCAGACCGATTCCCCCATCAATTTTCCCTGCCGGCTTTTCTCCGGCACAGGCTGCAAATCTACCAGAAGGGTATTGCGAATCTGTTCCATCAGGCGCCGTATGCTGTTCTCATATTCTGACCTGTTCTTTTCAAACTGTTCCCTGTTCTTTTTTCTCTGCTGCGCCGCCTCCCACAGCTGTCTGGCCGATTCCCCGCGGTCCGGGTCCTGCCGGAATTTTTCTCCTCTGGTAAAATGGAGTCCGCACGTACTGTGGCATCCCGTGCATAGCATATGACGGATAGCCTGATTTTGCCGCTCTCCGTACATGGAAACACCATAGCAGGCGTCAATATAGGAACGGACCGCCTCCTCACGCCGTTTCGAGGATGCCTCCGGCCAGAAGCAAAAGCCTTTGGCGGCATCAGAAAGCTTTTTATGGGCCTTTCCGGATGTTTCACTTTGGTCATCACCGGATTCAGGAGACTCCTGACCATGCTCATTCAGTGTATTCCTGACAATGACGCTGCGGGCAGGCCGTACAAAGCGGAAGGGCTTAATCATCCCTTTTATCCGTTTTCTGTTTTCTTTTCTCTTTTGTTCTGAACGGCAGTCAAACCGGAAATATTCCCACAATATACCGGAAACACGTTCCATGATTTCATCGGTGTCAGCAGCTCCGTCAAAGGACAGGCCGGACAAAATTCCCCGCTCCCACGGCGTCACTCCGGGCTTCTCTCCCAGCACCAGCCTGCCCCAGCCCGTCTGAAGGGACTGGACCAGCTTTTCCTGAGCTGACCATTTGGATTCCTCCAATACCTGGGCCCAGTATTCCCCGCGCAGCTCCTCCAGGGCAGGACGGCCTTCCCGTTCCTTCTCATAAGCGCCGCATTCCAGGCCGAGCCAGAATATGGTATCATAGATATCCTGAAGCGCCGTGCCCTGAAAAGCCCCGAACATCTCTGACAATTTCCCGCCGTCATACCATCTGTGGACATAACCGATTATACTGTTGAGATAAAGGTCTGCCTTTCCGTACCGGTCAAAGGCCATGAATTCCGGGTGGAAGGAATGGTCCTCTGCCGCAGTCCATATCATGTTGAGGGCCCGGCGCTCCTCTCCGTCATATTCCCGCATCTCCATATCAGTCTGCAAACAGCTTCTCCCTTTCCAGTTTTTTAGGAATCCTTGCCCTGATTAAATCCCGCACCAGGGTCTGTTCATATGGGTCAAAGGATTTGTTGGTAAGTCCCATATCCAGGGCAGCTCCTGCATCCAGCCCTTTCTCCATAAGCCGGACAGCATCCAGCAGTCCCCTAAGGTCCAGGGGGCGGGTGGAAAGCTGGGCGCTTTGGCATTTTCTATCTATATCCAGAAACAGCTGGACAAACTGCCTGGCATAAGTTCTCTTAAGACCAGGATACTCCCGGCTCATAAGCTTTTCCAGATTTTCCCCGGATATGGCCGGCATCTGCAGGCAGGCAAATCTGGAAGTCAGGGCCTCGTTCAGCTCTCTGGTGCCCGCATACCCATAGTTCATGGTGGCAATGAACCGGGTCCCCCCATCCATATGCACCACATCGTAGCCCGGCACATCTATGGTCCGCCTGAAATCCAAAATTCCATGGAGCACGGCCAGGGCCTCGTTTCTGGCCATGTTGATTTCATCCAGGACCCCAAAGCCCCCGCTGATTCCGCAGCGGTACACCGGCCCCGGCCGGAACACAACGGCTCCGTTTTGAAATGTATCTGTTCCTATCAGGCCGGACGCATCCATGTTGACGTGAAGGGAGATGTCCCAAACCGGCCTTCCAAAAGCTGCCGCCAAATTCTGGGCCAGTATGTTCTTTCCCGTTGCCTTTGGTCCTGCGAGAAGCAGGTTCTGACCGCACAAAAGGGCTGCAATGGCCTGCTCCCATACCTCCCTTCCATAATACAGGTACCGGGGCACAGGTATCCTGCCCCGTTCCTCCTCCCTGACCGGGCGGGAAGCTCTGAAATCCACGATTCCCTGGATTAAGCTGCTGTTTATCTTTTCCTCTTTTAAGAATTCAATCACCGTCATGCCCTCTTCCTCTTTTTTACAGTCTGATTGTAGCACAGAATTCTTTAATGGTGCGGGTTTTTTGTGGTTTTGAGAAAATAATTTTAAAAGGTTTTGTGAACATGTTTTAGGGGTGCGTCTCCCAGTCCCAGATGCTATATTAGAAATACCAGACAATAGCAGACTCGTCAACCAGGCAGCATCACACGTTACCCCCTGACCCACAAATACAGGATACCCCCAAGCACAGGATACCCCCAAGCAGCTGGAGGATAAAGTCCTGAAGACAGCTGCCACATTTTTAGGGCAGGACCCTCTTCCATACCTGGGTGTCAAGGGACGGATTACCGGCATCAATGTATATCGAGGTAATCCGTATCAAGGACCGGAACGCGGATAAAATTTTCATGAAAGAGGAAAGGTAGCTGTATCAAAGGAAGATCTGCGCCGCATGGAAGCCATGCTTTATGCCCTGGCCACCAAATTTCTCGACAAAACAGAATTAAGGAAGGTAACGGAGAAGATTAATATGGCCCTGCTCGGACAGCTGCTTATAGAGGATGGAATTGGAAAGGGAGAAATGATCAAGCTCATATCTCTGGTCATGAAGAAAATGAAAAAAGGACTTTTCCCGGAAGAGACAGCAGAGCTGCCGGAAAAAGCCCGGATTGCGTCAGCCGGATTTATGCCGCAGTGCAGGCCAATCCCGGGCTTTTTATTTCACTTTTTATTTCACCTTTTATTTCATTTCACCGTCATCACAAACCGTTCCCGGTCATCCTTCACATTATACCGGTACCGGTCCTTTTCCGGCTGAGCATACCGCACCTCACAGCACCTGATTCCCAACCGCCTGGCCGTCTCATTGGTATATATGTCCATGGTTATTTCCGCCGGATATCCCATGTCATAGCTGAACCGCACATCACGGAATTCATTGTTGATACATGCTTCAATCATTTTCCTGGCAAATGCCTCCTTATCCCCAATGTACAGCTTATTCGCTACAATAGTCATGTATTCTGTCCTCTTTCCATCCCAGGAGGAAGATATGGTATTCCTCACCGACACGCCCCTTCCCCACTGCAGATATATGCAAAGGGCCATCAGAACCAGCGATGCCCGCATCAGTCTTTTTCTCATTTTTAGCATACCCCTCACCTGTATTATAATACACATTGTACTCTAATACAGCTTATATTTCAATACATCCAGGAATATACTTATATGGAAAGGCGGGGGATGGCATGCATATTGAGATTGATTTGGAGCGTCTGCTGAAGGAAAAAGAGAAAAGTAAAAACTTTGTCTGTGAAAAATGCGGTTTGCAGCGGACTCAGTTCAATAATTACTGCAAGAACAAGGTATCCCGCGTTGACCTTACCATTCTTGCCAAGATATGCGATTGTCTGGACTGTACGCCCAATGATATATTGAAAATAGTAAAAGAGACGGCAAAAGATGAATAGAACGCATGACGCCATGTGAAGCTATTCATCTTTTTTTGCGCCTGTATTCCCGATAAACAAAATTAAGCGGTAAAATTCAATCCGTTCTGGTGTAATATCTTGCAAGATTTTCCCTTCCCATTGTGTTAAAATAGCAGAAAAGCAGTTTAAAAGGAGCATCAAAATGATACAGGAGCAGGAACAGCGCCGGGCCTATTATGATAAGGACCTTAAGATAGAAGCCTACAATCTGAGCGGGGTCGTGCAGAAATTCCCCAATCATTTCCACGAATATTACGTCATAGGCTTTGTGGAGGGCGGCAAAAGGCACCTCTGGTGCCGGAACAAAGAGTATGATGTCAGCGCCGGGGATTTGATTCTCTTCAATCCCAGAGACAACCATTACTGCGCCCCCATAGACGTGGAGCCGCTGGACTACCGTGCCGTCAACATCGAGCCCTCTGTCATGGAACAGGCGGTAAGAGAAATCACCGGCCGGGGAAGAGGATATATCCAAGCCCGATGACCGTATCCAAAACCTGTGCACCTATATGGAGGAGCATTTTTCAGAAAATATAAGCCTGGATGAACTGCTGTCCATGACCACCTTTGGAAAATCCTATCTGCTGCGCTCGTTTACAAAGCAGGTGGGTGTTTCCCCTTACCGCTACCTCCAGACCATCCGCCTGGACAAGGCCAAAAAATTCCTTGAACAGGGCATACCGCCTGTGGAAGCAACGGCCATGGCCGGATTTTCAGACCAGAGCCATTTCACCAACTTTTTTAAGGAGTTTATCGGGCTCACCCCCAGACAGTATCAGAAAATATTCTTATCAGAACCTGATAAGGAACAAAAGGAGCGACATCATGAAGCTTAACCGTACCGCCGCAGGCCATTTGGCCGCATTTGTAACCATCCTTATATGGGGAACCACCTTCATATCCACCAAAGTGCTGCTTCGGACATTCAGTCCTGTGGAAATCCTGTTTATCCGGTTTGTCATGGGATATCTGGCGCTGTGGCTGGTCTGCCCCCGCTCCCTGCGCCTTTCCTCCGCCCGGCAGGAAGCACTCTACGCGGCGGCGGGTTTCTGCGGCGTTGCCATGTACTATCTCCTGGAAAATATCGCTCTCACTTATACCCTGGCATCCAACGTGGGAGTTATCATCTCCATTGCGCCTTTCTTTACCGCTATCCTGGGTTGGATGTTCCTGGGAGGAGAGAGGCCGCGTTTCAGGTTCTTTGCCGGATTTCTGCTTGCCATGGCAGGCATCAGCCTGATTAGCTTCGGCAATGAGGCCGCCTTATCCCTTAACCCCACAGGAGATTTACTGGCCGTGGCTGCCGCAGTCATATGGGCCGTGTATTCCACCCTCACCAAAAAAATCAGCGCATTGGGCCACGGCACTTTCCAGAGCACCAGAAGGACCTTTTTCTACGGGCTCCTATTTATGGTACCGGCTCTGACCTTCATGGATTTTCACGTGACGCCGGTTCAGTTTACTGATATGAAAAATATCCTGAATCTTTTATTCCTTGGGCTGGGCGCATCCGCACTGTGTTTCGTAACCTGGAATACAGGCGTAAAGATACTGGGCGCCGTTAAAACCAGCGTATACATCTACGTGGTGCCGGTCATCACCACCCTGACCTCGTCCCTTATATTAAAAGAACCGGTAACTGTACCGGCTGCATTGGGAATCATCATGACACTGGCCGGATTGTTTTTATCCGTAAAAGCCGGTAAATAAACTGACCGGGAACCTGCCTCTTCTGAGGTAGGCCCCGGTCTTTCCTATTCTCCCTGGATAACCCTCTGGATATGGATGGCGAGAAAGCCTGCCTCCTGAGAGGCCACAGACATCCCCAGCCGCTTTTCCATATCCCCGCACACATCCACTGCCGCCTGGTAAGGCCCCGGAAAGGCATCCCTTGCATATGCCTCCATGTCCAGACTCACCGGCTCTCCCTTTCGGATGCGGGCAATCATATACCGCAGATGGCTCACCAGACGGTTATACCCCAGAGAGTCCGCTGCCAGCTTAATGCCCATCTTCTCTTCTATGCTGCGGATACTGTCCTGTACCAGCCTGGCCATATCCATGGAATGGGCCACATTCTCCTCGGATGACCCGGCGTGGATGTGAAGGGTAATGTATCCCACCTCATCTTCGGATATGACAATGCCTGTCATTTCACGAATGATTTCCCTGCCTTCCATGGCAGCCTGGTATTCCCGGTCAAACAGAGCCTTTATATCCTGGTTAAAAGGATTTGGAAGCTCCCTCCCTTCCCTGGCCCTGCCTGCGGCCAGGGCAATATGGTCCGCCATGGGTATCAGTATGTCTGAACTGATATCCCCCAGCGTTTTCCTGGCCGACTCGATTATATTTCCCGCCGCCTCGATAAAGACCGGGTCTATGCTGTTCACCTGCTGCAGCGCCGTGGATTTTCCGGTCACAAACTCATACCGCTTTGCCTCTTTCACCTGCTCCAACCGCTCCCCGGTCCGGCGACCGAAGCCTATTCCGTTTCCCAGCAGAATCAGTTCCCTGCCGGTATCTCCATCCAAAACCAGTATTCCATTGTTGTTTAATACTTTGATGATGCGGTACATAAACCCCTCCCCGTCCACAGCGCTGCCGGACTCTGCCGCGCGCCGCGCCGCTGCCCTTTCCTATACGGTCATTATACCTAATATCCCAAAAAACATCTACATTTGAATGAGATTTTTCCGCCCCGGCATACCATTTCTATATTCACCCCTTTAGTACCATCCGATTTCATCCAGCGCCCGTACCTCTCCGGTCTTAACCATGTGAATCTCACGGCCTTCCGTGAGACCGGTAAATACAGCCATACAAGCCTCGGACGCGGCGTTGGCCCTGATATATTCCAGGTCGAATTCCATCAGTTTCTGGCCTTTCTTTACCTTCTGCCCATCCTTCACAAAGGTCTCAAACCCCTTTCCGTCCAGCTTCACCGTATCCACACCGATATGCAGCAAATACTCCATACCGTCCCCTGTTTTCAGGCCAATGGCATGCTTAGAAGGAAACACAAACAGCACCTCTCCATCCTCCGGCGCCAGCACCTGCCCGTCTGCCGGTATGACCATGTAGCCGTCGCCCATGGCCTTGCTGGAAAATGCCTCGTCCGGCGCCTCCGTGATGGAGGCCGCTTTGCCGTTAAAGGGCGAGCAGATGATGTGCTTTTCCTGGCAGGATTCAGCATCTTCCTCCAAAGCCTCATCCGGTGCCTGCGCAAGATACTGCTCCAGATTTGACTTTATCACAGTTACGTTAGGTCCATAAATTACCTGAATTCCCTGTCCCTTTTTAATGACGCCCACTGCTCCGGTGGCCTTTAACAGCCTCTCATCCACCAAAGCCGGGCTATCCACGGAACATCTGAGACGTGTGGCGCAGCAGTCCACGGAGGTAATGTTTCTCTTTCCTCCCAGTCCCCTGGCAATATCCATGCTGAGGGCGTCTTTATCCCCGTTTCCTCCATTTTCCCCGCCTGCCGGACCTGCCGCGCCTGCCGGACCTGCCACTCCTGCCGCGCCTGCCGATTTCCTGGCGTTCACATCCGCCTTTGTGTAAAGCTTTGTCTCCTCGTCCTCATCCTCCCTGCCCGGAGTCTTTAAGTCAAACCTCTTAATCAGGAAGCTGAAAATAAAGTAGTACAGCAGGAAATATATGATTCCTACCGGAATAATTCTCATCCAGCTGGTTTTTTCATTTCCCTGAAGGATGCCAAATATAAGCAAATCCAGGAAGCCGCCTGAGAAGGTAAGTCCCACCGCGATATTCAGTATATGGGCAATCATGTAGGCGCTGCCTGCCAGAATCACCTGTACGGCAAAGAGCATAGGCGCCACAAACAGGAAAGAAAACTCAATGGGCTCTGTAATACCGGTCAGCATACTGGCCAGAGCTGCCGACAGTAGAAGTCCTCCCGCGGCCTTTCTCTTTTCCGGTTTTGCCGAGCGGTACATGGCCAGGGCAGCGCCTGGAAGGCCGAATATCATGAAGATAAACTCACCGGAGAAATACCTGGTGGCATCCGCGCTGAAATGGATCACATCCGGCGAAGCCAGCTGTGCGAAGAAAATGTTCTGGCCGCCCTGAATCAGATTTCCGTCCACCATCATGGTGCCGCCCACAGCGGTCTGCCAGAATGGCATGTAGAATACGTGGTGAAGTCCAAAGGGAATCAACGCCCTCTTTATAATACCGAAAATCAATGTGCCTGCATATCCTGTCCCCGTCACCAGGCCGCCCAGGGCAAATATGGCGTTCTGTACAACCGGCCATATGAAGTACATCACCATACCCACCCCTACATAGGCCACCGTGGATATGATGGGCACAAAACGGGAACCGCCGAAAAATGAGATGGCATTGGGCAGCGCAATCTTGTGGTAACGGTTGTGGAGCGCCGCCACTCCCAGGCCCACGATGATGCCCCCGAACACGCCCATCTGCAAGGTCTGGATGCCGCACACAGAAGCAATGGTGCCGTCCAGGACGCCAGGGGCAACGGTGCCGTCCGGAAGAATCTTTCCCGTGATGGTCAGCACCGCGTTGATGGATACATGCATGACAAAAAACGCAATCATGGCTGAAAGGGCCGCCACCTCTTTCTCAGCCTTGGCCATGCCAATGGCAACTCCCACAGCAAATATAATGGGGAGATTGTCAAATACGACATTTCCCGCCTTGGCCATGATGACCAACAGGGCGTTTAACATGGTTTTGTCGCCCAGAATCCGTTCCAGACCGTACGTCTGAATGGTGGTGGCATTGGTAAAGGAACTGCCGATACCTAACAGCAGTCCCGCCACCGGCAGCACTGCAATGGGAAGCATGAAGCTGCGTCCCACTCTCTGAAGAACACCAAATATCCTGTCTTTCATTTTCCTTCTCTCCTGTCTTTTTCTTCCAACCGCGCACCCTGGCTGTACGGACACAAAAAAGACATTAACCGTTAAGAACACTGTCTCCAATGTCCTCTTTCAGTTAATGCCTGCATCACCAGTAACACGCTCTTTATTCTGTTGCGCATTAAGTATAAACAAAAGACAGGATTTATGTCAATCCGAATTGTGCACTAATTTTCTTTTGTCTTTTTGTGCAAATTTGACAAACTCTCGTTTTCTATTCCAACGTCAGCCCAAAGTCCAGCTCATAGTAATTCCCCTCGCTGTCCACATCCCGCACCTGTTTGTTCTCACAGATATCAAGCTCCAAATATCCCTTAGTGGAATGGAAGTATTCGCCTGAGCTTGGCCGGATGAACAGAATGGCGAAATCCGCTTCCCTGTAATCTTCTGTCAGCTCCGCCTGAAACCTTTCCGCAAAGGACCTTTTGACTGCCTCCGTCTCCTTGGCGGCAACCTCTGCTTCACAGCCAAAGCATTCCACATACACCTTCCTGCCTGCCGTCTTTTCCGCATCCAGGGGAATCAGGCCCTCTCTGTTCTTTAAGAGCACCACGGACTGCTGATGCACCCGGTAAGCGTCCTCCCAGTGCTTCTTTGTGGCCACCACCTGTTCCGCTTCCTCAGGGTCGCGGTATGGGTTGTCGAACATACCCAGTTCAAACTTTTCCTTTAAGGTCCTTGTCACCGCCCTTGTAAGCGCCTCATCGGTCAGCACCAGATCACTGGCCCGGTACCCCCGGGGCACCGGATGGCCCTGGGTCGTGTAATATCCATTCCTTCCGCGCTCATATGCCTCCCTGGCGGAAAACACATCCAACGACCCGCTGATGATATCCACTCCGGTATTGACAGCCAGCGCGATTCTGGAAGGCACATCCAGCTCCTCCACGCCCCAGGCCATCTTATTGGAGATGCCGGAGTCGCTGTTCACATATCCCTCAAATCCCATCTTCTCCCGCAGAAGCCCCTGTATGAAGACCCTGTTAAACGCAAAGCCTACCGGCTCCATCTCCATGGCATCTCCGTCCGGCCCATACTGGGACTTGCTCTTGGCAGCCGATGGTTTGGCATAATACGGCATGATGGAGGATGCCTTTTTGTCTATGGCTGTCCGGAAGGCAGGCAGGTGGTATGTGCGCAGGCTGTCCTCTGTCTGGTACACATTCCACTGTCCCTGGACATAGTGGGGGTCGAATCCGTTTTCCCTGGCTCTGCCTCCCGGGAAATGCTTGATGGCGACGGCCACCCCCCCCCCCCTTTTTTTGTGACTCCCTGGCTGCTTCCCTGTATGCCGGGAATCAGACGCTCCATGATGGCGCACACAAGCTCCGGATCCTCGCCAAAGATTCCATAGGACCGCTGCCACCTGGGATCTGTCATGACATCGGCCATGTACATATATCCCTTTTTCATCCCCACTGCATCCCATTCCATCCGGATACACCGGGCAAAGCTGTCTATGAGTTCCGGTCCGTTTCCCCGGACAGCCGCCGCGATTCCCATGGTCCCGGGCCAGGTGGCAAACACGCCTGCCTCATCGTTCATGCCGAATACAATCTCCCCGTGCTCATTCCTGGAATTGGAAAGGACCATCACAGGCAGGGCATGGCCGGTTCCCTCCGCCACCATATTAAGCTGGTTAATCCAGTCCGCCAGTTCGCCCGGCCTGGGGTTCTGACGCAGGATGAAATGGCGTATGCCCATTTCCTTTACCGTGCAGGTGGTTCCATACGTATTTTCCACATTGAAGATGGACTCGTCCTGCTCCACAATCTCCTCGTTGAGAAGGCCGCTTTCATCCACCTTTGTCCTGTCCTCCTGGTAAATTCCCATCTTCCAGGAGTTGACGAACAGCATGCCGATTTTCTCGTCAGCATACAATTCCGCCGCCAGGGAAGCCGCCCTTTTGGCGGGAGTGTTGCGCCAATCCTTATAGGGAGCCAGCCTTCCATCCCCTGTCAGGTCCCTGAAATACAGCCCGTCCTTTTCGATCACCGGCTTTACGGTAACTCTGATGACAGGACCGTTTTCATTTTTATAAAAATGAATGTTAGTTGATGCCTTATTCATATCGTTTCAATCCCTTCTGCGTTTACGCTCTGTTTTCATTCTATACCGCTTCTCCGGCAGCGGCTTTTGTAGCTCCGTTCAGATGCGGTCCCTTTCCGGTCCGTACTTCCTTCCTGTTTTCCAGCTCTTCCTGGACAGCCGGCACATTCGGGTCAGGTCCAACCACAAACATTATGGCCATCATAGTCATGGATCCCCATGTTCCCAGGAGGAAGGTACTCTTAAGCCCGAACCTTCTGGACACAAACACGCCGCCGATGGAAATGGCTACTAACGGTGCGATGAGGATACTTGAAAATACGCCCTGAAGCCTGGAATTCAGCAGCATGTTGGCAAACAGGTATGTCATGGTGCCGCTCATGAGCAGCTGTCCCAGGAACAGGAAAAAGCGCTCATATCCAAACAGTTCATAGAAGTCATGCTGAAAGTCCCCGTCATCCTGTGCCCCGCGCGGATGGAAGCCATAGAAACCGGTATCAAAGAATATTTTCCGGATTTCATCAGGAACGGCTTTCCCTTTTTCATTACCCGTTCCATGGTGGAATCCTTACAGCCTGGGACCCTGTATCACATAACAGATTTTATAAACCTTCACAATAATCTGTTCCTGTATGACGGTAAAAATCAGGTTCTCATCGCCGGCCCCTATCTCGCCCATCCGGCAGACACTGCCTTTTGCGAGCAGAGCCTTCAGGATAACGGAAAAAATCTGTCCCTGCTGGTCCCCTTCAGCCAGTTCTGCCTCACCCT
>UMGE01008432.1_pt1 | contig 11883 bp, 9 predicted proteins | sample 1965191 | NCBI WGS metagenome assembly UMGE01 (sample SAMEA4836065, study PRJEB28245) | human gut metagenome | biome: gut microbiome; material: fecal sample | place: Denmark | collected 2008 | reverse complement strand
ATAGAAGATCTCAATTTACAGACTTTTTTTCATACTCTCTTTTTGGTATTAAATGTCAACATTAAACCACCATATAGCAAGTGAGGTTTATAAAAAATAGTTTGCTAAATCCTTATAAAATCAAGGTTCTTGAGACAATTCTTCATATCAAAAATTTTCCAATATCAAAAAATTCAAAATACATAGGTTGCATGTAATATTTTAAAATTCTATTGTATTATATAGGCGGTCTTTGTCGGATTGTGTTATCCCAATATACTTCATTGTCTGCCGGACTGTAGTATGCCCATATACTTCCATGATTAATGCAATATTTTTGGTTTCTTTATAGGCATAGTAGCCCCAGGTTTTGCGTAAAGAGTGAGTGTTGAAATTATCAATATGTAGGGCCAGGGCTGTATCTTGAAAAACACGATGTATTTGTGTAGTAGTGACCGGCTTATTGGGGGTTTGCCCAGGGAATAGAAAGTCATCATATTCTAAGCCCATCTCTTTTATATACATGCGAAGAGTCTCTTTAAGAGGGTCGTTTATTGCTATACGCTGCTTATGACCTGTCTTATCTTCTTTCAGGTTTATATACCTTCTGAAATTACCACTTAAATGCATGATATCAGACACTTTTAATGGTAGGACATCACTGATACGCAATGAAGTATTTAATTGTGTTTTTGCAATAACAAAATTACGTAGGCGTGCTTTTCTACGAGATGAACTATTCTCCTTTAAATATCCCAAAATAGCATGTAATTGTTTCTTATTTCTTATCGGCTCTGTAGTAATATTCATCCTCAAAAACCCCCATCGTAAGATGTAATATATTCATCACTATTTGACGAATATATTACATCTAAAACACCTAGTTTTAAACACTTGAATTATATTACCAAAGAAACCTTTGAATTACAAGGTTTTATAAGTTTTTTAAATATTCTTAGATGTAATAAAAATTACCTTATATTACATGGACTAAAAAAATGGGGTGACAGAATGCTTACAGGGATGGAGGTACAAAGAGAATCAGGGCAGAGCAAAGATGAAAATAGTGAGGTTGTAAGGCTCAAAAAGAAGATTAATGCACTGATAGACCTTTTAGAAAAGACACAAAAGGAAAAGCAATACCTTAACACTTTTGTTGATGGCTATATACGGAATAATGCGCCGGTGGAATTGAGGATTAAGGAAGTGATACATGTTTTAAATATACTTACCAAGGAAGCCAAATGGCTTGATTCCTCCTATCAGACATCGAGCAGCAGAAACTATTACCGTATTAAGACAGAGGATTTTGAGGATGTTTTGGATAGGACATTGGTAAATATCCCTAGAAAAAAAATGATAAAAATCATGGCAAATATAGGGGTATTGAAATGTGATGATGGACATTATACGTACTCGGCTACGATACAGAGGACGATGTACAGGGTGTATATGCTCAAAAAATCAGCAGTAAATACCTTGATAGGAGAACAGGATGAATAAGGGGGATGTATGTGTACAGGAATTTGTGAGGATAGCTGATTTCCTTCTTAAATCCGGAAAGGTGACGATACAGAGGGGCTATATACTGGCCCCCAGGAATGTCATTGATAGGCTGCTGGCCAGGAATCAATATGAAACGAATGAGACTAAGCTCCAATACTGGAAGAAGCTGCACTGGATAGATGCAGATAGGGACCGGTTCACTAAACAGGTATCAATAGGAGGCCAAAGGTTTAGGATGGTAAAAATTGATATCCAGGTATTCCAGACGTTGGGCATATTATTTGAGGAAATTTTGGTGGAGAAGTAGCGGAAATCTATATCATCAATATTCCCCGGTCAGAATGCCATATATAATAAGAAGTTTTTAGGAAATCTACACCGTCACGATAATAGGCTACAAATATGTAATATTTGTAGCTGTAGTGGTAGGAGGAGAACTATAAGGGACCGGGGAGGCAGCAGCGTAAGCTGGGGCCGGTATAGAGATGGTGTGGGGATAGATAGAGTGAGATGGATGAGTATTATGGCTGGAATAGATGTTAAGGGAATCTTAGAAATATCAGTCAACAGGAATCGGTAAGAGAGTAGAGTAGCAGCCTGGGAGAGTAGAGCAGCAGCCTGGGAGAGTAGAGCAGCAGCCCGGGGGGAGCGGAGCAGCAGCCCGGGGAGAGCAGAGCAGCAGCCCGGGGGAGCGGAGCGGAGCGGCAGCCGGCAGTGCCGGGAATGGCTGATTAATAATAAAATAATATGTTATTAAATTATTTTTTTTATCAGGAGGGACAAGTGACATATGAGAATAAGAGGATTTAATGAAAAAAAGCAGGAGTGGGTAATTATAGAAATCACGGATGGTGGAGCTATGGTTGGTCTTGAAAATTGGTATGATATTGCGAGTTGCAGTGTTGGGGTAAGCACAGAGAAAGCCGATATGCGAGGCAAAGAAGTATTTCAGGGGGATATCATCCTGTCTTATAGTACAGACATTGAAATGGAAATTAAGTATGGATGTTACCAGTCATATTGCCCGGAAGATAAATGTGTAATGAATAATATAGGTTTCTATGCAGTTGGTGAAACTTTGAAGGATATGCCTATCGGGCCACTTGATGAGTATGCAATTGTAATTGCAAACACATATGGTAAATAGATATGGTGCTACATATCAAAAAGAGGATAGTTGTGAGCATTAGAAAAAGTACCATTAGATTGATTCTGGTTTTGTATTTTATCCTGCTTTTTTCTTTTGTTGCATATCTGGGAGACTGGGGGAACTGGAAGCAGGATAAATATAGTGAAACGGCATATATGGAAGAACTGGAAGGCGAGGATAGAACCTTTGTGTTACCGAAAGACTAGGAGATATGAAAATTTAGAACGTAGGATATTTAAAGGGGTAGGCCAGTTTGACATTCCACAGATACAGCCTGTTTCATATAGAGGCCGGTATGAATGGATTGGATTCAATTATGCAAAAAGTTGTAAAACGGGAAGTATGGAAAAAGGGGTACATTTTTTTCTGGATGATTACCAGTTTAAACGCTTATGGCCAGATATTGACAGGTACATCCCATTATTTCATCGGTTTGGCTATGTTATGTCTCCAGATTTTTCAACCTACACAGACTATCCTGTAGCCATACAGATATATAACCACTACCGTAAACATTGGATAGGGGCATATTTACAAGATGAAGGTATACAGGTCATTCCAACTATATCCTGGGGTGAAGCACAATCCTTTGAATGGTGTTTTGATGGAGAACCAGTAGGCGGTACGGTGGCGATATCATCTGTGGGGTGCATGAACAGCCGGTATAAAAAGCAGCTGTTTTTAATGGGATATCAGGAGATGATGCAGCGGCTCAAGCCAGAGCAGATACTTTGTTATGGTGAAGTCCCTGAGGAATGCAAAGGTAACATTTTGAGGATTAGAACTTTTCAAGACAAATTTAAAACATAAACCAAGGAAGGGGAGCCGATGCAAAAAAGTGTGTTTTTACATGAATTTAGACAGAGTTTTGGTTTGCGTCTGACAGATGATTACATTTTATTCCGAAAGCCATTGGAATTATATAATCTGAAAACAGGGGACAGTAAGCTGTTTAAGAGCATGGAGGAAGTGTATTCCCAGTCCATTAATGAAATCACAGTGGGTGATATGATTTCAAAAATGACACTTGAAACATTCTACATGCGGTTGGATGGAGGGCGTGGCGCATCCAGCGGTTTAGGGCAGGATAAAAGCTTTAAATTTAGCCATGCAGATGATAAGGGAGCACGGACAGACACTTATGATTTTCCATCCAGGGTGAATATTAACATACGTAATCCAGATAAAACCTTAGAAGTGTTCCGGAACTTACACGTGAACGATAAAAAGGAACATGCTTTTACTGTAGATGAGCAGGGATTTGTAACAAGCTATGTGCATGGGATGGCTCATAGTGTGATGGTAGCGGGTAGACGGGGAGAAATGGTGTATCATAATCACCCAAGCGGTGGGGCGTTTTCAGATGCAGACCTTATTAGTACAGCTCTTACAGCCGCAAAGGGTATCGTAGCGAGTGGAAAAAGTGGTGACTATATATTGCAAAAGGGTAATCATTTTAAGGCCAATGCATTTGTTAAGGCAGTAAATAATGCACATTTAAAAGGAAAAGATTATGACGATGCAGTTGATAGGTGGCTTAAAGCAAATGCTAAAAAGTATGATTACAAATATGAATTTAGAAAATGCCAAGATGAACTAAAGACTTTATAGGGGAGGAAGGAACGTGAGGGGGATGAAAATGAAAATCAGAAAATTAGGGATTATTTTATTGGCAACAATTATTACAGTTACCAATATGGTAGTTTATGCAAATAGTGCGGATGATTCAATTATACATAGTTCTGATGATGTTATCAAAGAGTATACGAAAAATAAAGAGATGGAAAAAAACAAAGAGGAGTATCCAAAAAGTACGCCATCAGAAGCAAAACCCAAGCCGTCCGAAGAAGAAAAATTCGTCTCCACACCAACTGTATCTATTCCATCGGAAGCTACGCCATCGGAAGCTACGCCATCAGAAGCTACGCCATCAGAAGCAGTACCGGTTGAAGTGATAGAGTTTGAGAGTATAGAGCCGGATGAAGTACCAAGCTGGTATACAAAGGTAAAAAAGAGGCTGTTTGGTGGAAAGAAACATTATCAATTCACAGACCGGTATGGAGAAGAACATCACCGAATTTATGGATATTATGAGGAAGAAGCAGAAGCTGCATGGTATGAATGCCAGCCAGATGGAAGTGTAACTAATGAGAGTTTTTGGATTGATTTGGAGTGGGAAGATTTGAATCTTGCCCCCTTGCGTTGGGAAGCTGCAGAGCCTCAAGCAGATGATATCCGGGATTTATCTGAGCGAATATTTGGGGATGCAGAGATGTTAGGCATTGACATTGATTTGGCGAAATTAAACCATGAAGCAGAAAATTATGATGGAACCATGTACGATATCTGGAGCCTGGATGAAGCGGAACTGGCTGAACTATATTTTTTCTATGGACATGCTGTAAATGGGATATTACCGGGTGAAAATACATGGTTTGAAAGTACAGAAGATGGTCAGATACTGGATGAGGTTCCTGATTTGGTGCTGTCAGTTATGTCTGCAGATGCAAGGGCAATAGATGCCACGGCAACCGAATTTGAGTTTGGTCAAACCTATTTTGGCGTGAAGGACCATCCAACAGGGACTCTTTATATACCGTGTGAGTTAGGGGCAAAGTATAATTGGCAGATTACAGTCAATGTAAAGCGTGTAAGCTCAACGGGAGGAAGCAGCCTTAAGTATTATCAATGCTTTAAAAAGGATGGCAATGGCCCCTGGTATCTTGCAGATGAGGCATCTGGACATACCGGATATTTTCCCGTGACAGTGCCATATGGTGCAAATAGTAAATATTATTATACCGGTTCATCAAGATATCTGACTGCGGAAGAAGTGAATCAGGGTTGGTATAAAACGGAATCTTCCAGCGAAGGAGACCGGATTAATTATATAGACCCGGAGGGAAATTCCTTCCGGATGGCGGCCCAACATCAATCTTTTGGAGATTGGTATATAACAAAAGAGGCTACCTGTACATCCAAGGGAACAAAGCAGCGGACCTGCATGGGATGTGGGGCTGCAGAGATTGCGGATATCAATGCATTAGGACATAACTGGGAAGCGGATTATTATACAGGTGCCAATAATGGTACGTATTATAAGCGGTGTACCAGGTGCAGCGAGAAAACGGATGTAAGAAATAATCCATATACAATTACTTATCATGCGAATGGTGGTAAGGGTACGATGGCGGTCCAAAACTGTACCTACACTGCAAAAATGAATTTGTTATCCAATACATTTCAAAGAGATTATTACACATTTAAAAATTGGACAACAGAGCCGGACGGTGGGGGAAGGATATATAGTGATACGCAGCCAGTAAGTAATTTGACAGCTGTATATGGAGGGAATATTGATTTATACGCACAGTGGCAGCCAAAATCATATAACATTACATTTGATGATGGATTGGATGGTACGCAAAATATAACTCAAAGCTATGTGTATACCCATCCATTCGGTGAACTGCCTGTATTTAAGCGGCTTGGATATACCCTATCGGGATTTTTCTCAGAACCAGAAGGAGGAGAGAAAATCACAGCGGAATCAAAAGCGCCGCATTCAGACACAATCTATTACGCGCATTGGGAAGCCAATTCATATGATATTTTCTTCCATACAGGAAAATCCTACTGCGGGAGTGAAAAGAAGAGGGTTACATACGATGAGAAAGTAGGAATTCTCCCGGCAGCCTCCATGGAAGATTTTGAATTCTTGGGATGGTATACAGAACCATACAGCCAAACATATGTAGAGGGAATCATGTGTGGGGATGCCAATCCTCCAGATGACAAACAGATAAAATCAGAGGATGTGTATAGGATAGCAGGACACACACAGGCTTATGCATATCTGGTTCTGCAATATGAAGAACTGGAGAATGGTGTGAACCGCAGGCCAGGCCCAGATGGTTATATGAATACAAAGGACGATAATTATTATCTGAACGGAGAAGATGGAATTGCGGGAACTCATGATGATGAGAAGCTGTATCCAGGGGAAGATGGGAAATATGGAACAAAGGATGATTATTATTTAGATAAAGAGGGCCATAAGATATATCCCGGAAATGACGGTATCTTTAGGACAGAGGATGATTATAGAGATAACGGGGATGGGACGAATACACGTCCTGGACCAGACTGTAACTTTAAGACAGAGGATGATGTGGAAGCATCCAACGGTCTTGATGGTTTGCCTGGAACTATGGATGATTGGATTGATAATAATGAAAACTATCCAGATACGAATTTAAGGCCAGGGCCGGATGGAGTGTTCGGAACGGGAGATGATGAAGTGTACTGGAACGGGCCGGATGGAATACCAGGAACGGAAGATGATGAGCCGGTGCATCCGGGCCTGGATGGGAAGCTGGAAACCGGGGATGACTGGGTAGAAAACGGCCACAATTACCCGGAGACCAATCTAAGGACAGGGCCGGATGGAGTGTTCGGAACGGAAGATGATGAAGTGTACTGGAACGGACCGGATGGAATACCAGGGACGGAAGATGATGAGCTGGTGCATCCGGGCCTGGATGGGAAGCTGGAAACCGGGGATGACTGGGTAGAAAACGGCCACAATTATCCGGAAACCAATCTAAGGCCAGGGCCGGATGGAGTGTTCGGAACCGAGGATGATGAAGTGTACTGGAACGGACCGGATGGAATACCGGGAACCGAGGATGATAAGAAAATTCTCTCAGGGCCGGATGGACAATATGGAACTGAGGATGACTGTTATGATAACAAAGATAAACAGGATGGGACCAACATGCGGCCAGGCTCAGATGGAATTTTCGGAACGGAAGATGATGAATTATGGTTAAATGGTCCGGACGAGATGCCGGGAACGGAAGATGATATCAAATATGTCCATAGGAATTCATCTGGTGGAGGGGGTGGATATGGCAACCGATTGGTCGGAAGAGGAGCGTATAAGCCTGTTATAGAAATAATGGATGCTGCTTTAGAGGCAATGGAGCCTCAAACGGTCGGACTGGTTTCTAATTTTTATGACACCTACCAATCGTTCAAAAAAGGGCAGGAAATGAGTAGATACATAGTGAATACTGGGATGCAGGAAATACAAATGGAGGCTGCAACGGGTTCACAGGTTGAAAAGGAAACACAGGAAAGTAGATGGAGTGATGAATCCTATTCTGATAAGGATGTGGGACCGGTTGTTCCTGTTAAAACATACAGGAACATGAAAGTGATTTGGATGATATTACTTTTAATATTACTCTATGTATTAGGATACGAGATTTACAAAGCCAAAAAGAAAGACTGATTTATGGACAGAACTGAGTTCTGTTTCATGGAAGATGCGCACATTGACAAGTAAATAGTGTAATGCCATAGTATAAAAATTAAGGTTGTTGCCATAGAGCCAATAGAAGAATTAAGAATGATATTGTCTGTATATAGGAATTATGCTATATTAAAAAAACAGGAACAACCGTGTTGCAGGGTGGCTGGCCTCTATTCTACATAGGATGGGGGTGGTGCTGATGAAACATTTTGATTTTAAAGACTTGATGGCCTTTGGAATGTTCATTCTGGCATTGCTGACATTCGTATTTACGTATATCAGATAATGTTTTAAGCATAGAAAAACCACCCCAAAACTTGACCGGTGAAGGGGTGGAGTTTCTAATCCATTAACTAACAGGTCAACCATCTTGTGGGCGGTTGTTCCTTTTATGCTTATATTATAGCAATGAATATGGAATAATTCAAGAAAAAACTATTTTGCATAGGATGTGTAAGATGATATAATAAAGAGGAAATGGAGGGGGAGGATTTTAAGACTCGCCTCACTATAATTTTGTTCTAAAAAGTGAAAACCTTAAGGTGGTTGACTGATGGATAAAGGTGGAAAGGTATGAGTGGAGGAGCACATAAGTTAATGGGAGTGGTTCTTGGTGGCATGATTATCAGTGTAGTAGAACCAACACTCCCCGTAGCCGGCTTAATTTTGGGAATGTCCGTTTTGGGAGAATTGGCACCGGATATTGATACGGTCAATAGTACAATTAGCCTTAGAATCCCAATCATACCAAAAATTATTAATCGAAAGTTTGGTCACCGTGGTTTGCTTCATTCTCCACTATTTTTAGTATTGTCATGGCTGGTGATAGGAAGGCAAAATCTCATAGGTAATGTATTCTGTATTGGATATCTGGGACACTTGGTTCAAGATTTATTTACCTGTGCAGGGCTTCCATTACTATTTCCGTTTGATAAAAAGAAAATAAGTTTGTTCCCTTATCACTCAGGTGGGATAATGGATTATGTCATGACATCTGTATTAATTATTTTATTGTTGACAGTGAATCAGTTGATTTAAGGAGGGAAATTGATATGTTTAAAAGATTAGCGTTAATGACAATGGCAGCAACCATATTGGCAGCGACACCAGCATATGCAGGCCAGTGGATGCAGGATGGAAATGGCTGGTGGTGGCAGAATGATAATGGGAGTTATCCAGCTTTTACCTGGGCCTGGTGTGATGGAAATCATGATGGTATAGGAGAAAATTACTTCTTTGATGAAAATGGATATATGTCCATGGATACAGCAGCTCAGGAAATCGCTGTAAATGAGAATGGAGCTATGTTGTATAATGGGGCGGTATGTACGGCTGCAATGCCAGATGGCCAGGATTTTGTTCCAGGAATGGCTATTGACGGAAGGTTAGTTTATTGGGTGTATCAAGAATCGGATGCCTCAATAGCTGCTGGAAAGGAAAGAGAAAGCCAGAAGGGGATGGTATCAAATAATAATACAGGAATAACCACCTATGAACATATTGATATGAAAGCATTATCATATTATATGATAGATTTGATAAATGAAGAAAGAGAACAGCGTGGAAAAGACTCTTTAGTCATAAATGAGGAATTGATGGATGATGCAGCATTAAGAGCAGAAGAGTCATCTATAAAATTTAGCCACACAAGGCCAAATGGAAAAGATTATTCAACAGCTGTCAATGTAGAGTATTCAAAAGTAGGCGAGAATTTGGTATATTCTACGTTTGCACCGAATACAGAGATGGAGGAGATTGCACAGCAAACTATAAGTCAATGGTTAAATTCAGAAGAACATAAAAGGAACATGTTAAAGAGTCAATGGGATGAAACTGGGCTTGCTGCATATGCAGGAGAAGATGGATGTGTGTATTTTGCACAGATATTTATACAGAACTAATTTATAGTAAATATTGTTAACTTTAAGATGATTAAAAAAGAGCTATGGTACTGCAGAAGCAGATTCCATAGCTCTTTTTTTGGAGGAAATCAAATGAAAATAAAAAGGTTAAAAAGACCATTTGTATTGATATTGGCCTTTGTATTGCTATTATCATCTATTTCACAGTCGGTATCAGCTGCTGATACTGGACAAGTGATTAATTATCCAAGTCTCCCTATTTTTAAGGGGAAATCATTCAATGCATTTGGAAAAACACATCATTCAATGAATTATTATCAGGTTGGTCTGGTTGATGGCGCTGTTCCTGCATTCTGCATTGAAGAAGGCAAAAAACTACCAGACAATACAGTCATGACTTATGAAAAATATGAAGCTAAACCGGGCCAGACCGTACCTGTTATAGGCTCATTTGACAGGTATCTTCCCATGACAGTGGCATATGAATGGATGCTAAGAGAAGGAAATTATCATGACACGGACCGTTATGCAGTAACGCAAGTATACATGTGGGGCTGTATGTCAGGATATAAAGACAATTGGCCAGCAATGGAACAGGCCATGCAAAAGTTAGCGGAAGTCTTAAAGCGGCCTTATGTCATGAATTATTATGAAGAATTGAAAGAGTATGTGATTGAGGGAGTAGCTGGGTATGAAGCGGCCAATAATGCTTCACTGCCATCATGGAATGGTACACAGCAGAAAATGACCCTAAAAGATGGGCGTTATGAATTGACACTTGATATAAGTACTTGCCCACAATTAAAAGATACCACATGGACGTTTCCAGATTCTAATTGGAATTATCAGTTATCATCAGACGGAAATAACATAACGTTCATATACAATGGTGCACAGGAGCCGATAGGAACTATTTCATCTGCAGATATTGAGGGCATAGAAGCAACATATTATGCGTATATATTTTCACCCCCACCAGGTGAGCAGGTGCAATTAGGTAGGTTGGATGCAGGATTTCAACCTGCAAATGTAACTTTTAGTTTAAATCAAGGGACTTTGGCTACACCGGATGTATCAAATTGGGAAGTTTACCGTCATTCCGAAACATTTGAGAGTAACTATAACATAGACCTTGAAAAATATTGCGCTGAGACGAACCAACCTTTGGAAGGAACAACATTTAATGTATGGGAGGATTTTGACTTTTCACAGATAAACGAGGGCGGCTATACCGAAGGGGAACCGGACGGAACAACCGGTGAGGTGTATTTAAACTGTATGACACCTGAGCCAGAATCAGATTATGTCTGCGATACCATCACGACAGATACCAATGGACAGGCCAGCCACAGTGATGCCCGCTTTTATAATTACAGCAAGACCTATTGCATGGGACATCCAGCTCCAGAGTGGATTGAGTGTGACCATGAGGGAGGGGAGGGAGAAGATAGTGAAGATTGCAACTGTGATGAAGAGAATGAACGCCTACGTGAGCAGTGGATGGCAGAGCAGGAGTTATGCGCTTCCACATGTGATTTTCATGTACAGAATGATGACGAGGAGAATCATGGCCAGGATACGGCTGCGATGGAAGCCATGTTGGCAGACCGGGATAAAACATATGAGAATTTTATCAACTTAGAATACAGCTACCAGCTGGAGGAAAAAACAGCCAGAACCGGTTATGTACTTCATGGCCTACACAATGATGACCCTGAGATTGAGACGGTCATTTTAACATCGGCCCAGGCCGGTGGTGATGTCCGGTCCGGTACATATAAGGCCAGTAATATGGTTGGACGGGTATTGAATCCTATCTATAACATGGCCATATCCAGGATGGAGGGCCTAAGGGCCTATACGTATCCTGTGCCAGATGGCCAGGACCTGGAGTTGGATGAACAGCGCAGCATAATCAGTATATTGAAAGAAGAGGAAGAAAAACCTCTTATTGAGATTGAGACACCAGTAGATAATATGGTTGATGGAACCGGAAATCAGGAGAATGGAGGTTCTGGAAGCAGTGGCCAGGGAGGCGGCTCCGAAGATAACAGCGAGGAATCAGGGGA
>UMGE01003674.1_pt1 | contig 11942 bp, 7 predicted proteins | sample 1965191 | NCBI WGS metagenome assembly UMGE01 (sample SAMEA4836065, study PRJEB28245) | human gut metagenome | biome: gut microbiome; material: fecal sample | place: Denmark | collected 2008 | reverse complement strand
CCATGGTATTTATGGCATGCTTCGGGGTACTGCACGTTTTAAAAACTTTAATGGAGCCTTCAGGGTCTGCATCGGTTGAGCGCAGGGAAAGCCAGGTGCCTGAGAGCATCCGGGAAGAGGAAACAGGGGAGGAGTGGGAGGAACAGGCCGGGCCGGCATTGGCTACGGACTCCCAGGCCGGGGAAACCCAGGATGAAGTAATCCGGCAGGAGGGCTATAAGGAGTGGAAGAAGAAATTCCCCGGTATGTGGAACCCTCCGGCTCCGGAGGAACCCTACATACCGCCTAAGCTGATCCTGGCAACAGACCTTCACTATCAAAGCGCTTTAGCCGGAGACGGCGGGGAGGCTTTCCGGCTGTTCGTGGAACGGTGCGACGGGAAGGTGGTCCAGTATCTGCCTGAGCTTTTGGAAGCATTTCTGGACGAGGTCATAAAAGAACGGCCCTCTGCCCTGGTTCTCAGCGGCGATATTACCATGAACGGGGAGCGGATGAACCATGAGGAACTGGCGGCAAGACTCAAGCGGGTCCAGGACGCCGGCATACAGGTCCTGGTGATACCGGGAAACCATGATATCAATAACCACGACGCTGCGGTATACTACGGCGACCGGAAAGAGCCGGCTCCCTATATTGACGGACCTGAATTCCATGAGATTTACCATGAATGCGGATATGACCAGGCATTGAGCCGGGACAGCAGCTCGCTGAGCTATGTCTACGCCCTGGATGACAGAAACTGGCTCCTGATGCTGGACTCCTGTCAATATGAGCCGGATAACAAGGTGGAGGGAAGGCTGAAAGACAGCACCATGGCCTGGGCCGATGAACAGCTGGCCAGGGCAAAGGAGGAAGGCGTGTTTGTGATACCCATTGCCCACCATAATCTGTTGGCCCAGAGCAGGATGTATACCACCCAGTGCGCCATGGACAACAATGGAGAGGTGATTTCCCTTCTTCAGAAATATGAGCTCCCGCTTTTTTTCAGCGGACATCTGCATGTGCAGCGCATCCGCAAGCATAAGAGCGAACCCGGAGTTCCGGAAGGAAGTTACGGCATACAGGAAATCGTGACAGATGCCCTCAGCATACCGCCCTGCCAGTATGGAGAGGTGCTATGGGAGGAGGACGGAAGTATTTCCTATGCCACCAGAGCCGTGGATGTGTCGGCCTGGGCCCGGAATAACGGAAGCGCCAATCCGGACCTGCTGGATTTTGAGGACTGGTCCTGCCGGTATATACAAAAGCTGATCAGTGACCAGATAAGGGGCGTTGTGAAGAACCTGGGGACAGACGTGGAGCATTCCATGGCAGCTACCTATGCGGGGGTATACATTGATTACTATGCAGGACGGGAAATTGACGTCAAAGGCATAAAGAGCACCAAGGGATACCGGTTCTGGGAGAGGAACATGCCGGACAGCTATCTGATTCGGGAGCTGGATGCCATGATTGCTGATTCGGACAGGGACAATAACTATTTTCTGCTTCCGGAGGAGGAAGGATGGCTGACCGGAGATTAGGCAGGGAGTATGGACGGGAGATTCGGCGCTAAATCAACTGGCGGTAAACCGTCCGGGATGTTACAATAGGCATATACCATAATATGTAAGGAGGGCCTGCTGTGAATAAAGGAATGTGGAAAAGGAATCTGAGGCGCGGGGCGGCGCTGGCCCTGACTTTGGTGATGTCCCTGTCCATTGCCGCCTGCGGCGCGGCTCAGGAAAGATTGGCTGCCCAGGCAGCGGGAAATGCCGGCGTGGCCGGCGTGATGGCCCATGAAGCCGTACCCTATTCCCGGAGGCCATACGAGCATTATGACCCGGCTGTCATGGAACAGGCCATGGCTGACTTTGAACAGGCCTGTGCTGTTGAAGGCCGGGATGAGGAAGTGCTGAGGCTCTACGATGCCATTGTGGATGAGTATGACCGTCTGGCCACCCTGACTTATATGGCCCAGCTGGAATATGACGCAGATGTGTCGGATGAGCAGGCTGCCTCAGAGCAGGCATATACTACGGACATTTATTCCGAGATGGGGGATAAGGCCGCGGCTTGTCTAAAAAAGGGAATGAATTCATCCTATAAAAAAGTCCTGGCGGATAAGATGGGGATTGAAAATGCGCCTTACATCGAATATTACAGGGAAAATACAGGGGAGCTGACCGAACTGAACCGGAAGGAGCAGGAGCTTCTCAGGGAGTATGATAAACTGGCTGCCGGTGATTTTACGGTGGAGCTGGAGAACGGACAGTGGAGCTACAGCCGGCTGGAACGGGAACCGGACCTTGACGATGGGCAATATGCAGAGATAGAGGATGCATTGGTCAGGGAAAAGAACCGGGTGCTGGGCAGCAAGTTCCGGGAACTTGTTCAGGTGCGCCGCCGGATAGCGGAGCTTAAGGGCTATGATAACTATGCCCAGTATTCGTTTGAGGCTGTTTACGGAAGGGACTATACCCTTCAGGATGCAGAGGAGCTTTGCGCGGATGTAAAGACCAGTATTGTTCCCCTGAATAATGACATCTGGCATATGGATGTGGCCCAGGAATCATATGACTCCTTAGACCTTATGGAAGAAAGTTCCACAGAGGATATACTGGCCTGTGTGGGAAGAACGGTCCAGTCGGTGAATCCTGAGCTGGGTGAGATTTTCCGGTATATGCAGGACAATGAGCTGTATGATATCCGGTCAGGGGAAGACGGACAGGACCGGATGGATAATAATTATACCGTAGGGTTCCCAAGCTATGGCGACGCATTTATTTTTATCAACAGAAACAATACATTTACGGATTACCAGTCCCTGATTCATGAATTCGGGCATTTCAGCTCCTATTATTATAATTCGGTGCCTGAACTGTTCCAGGGTTACAGTGTGGATGTGTGCGAGGTCCAGTCACAGGGGTTGGAGATGCTGGCCAACCAGTATGCGGTGGATATGTTCGGCGAAGGGGCAGAGGCCTTTGAGTTTGAGTCCGTTACGGATATGCTGTATGTGACAATTATGTCCTGTATGCTGCAGGAATTTGAGGAAGCTGTTTACATGGAGCCGGACATGAGTCTGGAGGACATGAACCGTACATTCAAAGAGATACAGGATTCCTATCATGGATGGTATTATGATGTCTACGATGAGGGTGTGTGCTATGACTGGGTGGATGTGTCCCATTTGTTTTACAGCCCCCTGTATTATATGGGATACGGAACCTCGGCGCTGTCGGCCCTTGACCTCTGGACCATATCCAGGAGCGACTGGGACGGCGCAATGGATACCTACATGGGACTTTTGCATGAAGGTCTGGATGCTCCTTACCGCGGCACCATGTACCGCTGCGGGCTTCGGGATGTGTTTGACAGCAGGGAACTGGAATCCCTGGCCGGGGATGTGCGCAGGCTCCAGGGACTGGAGCAGGATGGTGAGGGCTCTGAAGTCCCGTCACAGGAGGACGCGGGCCGGGCAGGAACGAATCTTGAGGGACGGCCTGACAGTGGATTAAGGGTTGTGGGTCTCCTGGTGATGGCGGGCATCTGCGTTATCCTTGTATTTCAGATTATGATTTTATGCACTGGTTTTGTAATCATCTGGCTGCTTGTCAGGAAAAAGAGAGAAGAGTAATAACGGCAATACAGAGTCCGGGAGGCAGCTGCTTCCCGGACTCTGAGATTTTGGACATATAAAAATATTTCTACCAGATATGGGGCCTGTCCTCCGGCCTGCGGTACATCCCGTCGCCCTCCCTGACTCCAAGGGCAGTATAAAAGTCATCGGTGGCGGACAGTACGGCATTTACCCTGGTGATGCCAGGGGAATGTGTATCATTGGTCATGATGTAGGAAAGGTATTCATCCCTGTATTTTGTGGCCCATATGACACCGTAGGCATGGTACAGCTCCTTCAGGTCATAGCCCTTTTCTTTTGCTATTTCTGTTATGCAGGAAACGCCGCCCAGGTCAGCAATATTTTCCGTGACGCTCAGTGTACCGTTTACCTGGATGCCGTTTACTTCCATGGTATCATAGTAGTCAATGACCTTTTGTGCCAGTTCCCTGAAACGCTGTTTATCCTGGGCAGTCCACCAATCCCGCAGGTTTCCCTTTTCATCATATTGGGAACCGCTTGTGTCAAATGCATGTGTGATTTCGTGGCCGATGACGGCTCCGATGCCTCCCAGGTTGGCCACAGGCTCTGCCTCCGGGTCATAAAACGGCGCCTGGAGTATTCCGGCCGGAAACACGATCTCATTGTTTCCGGGGTTATAATAGGCATTGACCGTCTGGGGCGTCATGCCCCATTCATTCCGGTCCACCGGGTCGTGTCTGGTCTTAAAGGAGTAGTCCTGGGATGCCTTCAGGATTTCCATGATATTGTCAATATAGACGCCGCCCTCGTCCGGGGATTTCAGTACCAGGCTGTATTTGTCCTGGGGCCATTGGTCGGGGTAACCAACCTTGACTGTAATGGCCTTCAGCTTTTTCCTTGCCTCCTGACGGGTGGATTCCGTCATCCATTCCATATGGGCAAGGCGGTTGTCGTATACATCTATGATTTGACGGATGATGGAAGCCACATCCTGTTTGGCGTCCTCGTTAAAATAGGTTTCACAGAATACACGGCCGCACTGAAAACCAAGTTTTTCCTGGACTGTTTCAGACACGGTCCGCTCAAAATCTTTTTTCTTTTCTATGCCTCCTGCAGCGGTCTGATACTCCTGGGCAGCAGCCAGGGAAGCGGTGTCTGTCATCATGGACAGATCCGAATAGAGACAGGTTTTGACATATTCTTTCAGGAGAGGAAGGTTTTCTTCCTTCAGATAGCTTCCAAGCTTCCTGCAGGCATCCGGCTGGGAGACAACTGTCTTTTCGCCTTCCTGTATGCCGAAAATGCTGTTTAGAAGGCTGAAGGGCAGGGCGCCGGAATACAGGCTTGCTGCCTCGCCGGCTGTGCAGACATTATATGTTTTTTCCGCGTCATAGACCTCCTCTATCTTAAGGGTGGAGGACGCCAGTTCCTTCATCATATCCGTTACCCGGGCTGCGGTGGCCCCGGCTTCCTCCGGGCTCAGGCCGTTGTTTTCGTGAAGCTTTGTGAGATATTTTTTGTATTCCTCCACCCGCTTCTGGTTGGATGCGTCTTCGGAGAACCAGACTTCCCTCCTGAGACCGGAATCCGGCTGCGAGAGATAGAGGACCTTTACCGAGGAGTCCTCACTGTCCCCTTCATAATACCAGCCCATAAGGCTGAACAGCCCGGTATTCCTCTGGAACTGAAGGCATGCCTTCAGAAGCCCGGTGACAGAGTCCGCTGAATCTATTTCCTTTAAAAATGCTCCGGTTGTCCGGCCGTACCCTTCCCTGTCCCTGGTCTCCCGGTCCAGACCGGTCAGATTCAGCGCGCGTATGTTGTACAGGTCGCTTCCGGCTTCCTGAAGTGTCTGGCCTGCTTCGGACGACGCCTGGCGAATCAGGTCATTTACCTTGGAATAATTGTCCTCCCGCGCCTTTCTGAACCAGCTCATATCGGCCTGTTCAGCCGGAATCTCCCAGCTTTCCAGCGTGTCATGGTTTACCGCGTCATAGAAATCATCCACATAGGCTGCCGGACCTTCGCCGGATTGGCTGCCAAGGGACTGCTTGGGGCTTTCAGGCCGGTTAACTGCCGGGCCGGCCGTGATTTCAGTCTGGCTCTCCGGTTCTGTTTCTGTCCGGCCTGTACCGGAGCATCCGGTGACAGCCATGGCTGCTGCCAGTACCGCGGCTGTCAGCGCCAGGGCTGTCCGGGGGGTGGCTGCCCGGGCTGCGGTGATTCGTGCCGCCAGGCTTTTTCTTTTTTTCATTATGAATTCCTCCTCGATTGCTTGATTACAGAGCATGCTTGAACATTGCTTACGTCCTGCCCTGTATGAATAACAGCGGGCAGAGTGCCCGGCGTCTGTCACAGCATTTAATATGCCCTGGTATATGCAATGATATAAAAGTTCCGTGGAAACGGAGGCCCGGTGGGCTTTTTGGGTTATTCCGGGATTGACATTTTACCGGGTTACTATTATATTATAATACAGAATACGAAGGAAGCAAATCCTTCATGAGCAAAGGAGTGGTTGTTATGTTGGCAGGGCGTAATGGTAAAGCAGAGGTGAAAACAGTATAACAGAACAGTAGGACAGGAAGCGGCATACTATGTTTTTTGATGCGCACGGCTTGTTGTCGTGTTTTTTTGTACCCTTTTTTAGGGGAAATGACAGAAGTATGGGCAGCGCTGTCAGCTTATGAAGGAGAATTTGATTTGGAGAAAGAAAACTGCATATTAATCAGCAACGGTAAGAATTGGGTGGAACAGGCGGCAAAGGACCAGCTTTTGGCAGTGAGCAGGCTCCCGGGCGTAGTGAAGGCGGTGGGGCTTCCGGACCTGCATCCCGGGCGGATTCCTGTGGGAACCGCTGTCCTGAGCAGGGGAATATTATATCCCCATCTTTTGGGAAATGATATCGGATGTGGTATGAGCCTCTTTGATACAGGAATAAAGAAAAAGAAGTTTAAACAGGAGAAATGGGTATCCAGGCTGGAGGCCATCCGGGATCTGGAGGATATTTTGTTTTCCGACCCGTATGAGGAGGAGTGCCCTATACGGGACTTGGGGACCCTGGGAGGAGGCAACCATTTTGCGGAGTTCCAATGTGTGGAGCAGATTTATGACCGGGATTCCATCCGGTACACCGGCCTTAAGAGCCGTGTGGTCTGCCACGATACCAACCTGCTGTTCGCAGAGGCGCCGGAGGCATATAAAAATGTGGAGCAGGTCATCGGAGTATTGCAGGAGTATGGGCTGATTGACATAACAGCCACCCTGCGTCCCCTGATCACGTTTAAAGGATAGGAGGGAATCTATGAGAGTACAGATTAGCTCCGGTCAGGGGCCGGCAGAATGCGAGCTGGCAGTGGCCATGCTCTATGAAGAACTGAGAAGGGAAAACGGGGATGTGCGCCTGGTAAGCTGTATGCCTGGAAAGAAGCCGGGCTGCATGTCATCTGTGGTGTTTGAGACAGACCGGAATTTGCGGGAGCTGGAGGGCAGTGTGCTGTGGATTTGTAAAAGTCCCTACCGTCCCGGACACAAGCGGAAGAACTGGTATGTGGACGTGAGCATACTGGACCAGGTCCCAAGGATATCAGAGGAAAGGATGGTGCGTTTTGAAACCTTTTGCAGCGGAGGAAAGGGCGGACAGCATGTGAATAAGGTGGAGACCGGCGTGCGGGCCATCCATATTCCCACAGGTACAGCCGTGGTGTCAACCCAGGCCAGGAGCCAGCACATGAATAAGCAGATTGCCATGAACCGGCTGTGCTGCATACTGGCAGAGATGAACGCCCGGAATCAGCAAAAAGAAAAAAGCCTTGCGTGGATGGAACACGCAAGGCTGGAGCGGGGGAACCCGGTCCGTATATATGAGGGTATGAGGTTTGAGCGGAGCCGGTAATGTTAGTTCTCCGGTACGCCTCCTGTGTGTATGCCCATTCCATCCCGGATTTGTACCAGCCAATCCAGCGCTTCGCCGGAGAGATAGGGAACCCTGCGGCCGGTGATATGGGACAGACTATAGTTGCTCCTTATAATACGCCAGCATCAAATCCACCATCCGGCCATAGCTTCTGACGCCGTCCTCCTGACTGTGCGCTTTAAGATACCTGTCATTCATCTGGGTGGAGGCCTCTGCCACCGGTCCATCAAAACGCTCCCAGAACTGGTTGTTCCAGTCCAGGTCCCGGGCTGCCTGAGGGGACAGCTTTGTATAGAGGTCATAATAACTCTCAGGGTCCGCCTTGGCCAGGGCATTGCCTGCATAGACCCAGCCGGTCAGGTAGCCGCTGTAGCGAAAGTCCGGGGAGTCAGAGCCGATACATGCCAGATATCCGATGAAGTTGGCCTCATCTTCCCGCATAAAGCCCTTCAGATGGGACAGTTCGTGGCATATGGTATGAGGGATGTTATAGTAGGGCATCTCCCTGTTGTAGTTCGCCTCTATGGTGAAGGGGGAGTAGATGCCGCAGAGCTGCTGCACGGACAGCAGTCTGGAGTTGATAAAGGGCTTTGGATAGGGATAATATCCATCCAGCTGGGGATAGGATTGGCCCAGCCGAATCATAGCAGCCCTGCCGTCCTTTCCCAGTCTGGAAAGTTCCCGGGCCGAGGGTGCGGGGGTTGCTTCCATTTGTCCGGGATACAGACCGTCCAGAAGATCGCCGGAGTGGTCTATTTCCAGCAGGGAGCTGTTGATTTGGTTGGTAAGATAACGGCACAGCGCCAGCAGCTCCTCGGTGGAGGAGCTTTCTGCGGCAATACCTGCCTCATAGGAAAAGGGAGTCCGGTAATAGTTGATGCCGCAGTTTACCGTGAACAGAAATAACAGGACACCGCAAAGAAAAAGAACACGGGAAAACAGCGCAACAGGCTGTCTGATATGCAGAATCATGTAGCATATGCAGAGCAGGCAGAGGAAATACAGCCCGATTTCGGATAGGGAAAATGGAAACAGGCTGCAGAACCGTCCTAATGTCCCTGCCAGGAAAGGGTACACGGTGGCGGAGTAAAACTGGGCAAACCCGGGCACCGTCCGGGCACAGAGCCCCAGCAGGCCGGAGACAGCAGCCAGAACCAGGCCGGCTGCGAAGAAAACCAGGGAACGGACTTTTTTTTCTGCTCTTTCAGGAGCCGCGTTTTGGTGTCCGGGTGATTTTGCTGTGTTTTTAGAGGTAAATACCGGTGGAATCTTGGCTGTAACGTTATGGAAGAACTTCATATGCAACACCTGCCTTTGGGGGATGGTTGTGTTCTTGCCTGGTGGGATGCTGGGGCCGGGGATAGTGCGGTTGAGGTGAGCGCAGTCACGGAGAGCGCAGTCATGAAGAACGCAGTCAGTAAAAGCGCTGGGTTAAGCTTGTTCCTGGGAGGGATAGGTAGTGCCGCTGCGCAGTTCTGCCAGAATGGCGGCGGCTATGGGAAACAGGAAGATACCGGTCAGGCCCAGAAGTTTGCCGCCTGCAAACATGCACAGCAGGGTGGCTGCGGGGGAAAGGCCCATCTGAAGGCCGATGATTTTCGGCTCCAGGGTCTGGCGGACCACTGCTATGAGCAGATACAGGCACACAAGACCCAGGGCCAGGCTTTTGGAACCGGTCATCCAGGCTATGAACGCCCAGGGAAGGAGCACGGTGCCCGTGCCCAGCACCGGCAGAATATCCACCAGCGAGGTGATGCAGGCCAGGGTGAATCCGGCCGGAATGCCAAGGACCAGGAATCCGATATAAAGTTCCGTAAATGTCAGAAGCATCAAAAGCGCATAAGCCCTCAGAAGCCGGCAGGCAATATCCCTTACATGGAGAAATATCTGCAGGAGCATCTGCCGTCTGTCGCCGGGAATCTGGCACAGCAGGAAATCCAGCGTCTCCCTGTAGCTGCCTGTCAGGAAAAATGAGGCTATCACGGCGATGATGAAATCAAGGAACAGGGAGGGAATCCCGCTTATGGCAGAGGCGCCCCAGCCAAGCAGTGCGGAGGAGATGCCCATGGAGGCATTCTTCATGAAATGCTCCAGGCTTTGTCCCAGGGCAGATATGTGGATGCTGTGGCCGGGAAAACTGTTCTCCAGTAAGGAAAAGAAATGGGACAGACCTGGCTCAATGGTCTGGCTGTAGATGCCGGGCAGTTTTTTTGCCTGCTCCTGGATGGAGGACAGAACGTGGCTGCCGGACACGCACATGATTGTCAGAATGGAACCATAAAAGACCAGCAGCACAACCGCGGCGGCCACACCCTTTCCACCCTTCATATGTCTGTCCAGCAAGGACACCGCCGGTTCCAGCAAGGCTGCAATAGCCATGGCTGCCATGAAGGGAATCAGTATGGGCAGGAGCTTCTTTAATCCTATATAGCAGAGCACGCCTATGATTCCAAAGTAAATAAAGCTGATGATGAACGTCCTGCGTTTTTGAATGTCCATATATGTATCCTGTTGTTTACTTAGTTCCATTATAGGCTCAGGAGACCCGGCAGTCAAGAAAGAATCCCCAGAAAATGGGGAACATGCTCTGGAAAATATTTCCAGAGCAGGACCATGTTCAGGGGAATGTTTTTATGTGAGGGAAAGGTATTGCTGAATCATGATGGGAACGATGGCGTCAACCGGATACTTTGCCTGTCAGAGCGACGAGAAAGCACAGGATGATGCCGAGAATGAACACCAGCAGCCGTCCTGAAAGGAAGTACAGGGAGCGGCCGGGCTTTCTGCGCAGCTTCAGGCAGGCAGTAAGGCTTGGAAAGCGGGTCAGGGCCATGAGACAGGTGCACAGGGCTGTGCGCCAGGTCCATCCGTGATTTGCCATCAGCTGTCCTAGGATGAAGGGGGATGAAGGGGAAGGAATGCCTCCTGTTTTCAGATATATCATCATCATGGCGGGAAGCGCCATTCCATGAGAAAAAATACCCAGGATAAAAGCAGTCAGTATGGTGCCGTCCAGACCAATGAGACGGGCCGGATGATCAAAAAAACGTATGATGGCTTCCAGCAGGCTCCCGCCGTCTATGCCTGGGGACAGGAAGGCGGAAGAATCTGTTGCCGGTCCCACATATGCCATGCTGCCAAGGAACCATATGAGAATGCCGGTGGGGACAGCCGCCGCCGCTGCCCGGTCAAGGATGGGAATGGTGTGGTCCGCGGTACAGGAGAATAGGGTGGAAAATATGCCGTATGACTTGTAGCGTCTGACGGTATTACAGGGTTTTTCAATAAAAAACTCCGTTATCAGGTCTGACAGGTATACGGCCCAGAGAAAACAGCCGCTTCTTCCCAACAATCCCAACAGAGGGAACAGCAGAAAAAGCGGCGGAAGCATCACGGGTATGGTGCATGACACGGCGCAAAATGCGCCATGGATAATGGGCGCACTCAGCCAGGCAGGCAATCCAAGCCATTCTGCCCAGGCCCACAGGATGGTTTTGGTTTCAAAAAATAACGGCCATAAGCAGTCCGTGAGCCGGATTGACAGACATGCGGTAAGTCCGAATAAAAGTAATAGCAGCAGTGCTTCACATATTCTTCTGGTCCGTCCTGTTTCCGGATGTATATTCCATTGCCTTCCATGGGATGGTTTTATTTCTGTCATCATACACTCATGAGCCAGACGGCAGGGAGAAAAGTCCAGACAGTCGTAGAGAAAATCATGCTTGTGATGGGGCTGGAGGGCATAGTGGAGGGCTGCTTTTAAGTCGTCCATCTGTTCCTTGCCGTATCCATGAAGAGGAACGACCGGAATCCGGAGTACATCGTGGAGAAGTGAAAAATCAATGCGGATGCCCTGCCGTCTGGCTTCTTCACAGCGGCTGATACACAGTACAACGGGGATGGAAGAATCTCTGACCGGTCCAAGACTCAGAATTTCCTTTAAAAGCCCCAGAAGAATCTCCAGATGGAGTGCGTGGCCTGTTACCAGGATGGCATCCGGTTTTCCTGAGCAGAGATAGGATGCAGTGCAGTTGGCTTCCTCTGACGGAGAGCTGAGGGACAGGATGCCGGGAAGGTTTACTGCCTTATAGCAGCGGCTGTCATATAGAAAATCTCCATGGGGGCAGGACATGTCCCGCATGCGGGAAGGTTTAACAGATCCTTTTTGGGCGGTGAGCTTTTTGAATAAGACCTCCTTGCCAGTCTGTTCATTACCGGTAAACGCGATGATAAAATGTGGGTGTTCCATCCAGTCACTCCTGAAATATAAACTCTGCCTGTGGGCGGGCAGATTGAGTCTTAGGATAGCGTATGTGCCGCAGAACCTTTGGTGCATGGCAGACAGGTCCCTATCTGCCATTGGTTTATCATTGTGATAACAGACTGCTTGACGGAGGAAAGGTTATCAACTATACTAAGTTTAAATGTGCAAAAAACAGAATC
>UMGE01005044.1_pt1 | contig 12036 bp, 5 predicted proteins | sample 1965191 | NCBI WGS metagenome assembly UMGE01 (sample SAMEA4836065, study PRJEB28245) | human gut metagenome | biome: gut microbiome; material: fecal sample | place: Denmark | collected 2008 | reverse complement strand
CTTGGAGCCATGGCACAAAAGAAATCAATCACAGGTGTGGTTATGGATGCTAGCGGTGAATCAATCATCGGAGCCAGTGTTGTCGAGGTCGGTACCACCAATGGTGTAATTACTGACATCTCCGGCAAATTTACGTTAATGGTCGATCCTAACGGAAAGATCAAAGTTTCTTATATCGGGTATCAGTCTCAGGTACTCGATGTAAAGGGTAGGAATTCTTTCAATATTAAATTGAAAGAAGACTCTGAAATGTTGGATGAAGTAGTAGTTACAGGCTATGGAGGAAAACAGTTGCGTACCAAAGTGACGAATTCTATTTCCAAAGTTAGTGAGGAATCATTAAAGGTTGGTGTCTTTTCTAATCCGGCACAAGCATTATCCGGTGCAGTTTCCGGGTTAAAAGTGACGCAGAGTTCCGGTAATCCAGGAAGTACGCCGACCATTGTACTCCGTGGCGGTACAGAATGGGATGGATCAGGTTCTCCTTTAGTAATGGTCGATGGACAGCTGCGTGATGGTTTAAATGATATCAATCCGGAAGATATCGAATCTATGGAAGTTTTGAAAGATGCAGGTGCTACTGCATTGTATGGTGCGCGCGCCAGTAATGGTGTAATATTGATTACAACCAAAACGGGTAAAGTCGGTAAGGCAGAAATTAATCTTAAGGCTAAAGTAGGTATGAACTATATTAATAATCCCTATGATTTTCTAGGAGCTAAGGATTTTATCACTGCCATACGTACAGCTTATGACACAACACCATGGGCTAGTAAATCATCATTGGATGGTGCCTCCGCTTATGGAACAGGAAATAAATATGGCAGCGATTTGGTTTGGAACTTATTGGTAAAGGATAGCGGAAACGAATTCCTGTTGAACAAAGGTTGGCAACAAATGCAGGACCCGCTTAATTCTTCAATAACCCTTCTTTATAAAGATATCAAACCTTCCGATTATAATTTGAATAACCCTTCTTTAACTCAGGATTATAATGTAAATATGTCAGGCGGTAATGATAAAGGAACTTATTATGCTGGTTTAGGGTATAATAAGTCAGAAGGACTTCCCATTTCTTCTTTTTATGAGCGTTATAGCTTTATTTTCAATGGCAGTTATAAGTTGGCTGATTGGATTACCGCAAATTCTAATTTTAATTATAATCGTGCTAATTGGCGTTCTATGCCCGGTTCGCAAGATAATGAAGGGAACTATTTTGGACGTATAATGTCCTTGCCCCCCACTGTTCGATATGAAGATGAAGATGGAAATCCTGTCCTCGGCCCTAATCATAGCGATGGAAACCAGTCGTATCAACCCGAAAAATGGCTTGTAGATAATCAAACGGATAAATTTACAATGATCCAGTCGTTGGAAATCAGGCCAATGAAGAATCTCGTAATTAAAGGTACCGCTAACTGGTATTACTCGGAAGGTGTCTATGAAAGTTTTACCAAAGATTTTGAGACAGCTCCAGGTAAATTCAACACAACTCGAGCTTCCTCAGCCAAATTTGAGCGTGACTTCTCTCAAACTTATAACGTAGTATTAAATTACAATAATACATTTGCTCAAAATCATAATATAGATGTTATGTTGGGTTCTGAATACTACGATAAAAAGACAAAAGGATTTAGTGCGTCAGGTTCCGGTGCTCCCACTGACGATTTTGCAGATCTCAACCTGACAGATAATGGGGAAGGGAAACGCACAATTGATTCATGGCATAGCCAGTACCGTATTCTTTCTTATTTTGGTCGTTTGAATTATGATTATCAGGGGAAATATCTGTTATCAGGAGTATTCCGTTATGATGGATATTCTTCCTTATTGGGAGATAACCGTTGGGGATTTTTTCCGGGAGTATCTGCCGGATGGATTTTTGGCAAAGAGGACTTTATAAAAAATGCTGTGCCTGACCTGTCATTTGGTAAGTTACGTTTCAGCTATGGTGTGAATGGTAATGCAACCGGTATTGGAGCTTATACTTTACAGGGTTCCTATAACTCTCAGAAATACAATGGTAATGTGGGATATTTAATTGGTGCTCTCCCTAATCCGGGGTTAAAATGGGAGAAGACCCGTACAACTGAAGTTGGTTTAGACTTAAGCTTCTTTGATAACCGCTTAAACGCAAACTTTACTTATTATAACCGTTTAACGATGGATAAATATGCTGATTTGAGTTTACCTACTACTACCGGTTTCTCATCGGTAAAGAATAATAATGGAGATTTCCGTAATAGTGGTATTGAGATGGAGCTATCTGGTACAATACTCAAAATAAAGGATTGGACCTGGAAAATGGGAGGTAATATTTCATATAATAAAAATAAAGTTGTTACCTTACCCGATAATGGTCAGCCAAAGAATCGTATTGGTGGCCAACAAATTTATACCGGACGCAAAGTTTTAGATGAAGCAGGGAATCAAGTGGATGAAGTAATCTTTGTAGGCGGTAAACAAGAAAGGCAGGAACCGGGTATTTTAGTCGGATATAAAGCGGAAGGATTATATAAAAGTTGGGATGATATTCCAGAGAATCTAATTGTAAAAACGGGAAATTATCAAGGAAAATATCAATATGGTCCGAAAGCGTATGCAGCATTGTCAGATGCAGAAAAAGCGAAAGCTCTCCAAATTGCCCCCGGTGATGTAAAATGGAAAGACATTAATAATGATGGTACGATCGATGCCTTTGACCAGGTAGTAATGGGAAATACCACTCCTCACTGGTTTGGTGGTTTCAATACTACATTGACTTGGAAAGGTCTGACACTGTATGGACGTTTTGACTTCGCACTGGACTATTGGATTTATGATAATACGACTCCTTGGTTCTTGGGATGTATGCAGGGTGGATATAATACAACAACCGATGTATTCAATACTTGGAGCGAAGAAAATCCTAACGCTAAATATCCGAGATATGTTTGGGCCGATCAATTAGGTACTGCCAATTATTATCGTACGTCTACCATGTTTGCTTATAAAGGTAATTATCTGGCAATCCGCGAAATTTCATTGTCTTATTCTTTACCTCAGAATATTGCACGGAAATTTTATTGCCAGAAATTAGATGTATCTGTAACAGGCCAAAACTTAGGATATATCACTTCAGCCAATGTAGCAAGTCCTGAAGTTTCAACTGCCGGTTCTGGATATGCCTTACCACGCACTTTACTCTTCGGCGTTAATGTTACATTTTAATAATTTGAAATACAAGAAATATGAAAACAATAAAATCAATAATTATATCAGGCATGTTACTGGTAGTATCTGGTGGCATAATGACTTCATGCAGTGATTTATTGGATTTATCTCCAATTGATTTTTACGGAAGTGGTTCTTATTGGACTACTGAAGCGCAAGTTACCGGTTATATGGATGGTCTTCATAAACATCTGCGTGATGTAGCCGAACAGCACATCTTCACCTTTGGAGAACTAAGGGGCGGAATCTATAGAAGTGGTAATGCATCTGATGGTAACGCACTGAATTACGGCAGTATTATATTGCAGAATTTTGATAGGAACAATACTGGTGTAACCGGTTTTGGAGGCCACTATGGACGCTTGGCTAATATCAATTTGTTTATTGACCGTGTGTCGAAAGCAGATTATATAGATGATGCCAAGAAGAAATTTTATTTAGGACAGGCATATGGTTTACGTGCTTTTATCTATTTTGAACTTTATCGTATTTATGGCGGTGTACCTTTGAGACTGGATGTAGAAGTAATTGATGGAGTACTTGATCCCAATAAACTGTATATGGCTCGTGCGACCCCCAAAGAAGTAATGACGCAAATCAAGAAAGATTTGGACCTTTCAATGGAGCATTTTGGTAATGTAACAGCTTTTGATCCATATAATCGCGGTAAAAAAGTATATTGGTCCAAAGCAGCTACTGAGTGTTTGATGGGAGAAGTCTATCTATGGACTTCTAAAGTTACTACCGGTGACAATGAGGCCAATATCGCTGACTTGGCAATAGCGAAACAACATTTACAAAGCGTCATTGATAATTACGGTCTGAGCATGATGGATAATTTTTCAGATGTTTTCGAAGCCAAATCCCATAAAGGCAACAATGAAATAATATTTGCGATTCGTTATCTTGAAGGAGAAGCGACCAATAGAAATGTCAACTATACATACATGAATCAGGGAGAGATAGATAAAGGAGGTTTTCGTGAAGATGGAACTCCATGGAACGATCCTTTAGGATTAAAGAAAAGTGGTGCTCAATGGTGTGAGTATATTCCTGAACTCTTTCAATTATTTGACGTGGAAGACACTCGTCGTGATGCGACTTTCCTGGCTTCTTATAAAAAAGATAAAGATGGTAATTTAAGTCTTTGGGGAACTCATGTCCAAAAGAATATAGGTTACATAAATTCTGAAGGCAATCGTGTTTTTTGTGGGGATTATGCTTTTTATCGTCTGCCCTGGGTTTATCTTTCATTAGCTGAGATCGCTAATATGGAAAGTGATCATTCTGGTATTGAGAAATATATCAATCTGGTTCGTAAACGTGCTTATGCTTCCAATTGGGATGAAAATAAGCATGGATATAAATCAGGAGATTTTACTCAAAATGAGTTGGCTATACTACATGAAAAAGATAAAGAATTTGTTCAAGAAGGGCAACGTTGGTGGGACGTGTTACGCATGACTCTGACAAAAGGCGGTAAGCATTTAGTATTCTGTAAAGAAGCTAATTTGAAAAATGATGGAGTACCAATCTTGAATGAAGCAACAGAAAGCCACAAAGTTCTTTGGCCAATCGAACAGAATATGCTTGATAAAGACCCCTCGATAAAACAAACTCCGGGGTATGATAAATAACAGGAGATCTACCTTTATACTTGATATATCGACTATATTAAATGTAATTTCGACTTCTGTTGGATAGTATTTCTTAGTAATAGCATGTTTCTACATGCTATTACTAAGAATCTTATTTATTAGGTTGCATAAATGAATCTTTTTTGCTAACATTGTGAGTGAGTGTGAAATAACTTATTTAACATAATTATATGATATGAAAAAACATTGCTTACTTCTATTCTGTCTAATATGTATTCCCTTAATGGGGCAGTCTACTTATAAGCCGGATTGGGAGTCTATAGATAAAAGGCCGGTTCCTGCATGGTTTGAAAATGCGAAATTTGGCATTTTTATACATTGGGGATTATATTCTGTACCGGCATGGTCGCCCAAAGGAACTTATTCGGAATGGTATAAATATTGGCTTGATAAAAAAACATTGATGGGTAATGGAAATTTTACAGGAACAGAAATATATGACTACCATCGAAAAATGTATGGAGAAGATTTCACTTATGCAGATTTTGCCCCCATGTTCAAAGCTCTTAGTTATGATCCCGAAGAATGGGCTGATTTATTTGAGCACTCAGGTGCGAAATATGTAGTGCTGACAACGAAGCATCACGATGGATTTGCCTTGTGGCCCAGTAGAGAGGCATCAATCAGTTATGGCAGACCATGGAATAGTATGGAAATTGGAGCACATCGTGATTTAGTTGGGGAATATGTAAATGCATTACGTAAAACTGATATAAAAGTTGGATGTTATTTCTCTTTGAGAGAGTGGGATAACCCACTATATAATAAAGAAACAATGGATTTGTTTTATGAACGCCATTGGTTTCCGCAATTACAAGATCTGGTAAATCGTTATAAACCGGATCTGATATGGGCTGACGGTCCCGATCAGATAAATGATAAACAGTGGCAGGCCGAAAGAACATTAGCTTGGTTATATTCAGAATCTCCGGTAAAGGACAGCATCGTTGTCAATGATCGTTGGGCTAACAATACCGGTAAAAAACACGGTGATTATTACACGCGAGAATATAGTAATACCAATAGTTCTTACAATAAGCCATGGGAGGAATGTCGTGGTATAGGCTTATCGTTTGGTTATAATCAAAATGAAGATTTGGGAGATTATACTTCGCCGAAGGCTTTAATATTGACACTTGTCAATATTGTAAGTCAAGGAGGGAACTTATTACTGGATATAGGGCCGAATGCCAATGGTAAAATACCTCCTATCATGCAGGAACGTTTGTTGCAAATTGGAAAATGGCTGAAAGTAAATGGAGAAGCGATTTATGGCACACGTGCTTGGGGCAATTTTTGTCAGTGGTCCAAAGGAAGCAAAGAGTGGAAATCAAAAGAAAAACACTACGTCAGTGGAGATGCAATCTTGAAACAAACTGTTGATCCCGATCCGGGATATGCAGTGAAAGAGGTGTTTTTTACGAAGAAAGGGAATAATGTATATGCTATCCTGCCACGATACCCCAAAAATAAAATTGTGTTGAAAGACATACAGACAACAGGTAGGACTAAAATAACCCTATTAGGATCGGACAAAAAAGTACAATGGAAACAAAAAGGTAATGATATTGAAGTAATCATGCCTCTTCTATATGTTGATGAACTACCTTGCGATTATGCTTGGGTACTTAAACTGGAAAAGATTTCAGAGTAAGTTCTTTTATGTTCTTTCATACACTGCCTGGATATGTCGGGTTATGAAAGGTAAGAGTATTGATTTTTACAGGCTGTATATGGAGAGTATATACGGCCTGTTTTGATAGTTAGTTTTTTGATGGTTTCTTGGTGCTTCTCGTCAAAGGTTTATATATCATCTGTATCTATTAGATAGTCCTTGTCTATCAAAATGTAATTATACTTTCTTGATATACATTGTTCCAAATTATATTTGTTGGTTTTACTTATATCTTCAAAAATTAAGTCTGTTGACTGTCTTTTCTCTATAATATTTTCATATTTCAATATGTTTTGAAAATTATGCTTTATATATTCTTGGCTGAATATGAGACAGATGTATTGTATTTGTTTCATATATTCATTTGTGAAATCTTTTTCCCAATCAAAAGGAATATAGCATCCTTCAATAATCATATTCTGAGAATTTTCAATACAGGTTTTTATCATCTCCCTGACAATTGGCCACAGATAGTTTGTCAGTTCCATATCATTACTATCAGCAGACAATTTACATTGTCCACTTCTGATAAGCCCCATCTTTAAATGATCTATCGATAAGTAGGGATATTTATATTTTTCCAATAGCTTTTGTGCTAATATGGTTTTCTCCGTATGTGTATCTCCTGCAATAAGAATAATCATAAAACTTTAAATTGGTAAAAATATGCAATATCTTGTATCTGCGTAATCCATACTCTCCAAATATGTCTTGTTCACACAAATTTATAAAGATTTTCAAATATACAAAAGTGTTGTTTGGTATATGTTTAAAATAGCATTTTTTTATTGAGTTTCAAGAATCTTTGAGATACTTTGGAATAATACCCGGTTGAGGTAGATCTTCATGTTGCTGGTACTTGTTTTAATCATTGGGACAATAATTACGATTTTAAATTAGTAAGCTTACATACTAACTATGCTTAATCATATAATTCTACTTTCGATATTACTTTATAGCTTTATCTGAAGATTGTATAATAATGTTAAATGCATTGTTGTAATTATTGCTATACTTGCTTCTTTCCTTGTCTTTCTTTTTCGCACTCGATCAAGAAAAGCATTTTTATTATTTCATGGAATGGATTTATACCTTTTTCCTTTTTCATGGAGTATTTCTTTATTATTTTATACTGTTATGATACCATCGCTTTTTAGCTGAAATAAGTATTGAAATCTTCATTTGTTTTTGGTTTTTACAGATTCAATCTATTGATTATAAATGCGTTATGCGGTAATCTTATTATGCCTTTTTTCTCCATTTTTCGCCTACCGTCCCGATAGAACTTAGTAAAAACAATTATAATTTTCTTTATTATTAACTAAAAAGCAATACTTATGAAGAAAACCATCTTCTTGATTTTGTGCATTTTATGTTCTCTTGGGGCCATGGCGCAAAAGAAATCTATCACGGGTGTGATTACAGATGGTGCCGGTGAGTCAATCATTGGTGCAAGTGTCGTTGAAGTTGGTACAACTAATGGTACCATAACTAACTTTGACGGCGAGTTCTCTTTAACGATAGCTACTGGTGCTAAATTTACAGTTAGCTATATTGGGTATAAATCTCAGACGATTACTGTTGGTGCTGAAAATACCTATAATATAGTACTGAAGGAAGACACAGAAGTGTTGGATGAAGTAGTGATAACAGGATATGGAGGTTCACAAAAGCGTGCTACTTTGACTACTGCTATCTCTAAATTGGATAACTCGGTACTTAAAAATGCGGCTTTCAGCAACGCAGGACAATCCTTGCAAGGCTCTGTAACAGGACTCCGTGTTGTTAACAAAACAGGTCAACCCGGTAGTGAACCGGATATTACATTACGTGGTGGTGCCACTATTACAGGTGATAATAGTAAAGCACTTATCGTAGTCGATGGTATTGTCCGCAATAGCATGAGCGATATCAATCCTTCCGATATTGAGTCGATTCAAGTCCTTAAAGATGCTGCTTCAACCGCTATTTATGGAGCGCGTGCCAATGGCGGTGTTATTTTGGTTGAGACTAAAAGTGGTAAAGAAGGTAAAGCATCTGTTAACTATAAATTCAAAATGGGTGTGAATTTCGCTCGTAAAGGTTATGACTTTTGCGATGCGCACGACTACATCTACTACAATCGTTTAGGTTACAAAAGAACCGGACGTACCAATGTAGATACACAAATGGGATATGGTATTGGTAACAATCTATTTGACATCCGTTATTTAACAGATGAAAACGCTAACTTAAAGAATGAAGGTTGGGCTTCTATGGCAGACCCATTTTATGATGGAAAAACAATTCTATATAAAGACTACTCAGGTGAGTTGGATGATGTTGTTTTCAATAATAGCGCTTTGACACAAGACCATTATGTAAACATTACAGGCGGTAACGATAAAGGAACCTTCTCTGCCAGCCTAGGCTATTACAAAGAAGATGGTCAGATTAGAGGTACCGGATACGAACGTTTCAATGGAGCATTGAACGGTTCGTATAAAGTATTCCCTTTTTTGACGGTAAAGGCAAATGCGACTTACTCTTGGTCAACTCAACCGGAACTCTGGATCGGTCAATATGAATTTTTCTACCGTACACGCTCTCAACGTCCGACATGGAACCCTTGGAATGAAGATGGAACTCCGGCCTCCGGTTTCGGTACAGGAGACGGTAATCCCGATTATTACAGAGATAAGTTGACGAGCGAGAACAGCACTAATAAATCAACCTACAGTGTTGGATTTGCCCTTGACATTTTACCTAAAAAATTAGTGTTAAATGGCAATGCTTCACTTTATCGTTATGACTGGCAGAGAGAGAAGTTTAATAAATCTTATCAAGCTCAATCTTCCGCAACTCCTGACAATACACGCCAGGCTGAGGCTTATGTTCAGAAATACAATCAAATTCAGTTGAACGGAACACTGACATACACAGATACTTTTGCAGAAAAGCATAATCTGGAAGCAATGTTAGGAACCGAATATTTCACTTATGATCAGTTCGATTTTGAAGCTAAAACTCAAAATTCTCCGACTGATGATATTCCTACCTTAAACGCAGGCTCTACAAGAACCTATACTTCAACAACCAAAACAGCATATCGTATTCTTTCCGGATTCGGACGTATTAACTATAACTACGATATGAGATATTTAATTTCGTTTGTTGCTCGTTATGACGGTATTTCGAAACTGAAAGATAATCGTTGGGGATTCTTCCCGGGTGTGTCTGTCGGTTGGAATATTATGGAAGAAAGATTCTGGAAAGACTCTAAGATATCAGGAGTTATTTCTAACTTGAAACCCCGTTTGAGCTATGGTGTCAATGGAAATGTGAATGGAATCGGAAATTTTGATGTATATGGCGCATATTCACAAGTAGGCGCAAAAACATACGGAGGTTCAACCGCATTCTACAATTCAGGTTTGGTAAACACTGGATTACGTTGGGAACAAAGTCAGTCATTTGAAGCAGGACTTGACATCGGATTCTTAAATAATCGTTTGAGCTTTATCCTCGACTATTATAACCGTACTACAAAGGATTTGTTAACCAAACAAGCTCTTCCGGGATATACCGGTTTCACGGAAATCATGACCAATATGGGAACTCTGCGTAATTATGGTTTTGAAATGGAAGTCAGAGCTAATATTCTGAATAATCCGAAAGGGTTAACATGGGATGTAACAGCCAACCTGTCTTCTGTTGCAAATAAGATCGTAAAATTGCCCTACAATGGTAATCCCAATAATCGTGTTGGTGGTTATGAAGTAGCAACCGGACGTAAAAAAGCCGATGGAACAGATGAAACCAAATGGATCGCCGGTCGTCAGGAAGGTGGTAAACTGGGAGAACTAGTTGCCTATAAACAAAACCACATATTCAAAGATTGGGATGATGTGAAAAAATATGCCAATAATCGTATCGATGAGGTAGCCAACTTATATGGTCCGGGACTTGCAGCCCAATATGCCGGAAAAGAGGGATGGCAACCTATCGAACCGGGTGATGTTTGCTGGGAAGACATTAATGGCGATGGTGTTATTAATGGATACGACCGTCAAGTAGTAGGAAATATATTCCCAAAAGTTACCGGTGGATTCTCTACTACATTGGGTTATAAAAACCTCTCTTTATATGCCCGTTTCGATTATGCTTTAGGACATACGATTTATAATGACCTTGCAGCACGTTCATTGGGGCAATATCAAGGTTCGTTCAACATCATTAAAGAAGTTAAAAAAACATGGAGTGAAACAAATACCGATACTGATCTGCCTGCATTCTATTATGCCGACCAGTTAAGTAAGAAGAATATAACACGTTCAAATAATGGTCTTACGGCTATTGACAATAACAGTTCACGTTTCTATGAAAAAGGTGACTATTTGGCCCTTCGTGAACTGACATTGAACTATAATCTGCCTAAAACATGGATTAGTAAAGTAGGCATGACAGATGCCTCAGTTTATGTAACAGGTCAGAATCTATTCTATATCACCGGATACACAGGCGTTTCACCTGAACCGGCTGTAGATACGACTTATGGCCGTGGAATAGATAACGGCCGTTATCCTACTCCGAGAACAGTTTTATTCGGTTTGTCAGTGACATTCTAATTATATATGACTAATACAAATAGCATTATGAAGAAAATATTTACATATATGTTAGCAGGGCTTTCTCTCCTGCTGTTTTCAAGATGTGATGCGCTGGATATTGATCCTACCAGTTCTATTGCAGATAGTAATTACTGGAAGACAGAGGCCCAGTTCAGCACTTTTAATGTGGGGTTGCACGCATTGCTTAGAGAATGCAGCTTTAACTTTTTCTTGTTAGGTGAGCCTCGTGCAGATATTTACGGAGATGTTCCTTTCGGAGGAGAAGCAACTCAAGGTATGGAGCGTCTGCCTTTCAATACAATCAATAAAGAGAATACAGGAATAAGCAACTTCGCAGGAATGTACAAAGTGATCAATCAGATCAATCTGATGATAGCCAAAACAAAGGAAACGACAGTACTCTCCGAAGCTGGTAAAAACTATTACTTAGGCGAAGCTTATGGAATGCGTGCTTATCTTTATTTCCATTTGCTACGCTCTTGGGGAGATGTTATCCTCTATCTTGACTATACGAATGGGGCTTCTTTGGATTTAAGCAATCTATCAAAAGCAGCTTCTCCTGCGGAGGAGGTGATGAAACAAATCAAAGAAGACATTACAGCGTCCGAAAAAGGATTTGGCAGCGATTATTCTTTCAAATATGGCAGATATTACTGGTCGATGGCTGCTACACAGATGTTAAAAGGTGAGGTTTATTTATGGAGTGGTCGCCAAATGGGTGGCGGTACAGCCGACTATACTACAGCCAAAACTGCTTTGCAATCAATTGTCAGCAATGCAAATGTTAGTTTGCAAGATGATTTCTCAAAAGTATTTGCTTATAACAATAAAGACAACTCTGAAATCATTTTCTCAATACGTAACGCTAAAGACGAGTATA
>UMGE01004257.1_pt1 | contig 12063 bp, 18 predicted proteins | sample 1965191 | NCBI WGS metagenome assembly UMGE01 (sample SAMEA4836065, study PRJEB28245) | human gut metagenome | biome: gut microbiome; material: fecal sample | place: Denmark | collected 2008 | reverse complement strand
CTTACATGAAATTGCTCGCAATACATCCTTGAAGATGGCAGGGTATTTCCAGGAGGTATTTGGCCTTCCAAAATACACTGCTTAATTTCATTATATACAAATGTAAATTTTGTTTCTTGTGGTTTCACAACCCGCCTCCTCTCTGTCTGAATTATATCATGTCAAACCAATGCTGTCAGTATAAAAAGTTATCAATCTATTTGTACACCTTACCAATATGGATGTTGCCAGAATGTTAATATAACATTTATAATAAAACAGTAAAATTATTTGGAAAGAGTTTAAGAACCATGGAAAAACAAAAAATCTTAATTGCAGACGATTCAGAAATGAATCGCGCGCTTTTGATAGATATCCTGGAAGAGCAATATGATGTGGCAGAGGCTGAAAATGGTGTAGAAGCAATTTCTCTTCTTTCAAGGCATAGAATTACCAAAATCCTGGTGGTAGACGATGAAGAAGTGATCTGCCAGAATATTCAGATAGCGATGGAAGAAACCGAAGTTTCGGTGGAGTACGTGCTGAGCGGGCAGGCTGCGTTGGATGTGTTGAAGTCTGGCGAACCAGAAAGTCAGCCCTATCATGTGGTGCTCCTGGATTGGAAGATGCCCGGACTTGACGGAATAGAAACTGCGAGGCGCATCCGTCAGGAAATTTCAGAGGATATCCCGATTCTGATTCTGACCAGCTATGACTGGGAGGAAATTGAAGAGGAGGCCACAAATGTGGGGATTGATGCGTTTTTGCAAAAGCCTTTCTTCCGTAGCAGTTTCCGTCAGAAGGTGGATTTCGTACTAAACAATACGCTAAGGCATGGGGAGGCTGCTGAAGAAGAGGAGAGCGTTCTGCAGGGGATGCATATATCCTTGTGGCAGAGGACAATGAGATCAATGCGGAGATACTCGGCGAGCTGTTGGATATGGTGGGCGCTACCTGCGACATCTGTGAGAATGGAGAGCTTGCGATGGATGCGTTTGAAAAGTCCACACCTGGGCAGTATCAGATGATACTGATGGATGTGCAGATGCCGGTGATGAACGGTTATGAGGCGACGAGGGCTATACGAAAACTGAACCATCTAATGGCGCAGAGCATCCCTATCATCGCTATGACGGCCAACGCCTTTGCGGAGGATATCAGGGCTGCGCTGGATGCCGGCATGAATGCTCATGCTGCCAAACCTGTTGATATGGCGGTTTTAGAGCAGACTGTTAGAACCGTGTTGGGGAAAGTTTAAGGTAGTTAAGAGTCCCACTGAAACGTAGATTTGCTGATTGTAAAACATACTCATTACTTTTCTTGTATTTGGTATGTTTTGTGCTGATCTGACTTGCAGAGTGAAATTTTACAACGAAGAAATTCACAAAAAATAGGATGATAGCAGGACAAATCAGGAAAGAAAACGGAATTCTCCCTGGTACAATTTACACAGCAAAAGCGGATGAGATCTGCCGCATAGTCGGGTAAATTGTAAGGGAGGAGGGGCTGTGTATATATAGAAGATAGAAAATCTCCTTACAGCGTTGTCCGTGGTTCGGTATAAGTCTTACAATTGAATATTGTTTGGCGGCCTGTTCAAAAGCGTAAACAACAAATACACCGATGCCTGGTTTTATATTGGGTATCGGTGCTTTTACTTTATTGCTGTTCAGGATGGAAGGCGAGCCATTTAGCTTCATAAGTATCTAAATAAAACCGGTTTCCATACTCATTTTGAACGTAATGTTTTTTACCTGATACCAACCGCGTAGTTCAGTCCGCAAATCTGAGTCTGGAGAAATGGGTTCCAGCCATATCTGAGTAAATTGCTGGATCTCAGATAAGATAAGATAAGATAAGATAAGATAAGAGGCTTTCCGGATGGCAGACTCGGTTCGGAAAACAACTGCGGCAGCGTAAACAGCTTTTGGGCATCAGAGAACGGAATGGTTTGCCCGTTTGAGAGCATCAGAGTATGATTGATGGTGTTGACCAGCATCCAACCATGATTCGCGGACCAAACCGTCAATTACTTTCAAATTATTAATTTGCCTTGCTTTCTTAAAATATCTCGGCATTTGCCCACCACCTTTATCTTAACAATCATCTGTTATTCAAGAGTCCAGAATCTTCTTGCTGCGAACGGTTCCTCCTCCAGCTTCTTGATACCTGAAAATACTGTTGAATATCAGTCCACTATGTACATATTATTGTAGATATCGAGAATCGAATCTTTGGAACGGGAAATACCGATATCTGTTAGTCTAATATCAGTTTCACGTATCTGTGCAATAAAGTTTTGGATGTCCTCCCCAACGGAGGATGGTACTGAAATCCTCAGGTCTTCCCGAATTAACGGAAAAAGGCGAAATACATCCAGACGATGTTTCCGAATGTCACGGGAATTCACATGGAATCCCTGCGCCTTTTTGCTCTTGAGATCGAGCCAAGCTTTCATTTTCAAGGGAATGATGTGCTCGGCATCTAAGATGGATATCCCATCCGTGACGGTTCGGCCATCTAAAAGAAAATGATAGTAGTCGTCATTAAGAAGAATTGCGGACAGACTGGATACCTCATCATCAATATGCAGGGGTATGAGATGGGTATCAGCCTGAAGCTCCACATGATTCTGCGGTCTGGAAAAAAGCTCTATCATCTTAGGGTAAGAGGGATTGGCCGGGTCAATGAAGCGATAGAATTCAGGTTGTCCTGTGCTTCTCTGTCTGGTATGATAGCCTCCGGCTTCGATGAAATCCCAAAATGCTTTTGCAAATTCTGTTGTCAGTGCCTCCACGATAATTACCATGTCGATATCAACGGTCTGACGAAAGTCAAGTCCGGCATCTGACATAAGCAGATCGCAGGCAAATCCCCCAATAACCGTATACTGGTCTTTATAATTGTCGAAATGTTCTCTGAAAATATCTATTCCGTTTACCATGTGTATTTCTCCTTATTATTCCTCATGCTTGATTGGAAGTTCGTGTTTTTCTCTTATATCGTCCAGACCCATTTGAATCCGTTCATTTGGATTATCTTCCAAACTTAACAGCAATGAGATATCATCAACCCGACCGTTATGTGCCAACAAAATCGGATCATAGCGCCATACTTCAAGAATGTGCCCTCCAAAATCCCGGAAATCCTGCTCAGAGATAATTTCTGCAGGCGGGATTTGTGTGCCGGCTTTTTTTGAGATGGCAGTTGCCCCATCCTGTTCGTTTGCCCCAACCATTGAAATATCCGCCAAAGCAAGGATACCGCTTTTGGGCAATGCTGAATCATGGAAGGGGGTTCTGACATATATAAGTCGTTCTACCGGTGATTTTAAGCGGGGATAACCTTTCTTTAAAAATTCGGGTTTTTTAAAGGATGGAGAAATCCATTTGTTTGTTCCCTCGGTCCTGTGAGTAATAAGGCCGGATACGGTAAGATCATTAATTGCTCTGGTGCAGGTAGCTTTGGAGAGCAGAAGATCTCTGGATATTTGCGTCAAATTGACGGTATCAGTAGTCTGCAAATAATACAGATACAGGAACACGAGCTGGGTTCCGGGCGCCATTTTGTCAGGAACAGTTGTTTCCGCTTTAAATTTTTCCCAAAAGGAACAGCCCCAGAATGGGAGATAAACCTGTTGGGATGGTGAAATAAATGGTATATTGCTTTCAATCAGGTTACGCCGCTGCTTGGATGTTATGTTTTCAAGACACAGCGCACAGGGAAATTCGCATATCTCCTGAAATTTAATTAACTGCTTTTTTAATGTTGGAAGTCTCCAGGAAGAATCAATAGGAGACAGCAGTACACACTGGCTTTTATTCCAGGACAGGCTTTGAATCTTATATCCGTCACGAATATAAAAAGGCGTTTTGGCCGGACAATCAAATTCTGAAACTTTAATATTGTCCCCAAATATCGTTTTTAAAAAATCAAACATATTTTTCCCCCTTTCAAGACTCTGCGAACTTGTTTCATCGAAAAGACATTATACCATATACAATGAAACTTGTCAAAAATGAATGAAACAATATGGAGCTTTTAAGAGTCTTTGGCTTGAAAAACTCGACTTATATATTATGTGTTAGGCGAGCAGGGATTATCAGCCAAACAGTTTTTTGTTTTTAAATACAGAATGACCTCAATATAATACAAATTATATTGAACTCGCAGGACGAATTAATGGCAAAGCCTGCTCTCAGTTAAACACAATTATAAAGATATCCTGCCTAAATGAGTTAAATATAATCAAATCGGTTGTAGATTGCCTTGATGGATTGTGTAATAACAATGAGGAGGCGAATCAAATGATCGAAGAATTTACTGCTCATCTGCAAAGCTTGGGAAAGTCTGAAAACACAATCCGGACGTACAGTCATGATGTAACGATGTATCTGCATTGGTGCCGGGACAGTTTTGGAGAAGAGCCACAGCTTTTATACCGTGCCAATATTTTGGATTACATTTCCTATATGCGAAATATTCGGGGTTATCATCCGCGTACCGTAAATAACCACCTTTCTTCCCTGAAGAGCCTAAATGAGTATCTGATTATGAGTGGGCGGCAGACGGAAGCTGCTGTGCTGGACAGCGATTTTATGAAAATCCAGATACAGTATGCCAGTCCCTGCACTGTGGAGAAAAAAGATGTAGAGGCATTCCGCCAACGTCTTCTGGAGAGTGGCAGTAAACGGGACTTTTGCCTGGTCACACTTTATGCCTATTCCGGTATGCGACGGAGTGAATGCGTCAATCTGAAGCTGGATAAGGTTGATCTGACAGCAAAGGAGATCCGGATTGTCGGTAAGGGAGACAAGCACCGCCTGGTCTATATCAATGACAAAATTGTTTACGCGATTCGGGAGTACCTAAAGGTGCGTGATTCGGAAAGCCCATATCTGTTCGTCAGCCGCCAGAGTGAGAAGCTGAATCCTTCCCGTATCAATCAGATATTTAACCGATACTCGGATGTTATTACACCGAAGACGCTGCGGCATTATTTTTGTTCCAATGCTCTGGAGAACGGATATTCCATTCACGAAGTCGCCAATCAGGCAGGGCACAGCAAGTGCATATTAAGGCCGGAAGAGTAACCGATTTAGAGGAAAACAGAATAATTGATTGAATCAGGGAAATGCTATTACGAAAAAAGGTGCATTTCCCTGTTTATTCGTAATGGAGATTATCCGCTCCTATTGACACACTTACTAAAACTGGATATAATATATTACGAAAAAAGGTGCAAACGCACTTGCTCTCGTAATGGAGGATTGCTATGGAAATTAAACGTGATTCATATTTGAACAAATTGATTCGCAAGAAGAATAACGGCTTAATTAAGATTGTTACCGGTGTCCGAAGGTGCGGAAAATCGTATCTGCTGTTTAACCTATTCCACAATCACTTGCTGGAAGAAGGTGTAGATGAGGAGCACATCATAGAGGTGGCTCTGGATGACCGCAGCAACAAGGAACTGCGTAATCCGGACAATATGCTTAAATTCGTAAAGGAACGAATTGTCGATAAGGAGACTTACTACATTATTCTTGATGAGGTTCAGCTTTTGGATGAATTTGAAGACGTCCTCAACAGTTTCCTTCATATCAGGAATGCAGATATTTATGTTACCGGCAGCAATTCCAAATTCCTTTCCTCCGATTTAATTACCGAATTCAGGGGGAGGGGCGATGAGATCCGGATTTACACCCTCAGCTTTCGGGAGTTCGTTTCAGTTTATGATGGTTCCCTGGATGAAGCATGGGATGAGTATTTTAACTACGGCGGCCTGCCGCTGATTCTTTCCATGGAGACGGTGGAAGATAAAATTGAATATCTCACTTCGCTATTCCAGAAAGTGTATCTTTCCGACATTGTTGAGAGGAATAAAGTTAGAAATAAGGATGAATTGGACGAGCTGGTGGATATTCTGGCATCGGCAATCGGCAGTCTGACGAACCCCAGTAAATTGGCAAAGACCTTCAAAAGTGTAAAAGGCAAGGCAATCAGCGATAAAACCCTGAAAAATTACATTGATTATTTGATAGATGCCTTTATGATCAGTAAAGCGGAGAGGTTTGATATCAAAGGGAAACGCTATATAGGATCTCCTGCCAAATATTATTTTGAGGATATCGGACTTCGTAATGCACGTTTAAACTTCAGGCAGGTTGAAATCACGCATATTATGGAGAATATCATCTATAATGAGCTGCGGATCCGGGGATATAAGGTAGATGTCGGTCTTGTGGAGCATTATAGCACCGGCAAGGATGGAAAGAGACAAAAAAAGCAGTTGGAAGTTGATTTTGTAGCAACTAAGGGCAGTGAAAAGTATTACATCCAGTCTGCTTTTGATATGAATAATGAGGAAAAGATTGCCCAGGAACAGCGCTCCTTAGTCAATATTTCGGATTCGTTCAAAAAAATCATTATCGTGGCAGATAACATCAAAGTCAGAAGGAATGAAGAAGGTATTACTACCATTGGCCTTCGCAATTTTCTGCTTGACGAAAACAGTTTAAATATATGATATAGACAGTGAGGTAACACATATGAGAAGAACATTAGTAGCATATTTCTCCGCAAGCGGAATTACAGCAAAGGTTGCAGGGAATTTGGCGGAATCAATTGGGGCAGACATTTTCGGTATTGAGCCAGAGATTCCTTATACCAAAGAAGATCTTAACTGGAAAAAATGATTACTCCCGCAGCAGTGTTGAGATGAAAGACCCGTATTCTCGTCCGGCGATTAAATATAAAAGGGATAATATGGATGCCTACAAAACAGTCTTTGTGGGCTTTCCTATATGGTGGTATTTTGCACCGACGATTGTTAATACATTCCTTGAGAGTTATGATTTTTCTGGAAAAATAGTTATTCTCTTTGCGACTTCCGGTGGCAGCGGTATGGGTGAAATTTATGAGAGAATTTTACCGAGCTGCAAGGGTGCAAAACTGATTGAGGGAAAGGTTTTCAGTAGTAATACAAGCAAATCTGAGCTTTCTGCCTGGGTGGCTGGGCTGAATATTTAAAGTATTGCCCTGTCTGTGGAAATAAGATAAGGTTACATATACGGTCAGATACAGAATCGCAATCGGGCTTTATGGAGGAGATGGAGGAATATAAAATGGTTTTGATGATAGATACGACGAAAGAGCAAGTAGGAAAGCAAATTGCAGAAGGATTGCTTCGTAGTGGTGGGAATTCAGCCGAAATGGAGTTGATTGACACCACTGGGATGAATATTTATCACTGCGTCGGTTGTAATTACTGTTGGCTGAAAACGCCAGGGATATGCGCCATCAAGGACGATTATGCACCGATTAAAAAAAAGATGAGTAAAGCCAGTCAGGTCTGGTTGATCTCAGATACGCACTTTGGGTTTATCTCCTATCGGACCAAAAACATTGCAGACAGGGTGATGTCCCTTGTCACCATGTATCTGAAAATCAAGGACGGGCAGATGCGTCATGTAATGCGCTATGACCATCAGCCGGATATTGGAATTATCTATACCGGAGATGGCGATCAGGCTTATCTGGAACAGTGGTGCAAGCGCACAGCACTTAATCTCGAAAGTAATTCTCTGGGAGCTTTTCCTGCAGAACACAGAAAGGAGGCGGTTTTATGTATGTTGTAATCATCAATGGAAGTCCTCGAGTGCAAAAGTATAGCAACACGGAGAAAATTATTGCTTCCTTTACAAGAGGGTTTAAAGAAAATCCAATCGCCAATCATGGGAAACAATTCAGGAGGCATACAGAAAGAATAGGGAAATTCTGATTGCGCTTCCGTTATATGTGGAATGTGTACCTGGTCTTCTTTTGGAATTTCTGGAAACCCTGCCGAAAAAGGATGAACATACAAGACTTTCTTTTCTTTTGCTGAGTGGTTTTGCTGAAGGATGCCAGCTTCGTTGCGGCGAGGAATTTCTGGCGAAGCTGCCGGAATATCTGGGGGTTCGTTATGGCGGCTGTTTGGTCAAAGGAGACAATTTCGGAATCCGGATGCTGGATGATGAAAAGCAGAAGCATGTCACAAAACCGTATCAGGCGATGGGCGAATTGTTTGCGAAGGGAGACGGGTTTTTCCGTGAGGAAGCAAAGAAATTTACTGACCCGGAATATTTTTCCCTGCCCGTGCGCTGGATGATGCAGTTCGTATAGATACGAGTTCCAGTCACAGAGGATGAGAAATTTCCCATTTGTCGGGAGATTGCAAATAAGGAAAAATTGGGATTTCATAAGGTGAGGAGAACATATAAAAATGGTGCATATAAGGAAAGCAAAAGAAACAGACCGTAATAACGTAGCCTTATGTATTGCAGAAGTGTTGGCAATTTCTGATTGTACCGGCAGAGCGGCGAGAGTAGAAAAAGCATCTCTAAAAAGACATTTTGGGTTTTTGAAAGGAATGTTCGGTGCTTTTGTTTTGAAAGAAGAATTTGAAGGGCAGCTTGAGTATCCTATCACAACAGGATACATAGAATTTGTAACAGTGCGAAAAAAATACCGTAAACAAGGCATTGCTACAACTATGCTTCAAGAAAGTATGCTGCTTACAAATTATCAAGATTTTGTGCTTGATGTTACTGATATAAATAATAATGCCATCAAGTGTTATACGAATATTGGGTTTGATGAATTTAAGCGTATTCCAGAAAAACACGGTAAGCAAAAAGGCTTTAATGAGAAGATTTTTATGCGGTATCGCCGCAAATGAAAGCAATTAACAAATTCTTTAGGTTAGAATCGATGATGGGGGAAACGAAAAAGCAGCTTTTGCATTCCAGTGAACTGCCCCTTCGTTTACACCATTTTCGATTTGACCTAATTGAACAAAGTGAGCGTCCGGGTAGATACTACCTATGGACTTTCAATCTTTTGCTCTTACCCATGGTTATACAGGATTTCCTGCGCAGAAGCTACAGAAATCAAGTGTTTCCAGATAAATAGGTACGACAACAAAACCTCAAACTTTGAGGCTTCAGAAAACGTATGAAAGAATAAGATTTTAACATCTTTGTGGTATTCGAAGCTGTGGTTTTCCAAGATGACCTCCAAAGGCTTTACATACACAGACATTTATCCCATAAAGCTGTTTTAGTATTTCAGGCATCTCCTTATCCTGAAGTTTTGAGAGATACTTTTGGCAGCCAAGAAGATTCCTACATAAAATAAGCTTTTTGCGTTTGATGCGGGAACAAAGAAGTCCGTAATGCCGAATCCTGACAAAGCGTTTTGGTGGCACATGCATCAGAAACCGTCGTATGAATTCGACACCGGAAAGAATCAGCTCTTTCCATTGTCCTTTGTTCCGGTAATCTTTTATAGAAAAAGTGACGGTTTCATCATCCATGCAGATAATGCGGTGATTGCTGATGGCAATCCGATGGGTATATTTTCCAAGGTAATCAATCACAGACTGTGCACCGTTAAAAGTTTTCTTACAATAAGGAATCCATTCTGCACAATAACAGGAATCAAGCAGTTCTTTGAACGCATAATGGTTACGGTATTTTTCAGCAGTTCCATGAAACTTAAGCTGATTCGCATTCCAGAGATTTTTCAGTTCTTCCATATATTTTCCACGGAATACCTTGGAAACAGCTCGTATGGGAAGAAAAAACTCAGTACCGTTGTCTTTCCATTTATTTTTGGATGTCAGACCACCACCGAGGAGTATTGTATGGATATGAGGATGAAAGTTCATTTCAGAACCCCATGTATGTAAGATACAGATATATCCAACAGTGGCTCCAAGATGCTTTGGATCAACCGCCAATTCACTGATTGTGGCAGAAGCAGCACGATACAGAGTGTCATATAATCGTTTCTGATTACTGTAAATGATTGGGTTTAAAATGTCCGGCACTGTAAATACCATGTGGAAGTAAGGGGCATCAAGTAAACGCTGGAAGATATCCTGTACGGTCGGTTTATTCATAATCAGCACCTGCTTTCCAGTCAAACGGACTTTGGATTCCCATCAGGGACTTATTACTGATATGAAGATGAATGACTTCAGAAACACGCATTCCGGAAGAATACATCGCTGCAAACATCGCTTTATATTTGATATCATCGACAGCTTCTAACAGACGGTCGATTTCAGGGGCAGTCAGTACCGTTGGAAGCTTGTGTTCCAGAATCATACGTGGAACCGTGATATCATCCCAAGGGATATTCAGGACATTCCGATAGAAAAAGCGGATGGCAGAATTATAAAGATTCAGAGTTGTGGCTTTCAGCCCTTCCTCTTTTTTCGCAAACAGAAAATTCCTGACATCCTGGCAGGTAAGTTCTTCCGGATTTTTACCTTGATATTTCAGAAAGTAAGAAACTGTTCTAAATATTTTTCGTACATAATAAAATCCTCCATGTAAAATCAGTAATAATCAAAACACTGCTTTACACGGAGGTGCATTTGGGTCATAAAACCGCTTGCCAACCAAGCGGAAGGGTGGTATTCTTTTCATAGGCAGTGGAAAGGTCGATCCTGTTTGATTGTTTTGTTGTGGTGACTTAACAAAACTACTTTTAGGACTTGCTTTCCACCGCTTTTTGTTATAGGAAACAGAAAATCGCTATGCCACAGCCTTGGCAGGCCATCGCACAGCGATTTTGTTCAATTCCAGTATGTAAGTGCCGGCAGCATTTTCCCGGTCCATTATAAAACAGCATAATCACGTTATACAATGAATCGATATAGTATTCTATTTTAGATGGCACCTTTAATATAGTCAAATAATGCAAAATTAAAAGGATAAGTATTATTTTAATTGGTAGAATGAGGAGATGCAGGATGAAAGATATAATTAACTTTCTTGAGGCGAACGTAAATGGAAAAACGCTGTATACAAAGGAACTAATTTACAAACTGGAGGATGGTGCGTTGCAGGGCGTATATTCTGACCAGATATCCTTTTCTAATCTTAAATATTCCCAAAGCGGATTCCAGCTGGATATGTTCATTGTATCTAACGAAAAAATATGGCTTATGGGACCGAGTGGACAACGGGAAAAATTGCGAAAGGATTTTAGCGCTGTTTCATTATTTCGCTTTGAACTGGCACAACGTATAAGCACCAATGCTGTTACAGGCTGTTTTCGGTTCATATCTGCTTCTGGGAAACAGGTAGCGGCAGAAGCTATTATAAGTGGTATCTATGATATACGCATTGAAGATGATGTGTTAAAATTCTATGAAAATCAAGCATTGTATCGCGATCAGCCCATACAAGGTGAGAGCTTCAAACCTGTAGCATTTCAGGCAGAACATCGTTTTTATAGTAAAGATGGAAAACTACACTATGAATATGATGGAAAATGTTTTGACGTGGATACAAAAACAATGCAGCGCTTCAATAGTCCCGATATCTTTCCGCCATTTATTTCAGTAGAAAAGTAAACGCGGGTATGCAGGCCGGTTATGTGTCGGAGGCATTTTCGGCCACGGTATTGGGAGGCTCCCAGAGGATTATTTGCCACGATTCTGACAGTTTTTTGTTCTGTGCAAATTCCGATAAACTGACTATTTATAAGCCGCTTCTGAATGGCGAACCGCGATTTGGATTTCCGCCGCTCAGTACGCTTTTCAATCATGCCCGAGAGAACATCAGACGATATGCCCAAGACGGCTATTCGAGCAATGCGGAGCTGTTTGCGGTTTCCCAAAAGCACTTGTTCCAAATTCTGGATTTATTTAAAAAATACAATGCGGATTTTGACACATTTCTTGACCGCAAATGGGGCGATGGAACGGTGCGATCGGAGTTTGTGGAGGATTTTGTTCCCAAAGAGGATAAGGTTTCCATGCATGCCGTGGGAAAACACAGGAAATCATTTCTCGTGGTAACGAGGATAACAATAAGGAAATTCGCAAGGTGTTTCAAGAATATTTTAAAAGCTGGTGAATAGCCGGCTGAGTGGGTTGCATCGAACGTGAAAGAACAGCCCAGTTTGTAAGGTTGATTAATTAGAAGGTGCGGAGGAATATTATGTTCAACGATGGAAGAAGCAAAAAGGTTATTTTTATTGCACATTGCCTTTTAAATCAAAATGCCATTTCTGATGGAACGGCAG
>UMGE01011714.1_pt1 | contig 12370 bp, 7 predicted proteins | sample 1965191 | NCBI WGS metagenome assembly UMGE01 (sample SAMEA4836065, study PRJEB28245) | human gut metagenome | biome: gut microbiome; material: fecal sample | place: Denmark | collected 2008 | reverse complement strand
CCCGCCAATATAGATGCCATCTGCCGCTTTATCACCGACAAGCAGATCGACATCGTCCTCGACTACTCACACGTCATCACCGGAGACACCCGTAAGTTCCTGCTCGAAATAAGACAGAGAAACCCCGGGATAAAAATATTCACGATGATCCACAACTGCCCGAGCCACACCACTCAACTGAAGACATACGAACTGTCCAGGCTCGGACTCAAAGAGGTAAACAGCCCGAAAAGGCTTTTCCAGTGGATGCTTCCGTGGCTTTACATTTTCCTTTTAAAGAGAGTCGTAAAGCATCAGAATGTCTCCGCTTACAATACGGTGGACGAAGTGATACTACTCTCACCCTCCTACATTCCGGAGTTCAGAAAGCTAATAGGCAAAAAGGATGCTTCGAGGTTATCGGCCATCCCCAACGCCATCCAACCAGTAAAGAGCGACATCCCTGTGCATCTGAAAAAGAAAGAAATCATTTTCGTCGGAAGATTCGCCTTAGAGAAAGCCCTTCCGAAATTATTAAAAATCTGGGAAATGGTTCAGGATGAGATACCCGAATGGAGCCTTGTCATGGTGGGCGATGGAGACAAATACCAAGAATGCGAGGAAATCATCGCAAAGAAGAAACTCAAACGTGTCAATATGGTTGGTTATCAGATGTCGATTCCCTACATCGACCGTGCAAGCATACTCTGCATCACTTCGGTCATCGAGGGATTGCCTACTGTATTTACCGAAGCCATGAATTTGGGGGTAGTCCCTGTCGGTTTCGATTCTTTCAGAGCTATTTATGATATGATAGATGATGGCAAGAATGGATTCATCATCCGCGACAATGACTATAAAGCCTACGCCCGAACCTTGATACAACTTGCCACCAACGATACGCTGAGGCATCAGATAGCTTCCAACGCCAAGCAGCAAAAAGGGAACTACGATATTGAACACATCGGTCCGTTGTGGGTAAAAGCGTTCAGGAAACATGGAATCGTCTAAATACAGAAAAGGATATTAAGACAGTACATCTTAAAAAATGCATTATGAGGAAAATACACATTGCCTTAGCAGCAGACAGTAACTATTTGGTCCCTATCACAGTCGTCCTGCAATCCATCTTCGACAATAACCGGGGAGAGGACATCACCATCTATTTACTTTATCTGGAAGGCACACTCAAAGAGGAAGACCTGCTTTTTCTAACCGACTTCACCCGGCAAAGAAAAGGAACTTTCACCGAGTTAAAAATAAAACAGGAACAAATTGACGGATTCCCGGAAACACGTCACGGGAAAGCCACCCTTTTACGGCTGTGCCTCCCCAACTTGTTGCCCGGCCTGAACAAAATACTCTATCTGGACGGAGATATCATTGTCAACGGAGACCTGTCCCCCTTATTCGATTTAGACATTTCTGGCTATCATGTGGCAGCAGCTAAAGATTCGGCAAGCGTTTACAACATAAACTATCAGACGGCTATGGGAATCGAAAGTTCTCACTTCTATTACAATGCCGGCATCCTGTTACTGAATCTGGCCGCACTGAGACAGATAGATCTGGTGACACAGATGAACGATTTCACCCGGAAGAACTATGACCGGATATCAGCACCGGATCAAGACTTCCTCAATTATATCTGCCAGAAGAAAACATTGTATATACCTCCCAAGTACAATATGAATTATGCACTTGAGAAAGATATCCGCGCAAAAATATGGACCCGAGAAGAAGTGAAAGAAGCCAGGAAGCATCCGGTCATCGTACATTATATCGGCCCGATAAAACCTTGGTCTGTCCTTTCCACCCATCCGCAAAGAAAACTATGGTGGAAGTATGTAAAAAGAACATGTTTTGCGGATTATCGTCCTAAAGATGCTACATTACGCAATCATATCCACAAATGTTATCTATCCGTTACCCGACCTGTCGAAAGACTATTCTCACTCGATAGTAAAAGGAAAATAGGGAAATTAATACCTTCGGGCCTCAAGAAAGGTTTAAAGAAGTCACTACAAAAAAACATATAAGAAACAATGAAAGTACTTTTTACATTCGGAGGAATCCCCCACTACCTGAATGCCATGCTCAACAGGCTACAGGCAAAAGGAGTAGAAATAACCGTTGTCAGTCCAAAGAAAGGGAATACGACCATCGGCAAAGGGGTGAAAATGGTAGAAGGAGGAACCTACAAGCATCTGACTACACCGGAGAAGAAGATGTTCTACGGAAAAAGCGCTTTCCCCGCCCTTCCCGAAATCATTGCGGAAGAAAAACCGGATATAGTAGTAGTAGGATGGCCCTACTTCCTGCAAGTATTCTTTCAGCCCGCACTGAGAAAGGCTATGAAGTCCTGCAACGCCAAGCTGGTGATTCGTGAAATCCCCTTCCAGACTCCTCCCTACGGAAAGATCAAGGAATATTTCAAAGCCAATCCGATGCACGACGAAGGTATGCACCTGCTCAGCAAGGGTACCGGATTCTATCTGCGCCAATGGATAACGGCAAGGATACGGAAGTACTGCTACGCCCAAGCCGCCGGAACGCTGAACTACTCGACAGCCGCCTACGACATCCTCCCCTCTTACGGAGTAAAGAAGGAGCAGATACACGTCACCTACAACTCGACCGATACGGAAGCACTTCTCAAAGAAAAAGAATCCGTACTGGCTTCCCCCTCCATCCTTCCCCCGTGCGACCGTCGCCTGCTGCACATCGGACGGCTCGTAAAATGGAAACGGGTAGATTTATTGATAGAGGCTTTCCGGAAGGTAGCCACCGACTATCCGGAAGCGGAACTGGTGATCGTAGGAGACGGACCGGAACTGGACAACCTCAGACAACAGGCAAACGACCTGCAACTGGCAGACAGCATCCGCTTTATCGGAGCCGTCTATGACCCGAAGACACTGGGCGCCTATATGAACGAATCGAGTATCTATGTGCTTGCCGGCATGGGAGGGCTTTCGATCAATGATGCCATGACGTATGGTATGCCCGTCCTTTGTGCCGTATGCGACAGTACGGAACGCGACCTGGTCATGGAAGGCAAGAACGGCTATTTCTTCAAGGACGGCGACGCCGATAGCCTGGCAGATAGAATCAGAGAGATGTTCGAATCTCCCGAACGCTGCAAGGAGATGGGAAAAGAATCGGAACGGATGATCCGGGAAAAGATCAATATGGAGACGGTCAGCGAACGCTACCTGAAGGCTTTTCAAGAGATTCTTCGTCTCACTCATCTTCGCGATTCCGGTAATTAGCCGGTGAAGTCCCCAAATGCATCTTTACGTACTTCCCGAAAAAGGACTGGTTGGGGAAGTTGAACTCTTCCGCTATTTCCTTGACGGACTTGTCCGAACGTTTCAGCCGATACTTGATATGTTCTATCGTTGTTTCATTGATCAAGTCCAGCGGAGTCCTGCCACACGCTTGCTTGATGACTTTCGAAAAATGCTTCGGAGTGTAGCAGAGCGCATCCGCATAATAACTCACAGAACGGTGCATACCCTTGTCTTTCGATAATAGCTCCACGAATTTCCGCAGGGTATAATCCGCCTGTTTGATACCTTCTTTCGGACTGTCCCCCTTGTCGGGAGCATCGATTTCCTTGTGAAGCTGTCCCAGCATCTCACAAAAGAGGGCGGAGAAGAGATGCTGCATCACTTCCCTGTGATAATAATGAGGTTCATCATTGATCTTCGCCACAATCAAATCCCGATAAAACCTGAAAACAGGATCGTCCCCGCCTTCGCTGATAGACTTCACCGGATTGTTGTGGATATGGGCAGCGGTATTCCACGTTTTCTTCTCCATTTTAATAATGCGTTGCAAAAAACGGGTAGAGAATCCCGCCAGCCTTATCTTATATTTAGGACTCAGCATCGTACGACTGATCAGTGTATTGGGAAGACCGAGCAGCAAATCGCCCGCCTGCAACTGATACGTCCGGTAGTTGATATCCAGCTGGATACACCCTTCTGCACAGACAGCAATAAGGAAACAGTTCAGCCGGACTGTATCATTACTATACGGAATCCCATCCAGACTGTTGACTATCGCAAAGTCATCGTCTATATAATCAAGGATATGCTGACTCTTCTTAAAGTCTTCTATATCTACTGTCATAATGTTCTCTTTTTCCATAATCTCTCCTTTTTTACTTTTTGCAAAGTTGGTAAATAATAGGGAAAACAGAATGTCCCAAACTCCTTTATAATTGTTTGATATGTCGTTTATCTGCAAATAGTTAGCCACAATAAGCACAAATAACGAAAACAGGACATTCATAGAGAAAAATCGGTCACCATTGACTTGTTCTTTTCTCCTACTTTTGTTCTGATTTTAATAAAAGACAAAAAGAGTAAGTATGATTACAGTGAACAAAAAATGGATACGGCTGATAGGGATTGTCGGTTGTACAGTGTGGATGGCATCTTGCAAGCAGGCATCGGATGCAGGAGTGAAATCTTCTTATGCAGTCATGCAGATAGAACCAACGGACAAAGAACTTTCTTCCTCCTATTCGGCGACCATACGCGGGCGACAGGATATTGACATCTATCCGCAGGTATCGGGAACAATCGAGAAACTCTGCGTGACCGAAGGTCAGAAAGTACGTCGGGGACAGTTGCTTTTCATCATCGACCAGGTACCTTACAGAGCCGCGCTCAAAACCGCCACCGCCAATGTGGAAGCAGCACGCGCCGCTACGAGCACCGCCGAACTGACTTACAAGAGCAACAAGGAACTGTATGCGCAGAAAGTCGTTTCGGAATTTAGCCTGAAGACTGCCGAAAACTCTTATCTCACCGCCAAGGCACAACTGGCACAGGCTGAAGCTCAGGAGATAAGCGCACGTAACAACCTCTCTTATACCGAAGTGAAAAGTCCCAGTGACGGAGTTGTAGGCGCATTGCCCTATCGTGCAGGCGCATTGGTTAGCGCCAGCATTCCTTATCCGCTCACTACGGTCAGCGACAATTCGGATATGTACGTCTATTTCTCGATGACCGAGAACCAGCTGCTCGCCCTCACCCGCCAGTACGGCGACATGGACGAAGCGTTAAAGAATATGCCGGAAGTGGAACTGATTCTGAACGACAACTCAGTCTATCAGAAGAAAGGTACCATCGAATCTATCAGTGGAGTGATCGACCGTCAGACAGGGACCGTAGTGGCACGCGTGGTATTTCCCAACGAATCACGGCTGCTTCATAGCGGAGCATCGGGCACGGTAGTAGTGCCGAGCATCTACAAGAACTGCATCGCCATCCCGCAGACAGCCACCGTGCGGATGCAGGACAAGACGATTGTATATAAGGTAGTGGACGGCAAAGCGGTCTCCACCCTGATCACCGTAGCCGGAATCAACGACGGACGCGAATATATAGTGCTGGACGGACTGAAAGCAGGTGACGAAATTGTATCGGAAGGCGCCGGACTGGTGCGCGAAGGCACACAGGTTAAATAAGAAGGAGACTGATTATGAAAGGAAATATATTTATCAAACGGCCGGTGATGGCTATCTCCATCTCCGTGCTGATTCTCGCCATAGGGCTTATCTCGCTCTTCACCCTGCCGGTGGAGCAATATCCCGACATCGCACCTCCTACGGTCTATGTGGCTGCCAGCTATACGGGCGCCGATGCCGAAGCAGTGATGAACAGCGTCATCATGCCGCTGGAAGAGAGCATCAACGGGGTGGAAGACATGATGTATATCACGTCCAGCGCCTCCAATGCAGGTCTGGCTATCATACAGGTTTACTTCAAGCAAGGCACCGACCCCGACATGGCGGCCGTCAACGTACAGAACCGTGTAGCCAAAGCACAGGGACTGCTGCCCGCCGAAGTAACGAAAGTCGGCGTAAGCACGATGAAACGACAGACCAGTTTCCTGCAAATCGGCGCGATGGTCTGCACCGACGGTCGCTACGACCAGACCTTCCTTGCCAATTATCTGGACATCAACGTCATCCCGCAGATCAAACGTATCGAGGGAGTAGGAGACGTCATGGAGCTGGGCGATACCTACAGTATGCGTATCTGGCTGAAACCGGAACGGATGGCACAATACGGGCTGGTACCTTCGGACATCACCGGCGTGCTGGGCGAGCAGAACATTGAAGCCCCTACCGGCTCACTGGGCGAGAGTTCGCAGAACGTCTTCCAGTTTACGATGAAATATCGCGGAAGACTGAAGAGCGTGGAAGAATTTCAGAACACCGTTGTCCGCTCGCGTGAAGACGGCTCGATACTCCGCCTGAAAGATGTGGCGGATGTGGAACTGGGCACTATGACTTATAGTTTCCGCAGTGAGATGGACAGCCAGCCTGCCGTGCTCTATATGATCTTCCAGACGGCGGGTTCCAATGCGACCGCTGTCAATAAAGAAATCACCGCCCAGATGGAGCGGATGGAGAAAAACCTTCCGGAAGGAACGGAGTTCGTCACCATGATGAGTTCGAACGACTTCCTCTTCGCTTCCATACACAACGTGGTGGAAACACTGATTATCGCCATCATTCTGGTCATCCTCGTGGTATACTTCTTCTTGCAGGACCTGAAGAGTACGCTCATCCCGTCTATCTCCATCATCGTGTCACTGGTAGGTACGTTTGCCTGTCTGGTAGCTGCGGGATTCAGTCTGAACATCCTGACCCTGTTTGCACTGGTGCTTGCCATCGGTACGGTGGTAGATGACGCCATTGTGGTGGTGGAAGCGGTGCAGTCCAAGTTTGACGCCGGATACAAGTCGCCCTACCTTGCCACCAAAGATGCGATGGGCGACGTGACGATGGCTATCGTCTCCTGTACCTGTGTCTTCATGGCCGTATTTATCCCCGTCACCTTCATGGGAGGTACTTCGGGCGTGTTCTATACCCAATTCGGTATCACGATGGCAACTGCCGTAGGTATCTCCATGATCTCGGCTCTGACCCTGTGTCCCGCCCTGTGCGCCATCATGATGCGTCCGTCGGACGGAACCAAGAGCGCCAAGAGTATCAACGGACGGGTACGCGCAGCTTACAACGCTTCGTTCAATGCCGTGCTGGGCAAGTATAAGAAAGGGGTGATGTACTTCATCCGCCATCGCTGGATGGTATGGACTTCACTGGCTGCTACCATCGTCCTGCTGGTTTATCTGATGAGCACGACCAAGACGGGACTGGTGCCACAGGAAGACCAGGGTGTTATCATGGTGAATGTCAGCATCTCACCGGGAAGCACGCTCGAAGAGACGACGAAAGTAATGGACCGGCTGGAAAACATTCTGAAAGATACGCCCGAAATAGAACACTACGCCCGCGTAGCAGGATACGGTCTGATCTCCGGTCAGGGAACTTCTTACGGTACGATCATTGTCCACCTGAAAGACTGGAGCGAACGAAAAGGAAAAGAACACGGTTCGGATGCCGTAGCTTCCCGCCTCAACGCACAATTCCAGTCCATCAAGGAAGCGCAGATATTCAGTTTCCAACCCGCCATGATTCCGGGATACGGTATGGGTAACTCCCTCGAACTGAACCTTCAGGATATGACAGGCGGTGATCTGGCTACGTTCTACGATGCGTCCACACAGTTCCTCAACGCCTTGAACCAGCGCCCGGAAGTGGCTATGGCTTATACATCCTACGCCATCAACTTCCCGCAGCTCTCGGTAGAAGTGGATGCCGCCAAATGTAAGCGTGCAGGGATTTCGCCAAGTGCGGTACTCGATGCAGTAGGCAGTTATTGCGGTGGAGCGTATATCTCCAACTACAATCAATACGGTAAAGTATATCGTGTCATGATGCAGGCATCGCCCGAATACCGCCTGGACGAACAGGCATTGAACAATATGTTTGTACGCAACGGTACGGAAATGGCTCCGGTGAGCCAGTTCGTTACACTGAAGCAGGTACTGGGACCGGAAACAGCCAACCGTTTCAACCTCTACAGCACCATCACAGCCAATGTGAATCCTGCCGACGGTTACTCTTCGGGTGAAGTGCAGAAAGTGATTGAAGAAGTGGCCGCAGAATCGTTGCCGATGGGCTACGGATACGAATATGGCGGTATGGCACGCGAAGAAGCAAGCAGCGGTGGCGCCCAGACGGTTTTCATCTACGCCATCTGTATCTTCCTGATCTATCTGATTCTGGCTTGTCTCTACGAAAGTTTCCTCGTACCGTTTGCCGTTATCTTCTCCGTACCGTTCGGATTGATGGGCTCGTTCCTGTTCGCCAAGATACTCGGACTGGAGAATAACATCTATTTGCAGACAGGTGTGATCATGCTGATCGGCTTGCTGGCCAAGACGGCTATTCTGATTACGGAGTACGCCATCGAACGCCGCCGCAAAGGGATGGGCATCGTGGAATCGGCCTACTCTGCCGCACAAGTCCGCCTGCGTCCTATCCTGATGACGGTGCTGACGATGATCTTCGGTATGCTTCCGCTGATGTTCTCTTCCGGTGCGGGTGCCAATGGCAACAGTTCGCTGGGTACGGGTGTCGTAGGCGGTATGGCTGTCGGAACGGTGGCATTGCTCTTTGTCGTTCCGGTCTTCTACATCATCTTTGAATACTTGCAGGAGAAAATCCGCAAACCGATGGAAGAAGAAGCAGATGTACAGGTGCTTTTAGAAAAAGAGAAAAGTGAAGCTGAACGTGAACGTTAATAAATGAAAGAAAGAATGAAGAAAAATATCATCCTGTTAGTTGCCATGAGTCTGACGCTGAGCGGTTGTGGCATCTATACCAAATACAAACCCGCCACTTCCGTCTCCGACGATCTTTACGGCGGGGAAGTGGTGACGGAAGACACTGCCGGTCTGGGGAATATGGACTGGCGGGAACTCTTCACCGACCCTTATCTGCAGTCCCTCATCGAAACAGGGTTGCAGACCAATACCGACTACCAGTCCGCCCAGCTTCGTGTAGAAGAAGCTCAGGCAGTGCTGATGTCCGCCAAACTTGCTTTCCTGCCCGCCTTTGCGCTTTCCCCGCAGGGGACAGTGAGCAGCTTCGATACGAACAAGGCTACGCAGGGTTACTCGCTGCCCGTGACCGCCAGTTGGGAACTGGACGTATTCGGTCGTATGCGCAACTCCAAGAAGCAGGCGAAAGCGCTGTATGCACAAAGTGAAGATTACCGTCAGGCAGTCCGCACGCAGCTGATAGCCGGTATAGCCAATACCTACTATACACTGCTGATGCTGGACGAACAGCTCATCATCTCCCGACAGACGGAGGAGGCATGGAAAGAAACCGTAGCCTCTACCCGCTCCCTGATGAACGCCGGACTGGCGAACGAATCGGCTGTATCGCAGATGGAAGCGACCTATTATCAGGTGCAGGGTTCTGTGCTCGATTTGCAGCAGCAGATCAATCAGGTGGAGAACAGTCTTGCTTTATTATTGGCAGAGACACCCCGCAACTACGAACGCGGAACGTTGGCAGACCAACAGTTTCCTACGGACTTTGCCGTAGGAATCCCTGTCCGGATGCTTGCCGCCCGCCCCGATGTCCGCTCGGCCGAGCGGACGCTGGAAGCAGCGTTCTATGGCACCAATGCGGCACGTTCGGCTTTCTACCCTTCCATCACGTTGAGTGGGAGTGCCGGATGGACGAACTCCGTCGGGTCTATGATTCTCAATCCGGGCAAGTTCCTGGCATCGGCGGTAGGTTCGCTCACGCAGCCGCTCTTTAATAAAGGACAGGTGCTGGCTCAGTATCGCATCGCCCGTGCACAGCAGGAAGAAGCAGCTCTCGGCTTTCAGCAAACATTGCTCAACGCCGGCAGCGAAGTGAATGATGCGCTGACTGCCTATCAGACCAGTCAGGGAAAAAGGCTGTTGCTGGACAAGCAGGTCACTTCCCTGCAAACGGCCCTGCGAAGTACTTCCCTGCTGATGGAACATACGAATACAACCTATCTGGAAGTACTTACCGCCCGACAGTCATTGCTCAGCGCACAACTGTCACAAACGGCCAATCATTTTACCGAAATACAAAGTTTAATTAACCTATACCGTGCTTTAGGGGGAGGTCAGGAATAAAGAATATCATACTTCCTCTGTTTTTTTTGATCCTAATGAAGAAGGGCTGCCGGAGAAGTGATTCTCTGACAGCCCGTTTTTCGTTAGAGGGCATTCCCTATTTGAATCAATAACAGACCAGGAACGGAAAATACATTCCTGATGTGCATTATAGCCTGTATGTTATTCATAAACAGAAAACATATTGCAAACCGAATTGGCCAAATGCCGCAACCCTTCTCCGCCAGGCAACTGAAATAAAGTCATACACCAATTATCGTTTCCTTCCAACATATAAGGACCGGTTTCGGTTATCGCAACATCCCATCCGATACTTCTCACTTTCGGAATTCTCATAGCAGCTTGCTTGGCTAATGCTATTGCCTGATCGTAATATGGGATTATGCAACCTGTTATTTTTTCACCACTGACAGGATGTATATGAAACCGTTCTCCTGACGGATGTTTTATTATAGCAGGTTGACAGACGACACCCCGATGATCAACAAGGGCGGCAATTCCTCCTGTAGCAAAGTTATCTGTGCGAGCCTTTATTCCTATACGTAAAACAACACTCCACACATCGACCTTATTTATACTTTCATCATAATATGTCACAATTCTCAATGTGTTGAGACTTGACGGATTCAGTTTATTCAGGGCGCTATGTTGGATAATACGTTCTTCGTACAAATATTCATCCGGCTTTTTTACAGTAGAAATAACATAGTCATGTAGTTGTCGCAATGATGTAAAGTTTTGCATCGGAAAAATAATCCCTTGACCGGCTTGTCCTTTTATGGGTTTAATGACGACCTCATTTATGGATATGGAGTAAGGATCATGCATTTGCCTTTTTATCTCATCAAACGTCATTACCCGGCGCCCTAGAATGTCCTCAAAAACTTCGGAAAAACGCACTTTATCTTTTAACACTAACGCTTCACAGGGATCGTTTACTTGACGTGTCAATTCATGACGTAACGAAGAAGTGAGATACTGTCGGCATTCTGTTCTGCTTTTCTTAAAGAACTGCAACTCGTAGTAGTTTTCGAATGATGCACCGTACATCCAACTATGTGACAATAGCTCAAGGAACATCAGTTTCCTTTTTCCGAATACGTAATGATTATATTCTCTCAGCTTTCGAAAATCTGCAATTCGTATATGGTACAATAAATTTCTTATCTTTGACTTTAACTTGAAAGCATTATTACTGCTTTTTGTAATTGAACGGGCAGGAACTCCGGCAACAGTAGTATGGCTGTCGATATTTCGCGTCACTACAGCGCCTGCACCTATTTTGCAGTCAGCACCGACAATGACATCAGGAAGTATTACCGCATTAGCACCTATCTCCGTCCTGTCACCGATAATGGCACGTCCCAAGATTTTTGCACCGGGAGATACTTCACAATATCGTCCAATACGGACGTCATGACTGATAACAGTACTTTTATTGATAAATGTCCCCTGCCCTATACTTACATTACAAGTAATAGTTGCCCCCGAAAGAATCACAACACCTGGTTCGATAGTATTGTCATACCCACCCACAAGGGCTTTTTGGGAGATAAAAGTGGTCAATACTCCTCCAAGACAGGCAATCTTTCGTGCCAATACCTCTCTACGCTGTCCACCTCCGACACCAATAATAACCTTACTGTCTGTTTTCAGATGTTGCTCCAGTTCATTCCAGGATTTAATAATGGGAAAGTCATAATATGCATCGCTAATATCTGTATTTATATTGTCAAACAAAGATACAGTTTCTTCTACATTATCCCACTTGAGTGCTGTCAAAATCTCCTTAGCACATCCTTTACTCCCGATTATTACCATTTTACACTTTTCTATTTTCGACGATATTCAGCCAAGACCATGCCAATTTGATTAATTTCATCATCTTTCAAACCCACGTGCACCGGCAGACAAAGCACCTTCTCAGCATTCATCCCTATTTTGTAATAGAGCGGCTTTCTAAAAATGACATTACAAAATAAAACCATTTATAGCGAATAAACACTATCAAAAAGTACGATAATATCCTCCTTTCATACAGCACTGATATTTCTTTTTAGAAATTTCATATCTCAGCTTGATAACGGTCTATTAATTGCTTTGGAGTACATTGGAATTGTTACTGCCTAATAAACCGACTGCACGGTAATGAATCAGATAAAGACTCGTCAGTAAATCATATTTTCATCTATCATTCAATTGCTCAGCTTGTTACAATGCATCTTCTTATTCTTTTATAACACAAACAAGCACATATGGGGCAAGCGTTAGTTTCCTCGGAGGAAACGCCAGTTCCTGTAGTGTACTGAATAAGTTGACACTTCAAAAATCGAAAATA
>UMGE01013418.1_pt1 | contig 12562 bp, 17 predicted proteins | sample 1965191 | NCBI WGS metagenome assembly UMGE01 (sample SAMEA4836065, study PRJEB28245) | human gut metagenome | biome: gut microbiome; material: fecal sample | place: Denmark | collected 2008 | reverse complement strand
ATGCTTAAATTGTAAGCTTATTTAAATCGAGTTATACTAGGTAGAGACTTTACCCAATCCGTCCACGGAGCCTGTCTGATTGATGGCATGGCGAATTAAGGGTGGTCTCCACGGAGATGCTCGGATGGCTTGTCCATCTTTGCGTCTTCCGTATGAAAATCATCCTTCGCCATTTGCGCTTTAAATTTCAGGCTCAGTTTATTTTGTTTTTCATCCAGCTTTCTTTGGGATGACTGGCTTGCCACCCACGGGCTTTCGCTGACTGCCCTCTACTATGTACTTCTCCACTAAGGAGCTCTTGTTCTCTGCATCTGCTGCTCCTCCTTTCTAACCAGCCAGATTTTTGGGGTGGTTTTATAACCATCTGGGAAAAAAGTTTTTTATTTTCCATATCTCCAGTTCTCTATGGCTCTGGTTTTTTATGGTAGGATATGATATGATAATTTCAGAAGTGTTTATATTGGTTTGTATGTGTTACACACCAATTTGCTTAGTGCTTGGGATCACTTCTTTTCTCTTTACAAGAATAATCTTGGTGTTCCTCTTGCTACGCTGCAAGTGTTAGCAGAGTTAGCAGAGTTAGCCATTTTGAAAATTGAGGACAATCATGGAAAAACAATATTCACCTTATCTCTGCGGTGGTGTGTTTTTCTTATTGCTGACAGAGGCAAAAGAAAAACCCGCTTCTCGCAGACAACTGCAAAGCGGGTTAAAAGACCGTGTTTCAAATAAAAATATACTTGAAGCACTTATTCAACTTATCGTACCATCCTTCCATCAGCCTTCAGTCGGAAAGACTTTTGGTGGCGATACATCAGACTATCGTGCATGTAAGGTTTCACACGGATTAAATCTCCCTTTTGATGACACCACAGAAATTGATGGATTTGACAATCGGGTCAAATCACAATATCAAAGCGTGGTACACCAAATGGATACACTCGTTGACAATTTTCTGCATACTGAGTCCGATGAGAGAATGCGTTGGCTTATCCAGGCAATTCTCTCTCTGCTTTCGGAAGATCACTCTGTCACTGATGGCACTCTTTTTTATCTTTCTGAATCTCCGATTTCTAAGAAAGAGCTTCTGGCCCTCGACCAATACTGCCTTTCTTCGCTTCTTCTTGCTGTATGGCACTATATTGTTGTGAATCGTCCAGATAATGAAAAGGGACGTGCAACTTTTGAACAGTTTCACGAACGTGCAGATGAAGTAGGTGCCCGTTGGAAATTTATCAGTCCAATCGGAAAAACCTATCCGCGACAGATTACATTTGATCTGTTCTCTGTTAAATCAGAGGAAATGCATGAAGAAAACAGCGGCAATTCTGCGAAGCATACTGACTATAGCGAACCGACTGTTGAAGTCTATGAGGCTCCTGTTACAAATCCGCTGACTGGTGAGCGTATCCTTGCACAGTTCCATGTTGAAGCAAAAGACGGCGGTATTGCAGCTGGCATCGTGTACGGTGGCATCAATATTGGAGATCGGAGGAAGAAAAACGATGAGTGACAATGAAATTGCAAAGCAATCACATGGTTTGCCATCCATCAATGTTCATGCCGATCATGAAGGTGTTGCCATAGGATATACAGATTCTGTAAACACAACCTTAAATGTGGTGCTGGTCGATGGGAAAAAGAGCCCCCTCAGTAAAGACTACTATGCTTTATTGATGGGATATGACCCCTTTGAGAAAGACTATGTGCTGGTTTCAAAAGACCGCGCACTTACAGAATACATACAAAATGATGTCAAAACGAAGTTTAGTGATTTGACCCCAGAGACGATTGCCGCTATCAAGGAAATTCCAGCTGTCATAAGCTGTGAAGCGGATGGCACCGAATCGCAGCAGGCCGTGTTCGCATTCATTAAAGATATTCGGATTCAGGAAAACGGAATCAAAGTCTACTTTCAGAAGTATTTTCCGTTTCCTTATTCCGTTCTCCGCACTTACCAGCAGGAACTGGCACTCCATCTGTTTGAATACACACGTACACATTGGACCATTAAAAATGTTGATTTGATTGAGGTTCTACAAGATGCCGGAGCCTTTCCGGGGAGGTAGCGAAAGATGGCCGATAATTTAATTACTACCGATCACAACCTGCCAGTTCAGACATCTCAAATGACAGTAACTGCAAGCGGCAACGGTGTGGCCGCAGGCATTGTTCAGGGCGGCATCAATATACAGGAAGCGCATCTCGACCTTACAGCGCAACAAGCTCTAGCCCTGATTGCAAAAATGGCCGGGCCTAAAATGGAATCCCATGCAGCAGAATGGGCGTTGCTCAACACTGACATTTTTAATGTGTTTGTTATTGAAAATGAGCGATACGACTGTGGAGCTTTTTGCATTGACCGGAAAACTGCACTGCAAAAAAACACCAGTGCCCGATACCGTGACCATTTTAAGCCATTGACTCCTGCGCTTATTTCGGAGCTTCTATCCATGCCTTGCCTGTTTGCCAGCCGTAATCAGAACTTCAAGACAGCCTTGCCATACTACCCTGCTTTCGTAGGGAAACTGACAGAAATCGTCTGTCAAGGAAAAATGATCAAATTTAAATTTATTACATGCGGTCAATTTTACCAACAATTTATTAACGAAAACATCCATACATTTAGCCTTCTTTCTACCAGTGTCAGAAATCAGCTCGATGAAGAGCACTGGTGCATTCGACAGGGTAACCTGCTCCAGATTGCTGCAAATGTGGGAATCAAAATCAGATAAGGAGAATCCTATGGAAGAATTAAAAGATAAATGGTTTAACATTGAAGATATTGCCGAGTACCTGAGCATCACGCAGGATACAGCCCGGACATGGGTAAGAGATGGAAAGCTACCTGCTTATAAAGTGGGAAAGCGATATAAATTCAAGCTCAGCGAAGTGGATGAATGGGTACGAGAGGGAAAAATAAAGGAGTAGAACGGATATGAAAAAGGTACGAGTACACATCACAAAAACAACCGTCAATGCCCCGACCTACAGTAACGTGACCTTTGAACCGACATTGATCAATTTCTTTTATGGAAAAAACGGAACCGGAAAATCTACGCTTGCCCGTTCTTTCAAAGATGGGAACGCTGCACTGACATGGGATGGTCAGCCATTCCCGGAAGAACGTGTTCTTGTTTACAATGAGGATTTTATCCGCAAAAATGTTCAGAGTTATGGTAACATTCCAGGCGTCTTTACTATCTCAGAAGTCAATGCACAGAAGAAAAAAGAAGCTGACGAAAAGGCCATCGAGAAAAAGTCCGTAGATGACACTATTGTCGCAAGGGGAAAAGAGGCGGTAGCAAAGCAAGGTGAATTGGATAAACTGCATGGAGATTATGTCGAAGCCATTTGGGAAGCCACCAAGGAATTCCGGGATAAATTTCCTCTCGCATTAGCCTATCTGCGCGACAAAAAGAAATTTGCTGATAAGATTCAAAGCATGACTCCTAAAGCGGCTAAAACAGCTCCAGACATTCCATCTTTTGATGAAGAAGATATGAGCATGTCCGCAGGTGAAGATCATTCCGAAGCGGAGCCGATGATTGAAATTGCAGATATCGAGGCGCTTTATCAAACCATTCATAGTGAAAAGAAGCCAGACTATAGTGCCTATCATTTGCTGTCATCCACTTCTCTTCCTGCATCTGATCTTCTGTCCACACCGATTCTCAGCCGCAGCGATACGGAATTCGCACGATTCATACGTGCACTTGGCAACCTGGACTGGATTACTCAGGGACATACGAAGTATCACTCTTCTGAAGGGAAGTGTCCTTACTGTCAGCAAACTATTCCAGCCACTTTTGAGGATGACCTTGCTGCCTGCTATGATGCCGAATACAAAGCTGATCTGAAAAAACTGTCTTCGTTTGTTCAACAGTATAAAGACGCACTAAACAATGTATACAAAACAGCTCATGCAAACGAAGGGAACAATTTTCCTTCGCCATTGCAGGCTGATTACAAGGCTGCTTTCGAGCTGTTTATGGAGAAGGCACGTACCAATGTGACCCTGCTGGAGCAGAAATCAGACAGCCCGGCAGATGTGATAGTATTGGAAGATTTGTCTGACCTTCTTGTTGAGCTCGACCAAATTTCACGCAAGATCAACGAAGATATTAAAGCCAGAAATGCTGTTCTCGCTGATATTCCGACTCAAAAGAAAAAATGTACTGATATGGCATGGTCTGCAATCGTTCAGCGGACTCAGGTACTTACAAATACCTTCCGACGCAACACAGATTCTGTGATTGAAGCCATGAATTATATCAAGGCTGAAAGCAGCAAATTGAATGCAAAATCCCAGGCTCTTAGCAAAGAGATCGCAAAATTGAACAGTGAAACTGTCAACACCACTAAAACGATGCAAGATATTAACCGTGCCATCGCCAGTGCCGGTTTTAAAGGGTTTGAGCTTCAGGAAAAACCTGGTGCCAAATATGTCTATCAGCTTGTACGAAATCAGAACGGCAAAAAGGTCGTTGTTGATAAGGATCTTAGTGAAGGTGAACGGCATTTTATTGCTTTCCTGTACTTCTATCACATGGTAATGGGCAGTCAGTCCGATGCTGGAAAAGTCGAGGATAAGATTGTTGTAATCGATGATCCTGTTTCCTCTATGGACAGTGGTTCTCTATTTGTGGTTGCTTCCCTAACTCGTGAAATGATTGCTGTCTGCTATAATAATTATGCATTTCATGAAGAAGTTGTGGATGACCATATTCGACAGTTCTTCTGTATGACACACAACCCTTACTTCTTCCGGGAAATTTCTTATAACCGCTTGCCTGATTATGAATGTGTATCCTTCTTTGAGATAAAGAAAGACACAAAAAATCAGACCAGCATTATAGAATGCCAAGATGAAGACACCATAGCCGGCGGCGGTCTTATCAACCGTTCTCCAGTAAGAAATACTTACGATACCCTTTGGCATGAATACGCCACAACGAGTGACCCGGATACTCTCCTGATTGTCATCCGGCAGATTCTTGAATACTACTTCATCCAGATGGTTGGTTATCAAAATGGAAATCTGCGTTCAGACTTACTGGATAAAAATGAAAGGGAATTCGTAAGAATTTTAGATGATGGCAGCGAAGATCGATCTGACTATGTCGCTGCTGCCGCCATGATTGCCATGCTGAATGTTGGGGCTACTGGCTTTAATGATGGACTATACTATGACTCATCTGCCACCAGTGTTGAACAGTTGCGTTCTGTCTTTGAACGGATCTTTAAGGTCATGCATCAGGAACAGCACTTTAATATGATGACACGAAAAGCCCGATAAACAAGAAAACCGACCTAGTGGTCGGTTGCGAGGTAATTATATGCTGTTTCCAGTAGATTTTTTGAACAGAATGCAGTGGCTGGTGGATGAACTTTGAAATCTTGAAAGGAATTCACTGAATTGAACTACTACTTTTGCGATGCCTGCCGCTACTGCTTCTCTACTGAGGAACTACCTGATCGTTGTCCTGATTGCGGAGCACAAACCTATAAAGAGAAGTCAGCGGTACGCTTAGCGAGTAACAATGAAATAGCAGAATTGCTTAGAATACGGAAAGAAGATAAGGAGGACATACAAAATGAAAACACATAAGTATTGGTCACTCGGAGCACTTGCCTGTATGGCAGGATGCTTCTACACCGGCTGCAAGAAACTGATGAAGGCTCACAAGTATTTCGCTTGTGGCTCTCTGGTCTGCATGGGCATGGCAATCTACTCTGGTCATAAAATTGCACCGAAGAAGAAAAAAGCTGAAAAGCCTGAAAAATAAGAACACACGCCCTCGCCGCAACAAGCGAGGGCTTTTTTTGAACTCCAGGAGTTCACTTTATTTCCGTCACAAACTATATACTTCCATTATGAGCCGAATTCCGACTTTCAGGCCTTCCTCAAAAGCGGTCTTCTCCCATGCACAGCACACTGTTCCCTGCCGGTCCATGATCTTCTCCCAAAGTGGAATCTTATCGCCGATGTAGTCATCTACCAGCCTATCCATACCTTCCAAGCCACGCAGCCACTCTTCTAGTTCCTTTTCCTTGGCCTTTGCTGCTTTCCCGGCAACTGTGTTTTTCTCTACTGGGTTGTTCTCCGTGTAATGCTCGTAGATCAGATCCAGCAGATTCTCCACTGGCGGGTAATACTCCGGCTCTGTTTTCTTCAAATACTCCTCCAGCATTTCCTTCAATTTTTCTATAATGCTACCATCCTTCCCAACCGAGATTCACATCCTCAGTTACGGCACATATTACCGCACACTTCTGTACATAGCAACCTATTTTTTGCGGGTTTTCGGATGCCCCATCTTCTCCTTTACTTTGTCCGGCACATCGATCAGCCCGAACCGATAGAACATTCCGTAGATGTAAGTCACTCCCCGGATATCGCCCAGAGCTTTCGGGCGGTCTACCACTTCTCCTTTAATATTCTTCAGCGCCAGCAGCACTGAACTCCACGCTAGACTTTTACTCTTCTCCCGGCGGTCGATCCACAGCTCTTTTGTGTACTCACCGTTCCTGCCTTTTTTAATTTCGTAAGAGAATGGCAATCCAGAGTAGGTTTTAAATCCTACCCCGGCATAGGACACAACCATGCCCCAGAAGTTTTCTTCTGTCGGATCAACCCTCCACCGCTTCATTGCTCTGTATCTCCGCTGCCGCTCTGCTCCGACACTGATCTTCCCTTTTTCTGCTGTGCTTGGGAAGTACACACCTTTCCGATATGGCAGGTACGAGGTGACGGAGGCTTTGGAAAGTTTCAGAGTGTTTGCAGTTGAGAGTATGGAGGTTTTGTAGTCTTGTGTTTCACGGTATTCTTGAAAGGTAGCTTGCACCTTCTCCGCCACTTCAGATTCATACACATCGGCCGTGATGAGCAGCTTTCTTACTTTGATTGGATTTAATCCCAGTTCTTCGCCGATGGCCTGCAAGGACATCTCAGAATCATAAAGTGCCACAGCACTTTCCATCTGCTCTTTCAGATTCTTCCCGGCATCGTACTCCGGCTTCAGCTTCTTCCGACCACCGCCTGGTTTTCTTGTTTTCTTCATTTTACTCATGCAGCTCCAACGGCAGTCCGTCCGGGTCATGGAAGAATGTCATCTTCTTGCCGGTGTAATCATCCACACGAATTGGCTCACATTCAATTCCTACCTCTGTCAACTCATTCACTGTCTGCTCCACGCTCTCCACACAAAATGCAAGGTGACGCAGCCCACAGGCCTCCGGGCGGTTCACACGCTTCGGCGGGTTTTCTTCTGCAAAAATCTCCAGCTCTGTGTGTTCGTTAACACGCAGATCTAGCTTCCAATCTTTACGCTCTGGACGGTAGTTTTCTCTGATAACAAAGAAGCCCAGCTTGTTCACATAGAAATCCTTAGCTGCTTCATAGTCAGATACGATGATTGCAATATGATGTATTTTTGATAAATTCATTTTATGTCACACTCCATTTCTTTTATTTCCGTTATAAACTATATAACGACCTTCAAAAAAATCGTGTGAACTTCTGGGGTTCAGTTTGTCCACACGGCCGATCTCATTTCAGTTTTTCGAGGATTTCATCCGCACTCATGCCGCTGGCCAGCAGCTTCTTCAGCACAGCCTCTGCTTCGGTCTTCTTCGCTTCTTCAGCGGCCTTAGCATCTGCCTTTGCCTTCTTCGATTCCAGGGATGCCACTTCTTTTTCGGCCTTCTTCAGGGCAGTCTTCTTCTCTTTCAGGGTGTTCTTCTGCTCTTCAATCGCTTTCTGGATGGATGCGATCTCGGTATTCAGAGACGCAATAGTCTCCTGCTTCTCCGCAATCTGAGATGCGTAGTCGTTGGTGGTATTGATTTTGGGACGGTTTTTGCTGCCTTTCGTTCTGGGCATAGGTGATAACCTCTTTCCTTTTATAGTTGTTTAAGTATAGCACTGTGTTAGGGTGAGGGCAATATCACTTCTTGCTCTCTTTCAGCATCCGTAACTTCATACGCCCATCAAGTATTTCACCTAAAACCGCAGAATCATTCGTCGCTAGATAATCCTGAATTTTCAAGCCGAAATAGCTTTCCTTTAACTCTGGAAACTTCTCCAACAAAATTCTAAAGCCTCGGCACGTACTTTCTGGTGTATTCAATAAACTGTTCTCTCGAACTTCTTCATCCCAACAATCCAGAAATTCTTGAACACACTGTCGTGTGGTATCCGACACGTGAGGCTCTGGCACGCCCCATCTGAATCTTTCAAGATACCTATCAATCTCAAATTTTATTGGCATTCTTTTTTCCCTCATTGCGGCGTTTCTTTTCTCACATCTCAGCCGACCATAAGATCGTTGCCTGCTGCTCACCACAGAGAGGTGTGTGATTATTACGAGCAGCGTAGGGAGCTACCGCTCCCAGTATATCACAATTTCATCCAGTTTTACAGACACTTTCTTGCCTTCATGGTCCCACAGTACATCAATCCGCCTAGCATTCCACCGACTGTGTTATAGAAGATGTCCGATAGCTGGAACGTTCCTAGCCGCATCAATAACTGCAACATCTCTATGCTTATCGAAAAGATAAATGCTATCTTCCAGCTTTCCCACAGTATCTTCTTCCAGCCATTTCCTATCTTCTCTCCGAATGTCCACATCACTACCGAACTAAACGGCACCATCATGATTACGTTCTCGATGCACTCGGTGGTCAGCTTCTGTTCACCGTTCACTGTCTCCCAGATGCCCCAGCCACCCATGACATCGGATAAAGGATTCATCCACAGCTGACGGTTTAACAGGGTTCGGAACAGAATAAGTGAGGTCACAAAAGCTAAGAAAAACAACCTTTGGAAGAACACGCTCTCTTTGAACTTCTGATACCAGGTCACTATGGCATTCTTCCAGCCTTTGCCTGCATGTATTGGCTCATAAGCATAAAGATAGAAAAACATAGCTAGGAATGAAAGAAGAAGTGAGAATCCAAACGGCTCATAGAGAGCTGTCAGAACGTTTGTGAGAATCTTCCCGAGTAAATCAATCGTTTCTTTCATCGTCGTTTACAGATCACTAAACAGATTAGCCTTGTACACACCGTTCTCCAGCATCTTTTTAAAGCTATCCTTTACTGCTGCTACATCCTCGTGATAGGTCATGCCGTACCAGGTATCGTTTGTTTTCAATACTTTGACAGACATCATTCCCTGCTCTAGCAGTTCACCAATGAAGATAGGAATCAGATACTCTGCTTTCAGAGGATTGCTGGGTACTTCTTTCTCGAAGAACTCTTTGAAGCCTTCCTCCAGTACATCCAGAAAATCAGGCGTCAGTCCCCACATATTCATAGATACCAGAGAATTCACATCAACAGCCACACCGTCTGCCTCTGCTCCAGCTTCAGTCTTGACGATGTTCTTGGTTTCCACAACCTCGGTCAGGTTGTTCTGCTTATCCATCTTGCAGATACCACGAGTCACGCCACCGTTATCGGACAGAGTATTCTTCAGCACAAAGCCTGCCATGCAGGACTTGCCGCCGTTTACCAAATACTCATGAACAGCCTTGAAGCCTTCCTTGCCATAGTAATCGTCTGCATTGATGACGATGAACGGAGTATCAATCACATTTTTCGCTGCAAGCACAGCCTGACCGGTTCCCCACGGCTTTGTACGTCCTTCCGGCAGAGTTCCCGGGATATCATTGATATCTTGGAAAGCATAGTCAACAGTTACATTATGAGAAGAGCAAATGGAGGCAATGCGATCACCGATGACCTCTTTGAACTCTTTCTCGATATCCTTACGGATTATAAAGACCACATGATTGAAACCAGCCTCGATTGCATCGTGGATCGAGTAATCCATGATGATATGACCAGCATCATCGACCGGCTCCAACTGTTTTATTCCTGTTCCAAATCGGCTGCCGATTCCGGCCGCCATGATAAGTAATGTTGTATTCATTTTTTCTTCTCTCTCTTCTTTTCTTGCTACAAATATGATCAAAACAAGTCCTTATTTCTTTGGTCTTGCTTAAATGAACAAACGCTTTCACATTTGTGGCATTTAATACATTTTGAAGCGTCTACCACCGGATATAGAAAACCCTCTTCATCCGGTTCCATAAGTATAGCATCTTTAGGACAAATAGAAAAACATGCCGTGCATCCACAGCAATTTTCTCTTTTATCATATAATTCTGGCAAAGTTCCATTATCGCTCTTATCAACATTAATATAGCGTGTTGATTTATGAGGAGTATATTTCTTAATTTTGAAAAAACTCCAAGATGATTCTGGCAAATACGAACCATCTTTATATTGATATCGCATTTCTTCCATGATTATTTTCCTCTTAATCTTTTTTTCAAATCACCGGGAAGCAGCATTTTTATTCTCGCAAGAATCTCATTTGTAGTATACTTTTTTACAACAAAAGAAAAATCTCTTGAATAATAATCTGACCAAAACTTCGTTCTATTCTCCACGTCGTATGAATACGGTTTTACCAGTGCCCCTTGCAAACAATCTGCTTCATTAGCTGGAATATACTCAACTTCATTTTTGATTAAATTAAAAAGTTCTGCTCCTTTATTCGTGTTGACAAGTACTAAAGATATGCCCTTGTTATCTCCAAATTCTTTTCCTTTTTCCACTCTATCGAGTCCCCAAAAATCGCCAATCGTAAAATCTGACTGATGCGTTACAGTTTTATAAGGACATTGCGAACAGCATGGTCTTGAAATATAGCCAAGAGCATACAAATCACGATAATACTTATTATGGTATACTTTCTTCGTTGTCCATAATGATTCCGTATGATCAGCCCACCCAAATTTTTCTTTATTTCTAAAATCAACAGCAATAATCTTCGCATTCACTTTTTTCTCAAACCATGTAAGATAGTCATCCCACACTTTACCTGAAGGAATATTATGGCATAAGATATCAACCGTATACAAATTATTTTTCAAGTTCTGCGGAATTACGCCGAGGAGTCCCTGTACCTGACAAGAAGTCCCAGAAAACAATACTTTTTTTCCTTGCTTCAAATAGTTTTCAATATTGGCGAAACAATCATTCCATGCAAGATTACTTTCAATATATTTAGACCCTCTAAAAAGATTTCTACTCTCTTTTGTATTTGTGCAATCATGTACTGCAACTCGAACGCCTTCCATCTTGCACCCACATACTATTCCTCCCATGTCATCAAGTATATAATCAGTCAATGCTGTGAATATTCCACCGCTACGTGATTTACTTCTAATCTCTTCATTCTTGTGTTTTATAGCATATATCTCCATTGCCATTTATGCTCCTCATATCATCATACACATAGTAAAAGCCAAAAACGTCCAACTGATACGTTTTAGTTTGAAAATAATTATTCTCGTGTTCTTTCAAATACATAGTTTATTGAAAGATACTCCAGTTTTGTATTTTCATCCGTTGTTGGTTAATTAATGTGTATTTTGATATTCCTCACAAATGGCAAGGAAACAGCTTACATCTTATTTCGGAGAGTAAATTTTTTAATCAATAAATATATCTTTTTCGGTAACAAGTTATGAATTAAATAATCTTTCTTAACATTCTCTACGCTGAAAAGCGCAGCCGAAAAGCCTTTTAAATAATACTGATTCCAAAAATTATTTCTTTCCTTATTAGGGGCAAAAGGCACTCTCAACGCTGTTTGCATGCAGTTCTCAATACCAACTTCTTTCCAGATCAGATTGTCTTTAATCATTTCAAAAACACTCTTACCATTTTCAGAATTAATTAAGACTGCCGAAACACCCTTGTTGTCATTAAATAATCTTATTACCTTATTTACACCCCAAAAGTCTGCAAGCGAAATATCACTGATTCTTTGTGTGCTTTTATATGGACATTGATGACATGCTGGCCGTAAAGTAAAATGCCTATAAAACAAAGCTGTATATGAGCTAGTATAACTCGATTTAAATAAGCTTACAATTTAAGCATTGGTAGTAATCTGATTTCTTGGCTTACGTGTCCGTGCTTTGGGCGCACGTTTCCCTTGGTTTTCAGGATAATAATGTAAACTTATTAAAATTGAGTTATACTAGTATTAATACATTTCCCGTTTTTCAGCCTAAAAGATTCTACATGATCTGCCCAACCAAAGTCCCTTTTATTCCTAAAGTCCGCATGTTCTACATTCGATTTATAGGTTTCTTCAATATAACGTATATATTCTTCCCATATACGTGGACTCGGAACTCCATGGCAAACAATATCCACTGTATATAGTTTAGACATATCACAGTTGACTTTGTGCAGAAAGGCTTTCAAACCTGCTATTTGGCAACTAGTTCCCGAAAATAAGACATATTTGTCATTTAGCAGGTCTGATTGAACCTCTCTGCAAACATCTCCTAAATCCGATTGAACATATTTGCTTCCAGAAAATCTGTGTACATTACTTTTTGAATCCACTCTAATATGTACGGCCCGAAAGTCAGAATCAGTCACACAACCATAAACGGCTCCATTTTTTGAAATTATCCAATTTGCAATTGCTGGAAATACTCCTCCAGAGCGGCTTTCTTTTCTTATAAAT
>UMGE01021933.1_pt1 | contig 12724 bp, 8 predicted proteins | sample 1965191 | NCBI WGS metagenome assembly UMGE01 (sample SAMEA4836065, study PRJEB28245) | human gut metagenome | biome: gut microbiome; material: fecal sample | place: Denmark | collected 2008 | reverse complement strand
GGGGGGGGTAACAGCCCTCTCCGGTGTTGAGAAATCAGCACTTTCTTTCTGACGAACTTCGTGTTTCGAGTCTTTGGACTTGGATGCGAAGTTTTTTTATTTCTCTCCAGCTTCAAAGACGCCAGCTTGGAGAGAATTTATGCAAAAAGGAAAACTGACGCCATTGGCGCTGGCTCTCGGATTCGCGGCGACAGTCAATAGTTTCGCTGCAGAAGTTACAGGTCCTACTATTCATGCCAGTCGTGCGTTTGATGACGATACTATTTACACAGTTACAGATGATAATGCTGTCGTGATCGGTTCTGATGACCTCAATCCCGTAGAAATTACGATTGCTGCAGGGAAAACGCTGACGCTGAAAAACACCTTCGTTAATCCGCAGACCAAGATTCTGGATGGTATCAATCGCGGAGGCTTGATTTTCACGGGAGGCAATCTGATCTTGCGGCTGGATGACGTCGGCACAGACTCCGGCCCCGGACAATGGTTCTTGCGTGCTACAAATTACGAAGACACAGGGACAACGACCTTTAATACGGACAGTGCTGTTGTCATGGAAGGCAGCGTGCCTCAAGGCATGGGATTCCACGGAGATATCAATTTTAAAAACGGTTTTGTGATGAACATTGACCGTTCCGCTGTTGATGTTGCACGAAGCATCACTGCAGTTCTCGGTCAAATTGGCAGTACGCTCACCACAACCTCAGCCGATATCAACATCACGGCTGGGAAGAATGACACTTCAATCACAGGCATCGAACTCGGGTACGGAGGAAATCTGAATGCCGCCTCCCTGAATTTGCAGCTCAACGGCAGCAATGCGCAAAGCCTGAAAGTGGTGAGGGGCATAAACATCTGGGACCATAAAGATTATCCGCAATACAACCAATATGGAAAAGACATCACGATAGCGGGACCGGTAACGATTACGCTCCAAGATGTTCCTAGCGCTAGTTCTTATGCGGTCATTCTTACCGCAAAGCGCGACTATTCTTTTGCCGGGCCAACGAAGCTCACAGTGAACACTTCGGATCGAGGGTATGGTTTAGTCACGAATCGAAAAGTGGATTTCACTGATGATCTGACGATGGATTTCAGTGGGAACAATCATTCTTGGGGTATTTTTGCGAATGCTGCGGGTCAAGTGACGGCGAAAACTGCCTCCATCAATATGCAAGACGGCAATTCACATGCGATTTGGCTCAAAGATAACGCTTCTGTCGCTATTGCGGAAGCGTTAAAAACGAATGCACATTACGCCATGGTTGGCCAAGGAGAATCGACCATTGATGTACAAAAGGACTTCATCACCACAGCGAGATCTGGTTTATCAGTTCAAGACAAAGCGAAGATCTTCATAAATAGTTCAGGCAGAGGCAAAGTTCAATTTTCTGGCTTTACCGAAATGGACGATAAATCTGAAGGTCAGATTGTGCTCAATGTCGGTTCTGGCAGTGTTGACGAAAATTCTTACTGGAACGTCACTGATCGCTCAACCCTCACCAATCTTGCAGTGGCTTCGAAGGCATCACTCAATTTCCTTCTGACTGCCGATGTGCTTTCCTCACTGGCCGATGATGAGGCCATTGTTTTAGTGACAGGGACGACTCCAGTACTGCTGCATTCTGCAGCTTCTGCTTCTGGTGCGAGCCCGATTACGCTTTCAGGCACGGGACTTAAGCTCAACGCAGGCGATGAAGTGCGTCTGATTAAGAGCAGCGCAGGCATTGCGCTGGATAAAGCCGACAATCGCCTCGCTGCGGGATCTTCTCTGGACGAACTTAAAGGCAATCTTAATGTGGAGCACATTGCTTCCTTGTCTCGAGTTCAGGAGACGGAATTAACAAAAGACGATTACGATCTCAAGATGAAGTCGGAAAACATGCTTGTCGCCACGATCAAGGCAAAGCGGCCGAGCGTCGACAAGGTGAATGACCAGACGAACGCGCTGATGCAGTCGAGTATTGCATCGGCCGCAACGATGTATGCGGCCGACGAGCTCTTGATTGACTCCACGATGAAGTCCCGTAATGGTGTGCGTCAGACGGGACCGTTTGCCGCAGCAAGAGTCGGTAAGTATGACTTGGACGTTCGCGGGGATCTTGAAACCAATGTGATTTCGGGATTGCTGGGGTATGCCGTCAATCTGCAGGGTTCTGAAATCGGCGCATTTGTCGAAATGGGTCACGGGACCTATGACACCAAAACGACTGCAGCTTCTCCGCTGGGAAAGATCCGGGGGGACGGCAAGCACAATTACGTTGGGCTGGGCGTTTATGGGAACTACACCACGCCTTGGGAATGGCTTCACTTCACTGGCTACGTGAAGGGCGGTTGGCTTCGCAATGAGTTCTCCGCGCCTATTGCCGGCGTTTCCGTAGATTTTGACCGCACGAGCAATTATTGGGGCGCTCATTTAGGTATGTACGGTGAAGTCCAAGCTGCAGAGAAGATCAAGAACAGAACGTTCCTGAATTACTTCTACGACGGCCGTGAGAGCGAGTCGTATGAGGCTTCAGGGTCTTCGGCGGTTGCCGGAGCTCGGTTCCATTTTGACGCTCTGAATGTTCATCGCGTACAGGCCGGCAGTCTTTTTGAATATCAGCATTCCTCGGCTCTGCGGCCCTACGCTGCCGTCACCTATGAGTATGCCTTTAAGGCCGATGCTGAGGGGAGTGCACGGGATCACATTGGGACTCTGGCCATGAACGGAACGGATCTGGAAGGCAGTACCGGCATACTGTCCTTGGGATGGACTTTCATGAATAGAGCCAAGACCTTTGAATTTGATGGCGGCGTCAATGGCTATGTGGGTGTGCGTAAAGGTGTGAGCGCGCAGCTGCAGGCCGCCTGGAAGTTCTAAACGTTATCGTCTGAGAACCGGTACGCTGCGGCCCAAGCAGCGTACCTTCCCCGATGATTTTTGGATCTGCTCTCGTGAAGCCTGCCTTCGAGGTGACGAGAGCTTATGCCTCAGTTTGAGGTGCGCAGAAACGAACGGATACCTCTGGAGAGCTCTTCGACCGCGTTTTCGAGCTGGACCTCAGAAAAGCCCGCGAAACCGAGGATCAGACCGTACTCTTTGGGCGCATCGGCAAAGCAGGGCGAAAGAGCGCGTGTCTCGAGGCGGTGTTCCCGACGCAGGTAGTCCGCAAGATGCACGTCGTCGAGCGCTTTTTCAAAACAAAAGCACAGGTGTGTGCCTTGGTTGTCGATCGTGAGGTGACCAATGTCGCCAAGAAAGCGGCCGATGGCGCGGATGGCTGCGTTGCGCCGCTTGGCATAGAGCACTTTCAGACGCCGCACATGTGCGTCGTAAAAACCTCCGCTGATGAATTCGGTGAGAATGGTTTGGTGTACTTCGGACTCATGTCGGTCTGATAAGAGCTTGGCGCCCTCGAAGGCCTTCGCAGCACTTTTGGGGGCAACCAAGTACCCGAGGCCGAAGCCCGGGTAGATCATTTTCGAAAAGCTACCGAGATACACCACGGAAGATTGAATCTCTGCGATAGCAGCGAGCGCCGTCGTTGGTGAGCCGGCGTAAGAGAGTTCATTGTCGTAGTCGTCCTCTATGATCCAAGCCTTGTGCGCTGATGCCCAGCGGATTAGTGCCTCTCTTCGCTGCCGCGACATGAGCATTCCAAGCGGGTACTGATGACTCGGGGTGACCAAAACGCCTCGGACTTCAGGGAAAGCAGAAAGCTGCTCGACGGAGAGCCCTTCAGCGTCAACGGGTACAGGTGCGGGACGAAGGCCCCAGTAGCGAAGTGTGCTGCGGTGGACTTCAAAGCCTGGGTCTTCGTGTGCGACGGCATCACCAGGATTAAAGAGAATTTGCGCGCACAGAGCGAGGCCTTGCTGAATACCCGAGGTAATGATGATCTGTTCGGGGTCACAGGAAATCCCTCGAGCAGAGCGCAGATGATCTGCGAGTACGCGGCGAAAAGGCCCCCAGCCTCCCGGATGGCAGTAGCTGTTGTGCATCCAGGGACTTTTAGAGATGCGCGCAACAATCTGAGTCCATTTTTTCCCCGGCAGGCTGTCGTAGTCTGGTGCGGCAACCGCCAGCGGTTCTTCGGTCTGAACATGGAACTGCGCAGCGCAGAGCGCCAGTTGCGCGCGTTCTGAGAGTTCTGGAAGACCGGCCGTCTCTATAGGCGGCCTGCCTGTGCGGGGGGGCCTCCGTTCACGCAGCGGCAGATGCTCCGCAACGCACGTGCCGCTACCCACTCTGGCATCGCACCATCCTTCATCTACTAAGCGTTTGTAGGCGGCCGTTACGGTATTGCGCGAGATGCCGAGGCATTCGGCCAGAATGCGCGAGGCAGGCAGCCTGTCGCCGGGTTGGAGCCGGTGTCTGATCTCCTCCTGCAGGGCCTTAGTGAGCTGCTCGTTAAGCGGCACGACTGAAGTCTGATCGAGTTTGATGGAGAACGGATGGGGCGTCATGGAGAGACCTCTAGTGCAGCGTAGCTGTGCAGACCCGCAAAGAAAATGTTAACGCCGACGTAAGTGAAGATCAGTACGGCGAAAGCCGCAAGTGTCGCTGCGGCGAGTTTTCGCGGGGGAAGTTCGCGGCGGTGATCAAAATGAAGAATAGCGAGGAAGGCGCACCAGGTGATGAATGCCCAGGTCTCTTTGGGATCCCACGCCCAAAAGCGTCCCCAGGAGTGATGCGCCCAGATTGAACCGAAGAAGAGGCCCCCGATCGTGAAGATTACGAGTCCGAGGAGGTTCAGACGGCGGATGAGCGGTGCAGCTGTTTCCGGAGCGGCGCCGCCGCAGAGAAGTGCGGCTCCGGCGCAGGCAGAAAGGCCAAAGAGTGCGTAGGCTGTAAAGGAAAGCGTGACATGTGCAACCAGCCAATAGCTTTGAAGGGCGGGCAAAAATAGCACTGGAGCAGTCGGCACCGCATAAAGATTCAATGCCAGCAGCACAATGCCGCTCAGCATGATGCCTCCGCCGAAAAGCTGCGGGCTGCGGCGGACGGAGGAACATGCGGCGGACGCCAATGCAGTGAGAAAGGCGCAAAAGACTGCCGACTCATAGAAAGTGGCGGTCGGAAAGGAGAGAAACCAGTCCGTATTCATCTGCCACATGTACCAACGCCACCGATCCAGAAGTCCCCAGCCGAGGCCAATTAAAGCAAGAAGCGCTGCGGCAAGACTGAAAACTCGAAGTGCTTTGCCTCCGGATGAAAGCGGCTGGCGTGAATTGGGCTGAGTCTGAGCCGCACTGGCCTGAACCCTCCGAGCCGTAAATGCAAGCGAGAGCCAGGACAGCAGAGCGCCGATGACCAAACCGGTTCCAGACAGGGTGAAGAGTTCTTCAATATTCATGGCTGGCCTCGGAAAAAGATCGTGAACCGAAAGTGATGAAGGTGTAGAGCAGCAGGCTCAGTCCGGCGACAAGACCGCCGGCATAGAAAAGCCAGGCAAAGGGTGTTTTGGCAACGGAAAGAACGGTGTATTCGAGGTTTTTGAAGTCGCCGACTTCGATGACGAGATCGTCTTCGATCCATTTCGCGTTCTGATACGGCATCACCCAGTGGCTCAGATCTTCTCCGGAAGGTCTGATAAGCCGAATCAGATACCCGGGATTGCGCATCTGATCGGCGTCGATGGTTTGGGGACGTCCTTTGACAAAAGTGATGGTCGGCGAAAAGTCTTCGATAAGGAGGAATGTGCCGTCGGTGAGCTGGATCGGTTCGCCAATGGCGATGAGGTAACTCATCTCGCGGTCACGAACGGCAGCTTTCACTTCCACGGCGCTGTCTTTTCGAGGTGCAAGGCCGCAGTCCTGCTGATAAAACGTGACGCCTTGATAGGATTGGGGACTGTTCACCGCCAGAAGCAGGCTTGAGGCGGGAACAGTGTCATCCCGCGATGAAGAGAACCGAATGGTTGAGGCATAACGTTCGGGGCGCGTAGTGCCGGGATAGACGTCGAGTTTGAAATTAAGACATTCGACCAAGAAGCCCAGAGGCCGCTCGTTGCCCGCATCGTCAAACCAGGTGGCTGCGCTCTCGCCCTCACGAATGTAGACGAAGCCCTTGAAGCCTAGGGCAAAGTCCAATCCCATGCTGACCACCATCGCCAGCAGTCCGGCATGAAGACCGATCATTGCCAGCGATTGCCGCGTGAAGGGCGCTCGAGTGCGGCGGATCAGGTAGAGGACCAGTGAGAGGGCTGCCGCGGTGCTGCCGACGATCTTCAGTACGGCCAGGATGTCAGCGATATACGGCCGGTACGCAAAGTTCTTGAGGGTCTCCATTCCGGAAGACCCAACCAAAAGGACTCCGCCGATGAAAGCAAGCAGTACGCTCAAAGGGATGCAGCGCAGGTTGGTGAAGAGATGGGACATGGCAAAAGCGTGCAGGAATAGAGGCTGGAGAACCTCAGCTGGGACCAGTCTATGAAGCCATTTCTGCTGACGCAGAGCCAATTGGAGACCTTTTGATGGTGCCAATATGAAGGAGGCATCCAAATCTCTAATGAATTGGATGGCAGGGGATAAGCTCTTGTGGGTAGATCCGCAAGGCAAGGAGGCGTATTGCCGCGAATCATTTTTTTCCTTTGCAGCTTTGAGCTGAGCGTCACCTAAATGATGAAATCTCCTAACCGCTTGCCAGCAGCGCTGCGCCGCTGCCAGAGATACGGCATTCCTGCAGCATTCATCTTTGCGCTTATGTTTCATGGCTTGCTGCCTTCCGGCGGATGGTGCTTCGAAGTACGTGAACTGCTGACCTGGACGGGACAGGCGTTTATTTGGGGATTGACTTTGGCGGCTCCTCTTTTAGTTGTGGCATCGACGTCGACTGCTGTCGGCGGGATTCAAAGCAGCGGGTTTTGCCGAGTCGGGCGCGTTTTTCTGGCCTTCATACTCTCAACGTTCCTCTGCGCAATGGCGGGAGCGCTGGCCGCTGGAAGCGTCGAAATGACCTATCCTGATCTGAGCGCAGAACTGGGGGTGCGGCAGGATCCGACAGCGGCTGCGGGGTGGAGTCAGATGCTGCCGGTTCTGCCGGTGATGCCGAAACTGCTGATGCCTGGCGCAGTTGCGGCAGCGCTGGGAACCGGTCTGCTGCTGCGCTGGGCGGGTTCTCAAAACGTGCGCATTCTCGTTGAATCCGCAGGCATACGACTGATGGCTGCTTTGCGCTGCTATCTGAAGCTGCTTCCGGCGGCGGTCTTCTGTCTGACAGTGGGGGCACTCACTCGCGGAGGATTTTCTTCATTAGGACAATTCGGCGCTGTCGCGCTTTTAGTGTCGGGCGTCACGCTTACTGGTCTGTTGGTCATTAATCCCATTGTCTACAAATTATTTGCACGACGCCCCGTGCGCGGCGTACTGCTTGATCTTCTGGAGCACAGCGCCTACCCGGCGTTTCTCTCGCGAAGCTCGCTCGCAAACATTCCAATGAACCTTGCGTTCTGCCGGCGTTACGGGGTGCCTGACAAAGTCGCGTCGATCACGATTCCTCTGGGCGCTGCCTTTAACATGCCAGGCGCCGCCGTGACGCTTTCCGTCTATGTGAGCCTTGCACTTATCGGAACAGGCATGGGCGATTGGGGAACGCTGGCAGCGGCCGCAATATGCTCGGCGCTTTTTTCCATGGCGGTAGCCGGCATCCCGAACGGTTCGTCCGTTCTTTTGCCGACGCTTCTCGGTCTCTTTGGGTGCGGTGATTCAACTGCAGCAGTGATGACGGCATATTTTGTGATCTCTGTCCTGCAGGATTCTGTCGGCACTGCACTCAATTCCTCTTCGGATGCGTTCCTTACAGTGGCCTCGGCGGGCGGACACTCTAAGGCGGACAGGGCGGCAAACCTTATGCGAAACTGAAGTGGCTCTGCCATTGAGCATGAAAGTGGCTCCGAAAACTGGCTGAGCGACGGGAAGAATCTCCTTCATCAAGACTGCACTGCTTTGACCGCGGTGCAGCACCTCAAAGGAGATCCATCCATGCACCCTCAAAAAACAACACGCATAACCATGCTGATTGCTGCGGCCTTAATCAGCTTGCCGACGGCCGCATCAGCTCTCGGAACCGGCCGTGCCGCCGGTACGCCCCTTACGCCGCCCGCTCAGGCGCTCGATGCGCAGACCTGTCTGTCATGCCATACCACCATCAGCAAGCTTCACACCCGCGGAGCACACAAGGACGTTAACTGCGGGTCGTGCCATACGGTGAAGGCTGAACACTTTTCTAAGCCCTCCGCTGCGAACCGTCCGACGACGCGCTTTGACTACGAATCTTGCTCTCAATGCCACACCTCGGAACATCAGGACCTGATGAATCCGAAATACCATTATGCGTGGGCAAAAATGGGCGGGAATCCCGCCTACTCGTTCATCCGTGATCAGGACGACGGTTGGCCGCGGTCGCTGCAGTACCGCTTCCCTCGTTTCCATTCAAGCCTGATGGCCGATTTTGTGGCGAACCGCGCGAACGGACGCTTCCAGTACGATGACAAGACGGGGCAGGGGAAACCTCAAGAAAAGCACTGGGATGTCATCAAGGACATGCATCCGGAAAACGGCGATCAGATGATGGGCGACGTTATCGGCATCGGCTGGCGTCCGCACAAGGGGCGTGAAGGACAGCAAGACTCCCGCTGCCTGCTTTGCAAAACGTCCGAGACCATGATGGAGTACTCATACGATCTGATGTCGGCGAATCCCAAGGGATATGACTTTTCAAGTCCGGTGGTCCCGATGCTGAAAAAGATTCAGACGGGCTTCAACTGCAATTTCTGCCATGACCCGCATTCCGCCGAGCCCCGCATCATTTTTGCGCCCTTGATCGAATCCATGACTGGCGAAAACGGCAGGGAGAACTTCTATCAGAAGACCGTCGGCAGCAAAGCCTCCACGCCAATTGAGGTCGTCGACATGGGTTTGCGCGGCTTCACACGGAAGATCGGCATTCTGAAGGACTACAACGCTAATTTCCAATGCGGTCAGTGTCACAACGCTGCGAATCGCTATCTGACTTACAAATGGCTCAAGGACGATAAGCCGGTTAGACCGGAGGACCTGCAGAAGGCCGGCGTAAGCCCCTACGCGACGGAGTTTTTTAAGGATCCCCTCGAATCCTGGGCCTGGTTCAAGGCGAAGGGATGGCACCAAGGCGTCAACGGCACGACCGGTGTCCATTACGTCAATGGATCGGATCATCCGCATGTTGAAATCATGCTTCAGAGCAAGCACGGTCAGGCCGGGGTGACCTGTACGGACTGTCACTTCGCCCGCAAAGCGGACGGCAAGGCTGAACATCAGCCCAGTCTCGTGAAGCTCAAAGTTGAGAACACCTGTATGCGCAGTGCCTGCCATGGTCCGAGCTCAAAGAGCAATTGGACCGATCCGGGACAGGCGCTTTATACGATTGAAGCGATTCAGCAGGAATACCGCATCCGTGTGCAGAAGATGGAGATGGCTGCTAAAGACGCACAGCGGATCTTCATGAAGCTCAAGGCGGGCGAGGCGAGTCTTCCGCAAGAGGTTAAGGAGAAGCTGGAAACGGCCTATGAGAAATACCTCTCCGCACGAGATTGGTACCTTACCGACCTTTCTTCCGGTTTCCATGATCCCGAAGGATTTAACCGCACGGTCTCCGTGGTGACATGGGAGCTGCGCAAAACGAACGCAGCGGCGCAGGGCGCTCTGAAGAAAACGCCGGTCAAGCAATAGCATCCGTCGTTTTTCAAAACTAGGGGCGAACATTGCACGAGGGGCCAGAGCCTTTTGGCTCCTCGGTGCGGCAATGAATAATGCCTCAATAAACATCAAAGAAAAAAGAGCCCATGAAGACAGCAAGTCTTCATGGGCAGTTAAGTCCCGTGCGCAGACCTCGCGTTTGGATCGGCAGGTCTGCGCTTCGGATAAAGAGAGATCAATCAGCTATTAGTCGCGGAAGGCCTTCAGAATCTGACGGCCGGCGATGTAGATCATGATTTCGTCGGTGCCGCCGCCGATGCGTTCGCAGCGGACGTCGCGCCACAGACGCGAGACGCGGGCATCGTTGGTGTAGCCGAGGCCGCCCATGATCTGGATGGCGTCGTCGATCACCTCGAGGGCCGTGCGGGCGCAGTAGAGCTTGGCGAGCGCGGCGGTTTCACGCATGGATTCCTTGCGGTCGGCCTGAACGGCGCAGCTCAGGACGAGGTGGCGCATGTTCATGCACTTAACCTTCATCAGCGCGAGCTTTTCCTGAATCATCTGGTTGAAGCCGATGGGCTTGCCGAAAGCAATGCGCTGATTGGCGTAGCGGGCGGCGTCTTCAAAGGCGCATTCCGCAAAGCCCGTGCAGCGCGAGGCGTTGATCAGGCGTTCCATTTCGAAGTTGTACATGACGTTGAGGAAGCCCTTGCCTTCTTCGCCGACCATGTCTTTTTCTTCAACGACGACATTGTCGAGATACACCTCGCAGGTGCTCACGAGATGCCAGCCGATCTTGTGGAGCGGGTTGATCTTGACGCCGGGGGCCTTGGCATCGACCCAGAAGAGCGAGAAGGCGAGCTTGGGATCTTCGCACTTCGGATCGCGGGCGAGAACGAGCATGTAGGGATATTCGGTAGCGCCTGTGATGAAGGTCTTCTGACCGTTGATCACGATCTTGCCGTCTTTGCGTTCCCAGGTCGTGGTCGCGGCGTTGTTGTCCGAACCGGCGCCCGGCTCCGTCAGAGCGAGGGAGTAGGCGGGGTCGCCCGTGGTGGACGTGCTTTCGGCCGTGAGGCGAAGCTGCTCGGGCGAGCCAAAGTGGATCATCGAGTGCATGCACTGGCCGTTGGTCATCAGGAAGGCCGGCGCGCCGCACTTGGCGATTTCCATAATGGCGAGCATCTGCGTGACGTAGTCGGCCGGGATGCCGCCGTGCTCTTCCGGAACGCCCAGGAGCGAAATGCCGTTTTCGGCGAGGGCCTTCACGAATTCACGCGGATACTTGCCTTCTTCGTCATGCGTGCGGAAATATTCTTCCGGGAATTCGTTGTTGATGAGTTCGCGGATGCTCGAAAGAAGGGGCTCCTGCTCTTCGGTCATGGTGAAATCGATTGCCATGATGCGTATTCCTTGAGTAATGGATTCGAAAAAGAGTTATTCGCCGTCGGGGAGCTTGAAGCCCATTACAGCGTCCGTGAAGAGGCACGGATCCATCGTCTTGAGGTTTTCGTCGATGATCGGACGGAAGGCCATCTTCGAGCAGACATCGCGTTCGATATCCACGCCCGGAGCGACTTCGATCAAGTGCAGACCATCTTCCTTGAGCGTGAAGACCGCGCGTTCGGTGATGTAGCGGACATCGAGACCGCGTTCGAGAGCGACCTTGCCGCTGAACGTGATTTCGGGGAGGCTTTCGACGAACTTCGTGACGCGGCCTTCCTGGGTGATGCGCAGGCTGCCTTCGCCCACTTCGGTCTTCAGACCGCCCGCGGTCAGCGTGCCGCAGAAGACAATCTTGCGCGACGTGGCGGAAATGTCGATGAAGCCGCCCGTACCCATGATCTTGCCGTTGAACTTGTGGACGTTCACGTTGCCGTGCTGGTCGACTTCAGCGAAGGAGAGGTAGCAGACGTCAAGGCCGCCGCCGTGGTAGAAGTCGAACTGCGCGGTCATGTCGAGGATGGCGCGGGTATTCACGTTGGCGCCGAAAGCGACGCCCTGCGTGGTGATGCCGCCGATCGGACCGGTTTCGACCGTCAGCACGAAGTCTTCGTCGCAGCCTTCTTCGCGGGCGACGAGACCAATGCCGTCAGCAATGCCGACGCCCACGTTGCCGATGGCGCCCTTCTTCATTTCATAAAGTGCGCGGCGGGCGACAACCTTGCGCTGGTTGAGCGGGATCTTGACGCGTTCGCTGTCGTCGAGCGTGAAGTCGCCCGAGATGAAGCGGTTGACCGGCGCGCCGCCGTAGAGCTGCGTCTGGGCGGGATCAACGACCACGATGTCAACGAGGTAGCCCGGAATGCGGACAGCCTTCGGGTGGAGCGTAGCCTTCTTCACCATTTTCTGAACCTGCATCATCACGATGCCGCCGTTGTTGTGGACGGCTTCGGCGATGACAAGGGCGTCGAGGTACATCACTTCGTCTTCGAAGGTGGCGTAGCCTTCGCTGTCGCAGGTCGTGGCGCGAATGAAGGCCACATTAGGCGCGACGGTCTTGTAGTAGAGGTATTCCTTGCCTTCGAGATTTACGAGGCTGATCAGGTCCTCTTTGGTGATGTCGTTTAACTTGCCGCCCTGGTTGCGCGGGTCAACGAAGGTGCCCAGACCGATTTCACTCAGAATGCCGGGCTGATGGGCGGCTGAAGCGCGCAGCATCTGCGTGAGGACGCCCTGAGGGTAGTTGTAGGCAAAAATCTTATTTTGTTCGGCCAGTTCGGAGATGCGCGGAGACTGACCCCAGTGGCCGCAGAGCGCCCACTTGACGAGGCCTTCCTGAGCGATCGGACTGATGCCGCGTTCAGCGCGGTCGCCGAGCCCCGTCGGGCTGATGATGCCGATGTTCTTCGGCGTCTGCGTGGTCTTATAGCGTTCAGCAAGGGCTTCAATGAGCTTCGTGGCTTCAAGGATGCCGCCGCCGGCGCCGAGGACGCAGAGGGTGGATTCATCGGGAATGTACTTGACAGCTTCTTCGGCCGTGAGAACGGGAACTCGGCCGTTGATGCGCTTCGGGCGTGCAAACGTCATGGGGGATGTCTCCGGAGTGACCGCGCGTGGCGTA
>UMGE01008777.1_pt1 | contig 12971 bp, 8 predicted proteins | sample 1965191 | NCBI WGS metagenome assembly UMGE01 (sample SAMEA4836065, study PRJEB28245) | human gut metagenome | biome: gut microbiome; material: fecal sample | place: Denmark | collected 2008 | reverse complement strand
ATGATAAATATAGGGAAAAATTAATTTTACGAGGCATTGCAAATGCCAAGAGGTTTACAATTAAACACATAACGGAAGAATATGAAAACATTTACAATAGCTAAGCCTATCTCCATAAGCATAGACAACTTCTATATACAAGTACTTCCTTTTATATTATTTTTCATTTCTATTTTTTTTGACTCAGCAAATGGATACATCCAGGAATTTAAAGGAGTGCATTTACCAATCGGAATAGCTTTTAGAGGATTCATATTATGCCTAACTATGAAGTTTTTACTAAAAAATTTAAGCACATTATTAACTCTCTTATTTTGGATTATTACAATCCTAATTTCAATGGCATTTGCTATCTGGTCTTTTACAGGAAGATATATAGATGCAGCAATGGACATAGACTATCTATTCAAGTTTATCTACACCTTCTGCATCCTTTTTTATTTTTATTATTACCGTAAAGTATTCAGCCTTGAGAAATTAATCAGACTTGTTGTTTATACAACTTCACTTATAGGTGCAATTAATATATTCTCTATGGTTACACAAACCGGGATTCTTTCATACAGTGATAAATTTGGATTCGGATACTCTGGATATTACGCAGACGGCAATGCATTGGGAGTATATATGGTTCTAGCTGTATTACTTTGTATTTGGTATTCCTTTTACAAACGGAATGTATTTTATTTTTTACTGACATTTATTGCATCAGTCGGAACAATTCTTATCGGTTCTCGTGTCGGTATTATTGGAATTCTGGCAGATTGGGGACTTTTCTTAGGCTATTTCTTTTTTTTCAAAGACAGCCTTATTCAGCTCCGATGGCAAACCCGGATACTTATAATATTTTGTATGTCAATCGCTATCGTATATTCTGCTATCATAACATATGAAACTATTATTCAATATGATAATTTTACACTTGAACGCTTTTCAGCTAATTCGTTAGTATCATCAAGAGAGCAATTGATCAATACCGGTAAACAAGTTATTTCTGAATTCAACTTAACAGAGGTTCTTTTGGGTAAGGGTATTTCAGGAGGACGATTTGCCGTAGCAAGCATATACGACCCAGAAGAAAAAGTAAAAAATATAGAATCTGATTTTTACGATATCATATTATCCTTCGGATTTGTTCTGGGAGGACTTATCATCCTTGCACAACTTTTTTTAGTATTCCAGTTCATCCGACCTTTTTTTATAAAAAGAAGTCGGAATTCTTTATCATTTATAACAAGTATAGGAAGTATACTATGGTTAGGAATCGCCTATACAGCAGGACATGCTTTTTTTTCAACTCAATTAGCTCCACTGTTAGGAGTTTACTGGGTAATTAGTAATCATCTTTATTTTAATCATGATATCCAATAAAAGTAAAAATATCCTAACTATAGGAACTGACACAAACGGCAAAGGAGGGATTGCAATCCTCATACAATCTTATTCAAAGATGTTCAAGAAATTTAATTTCATTGCTTCACATCAAGAAGGAAATCTGTTTAAGAAAACAGCATTAAGCATATCTGCCTTATTACGATGTTGCTATTATTGTATATTCAAACCAATCCGAATTGTGCATATACATACAGCATCATTTACTGATTTTTATCGTCAATCGATTTATGTATTTTGTGCTAAAGTTTTCAGAAAAAAAGTCATTTTACATATACATGGAGCAAAATTTGAACAATTCTACGAGAATCACCAATCTTTTGTTCGATTTGTCTGCCATAAAGCAGATGTATTGGTGACTGTTTCTAATTATTTTATCGATTATTTAAAAGAACAAAAACTCAATAATAATATTTTTCTCCTTCCCAATGTCACCTATAAGCCCAGTGTTGGTCCCATTAAAAAGAACGACCAAAAGCTCCATCTTCTTTTCATTGGAGCTATAGATAGTAGAAAAGGAATATTTGATGTATTAGAATGTTTTGCGAAAAACAAAGAAATGTTGCAAAACAAAATTATCTACCATATTGGAGGTACAGGAGATACAAAAACTATGAATGAATTCATACAGCAACATCAACTTTCTTCTTTTATCAAATACCATGGATGGGTAGACAATGAAAGAAAAGAAAAATTATTCCGAACTGCTGACATATTTGTCCATCCTTCTATTTTTGAATCATTTGGTATATCCATTCTTGAAGCCATGTCCTACCAACTGCCCATAATTGCAACACCAGTTGGAGGTATTACAGATCTTGTTGAAAACAATGTTAACGGTATTCTTATTGAACCTGGAAATAAGAAACAACTTTACGAAGCAATCCTATTTTTAATCGATCATCCAGAATATCTTTCAGAAATGGGACATCAATCTGGAAAGAAAGCAGAAAAATTCTATCCTCCAGCAATAGAAAAACAATTGGATCATCTATATCAATCATTAGAAAAATAGAACTACATTTTTCTAAATTCAATCTATAATTCAACATATATTAATCAATAAAAATTCATATGAATATTTTTATCAAGTCAGTTCTTATAAAAATTGCAACTCCATTCTCCCCTTTATTAAAGAAATTTCCCAATATAATTTGGAAGATCAGATATTGTAAAGATTATAAAAAGTTCCCCAATCTAAAGAAGCCACAGTCATTTATGGAAAAAATTCTATGGCTATCACTTTATTCTGACACTTCTATGTGGAGTAAATTAGCCGACAAATACAGAGTAAGAGAATATGTGATTGATAGATGCGGAGAACAATATGTAAACAAAATTTATGGTATATACAATTCAGCTATAGAAATCGACTATAGCCTATTGCCTAAATCCTTTGTATTAAAAACGACAAATAGCTGTGCAACAAATATTATAGTAAAGGATAAAAATATCCTAAATATAAAAGAGACAAATCATAAATTAAATAAATGGTTAAAATTTCCATATGGAGAATTAACCGGACAATTGCATTATACACAGATAGAACCTCTTATTATTGCAGAAAAATTTATGGAGCAGACAAAAAAAAGCGAACAATCACTCATCGATTACAAATTTTTTTGCTTTAATGGAGTTCCTAAATATGTCGTTATTTATTCAGACAGGGAAGAAAACACACATAATTATTCGGTTATGGTTTATGACATGGATTGGAATGCCTATCCTGAATTTGTAAATTCTCGCTGTCCGATATCAGATATAATTCCTCGTCCAGGCGCATTAGAAGAAATGATATCAATTGCTTCACGTTTATCTGAACCCTTTCCTTTCGTTAGAGTAGATTTATATCTTATCAACGGATCCCCTATCTTTGGAGAAATGACTTTTACTCCAGACGTCATCAGTAATATTACCCCAGAACTGACAGATCAAATGAGTAAATGGATTGACATCACCAGTTTAAAACAGCAACTATGATAGTAAAAATCAGAGAAATAATCAGAGACTGTATCACCTTCGGGATGCATTTTATTTATACACGAATCTATCAAATGAATATTGATAAAAGCGCAAAACTTTCATTTGGTGCCATACTCGATAAAAGTAATCCCAAAGGAGTACACATTGGAGAAGAAAGCTTCATTGCATCTGGAGCTGTTATTTTAGCTCATGACTTTTCCAAACCTGCTAAAGCCGACACCTACATTGGTAAACGTTGTTTTATTGGCGTAAATGCGATCATCATGTGTGGAGTAAAAGTTAACGATAACGTAATTGTCGGAAGCGGATCTGTCGTTACAAAAGATATACCTGCCAACTGCATCGTAGCCGGTAATCCTGCCAGAATAATCAAAGAAGGTATTCAGACCAAAAAATTCGGACAATTAATGCAACAATCATGAACGACAACAGAATACAACTAAACGGAATAAAAGTCCACCCCTTTCCCTCAGATTCCAGTTTGCTGGAATATGTGGAGGAACATAAAGGGATATTAGTAGCGATAAATGCGGAGAAGATACTGCATGCGAACGAGCAAATACAAGATATTGTAAACAGGAATATTGGATATTGCGATGGCATAGGAGCAGTTATGGCAGTGCGGCAGCACGGAGCCGTGGATGCCGTCAAGATCGCGGGATGCGAACTGTGGTTGAAGATTATAACAACTCTGTATCAAAAAGAAAAAACCTTCTACTTGGTCGGGAGTAAACAGCCCGTAATAGAGAAGACCATCTCCCGATTGAAAGAAGACTTTCCCGGAATACAGATAACGGGGTACCGTAACGGATACATACAAACAGAGACAGAACAGGAAGAACTGATCGAAGACATCAAGACAAAACAGCCGGATGTCATATTCGTTGCAATGGGATCACCCAAACAAGAGTTATTGATGGAAAAAATGTATCAGGCACATCCCGCAATTTACCAAGGGTTAGGAGGAAGTTTCGACGTCTATACAGGGAACGTGAAACGAGCACCCGAATGGTGGATAAAGCACAATCTCGAATTTGCATACCGCCTATTGAAACAACCTTCGCGCATCAAACGACAAATACATTTAATCAAATTCTTGATACTGGTCAAGACTGGAAAAATCTAAACAGAAACAACATGAAGAAAATAATGCTCGTCTTCGGTACCCGTCCTGAAGCAATTAAAATGGCACCATTAGTAAAAGCTTTCCAACAGAAAAAAAATAAATTTAAAACCATCGTCTGTGTTACCGGACAACACAGGAAAATGCTGGACCAAGTCCTAAAGCTTTTCAATATCCGGCCCGATTACGATCTCAACATAATGAGGCAAGGACAGGACCTATACGATATAACAGCCCGGGTACTGACAGGAATGAGAGGAGTTCTGCAGGAAGCGAAGCCAGATATCGTTCTGGTCCATGGAGATACCACAACTTCGACAGCTTCAGCACTCGCTGCCTTCTACCAACAAATACCGGTCGGTCATGTAGAAGCAGGGTTACGCACGCACAACATCTACAGTCCTTGGCCGGAAGAAATGAATACCCTACTTAAGCAACTTGACACCGAACTGATGTCTGCAGGTTATGAAACAACTCCACTTGCCGAACAAAACAGCCGCAAACTGGTTTTAATAACAGGTCATCGCCGGGAAAACTTCGGCGATGGATTTATCCAAATATGCCGGGCAATAAAGACTCTGGCAGAGCAGTATGCGGAGGTAGACTTTGTCTACCCTATGCACTTGAACCCAAATGTAAGGAAGCCCATTCACGAAATATTCGGAAATGCTTATCTCCCTAACCTGTTCTTTATAGAGCCTTTGGAGTATCTTCCTTTCGTCTATCTAATGGAGAAGTCGACACTTGTCCTAACCGATAGCGGAGGCATACAAGAAGAGGCTCCGGGTTTGGGAAAGCCGGTGCTTGTCATGCGTGACACAACAGAACGGCCGGAAGCACTTGACGCAGGGACAGTGAAGTTAGTAGGAACAGATTACGCCCGGATTGTAACTGAAGTGTCCCACTTACTGGATGACAATACCTATTATAACCGTATGAGCCAAGCAGTAAACCCCTATGGAGACGGAACTGCAAGCCAACGAATCGTTCAAACAATAGAAAAAGTAATATGAAAAATCTTGACAAAAAACAAGCTGTATTATGCCATCGAAAGCCGTTAGGTCGTCAACGGACAAGACAACGGTATCTGCCACAATGTATCATTGGATTCCTGCTCCTGCTAATATCAATTGCCATACAGGCACAAATCCCACAGGAATTAATTGATAAAGCCCGTGCTGCCGGGATGACAGAGGAACAAATACAAAGAGAAATAGCCAAACACAGGACAGAACAAACCGGTATCAACCAAATCATTAAGCCTGCTACAGAAAATACCGTATCCGACCGTTCCCATCCTACTCAGCAAGCACTTCTCCCACTGACAGAGCAACGCGACGAACATAAACCGAAGCAGCCTTTGGAAAATATTGTTTTTGGGCGTGAGATCTTTTCCGATAAGAATTTGACATTCGAACCGGATCTGAATATGCCGACGCCTAAAAATTATGTTCTATCAGCAGGAGATGAGTTGCTGATCAATGTATGGGGAGATTCGGAACTGAACTTGAAACTCAGTATTTCTCCCGACGGAACGATCTTGATCCCCAATGTCGGTCCCGTATCCCTAAGCGGACTGACTATCGAGGCGGCAGAGAATCGCATCCGGCAGGAATTGGGTAAAATCATGGCAACGCTTGACGGCAGTCAACCTAATACATTCGTTTCTGTCGGACTGGGGCAAATTCGCAGCATTAAAGTCAATATTGTCGGCGAAGCCGTCGCACCCGGGACCTATACACTCTCATCTCTCGCCACGCTTTTCAACGCCCTTTATGCAGCAGGAGGAGTAAACGATATCGGATCACTGAGAAACATAAAAGTATACCGGAACAGCAAAGAGATCGCCAGTCTCGATGTATACGACTATCTGCTGAATGGTAAATATGAAACGAATATACGTCTGGAAGACAACGACATGATCATTATCGGTCCCTACGAACAGCTTGTCACCGCCGGTGGTAAAGTGAAAAGAGACCGTACATACGAACTTCGACGAGGAGAGACACTTGACGACCTGCTCGACATGGCAGGTGGTTTTACAGGAGATGCCTACACTGGCAGTATACGAGTGAAACGCAAAGCCGGCGACCGCTACAAGATTGCCACAGTTAACGAAGAACAATTCCAAACATTTGTGCTGCAAGACGGCGATTCGCTGATGGTGGATTCAGTCATTCCCTACTACGATAACCGAATCATCATTTCCGGTGCAGTCTGGCGCCCTGGCGAATATGAGTTGAGTCCGGACGTACATACTGTCAAACAATTGATAGAACAGGCTTCGGGACTTAAAGGAGACGAATTTGTAGGACGCGCACAGATCACAAGGCTCAACCCAGACTTCACCAGTTCGGTTATCGCCATCAATATTGTAGATATTTTGAACGGGAAGGTTCCTGACATCGAACTACAGAAGGAGGACCAACTATATATCCCTTCCCTATTTGACCTCCATGAACCTTATACCGTCAAAGTGAGCGGAGCAGTCAACGCTCCCGATACCGTATTGCCCTTCCGCAAGAATCTGACAGTAGAGGATGTTATCGTCCTCGCCGGCGGCCTGCGCGAAGCAGCCTCAATCATCAACGTAGAAGTGGCACGACGGCTCAAAGATCCGTCCGCCACCCGGAGCAGTAACCAGACAGCCGAGACATTTAACTTCACCCTCGACGAAGGACTGGCAGTAACCTCCGGCGATACGCTTTTCACCCTCGAACCATTCGACGAAGTATTCGTCCGTTTCTCACCCGGTTACCAAAAGCAACAAGTAGTGAAAGTCGGAGGCGAGATTACTTTTGCCGGCAACTATACTTTAAAGAAAAAGAATACGCGTTTAAGCGAACTGATTGCACAATCGGGCGGCATCACTCCAGACGCCTATGTGCGGGGAGCCAGTCTAAAACGTAAACTGACGACAGATGAGTTGCGCCAAATCGAAACTCTCTTACAATTGAGTAACAATAGCAAGCAAAGCCGTGACTCGATCTCCGTTTCGCTTGCCAACCTGAAGGAGTATCCCGTAGGCATCGACCTACAAAAAGCGCTCGCCCATCCGGGAAGTGCCGACGACCTTGTGTTACGCGACGGAGATGTGCTTTACATCCCCCAACAGCAAAGTACGGTGAAGATGAGCGGTTCCGTTACCTATCCTAACAGTGTGACCTATACAAAAGGAATGGACGTCCGTGACTGTCTCTCACAGGCTGGCGGCTACAACGACATTGCCCGCAAATATCCCATCGTTATCTACATGAACGGAAAAGTGGCGACCACACAACGTAAAATGATTTTCTTCAAACGTTACCCCAAAGTCGAGCCTGGCTGCGAAATCGTAGTCCCCGCCAAGACACAACGCGACCGCCGAGCAAGCCTGGCAGAAATCATGAGTGTCGGCAGTTCCGTCACCTCAATGGCTGCCATGATAACATCAATGATCAATCTTTTAAAGTAAATAAATGGACAAGAACAATCATACCCCATCGTCTCCACAATCGGAGATCGATTTGATCGCCCTCTCCGGCTACCTGTGGAAAAAACGACGTTTCTTCATAAAATGCTGCGGAATTGCAACAGTGGCGGGACTCATCATTGCTTTCAGCATACCCAAAGAATTCACCACAACGGTGAAACTGGCTCCCGAAACCACCGATGCCACAAGCAAGATGAGCAACCTCGGCGGACTGGCAGCCATGGCAGGAATAGACCTCGGTTCAGCCTCCGGCCAGGATGCTTTGTCACCCAACCTCTATCCTGATATTGTGCACAGCACACCTTTTCTGTTGGAGCTCTTTCCCGAAAAGGTAACCGACAAGGAGAAAAAGTACACGACTACTCTATATGATTACATAGCCGGCCATCAGCGCTTCGCTTGGTGGAGCATCCTTATGAAAGCGCCCCTAAAAGGAATAGCAGCCCTCCGTTCGTTCTTCTCCGGTAACGAAGAGAACGATGGAGATCTCAATCCCTTCCAACTCACCCACAAGCAAGAGGATGTACTGAAAAACCTACGCCAGCGCATCACCGTCTATGTCGATAAAAAAACACAAGTCGTTACTCTCGGTGTCAGCATGCAAGACCCGCTGATCTCAGCAGACGTGGCGCACAGTATCGTGATAAAGTTACAGACCTATATCACACATTACCGGACGCAGAAAGCAAAGAAAGATCTGGAATTTACAGAAAAAGTGCTAAAAGAATCCCGCAGTGCCTATTACAAAGCACAGCAGGCTTATGCAACTTTTGAAGACGGTAACAAGAACATTATCTCCGCCAGTTACCGCACCGAGCAAGAGCGTTTACGCAACGAAATGACTCTTACGTTCAATGTATATAACACGTTAGCGCAAAAGCTCGAACAGGATAAACTCCGAGTACAGGAACAGACACCGGTCTACACCATTATCGAACCGGCAACTGTTCCTCTCAAAGCTTCCTCTCCCAAGAAATTGCTGATTTTGGTAGCATTCATCTTCCTCGCTTTCATCGGGGGATGCGGATATCTGATCATCAAGGAATATGCAAGCTCCCCGTCGCCGAGATCTGAAACGTAATCCGAAAATCGCAATCCAGAATCCGGATTGCGATTTTCGGATTACGATCTACTCACCTGCAATCCCTTATCCGACAAACTCATTTCGACAAAACGGGCATTGTCATTCTGCGGATCTGCCGTGAGAAGGCGGCGGATCTGCAAAGAGGCTTCCGGGTCTTTGGCTACGATATAAAGATAGCCACCTCCGCCAGCACCAGGAAGTTTATAGCCTAATGCATAATCCTTGATGCGAGAAATGAGCCGTTCCACAGCAAGCGGATTTGTCCCGGCATCAAGTGCCTTGTTTTGTTCCCAACTTTTACCGACCAATCGCCCGTATGAAGCGAAATCACCCCTAAGGATTGCCTCGTACATATCCAATGCATGCACTTTCATTTCAGAAAGCAGACGAAGATGGGAACCACTGTTCAAGAACATTCCACGTACGATTTCAGCAAGGATATCCTTCGCCGTACGGGTAATTCCCGTGTAGTAAAGCAAGTGGCAGACACGATACTCCGGTTCGGTAAAAAGATATTCCGGAAGCCAGCGCACCGACGGATTCTGGTGGAAACCCTCACCCGTCTGCAACAGTTTCAATCCATGTAACACCCCTCCATACTGATCTTGCCAGCCTCCTCCGGTCGTGAGCAACTGCTCAAGGATCAGCGTCCGGTTACCAATCTCGTTCTTATCCCACGCCAAGCCACAAAAATCCGACAATGCACCCAATACCGTAGCCGCAAGAATCGAACTGGTTCCCAGGCCAGAACCGGCAGGAATCGCAGCCAACAACGTCACTTCCAACCCGCATCCGAATGCTTTCAGTTGCTCTTCCAACGAAACATAGCAGCCTGCTGAGAATTCGGGTATAAACCCGGCCAAAGCCAACGCCGCTTTCGGAATAGAGAAAGGAGATCCGACCTTGTTAAAATCACGCAGTTCATCCCAAGTCGAAATGCACTCCATCGCCCCGATATCGATGGAACGAAGAATGATACGAAACTCACGAGTCGGTTTCACATAAACCTGCAAAGGTGGTTGACCGTTCAACTCGATCGCCACGTTCACGACATTACCACCGGCATACATGCAGTAAGGGGGGGTATCCGTCCATCCTCCAGCCAAGTCGATACGCACGGGACTGCGCCCCCAAACAATCTGATCGCGATAGACATTAAGACGAGGCATCTGTTTCTCATCAGCAATCGTACTGATCCAACCTTCACGCAACAGCGAGAATGCCTGCTGCTGTTCCACCATGCCCTGTTCATCTCCTGAAAGTTGCAGCACACAGGCACGAAACATATGGTCATGCACACGCTTCATCAGCGGAGCATCCGCTGGTAAGCCCTTAGGCAACATAATTCCTCCGGCAACAAATTCGGAGGCAGCATCCGCCAGATCCAACTGATAGAAAATACTTTTGTCATGATTGGCAGCAAGCATCGACCAGTTTTTCTTCCTGAACGCTTCGCGCTGAGCAAACAGACGACGGAGATTTGCACAATCAGAAAGCCTGTTTGCAGACATCTTTTCAGCTACTTCCCACACCTTGCGTCCTTCATCCAGATAAGGTTCAGATACCATCCAACGTAACACAGCCCCCAACTCGTCCATACTCCGGCAGACAGGGAATAAGGCCGCATTCTGTATGTCGGCACAGGCCGGCAAATTGATACCCCGCTCCGCAGACCATTCCACTATGGGACGCCCCATAAAGAGAGTGGATTCATTCGCCGTATTTCCTTTGAAAGTATCATTGAAACCATACGGACGTGCCACCCATCCTTCATCACCGACAGGCACGACATCAATGCACACACCGGAAGGAACGTGTAACTCCCAATCGTTCACCGGAACACCCGTAATCACATGCCGATCGGCAAGCGTCCATCGTTTCCCGACAAAACTGTTTTCGACCCACAGTTCTGAATTATCAGAGGTCAGCGAACAAAAAACTTCGGCATTCTGAACAAACATGGCAGGATGTGGTTTCACCTTGCGCTGCATGATCGCCCGCTGGTCGCGCACAAGATTCTGCACCGACAACGTCGAAGAAATCAGCTCCCGGCTTGTACCATAATGATAGAACTCACCACCCGGCAAAGGCAAGATAGCGACAGTCAACGCATTCAATTCTTCATCAGTTATACGTGGATGCCCCCCAAGAGCAAGACCAAACTCAGAATACAGGTCATATTCCTTCATCTGTTTCCCATCCGATTCGTAGGAATGCTTCATCAGGAGTTCCACCGCCCGGTCACTGAGCAGCCAGACACCTATATCCATCAGGAAGAGATGCGTCCCCGCCAGCCGTCCCAACTCATCGAGAGTGGGCTTTTGAAGCATGAAATCGAGCTGGTCAGGAGATTTGCGGTCCGACACGAAGACCCCGTGGCGAGTGGCGAGTGCAGGATCCACCCACAAACCATAACAGACAACATCAGCCTCAGGAATCTCTTGCAACGGCTCGCTGTTACGCAGATAAACATCGCCACTGGCAATCAGCGTATGCAGCGAATCCGGCGCCTTGCGCATGATCTCCTCATACAACGGAAGTTGAAGCGAAAGGAGGTTCTGAGATAATTTCTGTCCCCTCGCCCACCGGAACACCGGAATCGGTGTCAATATCTTGCCCGAAGGTGCATACCCGGGCAAACGCCGGCTCTGCCCTCCGGCATGCAATAAAATCCGCTTTTCACGCGCCAGCCATTCTCCTGTCGACAACGTTCCAGCAGTATCGTCATCCCGGCGGCAAGCCTCAAGTAACCAAGTTGTTCCTCCACCCGATCCCAGACGGGCACCTATAGGATCGGACGTACAAAACCAGTCTGCCGGATCGGCATTAGCTATCTCGTGAAAACTGCCAACCAAGTTAGGCGGCAGCGACAATAATTTCTTCATATCCTACTATTCTTTCCGGCAAATGTACTCCTTTCCCCTTTCACTGCGTAAAATTTAATTTAATTTTTACTTTCAGAGGCTGTTTCGTTTAAATTATTATATCCACCTTTGTAGAGGGAATGCACTCTTATAATCACACGACAATAAAAAAAGTTGGTAAATACTAATCCCCTCCTTCATTTCTATTTCTGAAGTATCTTTAGTTATTCATTTAATATTCAGATAGTATGATATACGGTTATGTAAGAGTCAGTACGGATAAACAAAGTACTGAAAATCAACGCTTCGAGATTGAAAACTATTCAAAAGCGAAAGGTTTCCGTATCGAACGTTGGGTAGACGAAACAATCAGCGGAACAACAAGTGTATCGGATCGCCAACTTGGCAGATTATTAAAACAAATTCGTAAAGGAGACACGCTTGTAACAACAGAACTATCAAGGCTTGGACGTAATTTGATGCAAGTCATGAGCTTCCTTCACCAATGTATGGAACGGGATATCATCGTCCTTACAGTCAAAGAACGCTATGAATTAGGGAATAATATCAATAGTAAAATTCTGGCCTTCGCTTTTAGCCTAAGTGCAGAAATCGAACGCAATCTGATTTCACAACGTACCCGCGAAGCACTTGCGCGTAAAAAAGCGGAAGGCACGAAACTCGGTCGTCCGAAAGGCAAAAAGACCATGCAGGTCAGGTTGTCCGGAAAAGAAAATGTCATCAAGAAAATGATCAATGAGAAATGCTCGATGAACGAAATCGCCGAAAAATTCGGAGTAAACCGCCAGACTCTGCGTGATTTCCTGCGGAACACATTCCCGGACTGGAGGAAATATAGATATATTAAGTAATCGGACCTTCATGGCCTTAATTGTCTGAATGTTAATCTATGTAACCTTAATAAATTGTTTTTGAGGTAATTTATTATCAGTCAATACGGCATGCCCGACGGGGCAAGATGATCCGCATACTAAATAATCCAATACCTCTGGGGCTGTCCAAAAAGTCGGATAGCCCCTTTTGCTATTGTTT
>UMGE01000509.1_pt1 | contig 13036 bp, 10 predicted proteins | sample 1965191 | NCBI WGS metagenome assembly UMGE01 (sample SAMEA4836065, study PRJEB28245) | human gut metagenome | biome: gut microbiome; material: fecal sample | place: Denmark | collected 2008 | reverse complement strand
CGCCTGCCATCATGGAAAACGGAGCCAGCCTGCTGGCAGTGGCTACCCTCTCCGAGGCTGTGGAGCTAAAGCAGGCCTATCCCCGCTACCCCGTGTTAATTATGGGGCTGACACCGGACCGGCTGCTGCCCTATGTGCTGGAATACGGCATCATCCAGACCATTGACACCCTGGCCCAGGCAAGGCTCCTTAACCGCCTGGCCTCAGAAAAAAGGCAGCAGGCTGTCATACATATCAAATACGACACCGGCTTTCACCGCATCGGATTCCCTGACTGCCCGGAAAGCCTGGACGAAATCCGCCAAATCTGCACCATGCCCTGGCTGAAACCGGAGGGCATTTACTCCCATCTGGCCCTGAAGGACGACGAGTCCAACCAAGTCCAGTTCCGGTGTTTCATGGATGCTGTCACTGAACTGGAGCGCGAGGGCTGCCATTTCCCATATAAACACATTGCCGACAGCATTGCCGCCGTTGATTTTCCTGAATACAGGCTGGACATGATACGGGCCGGAGCCATTGTATACGGGTTAAAGGGCTTCCACAAGGGACAGCTTGACATTCGTCAGGCCCTGACCTTTAAGACCCGCATCAGCCACATCACCCCGGTTTTTAAAGGCCAGGGGGTAAGCTACGATTACCTGTGGACCGCGCCGCGGGACACCAGGGTGGCTGCCCTGCCCTTTGGCTACGCGGACGGCTATCCCCGGAACCTGCGCGGCAAAGCCATGGTAACCCTCAGGGGAAAACAGGTCCCGGTGATCGGAATCATATGCATGGACCAGTGCATGATAGACCTGACCGATGTGCCTGATGCACAGATAGGGGACCAGGTTATCATATACGGCGACGGAACAGGAAACACGCTGGACATAGACGCGGTCAGCCGTCTGGCAGGCACCAATAAAAACGAAATCGTGTCACGGCTTACCAGACGGCCTCCAAGGGTCTATGTGGGCGGAGAAAATGTAAGGACAGCAGACTATTTTCCGGAAAGGATGACACCATGAATATAAAACAACGGACAGAAGAATTATACCCGCAGCTGGTACAGATTCGCAGGGATCTGCACCGGCATCCCGAACCGGGTTTTAAGGAGCACTGGACCAGCGCCCATATCCGCGGCCTTCTGGATGAATGGGGCATTTCCTACCAATTCCCTGTGGCCGGTACGGGAATCGTGGCCATGATCCAGGGCGGGAAGCCCGGCTCCGGCAATACGGTGGCACTCCGCGCCGACATGGATGCCCTGCCTCTGACAGAGGACTCCTCCCGCCCCTGCTGTTCCTTAAATCCCGGCCATATGCACGCCTGCGGCCATGACGCCCATGTGGCCATTGCCCTGGGTACGGCCCGCATATTGATGGAAACCCGGAGCGAATGGTCCGGGTGTGTAAAGTTCTTCTTCCAGCCCGCGGAGGAGACCACGGGGGGAGCCCTTCCCATGGTGGAAGCGGGCTGTATGGAACATCCCCACGTGGACTACGTCACCGGACTCCATGTGATGCCCACCCACGAGACAGGAGAAATTGAAATCCGCTACGGCGATTTAAATGCCTCCTCAGATGAGATTCACATAAAGGTCCATGGAAAGAGCTGCCACGGCGCCTATCCTGATACGGGAGTGGATGCCATTGTCATGGCTGCCGCTGTCATAAACAGCCTGCAGACCCTGGTAAGCCGCTGCATTTCTCCCCTGGACAACGCCGTCCTCACGCTGGGGACCATACACGGCGGGACCGCCGGCAACATTGTGGCAGGCGAAGCAGAGATGACCGGCACCCTGCGCACCACGGACCCTGACATGAGACGGAAAATCATTGACGCCATGACACGGCAGGTAAGCTGTACCTGCCAGGCCATGGGAGGAAGCGGGGAGGTTGTCATTGTCCCGGGATATGCCGCCCTCATAAACTCAGACGAAATCGTGGATGTGCTGGTGGAGGCAGCCACAGATGTCCTTGGCAGCGAACACATACATCCAAAAAAATTCCCAAGCCTGGGAGTGGAGGACTTTTCATTTTTCCTTGAAAAGGCAAAGGGAGTATTCTATCATCTGGGATGCGCCAACAAAGAAAAAGGCATTACATCCCCCCTTCACAGCCAGGACTTCGATATCGACGAAGCCTGTCTTAAGCTGGGGGTGGAGCTGCAGGCGGAACTGGCTTTAAGGCTGTTAAAGCGGAATCTTACTTAGAATAACCAGAATACAGGAGGAATGACATTATGAAGGTTTATATCAGTGTGGACTTTGAGGGGGTGGCCGGCTCCACTTCCTGGAGTTCAACCAACTTAGGTGATTTGGAACACGGGCCCATGGCCAGGGAGATGACCCTGGAGGCAGCCGCGGCATGCAGGGGAGCCCTGGCAGCCGGTGCAACAGAAATTTACATAAAGGATGCCCATGAATCCGGCAGGAACATGGATATCTCCCTTCTGCCCAGGGAGGCAAAAATCATACTGGGCTGGAAGTACTCCCCGGATTCCATGGTCTGCGGTCTGGACGGGAGCTTTGACGCCCTTATGTTCGTGGGATACCACTCTCCTGCCGGTACCAACGGCAGCCCCCTGGCCCACACCATGAACCGCAAGACCAATTACATTAAATTCAACGGCAGGCTGGCTTCGGAATTTCTCATGCACGCCTATGTGGGCGCATCCCTGGGCGTACCATCTGTATTCATCAGCGGCGACAAAAATCTTTGCAGCCATGTTCATGAGTACGATCCCCGCATCACTGCAGTGGCAGTGAAGGAGGGCATGGGCGCGGCCACCGTCAACCTGGTGCCGGAGATGGCCCAGGAGCTCATCGAGGAAGGCGCAAAGAATGCCCTTCTCGCAAAGGATACCTGCCATCTGGAGGTACCTGAAACCATTGTCATGGAAATCAACTTCAAAGACCATTTCCGGGCGCTGAGGGCTTCCTATTATCCCGGAATGGTGATGACAGATGATTTTACGGTCTCCTATACCGCCCGCTCCATCAATGAATTGATGACAGCCCGGATGTTTGTGCTGTAATCGGGGGATTCGTGCATACACTATACTACTTCCGGTTCCTGGCAAACATGACTGCGTACTCAAGAGAATTCTTCAGACTCAGCTCGCTGGCTGTTCCTGTTCCCGCCTGGTCAAAGGCCGTTCCATGGTCCACGGATACACGGATGACGGGAAGTCCCAGGGTGATGTTTACGCCGGCCACCGCGTCCCAGGCCTGCCTCTCCTGGTTATATACAAATCCCGCCACCTTAAGGGGGATATGTCCCTGGTCATGATACATGGCCACCACGATGTCATACCAGCCGCCTCTGGCCTTGGAGAACACGGTATCCGGGGGCACAGGGCCCTCGGCCTGGATTCCCTCTGCTCTGGCAGCCTCAATGGCAGGAATGATCTCCTGGATTTCCTCCTGCCCGAACAGGCCGTGCTCCCCGCTGTGAGGATTCAGCCCGGCAACTGCAATCCTGGGGTTCTCAATCCCCATCTCCCTGCATGCCCTGTCCCCAATCCGGATCACATCCAGCACGCGCTGCTTCTTAACCCGGTCGCAGGCCTCCCGCAGGGACACATGGGTGGACACATGGACCACCCGCACGTTCTCATGGGCCAGCATCATGGTATAGTTTTTGGTTCCGGTCAAATCAGCATAAATCTCCGTGTGGCCGGAATAGTGGTGTCCTGCCAGATTCACAGCCTCCTTATTGAAGGCATTGGTGACAGTGGCATCCACCTGTCCGTCCATGGCAAGTTCAATTACCCTCTTCACATAATGGAACGCGGCGTCCCCGCACATGGCGGACACCTGCCCCCGCACCAGTTCATCCATGGAAACCAGACCCATGTCCAGTACGTCTATGGTACCGTGGGTAAAAACAGCATCCCTCACATCCTTTACTGCCCGGACAGTCATTTCCTCATGTCCCACGATTTTCAGCGCGGCTTCCAGGACACAGGCATCTCCCACAACAATGGGCCTGCATGCTTCGTATATGGACTGGTCGGCCAGGGCCTTCACGGTAATCTCGGGGCCTATGCTGGCCGGGTCACCCATGGTAATACCTATTATTTTTCTATCTTCCACGCTTACGCACCTCTATTTTATGCAGATAAGAAACTAATACGGGACAAAGGATAGCTGTCACAATGATAGCAGCGGTAATCTGTGCAGTGGCGGCCTCCGCCACCGCCAGAAGTGTGGCGTCCACAGCTGCTACCGACGCCGGCGTGGCAGCCGCGTTGCCGGCTGTGGTTCCAATGGCTCCGCCCACTTCCGGGTGGTCCATGCGCAGCAGCTTATAAACCAGATAGCCCGCCAGACCGGTAATCAGGGTACAGGCAACGCCCAGAAGGATTCCGGGGCCTCCTGCCTTTAACAGGTTCATGATGTTCAGTCCCGCCCCCAGAGGAAATGCGAAGAAGGGAATCAGCATGGTGGCGCCCGGTTCACAGAACTTGCGGATATCTTCGTCCAGGTTGCCCAGTATGCATCCCACGATGACAGGGACAATACAGCCTATCAGGATAGACATGGGTATCTTGGCAACACCGGCGGCTCCCAGGGCAACCATGGTAAAGAAGGGGCCGTCATTGATGGAAAGAATGGAAACGGCGCCTACGTCGGTCGCATCTCCGTACTCTCCGGCCAGGGCCGCGTACAGTCCGCCGTTGGAGTTAGCCAGAGCGCCTACAATAGCCAGGGTGGAAAGACCCAGGAAACCCTTCTCTCCAAAAAGAGTACCGCAGATCAGTCCGATGATAATACCCACTCCAACTTTTACTGCCGTGATAAGCATGCCTTTATATACCGTAACGCCGGCCTTTTTAAAATTAATGGTAGTGGCGTTACAGAAAATAAAAACAGCCAGAATGGGCATGGCTCCTGATTTCCACAGATATGTAGTGAATGTACCGTCAAAGGCGCTCCACAAAACATTTCCGAAAAAGGTGTTGACAATTGCTCCCAGAAGCAGCGGTACTACCATCAATCCTCCCGGAATCTTCTTAACTGCCTGTAAAATCTTCATACTTAATGTTCCCCCTGTCCGGCTTTTATAAGCCTGATAATATTATCTACCGTATAAGCCAGGTTCTCCTGGCTGCGGTGCCTGCTGACGGAAAAATCCTGAGGAAGCCTGTTAATGGGGAACACCGCTGTCACGCCCATATCGTAGGCCTTTCCTATCTCGTCGTCATCTGCCCCGCCTACCACCGCAATCACGGCTTTGGCCTGCTTATTAGCCCTCTTTGCAATTCCAATCACTACCTTGCCCCGAAGGCTCTGGGAATCCAGCTTTCCTTCGCCTGTAAGGATATAGTCCGCGTCGCCTATGATTTCATCAAACTTCACCGTATCCAGCACGGTCTGAATCCCCATCTGAAGCCTGGAACCAAAGAATGCAATCATACCTGCTCCCATGGCTCCGGCTGCCCCGGTTCCCGGCACCTGGCTTATATCGGTGCCCGTTGCCTGGGCAATGGCCCTGCTCAAATTCCTGATTCCCTCGTCCAGCTGAAGGACCATGGCCTCATCCGCTCCCTTTTGGGGGCCGAAGATAAAGGAGGCTCCCGCAGGTCCGTACATGGGATTATCAATATCGCACATGGTAACGATTTCCACCTGTTCCAGGAGACTGTCCCTTCCTGACAGGTCGATTCTGTCGATATCGGCAGTGGTTCCGCCGGTGGGAATGAATTCCCTGCCGCCCCTGTCATAAAACCTGATACCCGCCGCGGCCGCGGCGCCGCAGCCGCCGTCATTGGTGGAGGAGCCCCCCAGGCCCACAATGATTTTCTTTACCCCCTTACCGGCCGCCGCAAGAATCAGCTGCCCCACCCCATAGGTGGTGGTAAGCCTTGGATCCTTCCTGTCCTCCACCAGGGGAAGCCCTGCGCAGGACGCCATCTCGATGACAGCTGTCTGCCCTCCGTCTATCAGCCCGAAATAGGACTCCATGTCCTCAAAATAGGGATTCTTAACCGTGACATATTCCTTAACGCCGCCCACTGCCGTGATAAAGGCATCCACGGAGCCCTCTCCCCCGTCTGCAACAGGTATGGAGACGGTCCGGCTGTCGGGAAAATGCTTTTTTATCTTCTCATCCATCACTGCGCAAATCTGGCTGGAACTCAACGTCCCCTTAAATGAATCAGGTATTAATATAAACTTCAAATCCGTATCCCCCTCTTATCCTCTTACGATGACAGACACGCCGTCCGGAATCACTGTTACCTTATAATCTTCCTTATCAACCATTGCCTTTGCCTTTTCCAGGGCCTCCTCCATGGTGTGGGCCGGAATCATGTGAAGCTCCTCCACCAGTTTATCGTCGCAGGAGGACACAAACACAATCCTGGCCTTTAACATGACCCTGGCAAAAATCTGTGACTGCCATTGGTCTATGATGGTTTCCTCCGGTTTTCTGTCCATAAAGGTCTTCATCATGCGGTTTAAGTCCTTTTCGTCCCGGAAGGTCTCATGGAAATACTTGCCGCCGTGGCCGTCCGCTGCCTTGGAGAGCATGATGATGACTCCCCCCTCCTTCACCGTCACCTCTGCTGCCGTCATGCCCTTTACGGACTGGTAAATATTCTGGTCCAGAGGATAGCCTCCGTTTGTGGATATTACGATATCCGCTGGTACGGCATCCACCTGGCACTTGGAAGCCAGGAATTCCCTGCCCACACGGTGGGCCAGGTCGCAGTCCCCCGCCACTGCAAAAATGGGGTCATGGGCGGAGTCAATCACCACATTGACGATAAAGTCCAGTCCCGCCACCCTGGCGGCGTACAGCATGTCATTGTGAATGGGGTTGCCCTCAATGATGCCGGTCCTGGAGTGGGGATCGCCGATAAAGGCCGAGTTATGGTTGTACATAACCGTCTCACGGCTGGCCACGCCCGGAAGCACGCTTTTTCTACCGCCTGAAAATCCGGCAAAGAAATGGGGCTCAATAAATCCTTCCGCAACCAGCAGGTCTGCTTCCACTGCCAGTTTGTTGATATACAGGTTTCCGCCTGAAGGCAGCTTGCCCAGATAGACCATATTATCCGTATCATCACAGTCATGGACTATGATGGTCTCATTTTCCGTAATCTCAGGGCCAAACTTTGACTCCAGCTCCTCCCTTGTGGTCTCCCTGTGAAGTCCCGTGGATATAAGAATGGTAATCTCAGCATCCGGATTCCCTCTGCGGATTTCCTTCAGGATAAGAGGCATGATAATGTGGCTGGGCACAGGCCTTGTGTGGTCGGAAGAAATGACCACAACCTTCTTCTTGTCAATGGCCATGTCGCATAGCCTGGGAGTCCCGATGGGATGCTCCAGTGCCTCCTGCACCAGCCGGCTTCCCTCCATGGGGGCCTTGTAATCATGAAGTTCTGATACAAGCACACCAGCCAGATGCTCCTCCTCAATTTCCGCTTTCAGTGTTTCCTTTCCATAAGGCAGTAAAAATTCTCTCATGGGTTATATTCCTCCTCTTTCTTTTATTTTTCTCATGGCAAAGGCCGCCGCATCCTCTGTGCCGAAAGCCCCTGCCTTTGTTACCAGTTTAAGTCCCTCATAGGCTCCGCCCTTAACCCTCACCAGCGGAACGCCAACCAGGATTTCAGCCAGTATCTCCGAACCGTCGGCCCCGATGTTCATGAGCATTCCCAGGGCCGTATCACCTCCGGTAAGATATACTCCCGACACCGCTGCCGAGTCCAGCACCTCTTTTGCCATCCTGCCTATGAGTGAGCGGACATAGTCTCCCACCTCGGTCAGGTCCATCCCGCTTTTCTCTCCCACCTCCTGGGACAGCTCAATCAATTCCCTGTCATAAGCCGTATCCGTAAGAAGGATGGTATCCCTTCCGCTCTTTAGATATTCCACAGCCATATCGCGGTAATCCTCAGGCCGGGCTGTTCCCGTCATAATCCGGGCTACAGGCACCTTGACCATTGCGTATCCGGCCCTTTCGCAGTAACGCATCTGTTCATTGGCCACCGAACTGATGCTGGCCACCACGCCAAAGGACGGAAGGGTGGGCTTCTCCAGTTCCATCAGATTGTCGGCCATTCCCGCAGTTCCCACATAAAGGGTCCGCCGCCCGTCCTGTCTGGCCGCGGCAATGATCCGTTTCAAGTCGTCATCCGACTCGGCGTCACAGACAAAGATCCTGCCCCTGTCAAAGGAAAAGGACTGGCTTCTTACGTCCGGCAGGTATTTTAACTGTACCGGTTCCTCATAAACCTGCTCCAGCAGCTTTACCAGATTATCCTCCATCACCGGGTTCTTGGGGTCCTTGGATAATTCTGTTTTACAGATTTCCACGCCGTTCAGACACTGCACTCCGTCCATGGTGGTCCTTCCCAGCGCGGGAAGAGCCGGGGCAAACACCACCAGATCCGGGCGGAAGGCGTCATCCACTGCCTTTATTTCCTGGGAAATGTTTCCTCTCATGGTGGAGTCCACTTTCTTTATTATGTAGCAAAACTGTCCGAAATCTACCTGTTCCAATGAATGACGCACGATTTCATAGGCGTGGCCTGGCAAAGCGTTCCTGCTCTCCGTATCAATCACAATAGACTTTTGTGAATCCACCGGTTTTCCGGCAAACAGGACCTCCGTCGGATATCCTCTCCTCTTTAGCTGCACTCCCGTATCATTTGCCCCTGTAAAATCATCCGCGATAATCAGATATCTATCTTCCATTGGTTCCCAACTTCCTTTATCGTTCATTTTTGAAACATATCAGTTTCTTTCACCAGCTCCATAATTTATTGTAATATAGGAAGCCTTTTCAATTCAAGGAAAATGCTGTATAATATGTTTAAAATTGCAACATTCGGAAGATACGTATTCCAGAGGAGGCAGAATGGGCGAAAAAGTCAGGATACTTGGAATTGCTCCCTATAAGGGATTGGTAACATTAATGAAACGATACGGAAGCCAGAGGGATGATATCCAGCTGACAGCCATGCTTGGCAATGTGGAGACAGGACTTTCCCTAGCAAAGGAACATTACAGAAACTATGACATCATCATCTCAAGGGCCAACACAGCCAGCCGCATTGCAAAGGGTGTACCCATTCCTGTAATTGATATTGGAATTGATTATTATGACGTGCTCCTCTGCCTGAAAACAGCAGAGAATACAAAGACCAAATTCGCGGTCCTGGGATTCCGTTCCCTGACCACCATCGCCAAAAGCATATGCAATGTACTTAAGATGCCCACGGATATATTTTCCATCAACACCACGTCCGAGGCCAGCTCCCTGCTGGACAAATTAAAGGAGCAGGGCTACAAGACCGTCATATGTGATACGGTGCCCTACAACTATGCAAAGCTGATTGGCATAACCCCTATTCTTCTCACCTCCAGCATGGAAAGCCTGAAAGCCGCCGTTGACCAGGCAGTCTATACGTGGCAGACCCACAGGGATTTATACCACTCCCTGTCCCTTATGCACCAGCTTTTGGACAGCAGCGCCAACCGCTTCCTTGTGCTGTCCCGGACAGGCGAGTGCCTCTACACCACACTGGAGGACGAAATAGCCGTCCCTATACAGGCAAAGCTTCAGAATGAACTGGAGCAGTGCTGCGCCGGCCGGAAGCGCGCCTTCTTTATAACAGTAAACAACCAGATGTACTCCATCACCTCCCATCTGGTGGATGAGACCCTGAGTCCCTACATCATATTCCACATCATGCGCTCAGAAATCCCCCTGGCCTACTCAAAATACGGGGTGACCATCATGGACAAACAGTCGGCGGAGGACAGCTTTATGGACAGCTTTTACAGCAATACGGAGCTGGCGCGGGAAATTCTCACCAACACCGAGGAGGCTGCCCCTTCCCCCTTAAGTCTTATGATAACCGGGGAAATCGGCACGGGAAAGGACCGGGTGGCCCATATCTATTACGCCAAAAGTCCTCTGTGTGACAATCCCCTCTACGTCATCAACTGCTCCCTTATCAGTGATAAAAGCTGGGACTTCATCACAAAGCATTACAACTCACCCTTTACGGACAATGGAAATACCATCTATATTTCCAATCTGGACGCGCTGCAAAAAACAAAGCAGAAACAGCTGCTCTCCATCATACTGGACACAAACATGCATGTCCGCAATCATTTGATATTCTCCTGCACCCAGCCCGCGGGAAGCGCCACTCCCCATGTGGTGTTTGAATACACCAATGCCCTGGGATGCATCCTGGTTCCCATCAAGCCGCTGCGGGAACAAAAGGAGGACATCATCTCATCCGCCGGTCTCTATATCAATACCCTGAACCAGGAGCTGGGCCGGCAGGTTGTGGGGGTTGACGACGAGGCCGCTGCGCTTTTAGAGCAATACGACTATCCCTACAACAGAACCCAGTTCAAGCGGATTCTGAAAGAAGCCGTCATACGGACAGAAGGGCCCTATATCTGCGCTCAGACCATACAGGAGGTAATCCGGAGGGAAGATGTCCTGTTTTCCGGATTCCCCCTTCCGGCACGTACACCCCTGGGTGGCTCCGGCAAAGACACGGCTGCTGATACGCAGAGCAATACGCCGCCGGATCCTTATCCGGTTTCATTCCATCTGGATACCAGCCAGTCCCTGGACGGGATGAACCGGGATATTGTGCGCTATGTGCTGAAAACCTGCGGCGGCAACCAGACATCCGCGGCTAAGAAGCTGGGAATCAGCCGGACTACACTGTGGCGGTATCTGAACCGGTAGACAGCCGCAAAAGGCGGTGCAAAAGCGATGCAAGGCCGGTCTGCCGTACGCCGTATATTCCTTGAACCAGGGCAAGACAAAGGGAGCCGTCAGGCGGCTCCCCTCAAACTGTAGACAAACGCAACTTTGTGCATCAGGTGCTCGAGGGCAGAGCCCCCGAATTGGAATCACGCAGGCGGAATTCACTTCCGCCGTAGTGTAGAAATGCCGATTTCCAGGGGCTAAAAGCCCTTGTGCGAGGAAATCGACATTTCATCCTTACAGGATTGAATTTATCTACTTGTCAGCTCCCACTTCAATCACAGGCTCTCCCGGACCGGTTATCCATTCCGCGCCGTTTTCTGTCACCAGCACCTCGTCCTCCATCCGAAAGGACAGATAGATGGATTCCACTCCCTTTTCCAGGTCATATGGATAGACCCCGTTTTCCACAGCAAACACCATGCCCGGTTTCAGCTTTTCACCGGCTTCATCATGTATGGTGGGATACTCCACCACGTTGAGACCGATGCAGTGTCCGCTGGAGTGAAGCAGAAATTTCCCGAATCTGGAATCCCGGATGTACCCCTCGCAGATACGGTTGATATCGGCTATGGAAACTCCCGGCTTCATGGCCTCCTTGGCAGCCGCCACGCAGCCGCTGGCTGTTTCAGCCATTTCACGCTCCTCCCGCGGCACGGTTCCCAGATAGAACACCCTGGTAAGGTCGGACGCATACCCGTCAATGTGGCCGCTGATATCCACCAGGACATACTCTCCCTTCTGAACCACACGGTCTGTGGCATATGTATTAAATGTGCAGTACTTGTCAATACCGCTGGTAACGGTCAGATATGATATCTTATCCACTCCGCCCTGTGCCATCCTCATTGCAATGCCCTTAGATATATCCTTCTCCGTTGTCTCTCCGGCCACAATGGTCTTTCCCGTATCCAATATGGCTTTTTCCGTTATCCGGCACACATGCCGGATTCGTTCAATCTCCCATGGTGTCTTTACCATTCTGGCTCTCTGTATTGCCAGGGAACCATCTGTGAAACAGATGCCCGGCTGGGAATCAATGATTTTCTTTAACAGCTCCATGGACCAGAAGTACTGCATGCCGTCTCCTGCCTCCAGGCCAATGGTCCTTGTATCCGGCTGGATTTCCTTTATGATTCTGTCAATGATGCTGACCGGTTCCCCGCCCTCCAGGGGCCCCAGGTTTCTGCTGGCTGTTCCCCAGCAGTAGATACGGCTGGTCCAGCTCGTATACTGCACCGTGGTCTTTTCCAGTATTCTCAGGATAATAGCCGGGTCACCCTCTCTGGGTACCAGCACATATACCGGCCTGAAAAGGCTGGAGGTGTACCAGGAACGGTAACCGGTGGAATAATAGATATTTTCAGGAGTGGAGAGCAGCAGCATGTCTATATCCTGCTTTTCCATCTCAGCCTGAAGCTTTTCATTGTGGAGCCGGAATTCTTCCGGCGAAAAAGATTTGTATTCCTGTGTCATATTTCCTCCTAACTATTATGCAAAGATTCCCAGGAGTCCGCCTGCCAGGCCGACTGCCGCAACCAGGATGATGATATTGACAGACGCCCCCATACCGCCCAGAATCACCTTCTCTATTTCAATCCCCTCTTTGAGAAGAGACTCTATGATTTCCGGAACCTTTACAAGAACCAGAAAATTCTCCCCCCTTACCGGCTCCTCCTTCAGGAATTCCCGGGCTTCGGAAACCGACTGTATCAGCACCTCCACCCCCATGGGAGCCGCGGCCTTGTAGATGCGCTCCATCAGCCGGTTCTGGGAGAGCTCGTCATCAATAATCAGTATCTTATTGATTGGATACTGTTTAATCCAGGCAGTCACCACCTGTCCGTGAATCAGCCTGTCGTCAATCCTGGTCAAAACAATGTTTTTCATATGCTTTTGCTCCTTTCCTATATGGCAGCCCGCGGGTATCAGCTCATCTGCAGCAGAACATGGCTGTCTACAATCCCTTCCCTGGCAATGTCCGCCAGTCCTCCGAAACTTCCTCTGCTTCCATCCATCAGACGGCGGTTGATGGCTTCTATCAGCAGAGGGAGGTTGGTACCCGTGATATGAGTAAAGGAACATTCCTCCTCCAGCTGAATCATGGTGTTAAACGGCGTTCCGTACATCAGGTCTGTAAGCACCAGGACTTCCTGGCCCGAATCATTGGAGCGCCGGATGGATTGCTCCACTCCGTTTTTCATCTCCTCCAGATTGCATCCCGGCTCCACACAGTAGGTCTCTATATCAGGCTGGCTGCCCAGGATGAGCCGCGATGTCCTTACCAGGCTTTCGGCCAG
>UMGE01011798.1_pt1 | contig 13285 bp, 8 predicted proteins | sample 1965191 | NCBI WGS metagenome assembly UMGE01 (sample SAMEA4836065, study PRJEB28245) | human gut metagenome | biome: gut microbiome; material: fecal sample | place: Denmark | collected 2008 | reverse complement strand
CGCAGATGAAGTGGGGCAAGATCAAGGGGAAGACCGGCAACGCAGCCAAAGACAAGACCACGCTGATCTACAACGATTGGATCACCGTGAAGAACATCCCGCTTGAAGCGCAGGAGTATGTCGTCAACAAGAAATCGGCGCTCGATTGGGTGGTGGAACGCGCTTGCGTCAGCATCGACAAAGCTTCCGGCATCGTGAACGACTTCAACGACTACGCGGCCGAGATGGGCAGCGAACGTTACCCGTTGGACCTCTTCCTGAAGATCATTACGGTCAGCCTGGAAACGATGAAAATCGTAAAGACACTGCCCAAGCTAGAGATCCATCCGTTGGATAAATAAAGGAAGGTCTGAGCAAGTGCCAATTTTTATGACTGCAACCGGTTCTGATGCTCAAGGTGATTTTCCTGCAGCGTCTGAAGGGGCTCAGCGATGCTGAGATGGCCTTTGCGATCTCCGATCGAACTTCCGTCCAGCGCTTCCTGGATCTGCCTCCGGGAGCCTGCATTTCACGCCAGGCGATCTGGCGCTACAAGCAGATTTTCGGACAGGGATCCGTGATGGAGCTCATTGCCCGCAAACACATTGCCTCGCTCAATGAGGCGGGATTCTTCCCGGATTCCAAGGACGATCCGCTGCTGCTGGATTCATCTTTCGTTGAAGCACCCAAACAGCGCAATTCACGGGAAGAAAACCAAAAAATCAAGGAAGGTCAAAGCGCTGAGCAAATCTGGCCGGGCGAGGAAAACAAGCACAAGCGCCGGCATAAGGACGTTGACGCCTCGTGGACGAAGAAGAACGACAAAACCTTCTACGGCTACAAGATGCACGTACTCGCGGATTCGGTGCACAAGTTCATCCTCTATGTTTCCACGACGACCGCCAAAGTCCATGATTCGCAGGCCATCGGAGATGTCCTTTCCGAAGAAGATGCCGGGCGCAAGCTCTACGCTGACTCGGCATACTGCGGCGAACCGCAGAAGGAGCTGACGCGCAGCTTCGGCGTTGAGCCTGTGTTCTGCGTGAAGGGGCGGGTCAATCATCCGCTGACGGAAGAGGAACAGAAGGAAAACCGAGAAAAATCAAAAACGAGATGCCGTATTGAGCACATCTTCGGCTACGTTGAAAGCACCATGAAGGGCTCTATTGTCCGTACCATCGGCATGACGCGCACGCACTTTCTGAGCTGGCTGACGGTGTTCTGCTACAACGTCGCACGACAGGAGACTTTGCAGCGCACGATGCCCATGACGACGTAGCGGCGACACGGCTGAGGCGTCCGAGATCGCTTCACACACCCCCCTTAACAACTGCCTCTACAGAAAAGCCTCAACATCGGATCGGTGCTGAGGCTCTCGGCGTTGTTTTGGGTACTGTCGGCGAAGTGGAAAAACTGGCTTTCCGAATTTATGGAAGCCCCCTTTAGCAAAATGAACAAAAAGACATGTTACTGTTCAATATGTTGAACATTTATCCTGAGTTCCATGTTGATTGTTAGTTCTACGGGCACTCCTTCCTTTGGGAATTCATTGATTTACTAAGGATTCCCTTGCATTGCAAGGGGTATTTTTGAGGCTTCGTGGAGACCTGTGGGTAGACGTGAAGGCATCGGCGCCAACTGCGCGAAATGAATGTTCCTGAGGGCTCGCTTTGTTGTTCAAGGATTCTTGCAACAGCGCCCGCGATTCTTGCGAACCACGGGCGCAGAGTTATCGCCTAAGACAAAGCTAAACGATCACGAGAATCAGTTCAGAGACTCAGTGTCATAACGCTTTTCAGAGTCATTGGATTGGAGGCCACCTTCGAAAATCAGTTCGACCCGGCGATTCATCCAGCGACCGTCATCGGTCTTGTTGGTGTACTTGAAGGACTTGCCCATGCCGCGCGCCGTCAATCGATCGGCGTCAATGCCATGTTCAATGAAGTATTGACGAACGGCATTGGCACGACGCTGGGACAAACCGGCGTTGTACTTGTTGCTGCCGACCCAGTCGGTCCAGCCTCGGATTTCAATCTTTTCAGACTTGTCTCGCGAATTGATGACCGCGAGCGCCTTGTCCAGAATGCGGCGGCTTTCTTCAGGAAGGTTCGACTTGTCGAACGCAAAGTTGATGCCCTGAATTTCAATCACACCGTTCTTCTGACATTCACGATAGAAGACCTCTTCAACAAAGCTCTTCCACAAGGTGTCATCCGTCATCAAGGCTTCCAGGTCGTCGACGCGGCCGCAGGTGGAAACCGAAGCAAGCTCATCAATGGCCTTTCGCTCCTTTTCCGTATAAGCGGCAGACACGATATGGATGCAGGATTTCGGATTGGCTGCATAGAAGGCCTTCAACGTTGCCACCGGATCCAAATGCTTCTGATCGGGATCAACCTCAAAGTTGCCGTCAGTAACGAGAACAGTTGCCTGTGACTTGGAAAGCTGTTCAGAGAAGCTCTCAAAGGCGCGGTTCCCCATCCACGTTGAGCGACCGAACACCTCCAGACGAACGCCAAACTTCTTTTGAAGATCGGCCTTGAACTCTTCAGAGTTGCGCTCCTTCATCGGCACCAGCAGAGTAAAGGGCGCCACTGTCAGAACCGACGACTGCATCCCGGCCTTCTCAATCGCATAGGTGCCGGCCTTCTCGATGAAGCGGTGCGTCAGTTCATGACGAGTCAGCTTGTCAATCTCTTCATTCGCTGGAGGCACAAGACGGATTTTCGGGAGCGATTCACCACGCTCGCGAGCTTCTCCGATCTCCTTTTGCGCCAGGGACTTCATGTGCCCGACAGTCTGCATCATGGATCCGGATACATCAGCAACGAAAGCAAACGTCTCAGCCGTCCGTCCGCAATCTTCAAGGGACATTTCCGACGCCAAAATGTTGGCGGACATGCCTGCAATGGCAATCATCGCCAATGCCTGTTTTCTACAGCTCATTTTCATTCCTATTCATTGGGTCTGCCGCTCCTTCCGTCATCCTCGACAGGAAGGAGCAGTCTTGATTGTTTGAACAGCCGTCCCGAAACGATCGGGACGGCCCGAGGACTCATCAGAACAGTAGCTTGCCGCCGATGCTGATGTCGTAGTCCTTCGTATAGCGATCGCCTTCTTCACGACTTGCCTGCGCATAGAGACGGAAGTTGTCAGTCACCTGCCAGTCACAATTGACGCCGTAATAGAAGCGCGTGCCATCAATGTCGCCGGCATGCACGCTGGCCTTGGCGCCATCGACACCCGTATAGAAAATCGTTTGATCGCCGCCGAGGAATTCATGCTTGACGCCGCCCAACAGGGCGACCTGGAAGTAACGACGATCCAAATCGTCAACCGTTCCATAGTTGAACTTCTTGCCGAGAACGAAGCCGGCACGGCCGGTCAGGAAGTCCGCATTCCCCTGATCGACCTTGAGCCCCGTGGAAGTCGTGTAGTCGGCACCCTTGGCGAGGAAGTAGCTTAGTTGCAGCTGCGGCTCGACGAACCAGTGGTTGAACCACCGGCGATCATCAACGCCACCGTCGAACAAGAACATGTGGCCCACTTCAACGCTGGCGCCGAAGCCCCAGGTGCCGTAGTCGGCCTTGGACTTGTCCATGCCCGTGTTGTCGAAGCCTTCGAGTTCCTGTTCATAGCGACCGGCCTGAAGCACGAAGTCGGCATAGGAACCCTTGTCGTGCATCCACGTCGCATAGAGCTTTCCGGAGTATTCCTGAAGCGTACCCGTCGTATAACCGGAACCAAGCCCCTTCTGATCGGCATCGCTGTAGCGGAACGCACCGCCGAGCAGCCAGGCGCTGTCTTCGTCGGCGTGGACTAGACGGTCAACACCGATGTTCAAGCCGTAGATTTCCTGCTTGAAGCCTGCGGTCCCGCTGGCCTTGACGGAATCCTTCTTGCCAAAGACCGAAACCCAGCCGCCGTCCTGAGCTCCATAACGGACTTCGCCAGTACGCTTGCGAAGATCTTCCATGTCAGCCTGATACGCTTCAGCCTGACCGCTGGAGGTACCGATTGTGATGTTGTTATTCACTTCAGGTGGAAGGGGAGGCGTCGGCGGATTGGGGTTAAGATTCGGATCCATGATTACTTCGTCATTACGAACCAAATACCACTTCCCTACACCGGTTCCCGTAGTTTTTCCGACAAGTTCAGCCAGCCCGGCGGCAGAGTTGAGCTTTTCCTCCTCACCGTCGGCGACGAAAGACAACCCCCATGTCGTAACCATGCCGCGTCCGCTGTAGACGTTCTGACCTTCCTTATTAAGGATACTCATATTCGAATCAGAACCTTGACTAATCAACCAGTTTTCGCTATGGAACTTCTCCGGAACAAGATCCCTGCCATCAATCATGAGATCTGCTGTATGAGTACCCAAAGCCTTGCCTGTAATATCGAATTGATCGGCTAAAACGTTACCGCTTGCCTCATTAGCAAGGTCAATTCGCATGCGGAAGATATTGGCATCACCACTTAGGGACTTCGCTGTCACCTTACGATAAGCAGGATGAGATCTGGTGATTGGGCTTGACGCATTCCAGCGAGAAAAGTCAACCGTAGTACCTGTCAAATTCAGAGCAGAAGCAGTCGAATCTTTCGTAACCAGCCAGGTTGAATCCTGATCCGTAGTCAGATTTACATCACCATCGAGTGAGATTCCGGTTGAAGTGCTACCCGTAAAGGAACCCTTCTTACCTAAAGTCAAATTGAGTTTGCCACCGGAATTACTAGTAAGATCACCCTCAACAAGCGCTTGATTACCCAGCGTTACATTTGCAGAACCTTCAGAAACAGACCAGTCACCCGCAATCTTTGATGATTCAGTGGATTGAGCATCGACAATCACTTTAGAAGCAACAGATTCAACAGAAATTGCTTTTTTAGCCGCAATGTCAAGTTTATCAAGAGCGACCAAATTCACATTACCTGAACTATTGGCGTTTAGACCGATGCCTTTATTGGCAGTCCCTTTCAAATCAACAGTTTTTGCTTTTATATTGACTTGACCGGCACTAGTAGAGTAAACAGCACATCCTTCATTTGCTACGACATGAACCGTACCAATCCCTTCAGTCATAGAAATGGTAGAGTTGTCGCTACGCAGACCAAAATTTGTAGCCATGCTCCCTGTGTTGGTTACCGATAAGTTAATATCGTCAAAATTCTGAACGTTAATAGCACTTCTATTTATAGCGGCCAAAGCACTTGTTTTTAACTCTTTGTCGCCATAAGCACCACCGTTTGCATTTGAATTTGCCTCAACAGTAATCGTCAATATTTTACCTGAGGCATTTGTATTGCTTATATTTATATTCCCGCCAATAGCATCAATGCCTGCAATGCCAAAATATTGGATTGGCGTATACCATCTATCCATTAAGTTACCACTCTTAGACAGATTAACTATAAGAGATGTGTCTTTAAATGAAACATTTTGAGATTTTGAAACAACAGCGGCTAGTGCAGATTTAATCGTTAACGATGATTCACCACTAGAATCTCCGGCTAAAGAAAATTTCGCCGCAGCATCCTTTACAAATATCCCGGTGCTCGCATTAATGGTAGATGTTGATTTAAACCTTCCATCAAATTCTGACTGAGCGTTCTCAAGATATATACCGCTTGAGTTTTCGTTTACGCTCTCATTTGTTAAATAAAACTCGGAACTTTTAACGCTGACAAAACCTTTTTCCTGTTCGTGAATTGCCCCAGCGCTGTTATTTTTGGACTGAATAACCAGGTCGTTCGCTACATCAAAGAAAACTCCATTTGTCTGGAGTTTATTTTTCATTGACGAATAGACATAACCATTTAAGTTAACATTATCAGCCTTCAACAAGACAGATCCATTCTCAGACCCCCACGTCTATGCATTGCTTTGATTTAGATACACCGCATTTTGCCGCGTATCGCCTAGCATACTTATTGTGTTATTCGCCGTAACCGTCACCTGTCCAGCGCCACCTACTTGTATGCCATATCCACCACGAGAATACTTATTATCTATGATAATATTATTCTTAGACGTTAAATTAACAACACCAGCACCATTGACATTAACTACAGACCCAAATGAACCACCCGAATTAGCAGTCAGAAAAATATTTTCAGCTACAACATCAACACGAGATTTATCTCCTGCAGCGAGAGCAACGTTGTTACTCGCCTCCAAACGAACATCTCGTGTTGCATTCACCAATACTGATGTATTCTTCCCGGCAGAAAGTGCTATAAATTTTTTATCGGCTTCCGTTGAAACGTTGCTTGTGAAGGTGTCAACATTAAAACATAAACTACTTCCACCTATATTATGTCCAGCATAATTATTGTCGAAGTTGACACCATGACCGCCAAAAATTACTTTCTTTACATAAAAATCTAGAGATACTTTAAGACCTTTGTCTTTTTCTTGGTCTCGATCAAAACCATTTACAACATTAATATTCTGAATATAGTTACTAGGACTACCGATAGATATTACAGAGTCAACATTTTGATTATTGGTATTAATAACAATCTCGTTAAGCTGACCGTCATTAGGCACAGTCAGTTCACCGGACGAGCCGTTCGTAATAACAAAGTCCGGTAAAGCAGCATAAGCTACAGAATTGCATAACCCTGCAACGATTGTCGCAATCAACGTCTTTTTAAATTGCATATTTTTATCTGTCAAATGATTAAAATATATCACATAGCCCTTTCGAGTGACTGCTCCCCGTCTTATTGGAAAGCAAATCGGACGAGGCTTCCTGCTTCTTCTACACAGCCCGGACCATCGTTCGGGTCTTACATGTCTATACAGGCTTCGGCTCGTAACTTTATGATCGCAAGACGCAGATGTAAAGGTTTTGCAGTTAAGATTGAATGAGAAGGCGAAAATCTAAGGAAGGTCTGAGCAAGTGCCAATTTTTATGACTGCAACCGGAAAATCCGGACCCAACACATAAATTCGGTTGTTTACAGTCTAAAAATTGGCAGTTTATGATGTTTTTAGTGGAAATTTCCACAATATAGGCACAATTAGGCCATCAATCTCTTCAGGTAACAATCGAAAGTGAAGAGATTGCAGAGCGCCAGCATCGTATTGATGCGATGCGCATTCTTCGCAATGCCGCGATACCGGGTCTTGCGGTACGACATCTGAAGCTTCACACGCGCAAAGACATGCTCAACCTTGCAGCGGACGCTGGACTTGAAGTGCTCGATTTTGCGGATAAGATCTTCAGCCGAGCGTCCTTTCAAAACTCCAGGCCGCAGGTTGATCCGGTACGAGCGCTTTTCTGCTTCCTTATCGGTCTGGAATTCCTCGCGTTTCCCCATCCCGACATAGCCGGCATCGCCGTACACCTGCTCTGTCTCTGACGGTATCAGTTCCCGGGCACGGCTGATGTCATGCTCGTTGGCAGGTCCGTAGACGGCATTCGTGACGATGCCGATGATGTCGTCGGTGGCGACGTGCATCTTCATGCCGAAATGCCACGTATTTCCCTTTTGCCGCTCGACATCTCCGGATCCCGCTTGTGATCGCGATTCTTTGTTGAGCTCGGAGCCTCAATGAAGCTGGCATCAACAATGCGTCCTTTGGAGAGCACCAGTCCGGCAGCGGTGATGCCGGCGTTGACTCGTTCAAGGACCTGCTTGCCGAGGTTGTGCTTCTCGAGCAGATGACGGAACTGGAGAATCGTGGATTCGTCCGGCGTACGGTCCGCCAGCGCCAATCCCACGAATTTTCGAGCAGTAGAGTTCTCGTGAAGAAAGTCCTCCATCTGGGGATCGCTCATGTTGTAGGCGATCTGAAGCAGATGGATCCGGAGCATCAGCTCAAGAGGGAAAGGCTGCCGGCCGCGGCGGCCTGACTCGTAGTAGAAGGGCTGAATCAGTGCAAGAAGGTCTGACCAGGGGACAAGCTTTTCCAACCGTTCGGTGAGGCGTTCCGTACGGGTTTTGCGGGTTTTCCGGCGAAGACTGGTTTCAAGGTCTGAAAACGAAAGCTGTTCCATCAGAAGCCTCTCGCAAATCTATTCATGATAGATATATTCTATCATATATTTGATATTTATACAATTAATGCATTATCTTTCGATTTGCTCAGAGCATCCCTGAATATTCTGGAGAGAGTGCATCAAGCGCTCTTTATTGGCATTGATGATGTCTGGATTGTTTCTTCCACGCATCTCTTCGCGAGGGCGCTTTCCCAGAAAATACTCAATGCGAGCAATGTTTGCACCCGACGTGTGCGGCAGACCTACAAGAATCCGCTTGACCTCATCGGCAAAGCCCGTGAGAAGCGAATGCTGAAGCGTCTGGTAAGCCCCGGCATCTGTAGCCGTAGGCTCGGAACGACGAAACCGGCAACAAGGGAGGGAGAAGGTCTAAACGGCTTTCTCACTCCGTTTTTCGCGAAGGCGTTACGGCTACGGAGGCGAACGTCTCGTGTTAGGGTAAATACTAGTACATAGTTGTTTATAAGCGACAAACAGATATGTGAAACTTGAAAATACATGATGTAAACTATGGTTATGAGATCTGAATAAGGGTATCTACCCCTCCCCCCCCATCCGTCAATTCATTACTTTCCAAGATCATTCCATTTCATTTGATCTCGGAGAATCAAGTCATGAATTGGTCTAAATCTGCATTGGCGCTTGCCATTGGTTTCGCAGTTTCTGCTGGTGCCGCGCAAGCCGCAGATACGGTGGTAAACAGCATCACAACTTCTCAGATTCTTACCTCTGGGAAAACCTACTCGGACACTTTTGACTACAAAACGAATGGTCAAACAGTTCCGGGCAATATTTTTGAATTAGTTATTTCCGGCTCCTCAACGGAAATAACCGCTGAAAACCTCTCTGTCGGCATTTCCACTTACGCTCCTGCCGACAGTACGACTCAAATGCAGACGCTAGCAATTTCTGTTGAAAGTGGGGCGAAAACGACATTTTCAGGCCAAACCTTCTCCGCCAAGGTGGAAACGGATGCCTATGGTACGAATCACTCACAGACAGCTGCTCTGCAGAATGAGGCATCTACTGTGACGATTGATGCTGATTCTGCTGATATTTCTGCGACTTCGCTGGCAAAAAATGGAAAGGCGGTATATGCAGTTTCTACGGGTGGTCCCGGAGCGGTGACCAGCTTCACCGGCGACACAGTGGTCATTCGAGCCGTATCCAATACGGACCGCAACCTTACGCCCAACAACGCCAATAATCGCGGAGAAGTCATGGCACTTGATGCCTATGACAACGGCACGATTACAAGCTCCGAGAATACCGAGATGTATATCACCGTAATCGGCGCGGGTGCAACTCCCGGAGGAACGGATCAAGGCTCGGACAGTACGGAATATCCCACAGGCGCAGCCTACGTTTACGGCATTGTTGCAGAAGGCGGCTCGATCAGCCTGCTCGGAAAGAACACTCTTGATGTCACGGCCGCAGCCGCCAGAGCCATGGGTGTGCGAATTACGAACGGCTCTTACACGATGACTGGCGGCACGCATGAGGGCGCAGGTGCTGTGGTTCTCGGCACTACTTCGATTTCGGTTTCTTCCACAGGTGATGCCTACGGCATTCAAGCGGAGAAATTTACTCCTCCCCAAGGGAGCACCATGTCGCAGCCCATCGCCTTTACGATCTTGGGCGATACGACGATCTCGGCAGAGACGACGGGACCGGACTCAGTGGGAGTGGGCATTGCGATCAACGAGAGCGTCAAGGGCGAAATCAAGGCCGACACGACGATTTCGGCAACGGATACCGCACTCCTGGTTGGTTCAGGCGCGACGCTGAGCGCGGCGAATGCCTCCGTCAACATTCAGAAGGGTGATGTCGAATCCGCCGGCGAACTTAATCTTGTCAACTCCAAAGTGATCCTTGCGAGCGGAAGCACGCTTCAAACGGCGGAGCTTTCCGGCTCGAACTCCTCGATCGTCATCAATTCCGCCAAGGCGCGTACTGTCGCGATTGCGGATAATCAGTCCGAAGGACTGAAGGTCGTTGCGAGCGGTACGCTTGCAGATACTTTCAGCAGCGCCGAAGAGGCTGCGGCGGTAATGAAGAATGCGGTCGCGGCAGAAGGCGTTACGCTTGCTTCTGAGGCCGGTTCCGTTGCCGACAGCTGGACGATGGATGAAAACGGCAATCTTCTGGTTCAGAAGAACGCTTCGCTCGCCGCCGTTCAGGATTTCAACGCCTTCAATTTCTTCCAGTGGCGCAACGAGAACAATCACCTCTCGCAGCGTCTCGGTGATCTGCGCGGGAACCTCCAGTCGGCCGGCGCCTGGGCTCGCGTCTACGGCACTGACAGCAAGTACAAGAAAGATGTCAGCGCCGACGTGAAAAGCAATGCCGTACAGGTTGGCGGCGACGTCGTGATCGACGGGAAGTGGGTCCTCGGCGCTGCCTTCTCTTATACGGACACACGATCCGATTACGACAACGGCGATGCCGAGTCGGATATGTATTCTCTGGCCGCTTATGCGTCCGGCTTCTTCGACTGCGGCGGCTACGTAGATGTCGTTGGTCGTGCGGGCCGTCTGTCGTCGGATGTCTCTCTCGCTACCGGTTCTCTCTCTGGTGGTGTGTTCTCGGCCTCCTATGACAACACGGCATTTGGTCTCTCTACCGAAGTCGGCTACCGCTATCCGTTTGCCGACATCTTCTACGTCGAACCCCAGGTGGAAGTGGCCTACGGCTATATCCTCGGCGAGGATTACTCGAGCTCCAACGGCGTTACCGTAAGCCAGGACGACTTCCAGTCGTTGACCGGGCGCATCGGCTTCCGAGCAGGCGCTGAAATGGCGGAGGGGGCATCGATCTATGCCACGGTGTCCGTCAACCATGAGTTCCTTGGAGACGTTGATGCGACCGTGACGCCGGCAGTCGGCGTTGCCCGCAAGTTGTCCGATTCGCTCGACAGTACCTGGGTTTCCTACGGCCTTGGAGCGCAGTTCGATACGTCGAAGAATCTGTCCTTCTACGGAGTTCTTGAGCGTTCTAGCGGCAGCGACTATGCTGAAGATTTCAAATACAGCGTCGGCATGCGCTGGAATTTCTGATGAGGCAAGAACGGCGACCTGCGTTACTTCTTAATGACTTGCCGCCGGATTGAATAGAGGGAGGGGAAAGACTGGACCAGTCGTTCCCCTCTAAAGTTTGTGGAGTGGTTTCATTCAATAAGACTGAAACCACTCCACATTGGTTTGCCCCTTCGGTTGACGATATGTCGGCCGTTTGGCGAACGAGTTCCATTTTGGAACAAGTTGCCGCTTTGCAATGGCTTTGCCTCGTACATCAAAGAAATCCTTAGCACTTGTCTGTGACGAGCGAAAAGCAAAACTTCCCCCAGTCATTCATCAATCGCTGTCGCTCCGTGCTTAGGCGAGCTCGGTCGTAGGCTCCGTGGTAGTCGTCAGAAGCTTTACAGTGCAACAGGCAAAGCTCAGCCGCTTCCTGATCGTACCGGCGGTTGTTGCCGAGACGGTCGTCCTTGGCCCACGTGCGAAAGCCGCTGCGTGCTGTACCGTGTGCCGTGACGATGCAAATCTTGCCTTCGCGCTTGGACTTGTCCGGGTCAATCCACCCGGTTCCATCTAGCGCTTTTTGTCTGGCGTGCATTCTGCGGATCAAGGCAGTTGTTGCTGCGTCGGAAAAGCTACCGCCATTGTCGGCCTTGAAGATCAAGTCGTCCGCCCTAGGTAGGTTTGGGCGAACCTTTTCCAAAACCTCGATCGCTTGCTGCGACAGATAGATAGTACGGTCTCGCTTGGGGGCCTTGATTTTGTCGTGCTCGGGCGGAATTTCCCAGATTCGCTTCTCAACGTCAATTTCGCCCCAGGTGGCTAGGCGAACAGCCTTCATGCGGCTTGCTGTAAGGATGGCGAACATCATCATCCAGCGACTCGTACCTTCCAGGTGGTAAAGCGCTTGAATGAACGAAGGAATCCTATCGTAGGGGAGAGCTGCGAAATTTTCTTTGCGGACGGCGTTCTTACGAGCGCCTTCCATGAGAACGCCGAGAGGGCCTTGTAGAGAACACAAATCTTCAGCTGATGAGCTGTAGTTCATCGCTCGGGCCCAGTTCAGAATCGCTCTGATGTTCCGCAACGCTTTCTTCGCAGTGATGGTTTTTGTAGTCCAAATCGGGGCAAGGACGTCACGGATGTCTTCAACGGTAATTGCGTTGATACCGATGTCACCGAGGCGAGGTAGCACATGCCTGGCAAGAAGGTTGGACGTGGCGTAAGGCTCTTTCCGGTCGTTTACCCAGTAGTTGTTTTCCACGCGGTATTTCAGCCACAAATCCATGACCTCCGCGAAAGTTTTGGAGGTGGGAGCGGTCTTTGAAGACGATTGCTGAGTCTTTGCCTTCCGACGAGTTGCGCGTGTGGGCGTTGGATTGATGCCCTCAGACAGGCGCGCCCTGATTTCCGTAGCTTTAGTGCGAGCTTCGGAAAGCGACATGGAGCGACGGAGTCCGAGAGACATGCTGCGCCGCTTGCCGAATGTGTCTTGATACCGGAGGATGTAGCTTTCTGAGGCTCCGCGAATGCGGAGGTAGAGCCCTTGGACACCGCCGAGCGGATAAAAGCCCGGTGACTTGAGTTGCCGGAAGATGACGAGCGGCATCGGAGTGACGAATTTAGGCATGGTCGAAAAGGTTCAAAAACGACGAAAACTGCGCTAAATCCGATCTTATCGAGCTTCAGAGGGGCACCAAAAGGGTCACCAAAAATGCAGGTCCTGTAAGGTTTTGTACGGTTACAAAAGGTTCTGTTTAGTAATTTTGTAAGCGTGTTGCAAAATTTCCACAGATAAGAAAAAAGGCTTGAAACTCAATCGCTTCAAGCCTTTAATCCACTGCAGTTTCAAGTGCTTACCACTAATTACAAAACTGCAGTTTTTGTAATTAGTGGCGGAGAAGGAGGGATTCGAACCCTCGAGGCCCGCATTTTGGACCTGCACCCTTAGCAGGGGTGTGCATTCGACCTCTCTGCCACTTCTCCGCATCATTGTTCTGGATGCGCAGATGCATGTAATCTGTGGTGCGCCAGGCAGGATTCGAACCCACGACCCTCTGGTTCGTAGCCAGATACTCTATCCAACTGAGCTACTGGCGCACTGAGAAGGAGAATTGTGCATTCGTTTTAGGGAAAGTGCAAGTGTTTTAATGGTATATGCCATATTTGCGTGATGATCCAATAAGGTGAAAACACAGGTTGAAAAAGAAATAACTTGATGAAGACGCGCCTCGCAGCAATTGACATCCTCTCCGCCCTGAATCTCTGGACCACCCACCCGCT
>UMGE01002719.1_pt1 | contig 13320 bp, 13 predicted proteins | sample 1965191 | NCBI WGS metagenome assembly UMGE01 (sample SAMEA4836065, study PRJEB28245) | human gut metagenome | biome: gut microbiome; material: fecal sample | place: Denmark | collected 2008 | reverse complement strand
CTCTGGACGCCAATGCCCTTGGAATCGGTATGGTGCACCAGCATTTCAAGCTGGTACACAATTTTACCGTGCTCCAGAACATTGTACTGGGGATGGAGACGGTCAGCCGCGGCTTCCTGAAGATGGACAATGCCAGGAAAAAAGTGGTGGAGCTCAGCGAGCGTTACGGCCTGTACATTGACCCGGACGCTCTGATTCAGGATATTACGGTGGGGATGCAGCAGCGGGTGGAGATACTTAAAATGCTCTACCGGGACAATGAAATCATGATATTTGACGAGCCAACAGCGGTCCTGACTCCCCAGGAAATCGACGAGCTCATGGAGATTATGGGCAGTCTGGTGGCGGAAGGCAAGTCCATTCTTTTCATTACCCACAAGCTGGATGAAATCAAGGCGGTGGCGGACCGGTGTTCTGTTCTGCGTCGGGGAAAATACATAGGCACCGTGGATGTGGCTTCCATCACCAAGGAGGAAATGTCGGAGATGATGGTGGGCCGCAAGGTGAGCCTGTCTGTTGAAAAGACTCCGGCAGCGCCGGGCAGGACTGTGCTGGAGGCAGAGCATGTTTCGGTGAAATCCCATATGGAAGGCCATACCAAGCTGGTGGTAAACGACGTGAGCTTTCAGGTAAGGAGCGGGGAGATTGTCTGCATTGCCGGAATCGACGGCAACGGGCAGACGGAGCTGGTGCACGCCATAACCGGCCTGGGTGAAACCGCAGGGGGAAGAATCCTGATAAACGGCCGGGATGTGACGAAAAAGAGCATACGCGCCCGCAATACCCATGGACTCAGCCATATACCGGAGGACCGGCACAAGCATGGCCTGGTGCTGGATTATAACCTGGCCTATAACCTGGTGCTGCAGCAGTATTTTGAGCCTGGGTTCCAGCACTGGGGTTTCCTTAAGAATGAGGAAATTTATAAGTATGCCGACAAGCTGATTGAGGACTTTGACATACGAAGCGGCGAGGGAGCGGATACCATCACGCGCAGTATGTCCGGAGGCAATCAGCAGAAGGCAATCGTGGCAAGGGAGATATCCAGGGACCATGACATCCTGCTGGCGGTCCAGCCCACCAGAGGACTGGATGTGGGCGCCATCGAATACATCCACAGGGAGCTGGTGAAGCAGAGGGACGCCGGCACGGCCATTCTGCTCATATCCCTGGAATTGGACGAGGTCATGAATCTCAGCGACCGGATTCTGGTCATGTTTGAGGGAACCATCGTGGCTGACCTGAATCCCGGGGAAGTGACGGTACAGGAGCTGGGACTCTACATGGCCGGTTCCAAACGCCAGGAGCCAAAAGGAAAGGCAGGTGAGAGGCTGTGAGCCCAAACAAAAGGACAGGGAGAAAACGGGATTATGTAGGTGTGCTGTCATCGGTGTTTGCCATTGTCATCGGACTGCTGGTAGGATTTGTCATACTGCTGATATGCAATCCATCCCAGGCACTGCCGGGATTTGTGACCATCCTGACAGGAGCCTTTACCCACGGCTTAAAGGGCGTGGGACAGGTATTTTACTATGCAACCCCCATTATACTGACCGGTCTTTCCGTTGGCTTTGCCTTTAAGACGGGCCTGTTTAACATCGGCACGCCGGGGCAGTTTATTGTGGGCGCCTTCGCGGCTGTCTATGTGGGAATCATGTGGACCGGCCTTGGGAGGATTCAGTGGGCCGTGGCCCTGCTGGCAGCCATTCTGGGCGGAGCTCTGTGGGGAATGGTCCCCGGGGTTCTGAAAGCCTGCTTTAATGTAAACGAGGTTATTGCCTCCATCATGATGAACTATATCGGCATGTACATGGTGAACTGGATTGTCAAGAGCTACAAGCCTCTCTTTAACAACCTGCGCAATGAATCCAGGAACGTGGCAGCCACCGCGCAGATCCCCAAGATGGGAATGGATAAGCTGTTTCCGGAGTCAAGCGTGGGCGGCGGTATCCTTCTGGCCGTTGCCGCCGTGCTGCTAATATGGGTTATCCTCAATAAGACCACCTTTGGCTATGAGCTTAAGGCGGTGGGCTTTAACCGGGACGCCGGCAGGTATGCGGGCATCAACGAGAAAAGGAACATCATCATGAGCATGGTCATAGCAGGGGCCATAGCAGGCATGGCAGGGGGACTTCTGTACCTGGCAGGCACCGGCAAGCACATTGAGATAAAGGATGTGCTTGCGCCGGAAGGCTTTACCGGCATCTCCGTGGCGCTGCTGGGACTGAGCCATCCCATCGGAGTGCTGTTTTCCGGGCTGTTCATCGCATATCTGACAGCCGGGGGATTTTACCTGCAGCTCTTTGAATTCTCCACGGAAATCATTGACATCATTGTGGCGGTCATCATTTATTTCAGCGCCTTTGCCCTGATAGTGAAAACCATCCTGACCCGGATGAACCGAAAACGGGAGAAAGGAGGCGGCCAGATATGAGTGTGATTTATTTTATATTCCAGCAGACCATGCTGTTTACCATTCCCCTGATGATTGTGGCCCTGGGCGGCATGTTTTCCGAGCGGAGCGGTGTGGTCAACATTGCCCTGGAGGGAATCATGACCATGGGAGCCTTTACGGGCATCCTGTTCCTGAACATGACAGGAGACAGGATGAGCGGACAGCTGCAGCTGCTACTGGCCATCCTTATCTCCACGGCCACGGGAGCTGTCTTTGCCTTCTTTCATGCCTACGCGTCCATCAACATGAAGGCAAACCAGACCATCAGCGGAACAGCCCTCAACATGTTTGCTCCGGCCTTTGCCATCTTTGTGGCCAGGGTTATCCAGGGAGTGCAGCAGATTCAGTTCAGCAATACCTTCCGGATTGAATCCGTTCCCCTGCTGGGCAATATCCCGTTTTTCGGCCCATTGTTATTCCGGAACACATACATCACCACGTATCTGGGCGTCGTGATTCTGGTTCTGTCCACCCTGGTGCTTTACCGGACCAGGTTCGGCCTGAGACTGCGCTCCTGCGGAGAGCACCCCCATGCAGCAGACGCGGCGGGCATCAATGTCTGCCGCATGCAGTATGCAGGCGTCCTGATATCCGGGGTCCTGGGCGGTTTAGGGGGGCTGGTGTTCGTGGTGCCCACATCCACTAATTTTAACGCGGATGTGGCAGGATACGGATTCCTGGCCCTGGCAGTTCTTATCTTCGGACAGTGGAAGCCGGTAAAAATCATGTGGGCATCCCTGTTCTTCGGCCTCATGAAGGCGGTGGCGGCAGCCTATTCCGGCATACCGTTTCTGGCGGCAACAGGGATTCCCAGCTATGTGTACAAGATGATACCCTATCTGGCCACCCTGATTGTCCTGGTATTTACATCCAGGAACTCCCAGGCTCCCAGGGCCTCCGGCGTTCCCTATGACAAAGGGCAGAGATAGGTTGATATTTATGTAATAATATGGTAGTATATGAAAGAGTCCTTAGGATTAAGGGCTCTTTTATTGAGTCCGGCTGTCTGAAAAGGCCGGTAACTCGCGATATATTACGAAACGGGGGATATATAGATGGAACGCGAAAAATTTTCGTCCAGGCTGGGCTTCATCCTTATAAGCGCGGGATGCGCCATTGGTCTGGGCAATGTGTGGCGGTTCCCTTATATAGTAGGCGAATACGGAGGTGCCGCTTTTGTTCTTGTATACCTGGTGTTCCTGCTGATACTGGGACTTCCCATCGTAGTCATGGAATTTGCAGTGGGAAGGGCCAGCCGCAAAAGCGCGGCCCTGTCCTTTGACCTGCTGGAGCCAAAGGGAAGCAGGTGGCATCTGACCAAGTACATCGCCATGGCAGGCAACTATATTCTGATGATGTTCTACACGACTGTGGGCGGATGGATGATGCTTTATTTTTTTAAGACCCTTAAGGGGGATTTCGGCGGCCTGGATTCAGAGGCAGTGGCCGGTGAATTCGGCAGTATGCTGGCTAATCCCGCGCTGATGGGAGGGTTCATGGTCATTGTGGTCCTGCTGTGCTTCGGAGTCTGCGCCATGGGCCTTCAGAAGGGCGTGGAGCGCATTACAAAGGTCATGATGGTGTGTCTGCTGGTGCTGATGGTAGTGCTGGCCGTGCATTCCATGGTTCTGCCGGGAGGCGGTCCCGGGCTGGAGTTTTACCTGAAGCCTGATTTTGGGAAAATGGCGGAGGCGGGTATCGGTGAAGCCGTGTTCGCTGCCCTGGGACAATCCTTTTTCACCCTGAGCATTGGTATCGGAGCCCTGGCAATCTTCGGAAGCTATATCGGCAAGGAGAGAACGCTGACAGGAGAGGCGGTCAGCGTAACCCTGCTGGACACCCTGGTGGCTTTCATGGCCGGACTCATCATATTCCCGGCATGCTTTGCCTACAATATTGAGTCCACAGCAGGACCATCCCTGATTTTCATTACCCTGCCCAATGTATTTAACCATATGGCAGGCGGCAGAATCTGGGGGACACTGTTTTTTCTGTTTATGTCCTTTGCGGCTTTTTCCACCATCATCGCGGTGTTCCAGAACATCATTTCATTTGCAACGGATTTGACGGGATGCACCCTTAAGAAGGCGGTTCTCTGCAATATAGCCGCCATCATCATTCTGTCCGTTCCATGTGTGCTGGGCTTTAATCTCTGGGGCAGCTTTGCCCCCCTGGGAGAGGGAAGCACGGTTCTGGACCTGGAGGATTTCATCCTCAGCAACAACCTTCTGCCTATCGGCAGCATGCTTTACCTGCTGTTTTGCACCAGCCGCTATGGATGGGGCTTTAAGAAATTTACGGCAGAGGCCAATGAAGGGGAGGGAATTCATTTTCCTGTGTGGGCCAGGATTTATGTGAGTTATATCCTGCCTTTGATTGTACTCATCATATTCATTCAGGGATATGTCTCCAAGTTTATGAGTAATTAGGGATTTTTTTGATAAAACATAATAAATGCAAAGGGCAGCCCCTGGGGATTCTCTGTACCGGAATCCCCAGGGGCTGCTTTTTGCTGCCGGATTTTGCAGCGGGAATAAAAATGTAAAATAGCCTTGACATTTGATGTAAAGCATACTATACTAAAAATGTAAAGCATGCTATACTAAAAAAGGCGGAACAGGCGATGACAAAAAGCAGAGATGATTTAAGATTAAAAGGAAATGAGGAAAGGGTGGTGTGATTGAAGACCAGGATACAGGAACTGAGGAAACATGACAAAGTCACCCAGGAGGAGCTGGCCTTGGCCCTGGGCGTGACCAGGCAGACCATAATATCCCTTGAAAACGGGAAGTATAATGCTTCCCTGCAGCTGGCTTTTAAGATTTCAAGATTTTTCGGAAAAAGCATAGAGGATATATTTTTATTTGAAGAGGAGGAATGAATATGTGGCTGAACCAGTTATTTATTGAAAACCCCATTGATTTTGAGAAGAGGTGCAGGAACCGGATTGTGTTTGGGATATGCTTTATCCTGTTGGGCGCAGCGGCCATAGGGCTGTCCTTTGCGGTCAGGAACCGCGCCATGGTGATGTATCTGGAACAGGGTTACAGGGATTTTATGCCGGGATTTTACGGCGGAACCGGATTTGGCCTGGCCGCGTCCGGGGTTATATCCATCATCCGCAACCTGCAGTATCTGCGGAATCCGGAACTTAAGGAGAAGCGCAGGATTTATGAGACCGATGAGAGAAACCGTATGCTGGGGCTGCGCTGCTGGGCTTATACGGGATACACCATGATGCTGATGCTCTATATAGGGGTCCTTGTAAGCGGGTTTATCAGCATGACAGTGGCAAAGACACTGATATTCGTAGCGGCGCTTTTTGCGGTGCTCCTGCTGGTGTTCAGAGGGCTTTTGCAGAAGGTCATGTAGGGACATTGTATTTTTCTATGGCATATGGTTTTGCATCAATAAAAACAATGGGACACACCACCGGGATTCATGTAAAATGAGATGGACGAAAGAGAAAATCTTATAAGGAGGGTACCGTAACATGAATTTAAAGAAAGAAGTGAGTGTGGCCAAAATAGCAAAGGATGCAGAGGATTTATTCCGCGGAGGATTCTTCTGTTCAGAGGCAGTTGTCTGTTCCATCCGCAGTAACTTTGAGATGGATGTACCGGAGGAGGTCATTGCCATGGCATCCGGATTCCCCATTGGAATCGGGCGCTCCAAGTGCTTGTGCGGAGCTGTGTCAGGCGGTGTCATGGCCATTGGCCTTGTATTCGGCCGCACGGTCCAGAAGGATCCCCAGGTGGAACAGACACTGGCTCTTTCCAAGGAGCTTCACGACTGGTTCAAGGCGGCTAACGGGAAGAACGCGCTGTGCTGCCGGATTCTCACAAAGGAATTTGACATGGGGGCAGGGGAGCATAAGGAACAGTGTATCCATTTTACGGGTCTGGTGGCAGGCAAGGTAGCCGAGATGATCATAAGGGAAAAGGGACTTACGAATATTGACGAATAGGAGTGTGCGCTGATGATAAAGAAAATACCTCTTCCGGCAACAGGCGTCATGCTGGGCATGGCTGCCCTGGGAAATCTGCTCCAGTCTTATTCGGAAGGAGTCCGCCTTCTGTGCGGGGCGGTATCCCTGATTTTGGGGATCCTGATTGTGATCAAAATCATATTATACCCCGGGCAGTTTGCCGGGGACATGAAGAATCCCATCATGGCCAGTGTTTCAGGAACCTTTTCCATGGCAGTCATGCTTCTGGCAGGATATGCCAAGCCCTTTGCGGGAAGCAGCGCCGTGATAATCTGGTATGCCGGCATTGGGCTGCACATTGCCCTCATGGTGTATTTTACAGCCAGATTCATGATTCACCTTAAAATGCAGCAGGTATTTGCAAGCTACTACATTGTCTATGTGGGAATCGCGGTGGCAAGTGTCACGGCGCCAGCCTTTGATAAACTGGCAGTGGGAACAGCAGCCTTCTGGTTCGGCTTTGCGGCGGCCCTCATACTGTTGGTATTGGTTACATACCGCTATGTGAACTTTAAACAGGTTCCGGAATCGGCACAGCCGTTGTTTTGCATCTATACGGCGCCTGTCAGCCTTTGCCTGGCCGGATATATCCAGTCCGTGCAGCCAAAGTCACTGGGGCTGGTCCTGTTTATGATGATTCTCAGCTCAGTCATTTACATTGCGGTGCTTATAAAGACACCGGCATACCTGAAGATGAAGTTTTATCCCAGCTATGCCGCCTTTACCTTCCCCTTTGTCATTACAGCCATTGGGCTTAAGATGGCCATGGCCTGTCTCGGCGGCATGGGACATCCCGTACCTGCCCTGTCATACGCTGTGGCTGGTGAAACCGTCATAGCATCCGTCCTTACCATCTATGCTCTGGTGAGATATGGTATGGCAGTGTTGGAACGGGGACATTGACCTCCGGGTCAGCCGGAATCAGGGACCGGATTTGAAATACGGATTGGGAAGAAGGAGACAAATAGATAAACAGACAGGTAAACAGGCAGATGCACGGAAGGATACAAGCGTATTCTCATGATGCATGTGTCTGTTTTTTAGCGTAAAATAGTAAAGATTTTCATTCCGGGGCATACTGCCTATTGACAATATATAGTTAGTGCTCTATACTTGCAATATACCCGGGTGGGGTATAAGAAAGGAGTGAAACATATGACCACGCAGCGATATCACATAGACGGAATGTCCTGTGCCGCATGCAGCAGCGCGGTGGAGCGTGTTATGAGAAAGTTAAACGGTGTGGAGAGCAGTAATGTGAACCTGACAACCAACCGGATGGTGATTACCTATGACGAGAGCCGGGTGACGCCTGAAATGATTTGTGAGAAGGTATCCAGGGCGGGTTTTTCTGCCAGCCTGATTGTGGAGGAAGAACAGAACAAGAAAAAGGAAGAAGAGGAATGGCAGCAGCAGGAGGAACAGCTGGAGGCTGTGAAGCGCAGGGTGATTACCGCCATTTGTTTTGCTGTTCCTTTGCTTTACATTTCCATGGGGCATATGCTGCCCTTTACCCTGCCTCTGCCGGCCTTCATGCAGATGGATAAGAATCCGCTTAATTTTGCCCTGGCCCAGCTCATACTGACCGTACCGGTCCTTATTCGCGGACGCAGGTTCTATCTGGTAGGCATTCGTTCTCTGCTTAAGGGCAATCCCAATATGGATTCCCTGGTGGCAATTGGTACGGGAAGCGCGTTTATCTACAGCCTTGTGATGACTCTGGGCATTCCGGGGGATCACATGAAGGCCCACCAGCTGTATTATGAGTCAGCGGCCGTGGTGGTCACACTGGTAATGCTGGGCAAGTTCATGGAGAGCCGCAGCAAGGGAAAGACATCCGAAGCAATACGCAAGCTCATGGAGCTGGCACCGGACACGGCTATTCTCTATGAGAACGGTACGGAGAGGGAAGTGGAGACCTCCCTGGTGGCTGTGGGGCAGCATATCCTCATAAAGCCGGGCAGCCGGATACCCCTGGATGGTATACTTGTACAGGGCAGCAGCAGCGTGGACGAGTCCATGCTTACCGGGGAGAGCATCCCGGCGGAGAAACAGCCGGGGGACCGCGTAATCGGCGGAAGCATGAATTATAATGGGGCTATGGAAGTGGAAGTGACCCATGTGGGAAGCGATACCACCCTGTCCAAAATCATTAAGATGATTGAGGATGCCCAGGGCAAGAAGGCACCTATCTCCAAGCTGGCGGATAAGGTGGCCGGATACTTTGTTCCCGCTGTCATGGGAATCGCCCTGGCGGCGGCCCTGCTGTGGTGGATATTCGGAGGAAAGGAACTTTCCTTTGTGCTGACCATATTCGTGGCCGTCCTGGTCATTGCCTGCCCGTGTGCGCTGGGGCTGGCCACTCCCACGGCCATCATGGTGGGAACCGGGGTTGGAGCCGGACACGGCATACTGATTAAGAGCGGTGAGGCCCTGGAGATTTGCCATAAGGTGGATGCCGTCATACTGGATAAGACAGGAACCATCACAGAGGGAAAACCCAGGGTGACGGATGTAAATGTGATCAGCGGAGCCGTGGTGGAACAGGTGTGGAAGCCGGGGAGCGGGGCTTTCGGGGAAAGCACCAGGGAACCTCAGACTTCTGAGGATGAGAAAAGGGAGCACCTGTTGGGAATCGCCGCCGCCTGTGAACAGATGTCGGAACATCCCCTGGGCCAGGCCATTGTGCAGGCTGCCAGGGAGAAGCAGATGGACCTGGCGATGCCCGAGGCATTTGAGAGTATCACCGGGGCAGGTATTATCACGGCCTGGAAGGGATGGAAGGTGGCGGTGGGCAACCGGCGTCTCCTTAACCAACTGCATGTGCCTGTATCCCAGGATACGGAAAAAGCAGCCTCAGAATACGCCAATACAGGAAAGACTCCCATGTATGTGGTGATTGACGGCCGGCTGGCCGGGATCGTGTGCGTGGCCGATACCATCAAGGAAACCAGTGTGGAGGCGGTGGAAAAGATAAAGAGCCTGGGAGTGGCTGTATACATGGTTACAGGTGATAATGAGAAAACGGCCCAGTACATCGGCAGGCTGGCCCATGTGGACCAGGTGGTGGCAGAGGTGCTTCCGGAAGACAAGGCCCAGGTCGTAAACCGGTTGCAGAATGAAGGAAAAACAGTTATGATGGTAGGTGACGGCATCAACGACGCACCGGCGCTGGTCCAGGCTGACGTGGGCTGCGCTGTTGGAAACGGCAGCGATATTGCCCTGGAATCCGGGGACGTGGTGCTGATGAAGTCTGACCTTATGGATGTCTACAGGGTTGTCAAATTGAGCAAGGCAACCATCCGCAATATAAAACAGAATCTGTTCTGGGCATTTTTCTATAACTCATTGGGAATCCCGGTGGCAGCAGGAGTGCTGTACCTGTTGGGCGGCCCGCTGTTAAGCCCCATGCTGGGAGGATTCGCGATGTCCTTGAGCTCAGTGTGCGTGGTGGGAAATGCCCTGAGACTCAGGAATCTGAAGCTGTAGCGCGGGGCTGTAAAACACCTGCGAAAACACCTGCGGGAATCCGTCCGTGTCCCGGACATGGGCGGTTCCCCGGGGAACAGGAAGGTAAAAGGAGAGGAATACATGAATCAGGAAGAAGGCTGCGCCTGCCGCCATAAACATAGGGAAGTGTCGGAAGAACGCGGGCTCATGAACCGGCTGAACCGGATAGAGGGACAGATAAGGGGCATCAAGTCCATGGTGGAGGATGAGCGCTACTGCGTGGACATCATCACCCAGGTGGCAGCGGTCCAGGCAGCGCTTAACAGCTTTAACAAGGTGCTTTTGGAGCGCCATATCAAGTCCTGCGTGGTGGATGATATCCGCAGCGGCGACAGCGACGCCACGGTGGAGGAGCTTTGCAGGACTCTGCAGAAGATGATGAAATAACAGGAAACCTGAGATAGAAACCTGAGATAAAGGAAACGAAAAGATACATGCAGTTTAATTCATATTTATTTTTATTATTGTTTCTTCCGGCTGTGCTGGCAGGATATTTCGGGCTGTGCCGGATGAAGCGCCATACATGGGCCAGAGGATTCCTGGCCGCCATGTCCCTGGTATTTTTCGCGTACGCCAATCCATGGTATCTGGGACTTCTTGTGGGAAGCGCGGTATTTAACTGGGCTGTTTCCAGGATGCTGTCAGGGGAAGAAAAGAAGGAGACAGGCAAAGGGGACGGCAAGGCGGACGGCAGGACGGATGGCATAACGAGCGGACGGTTTGGCGGGAGGATGGTTCTGGCATTGGCATATTCGCCAATCTGGCTCTGCTTTTTTACTTTAAATATACTAATTTCTTTATAGAAAACCTGAATGCGTTTCTGGGAAAGGACATTGCCTTCACAAGGCTTCTCCTTCCGGTGGGAATCAGTTTTTTTACCTTCCAGCAGATTGGGTGGCTGGTGGACTCCTTCCGCATGGAGACAAGAGGTTACAGTTTTTGGGAGTATTTCCTGTTTACCGTGTATTTTCCAAAGATTGCCATGGGGCCGATTCTCCTGCACGGGGAGTTTATCCCGCAGCTTAAGGACCCTTCCCGCCTGAAGGCAGATTCCCGGAACATGGCCCAGGGACTGATGATACTGGCTGTAGGACTGTTCAAGAAGGTTATCCTAGCGGAGTTTTTCGCGGGACCGGTAAACTGGGGATATGCTCAGGTGGAGATACTCAGTTCCACGGACGCATTCCTGGTCATGCTGGCCTATACCTTCCAGCTGTATTTTGATTTCAGCGGTTATTGTGACATGGCCATGGGAATTTCCAGAATGTTTAACCTGGAACTGCCCCTTAATTTTGATTCTCCCTATAAAGCGCTGTCTCCGGTGGAATTCTGGAAGCGCTGGCACATGACCCTGACCCGTTTCCTCAGAAAATATATCTATTTTCCTCTGGGGGGAAGCAGGAAGGGAAACCTGCGCACCTACATGAATATCATGGCGGTATTTCTGGTAAGCGGTTTCTGGCACGGCGCGGCCTGGACCTTTATCCTGTGGGGGGCGCTTCACGGCGCGGCCCAGGCCCTTAACCGTGTCTTTAAACGGCAGTGGGAGAATCTTCACACGGCGTTCCGGTGGATGGTCACGTTTCTGTTTGTCAACCTGACCTGGGTCATCTTCCGGTCAGAAAGCATATCCCAGGCAAAGCTGTTTTTGAAACGGCTGCTGGATTTTGGAAACATGCAGATCAATCCGTCCTTCATGGACAGCTTTAAGATGGTGGAACTGCCGCTCTGGCTGACAGAACACCGGGTATTTACAGTGCTGGGACTGTATGGGGCCGTACTTTGTCTGGTGATGAACGCCAGGAATATGGGCGAGACAGAGCTTCGCCCCACCTTCCTCAGGGGAGCAGGAACAGCCGTCCTTCTGGTCTGGTCGGTCCTGTCCCTGGCAGGAATATCCGGCTTCATTTATTTCCAGTTCTAATAAGGCTTATTTGAATAAACAGTTACAGGAGAGATTATATTGGAGACACAAAAGCGGGAGAATGGGACAGAAAACATAGGGTATGGCAGATGGCTGCGGTTTACCATGGGAGCCGTACTGGCTATGCTGGTTATGTTAGGCGGACTGGTGGTCTGGGTGGATCCTTTTTTCCACTACCACAAGCCTCTTGAACAGCTGGCATATCCCATTGACAGCGAACGGTACCAGAATGACGGTATCAGCCGCAATTTTACTTACGACGCAGTACTTACAGGCACATCCATGATGGAGAATTTTAAGGCCAGCCGGTTTGACAGCCTTTTCGGCGTCACATCCGTCAAGATACCATATGCGGGCGGATATTATAAGGAAGTGGACCAGGCTGTGAGACGGGCCCTGGCCTATAATCCCCAAATAAGGGTGGTGTGCAGGGGTCTGGACAGGAGCTTCCTGTTTTATCCAAAGGACCAGTGGAATCCGGCAGCCCCTTCACCGGAGTATCTGACGGATGGAAACCCCTTCAATGATGTGAATTATATCTTCAACAAGGAAGTGATATTCGGCACTATTCCGGGTGTCTTTGCCAGGACAAAGGCAGGCGGGCGGACCACCACCTTTGACGAATACATGCACTGGGCGCCGGAACGGGACTGGGGCAGGGAAGCTGTCTTAAAGACATATGATAGGGAGCCGCGCAAAACGGAAACCGCCCCTTTTACCGAAGAAGACCGCCGGACGGTCATGGAGAATCTGGAGCAGAATGTGCTGGCCACGGCCAGGGCCAATCCCCAGGTCACCTTTTACTATTTTATTCCGCCCTACAGCATCAGCTGGTGGGACAGCGAGCTGATGGCAAAAGGGGAGTTTGAACGGCAGATGGAGGGATACCGCCTCATGGCCCGCATGCTGCTGGAGTGCAAAAACATACGTCTCTTTGCCTTTGACGACCAGTTTGACATCACCTGCAATCTGGACCACTATATGGATGTGATTCACTACTCGGAGGATACCGGTGATCAGCTGCTGGAATGGATGGCGGCAGGAGAGCATATGCTTACAGACGACACTGTGGACTTCTATTTTGATAGAATCACGGATTTTTATGCAAACTATGATTATGACAGTATTTATGAATGATGGGACTTTAGAAAAGGCCTGTTAAATATAATAACAGAAAAGGAGAATGAACATGAAAACTTATAAGTGCGAGGAAATGATGTGCGATGGATGTGTGAACCGGATTAAGAAGGGGCTGGACGGAGCAGGTATTAAGAATACCGTGGATTTATCCGTCAAGACAGTGACCATTGACGGGGATGCGGACTGTGAGGCCAGGGCTGTGGAGATTTTAGACGACCTTGGATTTACTGCGGTAGAAGTATAGTACAGAGCCTGTAACCGGGGCTTTTCGAAAATTATCATAATTATTTTAAAAACTTTGAC
>UMGE01000191.1_pt1 | contig 13446 bp, 8 predicted proteins | sample 1965191 | NCBI WGS metagenome assembly UMGE01 (sample SAMEA4836065, study PRJEB28245) | human gut metagenome | biome: gut microbiome; material: fecal sample | place: Denmark | collected 2008 | reverse complement strand
AAGGACACACCTGGCATGAGATTGCGGAAGCTACGGGGGTCGGTGCGAGCACCTGCAAACGGTGGATGGAAAAACTCCGGAAATCAGAAACGCAAATATCGTCAGAATTTTAAGACCAACATTTAACAGTTACTGCAATGAAAATTAAATCTGTAAAAATTAAGAATTTTCGAGGCTACCGCGATGAAATATGCGTAGATTTTGACAATCTCACAGTTCTCATCGGCAAAAATGATATCGGCAAATCCACAATTCTCGAAGCTTTAGATATCTTTTTTAATGAAGGCAGCGGCATAGTTAAATGGGACAAATCCGATCTCAACGTTCAGGCGATCGAAAATGGTGAAAATGAAACTATCATTTCCGTGTGTTTTACTGAACTTCCAGAAAATATTGTTATCGATTCAACAGTTCAAACAGATTTAAGCAGCGAATATATGCTAAACGCTGCCAAAGATCTTGAGATCATTAAAAAGTTCAAAGCATCAAAACCAGCCGTTTTCATCAAAGCACTTCATCCAACGAACCCTGAGTGCTGCGATCTGCTGTTAAAAAAGAATGATGACCTGAAAAATATAGCTGACATATTAGATATAGAATGTGAAAATCTCAGCACAAATTCTAAAATAAGAAAGGCCATTTGGGAGCATTTTAATAGCAATTTAAATTTAAAAGAAGTTGAAATTAATATCGCCAAAGAGGATGCAAAGAAAATTTGTGAAAATCTATCCTCGTATATTCCACAGTATTCACTATTCCAAGCAGACAGAAGAAACAGTGATGATGACAGTGAGGTTCAGGACCCATTAAAAATGGCCGTCAAAGAAATTTTGGCAGATGAGGAAATAAAAGACAAATTAAATTCTGTTGCTGACACCGTAAAAGAGAGACTGCAGGAAGTAGCCGACCGAACTCTAAAAAAACTCCATGAAATGGATTCAGGTATCGCAAGTACATTACATCCAGTTATACCTATTGACAAATTAAAATGGTCTGATGTTTTTAAAAATGTTTCCATTTCAGGCGATGAAGAGATTCCAATTAATAAACGCGGAAGCGGTGTTAAAAGGCTTGTTCTCTTAAATTTCTTCAGAGCAGAAGCGGAACGCCGAGCAGAAGAGAAGGGGAATACAGGGATCATATATGCAATTGAAGAACCGGAGACTTCTCAGCATAACAATCATCAGCGGACGCTGATCGCCGCATTGAAAGAGCTGTCTGCTCAACCCCATACACAGATTCTACTTACAACCCACAGTGCAGTTCTTGTAAAGAAACTTAATTTCGACAATATTCGCCTGCTTAATAAGAATAATTTAGGAGAAACGAAGGTAACGAAAGTAGAACAATCTGCACTGAATTACCCCTTATTAAATGAAGTTAATTATTTGGCATACGAAGAAATCACCGAAGAATATCACAATGAACTGTATGGCCATCTGGAAGAGTTTAAGCTGTTAAGTTCATACGAAGAATTTCAATCCGACATTCCAAAGTTAAAATACTTCAACACCAACAATAGAAAAACTTACTATTCAATGCTGTCTCGATACATCAGGGATCAAATTCACCACCCAGAAAATCAAGTAAACGTTCGATTTTCTCAAGAACAGTTGAAGCAGTCAACAATTACGATGAGGAATTTTATAATAAGCTTGAAAAAATCATAATTAACTTTCCAATAAACAATATTAAATTTCGGATGATAATTTTGCCGAATACATCATAAATATATCATTCAATTATCGGCGAAATTTAATTTCGAATGCGGTTTTACTGTTGCTAAAAAATTGGATTTTTCAGAAACTCAACCCATCAAGAAGAGGATGGTCCTACCCCCATCCTCTCACGCACTATGCGGACATGCCATTCAGCATCCGGCAGATTCCAAACGTAAATTCTTCTGCAACTAACTCTTCCCTCGTCACTGCCTCTGACCATTTGCGCCGCTTTCGAAGTTCAGGCTTTCAGCCCTTTTCTTCTTTCTCGGCGGCAGGGTACTCAGGCTCCTCAACTTCAAAAGCGGTCTGCGCGAGGATTGTTCCGTCTATTCGTAAACAGCTGATTCGAACCTTCGAGTTTTGCTTTCTGCTGCGTCTTGGGCTGTCTTTGCGAAGACAATTGCTGCCGGCTGCATCAATAGCTCTTGTGGGGGGTCAACAAAGATCTCCGTAGGTGTCACGCACAAAAGTGCTTCACGCCCTAGCAACCCGATCTGCGGTGGCCGCCAACTGAAGCCTCAAAGCCTACAAAAGCAACGCTGCACCTTAGCCGGGAGGCCCGCCATTTGTTAAACTTTCAGGCCATTCTTTTAGGGACCTCTTGTGAGCGCTCCGGATATGCCGAGTGTCTTTGTAGGCGTCCCCTCCGTCGATTTCTCTTCAACCATTGAGCATCATCCCAATGCCTACCCCCACGTCGTCGCTCAACGCATTCGTCGCCACCGCCACCAAGGCCGCACGCCTTGCTGCGCGTGAAATCACCCGCGCCGCTCAGGATCGCGATCAGCTTGAAATTACCGACAAGGCTCGCAACGACTTCGTGACCTCAGCCGACAAGGCTGCCGAAGCCGCCATCGTGCGAGAACTCATGGAAGCCTATCCGCAGCATGGGATCCTCACGGAAGAAGCCGGCCGCCTCGGTCCTAAGAGCGACTTCCTCTGGATCATTGATCCGATTGACGGTACGACGAACTTTATCCACGGTCTTCCGCAGTACGCCGTGTCCATTGCGCTTACCTACTGCGGCGAACCGATTGCCGCTGTGGTCTATGACGTTGCAAAGAACGAACTCTTCACTGCTGCCAAGGGCCAGGGCGCGAAGCTCGACAGCCGCCGCATCCGCGTGTCTGAGAATGACGAAATGCGCCGTTCGCTGATCGGCACGGGATTCCCGTTCCGTCCGGGCGCTGATATTGAGGGCTACCTCAAGGGCTTCAAGAACGTTGCCGAACGCTCTGCCGGCATCCGCCGTCCGGGCTCTGCGGCGCTTGACCTCTGCTGGGTCGCCTGCGGCCGCTATGACGGCTTCTGGGAATTCAGCCTCAAGCCCTGGGATGTCGCCGCCGGCGGTCTCATCGTTCTCGAAGCGGGCGGCTTGATCACCGACCTCACGGGCGGCGAAGAGTGGCTTGAAACCGGCAACGTCTGTGCCGGCAACCCGAAGATCTTCGCTCAGCTTCTGCCTCTGGTTGGGAAGCTCCCCGTGAATACGCAAACTGAAGCTGCTCAGAACAAAAGGTGCAGATCAAAAACGACAAAGTTCGCCGCACGCTTTCGACCAAGAAGGCCTAATCTAGGCCCTCAGCTTTAAGCGCAGTCCACTGCGCTTCCCGTTTGAGCCTTCAGCAGGTTTAAATGGACAAGCCGTCCGCAAGGCCACTCCTTCCGGGCGGCTTGACGTATCCGAACACTTCGGCTTTCCATATTCTCTTCGTTTTGAAAAGGATCTCTCAATGACCGACGCAGCCTCCGAATCGCCCGACTTCAGCAATCAGGCGCTCTTCACTCCGGCGATGCGCCAATTCATTGAAGTGAAGAACCGCTACCCGAATACGCTGGTGCTCTTTCGCATGGGCGACTTCTACGAAACGTTCTTCAAGGATGCGGTTATCGCCAACCGACTGATCGGCATCACGCTCACCAAGCGCGGGAAGCTCACCGACGGCACGCCGATTCCCATGGCGGGCATTCCTGCGGTTTCGCTCGACACGTATATCGCTCGTCTGGTGCGCCAGGGCGAAAGCGTGGTGATCGTCGAGCAAAAAGGCAATACCCCCGGCGCTAAGGGCATGATTGAGCGAGAGGTTTCACGCATTGTGACCCCGGGCACGCTCACGGATACGTCGCTGCTGCCCGAAAAATCCGATTCCATTTTGCTCGCTGCGAGCTTTCCCAAAAAGAAGACGGCACCAATTGGTCTCGTCTGGCTTACGCTCAGCAACGGCGACTTCCGTGCGGAGGAAGTGACGCCGGATTCGTTTGAGGCTGCGCTCGCGCGCATTCGCCCGTCGGAGCTCCTCGTCGACGAAGACATGAAGCGCGAAATGCGCACGGCTCATCCTGAAATTGCCGTTTCAACACTGCCCGATTGGCACTTCGACGCCAAACGAGGCGCTTCCAATTTGTGCGCAACCTTTGGAATGACTGCGCTCGACGCCTGGGATGTCACTAACCGCACAACGGTTCTTGCTGCGGCCAATGCCCTTCTCGATTACATCCGGGAAACGCAGGTTGACTTGGTCCCCTTCATCGAACCGCTCAAACTGGTCGAAGAGTCGCAGTTCATCGTGCTCGACCCTTCCACCCGCCGCAATCTCGAGGTCGATGAATCGCTTTCAGCCAACGGCGAAGGCCCGACGCTTTTTTCCGTCATGGATCACTGCGCCACCGCTATGGGGAGCCGCGAAATGCGCCGCTGGCTGCGCGAACCGCTTCGTTCGATGGAAGATACTTCGGCCCGCCACGATGCCGTCGAAGCGATCATGGGCGACGAACCCTCGCGCGAACACTTCTTTGCCGTACTGGATGCGCTCCCGGATGTCGAACGCATTGCCTCCCGCGTCAGTCTGGGTACCGTCCGTCCGCGAGAGCTCGCCTCGCTTCGCGACACGCTCCCCACGCTTTCAGCGCTTGGCGCTTCGCTCGCTGACTCGCCGCTTGACCTGATTGCCGGCATCGGCCGGAGCATGACGCTCAACTCTGAGATTTGGGAACGCTTGGAGCAATCCCTTGTCCCGGAGCCCCCCGGCATGCTCCGCGACGGCGACACGATCGCCTCGAGCTGCAGTCCGGAACTCGCCGAACTTCGGCACTTTCGCGACGACACCAGCCGGATTCTGCTCGAAATGGAAGAGCGTGAGCGCGCGGCCACGGGCATCAATACGCTGCGGGTGCAGTACAACAAGGTGAGCGGCTTTTATATTGAAGTGACGAAGGGCGCAGCCGATCAGGTGCCGATGCACTATCAGCGCCGGCAAACCTTGAAGAACTGCGAGCGATTCATCACGCCCGAACTCAAATCTATTGAAGACCGAGCGCTCTCTTCCAAAGAGCGCTCCGCCGCGCTCGAAAAAGAGCTCTACGACAAGCTCGTCGCTGAAACCGCCGAACATACGCCGGAGCTTCTCGCTGCTGCCAAAGCGGCCGCCCAGCTTGACGTGCTCTGTGCCTTCGCACGCCATGCCGCGGAAAACCGCTGGCATCGCCCCAAGCTTTCATCTCGCCCGGGGCTCGACATCCGCAAGGGCCGTCACCCGGTTGTAGAAACCGCGATTGAAAATTACGTCCCCAACGACTGCCGCCTGGAAGACGGCCGCCGGATGCTGATCGTTACCGGTCCCAATATGGGCGGCAAGTCGACCTATATGCGCAGTGTGGCGCTCATTGTGCTGCTCACCTGGGCCGGGAGCTTCGTACCCGCCGCGGCCGCCGAGATCGGTCCCATCGACCGCATGCATACCCGCATCGGCGCATCCGACGACTTGGCCCACGGCCGCTCCACCTTCATGGTGGAGATGACCGAGGCGGCCTTCATCCTGAGTCATGCCACCGACCGCAGCCTTGTGCTGATGGACGAAATCGGCCGCGGCACCTCTACGTTTGACGGCTTGTCGCTCGCTGCAGCCATCGCTCAGGAACTGGTTCAGAAGACGCGTAGCTTTACGCTCTTTGCGACGCACTACTTTGAGCTCACGAGACTCGCGCAGGAACTGCGCGAAGTGGCCAATGTGCACGTTGCGGCTGCTTGGGGGAGCGCGGGAATTGTTTTCAAACACGAAATCAAAGAGGGTCCCGCATCAAAGAGCTACGGCATCGCCGTCGCACAGCTCGCCGGCGTTCCTGCGCCGGTCGTTCGCCGCGCGAGAGGTTTTCTCGCCAAACTCGAAGCCCAGGCGAATGCACAGACGAGCAATCTGCCGGATCTTTTTGCCGAACCGATGCTGCCCGCCGAAGACGATGCCTGGGAACCCGATCCGCTTGACGCTCCTCTCCAAAGCGAACCGTCTCCCGCGGATCTGGCGAGACAGTCACTCACGCACGATCTTATGCAGGCGGACGTTGACAACATGACGCCAAAGGCTGCAATGGAACTCCTCTACGCATTTAGAGAGCGAGCTGCCGGCATCGAATCGCTTGAAAAATCCGAACAACCTGAATGACCTCCCGAATTCGCGCCATACGTCAAATTTAGTAGGATCCGACTGCATCCGCGTAAAATATGGGTCAACAGCATTTCATGAAGTGATGGGAGCAACCGCCTTGGAATCCAACTACCTGTCAGACCGTCCGGTCGACGAAGAAACGCTCTTTCGCGATATTCACAAGCACATTCTTCGTCAAGCGAAGTCGGGCGGCCGCATTGACACCGAGGCGGAAATCGCCGAACGCTTCAACGTCACGCGCTACAAAGTTCGAAAAGCGCTCTCAGTTCTCTCCCAGATGGGCATTGTCGACCGTGCTCCCAAACGCGGCATGACCGTCAACGCGCTTGGTCCGAAGAATCTGTCCTCACAGATTCAGGTCCAGATGGATATCGCGAATTTCGACATTCGCGAATTCATTGAAGCGCGTCTGCTCATTGAGGTCAACATCATTCCGCTCTGCGTGCGGCGCATGACGCCCGCACTGCTCGGGCGCCTCGACAACGCCATCTGCCGCATTGAGGCCAATGCCGGCAATACGCAGGAAGCCGACCGCTGGGACCGCGAATTCCATCTGATCCTGCTTGAATCCTGCGGCAACCGTGTGCTTCAAGTTTTCTCCGCTGCGCTCATCACGTACTTTGAGAAAACAACCTCTCACCTGCCGCAAAACGACCCGTCGTTTTTCATGATGATCGCTCAGCAGGAGCGCGAGCTTTTGCGTGCTATTCAGCGCGGAGATGAAGAGGGCGCCAAGGCGCTCCTCTCCAAGCATTTGAAGGAACAGGTGGACCTGCTCCCGGCTTAACGGCTCACCATCAATATGACGAAAGCCTTCAGGTGCAGTGACCTGAAGGCTTTTTCAATGCCGCCGGCATCTAAAAAAGCCCGCACACGCTCCCGGAAGCGGAAGCGGGCGGGCTTTTCTGAAGTTCAGCAATCGGTGAAGACTGCTGATTAACTCACCTTAGTGAGGAACCTTGAGGTCAAACTGGTGGCAGCTGTTGCACATCAGTTCAGACTTCTTGTGACCCTTGTGGCAGTCCGTGCAGTTCACGTCGCCCAAGTGGCTGTAGTGCGGATTGGGTTCAACCTTAGCCGTCTGCTTGGCGAGCTGTTCGTAGCTGTGGCAGCCCTGGCAGACCTGCTTTTTCACCTTGGCGCCCGCCTTCGGGGCGGTCTTGTGGCAGGTTTCGCACTTCTGACCGTGCGCGAGGTGGAAGTCCGCGGTGAAGTCGCCGGCGATCGATGCCGTCGAGAACGCCGCACCGAAGCACAGGGCCATAGCGAGGCCCAGAAATTTGGTCTTGGTCATTTTAAAAATCTCTCCCGTCTTTTAGTTCTGCTTGGCGCGGTTGGCCAGTTCACGGCCGGCGATACGGCCGTAGACGGTCGCAGCGCCGAGCTGAGCACCGCCCGCGTAGTTGAAGAAGAAGATGCCGCCCGCGGCATTGCCCGCGGCGTAAAGGCCGGGGATGCTGCCGCCGTCAAGGCTCTGAATTTCAGCCTTGGTGTTGATGAGCGGGCCGCCGAAGGTCGCCGTCATGCCGCCCTGGAACGGAACGGCGTAGAACGGAGCCTTGGCAACGGGATGGGGCTTTTTGTACGTGCAGGGCGGAACCATTTCTTCGAGCTTGCCGGCAGCAAGGGCGTCGTTGTAGGCCTTTACTTCCTTAACCACGTTCTTTTCGGGGAGGTTCACCTGCTTGCAGAGTTCTTCAATCGTATCGGCCTTGCCGTAGGGGCTGTGGAGGCGATCGAACTTAGCAATGACCTTGTCGAGCACGGGGCATTCGCTGTCGACGATCACCCAGGCCTGGTTGTCAAGCGTCTGAAGCGCCGTCGTGCGGGCCTTGACCACATAGGTGTTGTTTTCATCCATGAAGCGCTTGCCGGAGGTGTTCACCTGAACGCCGTAGCCGGAATTGAGCACATCGGCCGGATTCACATGCGTGATGCCGACGATCGGGCCGCAGTGGAACTGGTCCATGTTGACGAATTTGGCATAGAGCGGCAGCGCGAGCGAGATGTTTTCACCGGTGGTCGAGCGCGAACCGCGCAGCACCATGCGGGTAGCCCAGCCGCCGATGTAGCGGTCCACCATTTCGGGGTTGGCCGAGAAGCCGCCCGTCGTCAGGCAGACGCCGCCCTTCGAAAGCCATTCCTTCTGGCCTTCGTCCGAGAGCGTCTTCACGCCCGTGACGCTGAAATGATCGTCATGGAGAAGCTCGATCACCTTGTGTTCGTAGAGGATTTCAATGCCGCGCTTCTTGGCGGCAGCGAGGAGCGTCTGCAAGAGGCGGGAGCCGCCCGTGAGACCTTCGCCCAATACTCGGCAGGTACGGCCGAGACGGGGATAAGGCATGGGCTTAATCTTGCCGAACTTCACGCCTTCCTTTTCGAGCCAGTCGATGCCTTCGGAGATGTTGTCCGTATAGGTGCGGTTAAGGGCCTTGTCACCCATCTGCTTGGAAACATCCATCATCATGGCGTAGAAGGCTTCAGCCGTATCTTCGATACCCTGCTCCTTCTGATGACGCGAGCCCCAGCCGCAAACCGAGCCCAGCGCGTAAATGGCGTTGCCGTCCGGGCGGTCGCGTTTTTCAAAGAGCACCACCTTGGCGCCCAAGTCGTGGGCGGTAATGGCGGTGATCAGGCCTGCGGGACCCGCGCCCACGACGATCGCGTCATAAACCGGGGCTTTCTTGCTGGACTTGGCTTCAGCAGCCGCGGCGATTCCGGTCATACCGGCGGCGGCAGCGCCGAAGAGCGAGGTCTTCAGAAGACCACGGCGGCTCATATCCATGTCGGACATTGCTTTCTCCTATTGAAGCAGTCCGGGCTTACGGCCGGCCCGAAAGCGGTCGGGCAGCGGCAGCCATCCATAAACATGGGCGGCGGGGTCTTGAGGTCCGGACTTTAGATGGGTTGTTTTGAGTTTTTTTGGAGGGCGCCTGAGGCGCACTTCTCCCACGTCGGCATGATGACGCTTTAAAACCACTACGTACCTGCGTACTGGATCAAAGAGCCTTCAGACTGCCGTCAGAAAACCCGCCGTCGTCCAAAAAACACGGAAACGATTGAACGACGGCGGCAGGAATGGATCTCTATTGAACAGCGGGGGATTTCTGCCGGAGATCTTTCCAGTTAGGCCTTGCGGGCGCCGGACTGCTCAGCCTTTTCCTGAGCAACCACCCAGTTGAGGGCGCTGCCGGCGCGCCACCAGGCAAGCTGCTTGGCGTTGTAGGAATGACGGGCTTCAAAGCGTTCCTTGGAGCCGTCTTCGTGCGTGAGCTCAATCACAACGGTCTTATTCGGAGCGATTTCAGAGAGGCCAAGGACCGAAATACGATCTTTTTCGCGGATCTTGTCGTAGTCGGCGGGATCGGCAAACGTCAGCGCGAGAATGCCCTGCTTCTTGAGGTTGGATTCGTGAATGCGGGCAAGGCTCTTGGCGAGCACAACGGCAACGTCGAGGTAGCGCGGCTCCATCGCAGCGTGTTCGCGCGACGACCCTTCGCCGTAGTTGTCGTCACCGACGATTACGGATGACACATGGTGGTTCTTGTAATAGCGGGCTACCTTGGCGGGCGTATCGTAGGCCTTCGTTTCCGTATTCCAAACCTTGCCGGCCTGTCCGTTAAAGGCATTGATGCCGCGTTCGAGCAGATTGTCGGAAATGCGGTCGATATTGCCGCGATACGGCAGCCATTTGCCGCCCGGGCTGATGTGGTCGGTCGTGCACTTGCCCTTCACTTTGATGAGGAGCGGAAGCGCCACGAAGTCCTTGCCGTCCCAAGGTTTGAAGGGGCTGAGGAGCTGAATGCGTTCATTGGTGGGGCTCACCGCCATATCGATCTTTTCGTAGGTCGGCAGGACGCAGCCGGCTACTTCCTTGACGAAGCCTTGCTTAGGCAGCTCTTCGCCCTTGGGTTGGGCGAGCTTGACATTCTGACCGGTGCGGCTTCTCAGCGTTCCGGCGAGCGGATTAAAAGTGATGTCGCCTTCTGCAGCCATAGCCATGACGATTTCGGGCGAGGCGAGGAATGCGTTGGTCTTGGTGCTGCCGTCGTTGCGGCCGGCGAAATTGCGGTTGAAGGACTCAATGATGGAATTGGGACGCGTCATGTCGCCCGTCGTACGATGCCACTGACCAATGCAGGGGCCGCAGGCCGTCGCAAGCACCGTCGCATTGAGCTTGCGGAAGACGTCCAAAAGACCGTCGCGTTCGAGCGTCTGGAAGATGCGGACCGAACCGGGGACAACCATGATCGGGGTTTTCACCTCAATGCCCTTGTCGATCATTTCCTTGGCAACCGAGGCTGCGCGCGTAATGTCTTCATAGGACGAATTTGTGCACGAACCGATCAGCGCAACTTCGAGCTTCTGCGGGAAGCCTTTTTCCTTGGCCTTGGCAGCAACCGTCGAAATCGGCATCGCGGCATCAGGCGAGAACGGACCGTTGATATGGGGTTCGAGCGTCGACAAGTCGATTTCCACCACGCGGTCATAGTATTTCGCCGGATCGGCGGCCACTTCAGGGTCAGCCTTCAAATCCTTGGCGACGCCGCGGGCAAGGTCGACCACGGCCTGACGGCCCGTGGAGACGAGATAGCGCTCCATGGCGGCATCAAACGGGAAGATCGACGTGGTGGCGCCCGTTTCCGCGCCCATGTTGCAGATCGTAGCCTTGCCGGTTGCAGAGAGGGATTCCGTGCCTTCGCCGAAGAATTCGATGATGGTGTTGGTACCGCCCTTCGTCGAAAGAATGCCCGTGAGCTTCAGAATCACATCCTTCGGAGAGGCCCAGCCTTGCAGGCGGCCGGTGAGCTTCACGCCGATGAGCTTAGGCATCTTGAGCTCCCACTCCATGCCCATGAGGCCGTCGACCAAGTCAGCGCCGCCCACGCCGATCGCCAGCATGCCGAGACCGCCCGCAGTAGGCGTGTGGCTGTCGGTGACGAGCATCATGCCGCCCGGGAAGTTGTAGTTCTCGAGGAAAACCTGGTGGCAAATGCCCGCGCCCGCAGGCCAGAAGTCAAAGCCGTAGCGCTTGGCAGCGCGGGCGAGGAAATCGTACGTTTCGTAGTTCGACTTATCGGCAACCTTCAAGTCAGGAATCGCCCCCGCATTGGCCATCACCAAGTGGTCACAGACAATCGCCGCGGGCAGCGCAATACGGTCCTTGCCCGATGAAAGGAACTGAATAATGGCCATCGGGCCGCCAATGTCATGCGTGCCTGCACGATCCGGGCGGAGTTCGACGTAGTCAGCGCCGCGCTTAAATTCGCGCATTTCTTCGGGATGATAGAGATGCGTGTAGAGGATTTTTTCCGCGAGCGTGAGCGGGCGGCCGAGATGTCCGCGAACCGCCGCGAGTTTTTTCGGATATTCGCGGTAGAAGGCTTCGATCATGTCGAAGTTGCGGATGTGTCCGGTCTCAGCAGCGGGCTTGAGCGAAGCGCTCGAGGCTAAGGTCGGAACAGATGCGGCGGCGCCGGCTGCGGCGGCAGTTTTTAATAGTGAGCGGCGGCTCAGTGCGGGGGTCTTCATTTTTTAGTTTCTCCTGTTGCAGACCGATGGGCAGATTGCCGTCTGTGCTTTGATGCAAGCGGGAACGACTGCCCCATCGGTCAACGGATGGTCCGGCGCCGATCGTTTTGGGCTCGGCGTCTTTGTTTTTCCGTGCTGTGCATTTTTCTCCCGAGGTTCCACTACGTAGAGATGAATGAAATCAAGTTTTCATCTCCTTGGGGCGCATCAGGACCCTCCCCCGCATCGGTTCCGGCAGAATCTCTGCCGCACGTTTTTATATAGAGTGCGTACAATAAAAAGTTCTATAAAACCTCGGCATCACGCGGAGTACAAGGGGCCATGTTTTCGCTGGAAATCATTATTCCCATCATCGTCGTCGCAGCAGTCTGCGCCGTCTATATCATTCTTCGCGGCCGACGCGACGAACGTCGCGCCCGCGAGGCCGGGGAAAAACTCCGTCCAATCCCCATGGACGATCCGTTAGTAGCGGGCGGAGCTGCCATGCGCCCTGCGCCTGACGCTCCAGCACCCAAGCCGGCGGCCAGTGCTGCCGCCCCTATGGAGCCGGTGTTCAATCCGGATGCTGCGAAACCTTCGGAAGAATCGGAGCTTTTTGAGCCCCAATCGCCTTCGGATGAGCCGCCCATCTACCGACAGCTCGAAGCAGAGGAAGAAGCGCAGCGCGCTGCTGACGAGGCGGAAGCTCAGGCCGCCGCTCAAGCCGCGGAACCTGAAAGCTCAGAGCGCCATCCGGCAGAGCCGCCGGTCGACAGCATGATCGAATGGATCCTTGACATTGCGCCGCGGGAAGGCATGCAGTTCGCCTTGGGCGGCGTGCAGAGCCTCAAACTGGAGGTGGACCGCCTTCAGCTGCCGCTCCTTGTGCGCATCTGGGCGCAGTCCTCGCGTGACGGTCTTTATTACGATTCCGGCGAACTGACGGGCCCCGCCCGCCACGTTGTAGCCGCAGTGGTGCTCGCCAACCGCGCCGCACAGCTCGACGACGTCGCCGCATCACGCTTCTTCCAAGTGCTCGAGCAGTCCGCTGCGCAAAACGAAGTGGCGCTGCGTCGGGAGATGGAGCCCGAAGACGCCGTCAAGCGTTCTGCAGACCTCAAGCGCTTCATCAAATACTACGATCGTGCCGTTGAAGTCCGCATTGTTCCGCGCGGCGAAGCCGAAGAAAACTTCTCGCTCGAAGCCGTCGGCGCGGCCGCTTCAGCCGCCGGCTTTGCTGCGGCGAGCGGCCGCTGGGAGCTTCGTCTGGCCGTTGACGACATTGACCCCGTGATGACGCTCGCCTTTGGTCCCGATCAGACCAAGTCGCTCACGCTGGCACTCTCTCTTCCGCTCGCCAATCTGGCCCGCGGCGACTTGAAGCGCTTCTTTGCCATCGCAAACAGTCTCGCCGCCGCCCTTAACGGCATCTGGACAGACTGCGCAGCGCGTCCGATTGATGCGGGCGGCGCCATGCAAATTGCGGAAAAGATCGCCTCGCAGGCGAAGCTGATGTCCGCTGGCGGCGTCACGCCGGCCTCTGAGCGCGCCAAGCTTCTCTTCTCGCATTAAAGCGAAAACATTCACGAAGCACTCCGCACGAGGCCGCCCGACTGTCGACTGCCATATCGATTGTCGGACGGCCTTTTCATTGAGCACAACTGAATACGACTGACAAACGTCCTCGCTTGCCCGAAGCAGATTTTCATGATGACCTCTCTATTTAACGACAACGAAGAAGCCGCGCCCGTCAAAGCAAAACCGCAGCGGAC
>UMGE01017568.1_pt1 | contig 13758 bp, 10 predicted proteins | sample 1965191 | NCBI WGS metagenome assembly UMGE01 (sample SAMEA4836065, study PRJEB28245) | human gut metagenome | biome: gut microbiome; material: fecal sample | place: Denmark | collected 2008 | reverse complement strand
CCTTCACAAAAACATTCCATTTCGGAAGAAAGCGGTAATTACATTTGGCAACAACCGAAAGATAGTTAGCATCAAAAGCGTTATGCCCGCCCGGACGGCCTACGATACTGGTAATAATACCTTTGCGGTCAATGTCCTCTTTTGAATACATGAAATCGACAAAAGCATTCCATTTTCCAAGATTCAACTCGTTACCTAAAGCATAATAATACATATTGTGACTTTTGGCCTCGTTCATAACAGAAGCCGACCAACGGGTCTTGAATACGTTATTGAAATTACCGTTCCAGTTCAAAGTATAAACCAGCGGCATTTTGCCGGATTTCAGATCGGGAAGATTTCCTTCGGCATCTTCCGTGATTCCGTAAGTATTGTCGAACGAACTGTTGCGGCTGTTCAGTATTTGCAGGTTAAGTTGCTGTTCGGGAGTAATGTTATAGCCTACATTCAGTCCGGTCATAAAGTTACTCATATAGTCGATCATATCGCTGTACTGATAGATGTCGATCGGGTTGAGGTCGAACTCGATACCACCGTATGCGGCACATTGCTTTCCTGCGAAGAGACTGAACTGCTCATTCAGTTTGATACCGATTCCGGCATAGTCGATGGAAGTAGGCAGATTGTCAATCATGCCGTTTGCATCGTTCGAGCGGTTGAGGCGTTGACGATAGCGGTAAGAAAGCCAGTTGTTGATATTTCCTTTGGCTTCGATACGGAGCTGGTGCATATTGAAGTCACCTTCCTGAAAACCATTTTGGAAATGAGCGTCAAAGCTTCCTTGCATATTCAGATAAAGATTGAACTTATCTGTCTTCTTTTTCACGTCTGTCAGTTCTTCAAATAGGGGAGTGTTCGGGTTGAATTTATCCTTCTTCTCTGTTTTTTGAGCATATACTCCCTGTATGCTGCCCGCGAGGAGCAACATAAATATCCATTTTTTCATAAGCAGGTCAGGCTTTTAGTATTCGTTAAAATATTGCTGAATTTGTTTCCAGTCAGTTGTTTTGGTTAGTGCAAGCATTAACAAAACGCGTGATTTCTGCGGATTCAGTTCCTGTGAAGCCACAAACTGATACTTGGCGTCGTCTACCTCTGCATCCAGCGTGGTAGGACCTGTCGGGACACGGGAAGAACGAACCACAAGGATTCCTTTTTGGCGGGCGTCTGTCAGTACCGGGAAGATATTCTGATGGATATTTCCATTTCCTACTCCTGCATGGATAATGCCTTTATAGCCGTTGTTGAGCATCGGAGTGACCATATCTGCTTCGATGTTGGAATAGCTGTATACGATACCTACTTTAGGAAGTGCGTTCAGATGAGTAACATCGAAAACGGATTGGGTGGTATGTTTTTTTAGCGTCACCTGATTATAGAATACTTTTCCGTTCAACACATAACCTAGCGCGCCGGAGTTGGGAGCTTGGAAAGTTTGCACGTCGACCGTGTTCATTTTAACCGTACTCTGTGCTCCAAGGATCAGTCCGTTCATGGCAACCAGTACTCCTTTGTCTTTGGATTCTTTTGCGGCGGCGGTAACTACGGCGTTATAAAGATTCAACGGGCCGTCGGCACTTAGAGCCGTAGACGGACGCATGGCACCTACCAGTACCACCGGTTTGTCACTTTTAACGGTCAGGTTCAGGAAATAGGCCGTTTCTTCCATCGTATCGGTTCCGTGAGTAATCACGATACCGTCGATGTCCGGGCGTTTCAATAGTTCATTTATTTTTTTTGCAAGCGTCAGCCAAACCTGGTCGTTCATGTCCTGCGAACCGATTTTGACAATCTGTTCTCCGGTCACGTTGGCGATATCCTTAATTTCCGGCACGGCATCGAGTAGTGCGCCGATGGCAACTTGTCCTGCTGTGTAGCTGGTTCCAGTAGCTGAACTTCCTGTGCCTGCAATCGTTCCTCCGGTGGCAAGGATATGAATGTTCGGTTTTGCGGCAAATGCCATTGTTACAGAAAATAGTAGTGTGACTACTACCAGTCCAAAGCTTTTGAATTGTTTCATAACTGAATGATGTTTAGGTTAATAATATATGTATATTAAAATATTTGTATAAAGAGCAGTCCCAGGGCAATGGCAACAATCGTCGATACCAAGCCGGGCATCATAAACGAATGATTCAACACATACTTGCCGATTTTTGTTGTCCCGGTACGGTCGAAATTGATAGCAGCCACTACAGTAGGGTAATTCGGAATAAAGAAATATCCGTTTACTGCCGGAAACAAGGCGATCAGCATATAAGGCGAAATCCCCAACGCAATGCCCAGAGGCACAAGTGCCCGAACTGTGGCAGCCTGGCTGTATAGTAGAATAGACATCACAAACAGCGCGACACCAAACAGCCACGGCATTTGTTGCACGATTCCTTCAATAGAAAGAGTCAGCTGTCCCATGTTTCCCTGAAGGAAGGTATCTCCCATCCAGGCAATACCGAAGATGGCAATCACTGCCTGCATGCCTGCCGGAAATACGGAACCTTGCGTTGCTTTGATTCCGTCGGTCTTGGTTACTAACAGGATGATGGCGGCAGCCGATAACATCACGATTTCAATGATGGAAGACATTCCTAATGTAACTATTTCCCCGTCGATCAGGAAACTGGGGCGCATTCCTTCAAAAGAACCGAAGAGTACGATAAATGCAGTTGCCAATATAAAGATAAGGACGGAAATCATAGCGGAACGTTTGTTCTTCACATCTTTAATCTCTATCTTTTTATTGTTGAATAATCCTTCTTTCAGACGTTTCTGATATTCGGGGTCTTCCACCAATTCTTTACCGACTTTCATCGAGAACAAAGCACCGACCAACACGCCGACAATGGTAGCGGGAATCGTAATCTTGAGAATGTCAAACAGGGTAATATCGAATCCGGCTAAGAGTCCGAGAAGTGCTACGGTAGCCGCGGAAATCGGACTTGCTGTAATGGCCTGTTGGGAAGCAATGACGGCAATACCCAGCGGACGTTCCGGACGGATTTTGGTTTCGGTGGCAACCTCCGCGATGACCGGCAACACAGAATAGGCGACGTGTCCCGTTCCGGCTACAAAAGTAAACAGGTAAGTCACCAGCGGGCTAAGCAAGGTGACGTGTGAAGGATTCTTACGAAGCAAATGTTCTGCCAGTTTCACCATATAGTCCAGTCCACCGGCTGCCTGCATACAGGAAGCAGCCGAAATCACTGCGGCAATCATTAACATAACGTCGATAGGAGGCGCGGTGGGTTGTAAACCAAAAACGAACGTAAGTATAGCCAACCCAACTCCTCCCATCACGCCGAGGCCGATACCTCCCAAGCGTGCGCCAATAATAATAGCTGTCAGAACAAATGCTAATTGTAATATCATAGAATGTTGTTTTAAGTTCCAAACAAAGATAAGTGATTTCTCTCTTTGTATTTTCTTTTTCTTGTATTAACAACAAAAAAGTCTTTGAATAGTTTTTGCATATTTATTAAAACAATAACTAAACTCATTGGTTATTATAAGAACTAACGAAACAGTTATTATTATAAGACAACCGATATGGAACAGAATTTATCAAAAAAAACTCGTACGGAGAGTGACCTGATAGGTAGTCGTGAAGTGCCGGAAAGTGCACTGTACGGAGTACAGACGCTCCGCGGTATCGAAAACTTTCGCATCAGTAAGTTTCATTTAAATGAGTACCCTTTGTTTATCCAGGCATTGGCTATCACAAAAATGGGAGCCGCCGTTGCCAACCGCGAACTGGACTTATTAACCGAAGAACAAACGGATGCTATCTTGAGAGCTTGTAAAGAAATACTTGAAGGAAAGCATCACGAACAGTTCCCCGTAGATATGATTCAGGGAGGCGCGGGTACTACCACGAACATGAATATCAATGAAGTGGTTGCCAACCGGGCATTGGAACTGATGGGGCATCAGCGCGGAGAGTATCAATACTGTTCGCCTAACGATCATGTCAACCGCTCGCAATCTACCAACGATGCTTATCCCACCGCCATCCACATTGGACTCTATTACACTCATCTGAAATTGGTTAAGCATTTCGAAGTGTTGATAGAGGCTTTCCGGAAGAAAGGAAGTGAGTTTGCGCATATCATCAAAATGGGACGTACCCAACTGGAAGATGCCGTACCAATGACTCTCGGACAGACCTTCAACGGGTTTGCGAGTATTCTTGAACATGAAGTGAAGAATCTTGATTTTGCCGCGCAAGACTTTCTGACAGTCAACATGGGAGCCACGGCCATCGGAACCGGAATCACCGCCGAACCGGAATATGCGGAGAAGTGTATTGCCGCTTTGCGCAAGATTACGGGACTGGATATAAAACTTGCCGATGATTTGGTGGGGGCCACTTCGGACACTTCCTGCATGGTAGGTTATTCGGGAGCGATGAGGCGTATAGCTGTCAAAATGAATAAGATATGCAATGACTTGCGGTTGCTGGCTTCCGGTCCGCGTTGTGGATTGGGAGAAATCAATCTGCCGGCTATGCAACCGGGCTCATCCATCATGCCGGGAAAAGTGAACCCGGTGATTCCTGAAGTGATGAATCAGGTGGCTTATAAGGTGATAGGAAATGATCTTTGTGTGGCCATGAGTGGCGAAGCCGCTCAAATGGAGCTGAATGCGATGGAGCCGGTGATGGCGCAATGCTGTTTCGAGTCTGCCGACTTGTTGATGAATGGCTTCGATACCTTGCGTACGTTATGCATCGACGGCATAACAGCCAATGAAGAAAAATGCCGGAGAGATGTGCACAACAGCATTGGTGTAGTGACAGCCCTGAATCCGGTGATTGGTTATAAAAATTCTACCAAGATAGCTAAAGAAGCATTGGAAACAGGAAAGGGAGTGTATGAACTTGTTTTGGAACATAATATCCTTTCCAAGAAAGATTTGGATACCATTCTGGAACCTGAAAATATGATAAAACCAGTCAAACTGGATATTCATCCCAACCGTTGATAGATAGTAAGTGGGAATCGATTCAATAGGGAAATCGCCGGGCAAGTCACTGATCTGCTCCGGCGATTTTGATTATTTGTTACTTTTATTCTATATGGGAATAATTGCTAACTTATCCGGTAAAATAGTTATTGTTCATTACTTTAAAAACAGTGAACTTTGCAACATCATTAGTTATGAACTTAACAAGTAAATTTAGAACCAATTAAAACTATATGGATATGAATGCATTTGACGTTATTATTATCGGTTTTGGCAAGGGAGGGAAGACCCTTGCGGCAGAGTTTGCAAAGCGTGGGCGAAAAGTTGCCATTGTTGAACGTTCGGATAAAATGTATGGAGGAACGTGTATTAATATTGGCTGTATTCCGACCAAAACATTGGTTCATCAGGCTAAAATTGCTTCCGGTATGAAAGACGCTACATTTGAAGAAAGGAGTGAGTTCTATCGCAATGCCATTTCTGTGAAAGAGGCTGTGACAAGTGCATTGAGAAATAAGAATTACCATAATCTGGCAGATAATCCCAATGTAACAGTCTATACAGGTGTGGGCTCTTTTGTCTCTTCCGATGTGGTTTCTGTCCGTACATCTACTGAAGAAATAATGCTGACATCGAAGCAAATTATTATCAATACGGGGGCAGAAACTGTTATTCCTCCCATTGAGGGAGTTGCGGGTAATCCGTTGGTTTATACAAGTACCTCAATCATGGAATTGACCGAGCTTCCCCGCCGGCTGGTTATTGTCGGTGGCGGTTACATCGGTTTGGAGTTTGCGTCTATGTATGCTTCGTTCGGTTCACAGGTGACCGTACTCGAAAGTTATCCTGAACTGATTGTGCGTGAAGACCGGGATATTGCTGCAAGTGTAAAAGAAACATTAGAGAAAAAAGGCATTGTTTTTCGAATGAATGCAAAGGTTCAATCTGTGAAACATATTGAAGATGGAGCACTCGTTGTTTTCTCTGATTCACAAACTGGCGAGGTGGTGGAACTTGAAGCTGATGCTGTATTGCTGGCGACAGGACGCCGACCGAACACGAAAGATCTGAATTTGGAAGTTGCCGGAGTGGAGACGGATGCACGCGGAGCGATCATTGTGGATGAATATCTGAAAACAACCCAACCGAATATACGTGCCGTTGGTGATGTGAAAGGTGGTTTGCAGTTCACTTATATTTCATTGGATGATTACCGGATTATCCGGGAGGATCTGTTTGGCGATAAAGAACGGACAACGAATGATCGCAATCCGGTTAGCTACTCTGTTTTTATTGATCCTCCATTAGCACGTATCGGATTGAATGAAGAAGAGGCTCGTAAGCAGAATTTGGATATTATTATCAAGAAATTGCCCGTTATGGCGATACCAAGAGCGAAAACATTGGGAGAAACGGATGGCCTTTTGAAAGCTGTTATTGATAAGAATACGGGAAAAATATTGGGCTGTATGCTGTTTGCGCCTGATTCCAGCGAAGTAATCAATATAGTTGCTGTTGCAATGAAGACAGGTCAGGATTATACTTTCCTGCGTGACTTCATTTTTACTCATCCTAGTATGAGCGAGGCGTTAAATGATTTGTTTTCATAGTAGTAAGAATGAGTATAATCTTCCTCTATAAAGTTTAAAAAACATCAAAGTATCTGCCACCTGCAACAAAACGCTTGTAATGTATTAGTAAATAGGCAGTTGGAGCGTTGCAGATACCTGTTGCAGATACGTTGCAGATAAAGTATCTGCAACGCATAATATAACTAAAGAAAAGTCCTTGATTTCTTTATGCAAAGCTATGGGAAGTTCATGGTATCCCTATAAGGAGACTGCAGTATCTACGTACGGAAACTGCGGTATCCATACATGGACACTGTCGTTTCCTGCCTTGGACACTGTCGTTTCCTGCCTTGGACACTGTCGTTTCCTACGGTGGGAACTGGAGTTTCTTGCCTCGGAACTGTAGTTTCTTATGCTGGAAACTGAAGTTTGCTTGCTTGGAACTATAATTTCTTTTGCTTGAAAAATAGTTAAGTCATGCTCCTACTCACTTTTGTATCAAAAGAAAATATGTACAAAACTACGGCACTTAGAAATAAATGCCGTATATTTGTACATAATAAGACAAGTGTGATATGGATGATAAATTGAGACTTCTGATAGAAGAACATGGAGGATATGTCACCCGTAAAGAGATTATCGGTAACCGTTATCTGTATGAACAAATCTAATTGCTTGAAACATATTGCTTTAAGCTTGTGAGCAAAGTCTTCTAATTATAGAATTAAGAAGTTCGACTAAAATCAAGACGCTTATGACAAGGTATGAGGGTAAAAGTTACTCTCATCTTACTCTCATGCTTACTCTCATACCTGTAACTCCGATGAATAAAGGCTTTTCAAACGATTGATGAGAGTATGAGAGTAAAATTGCTTATTTATTTTTATTGGTGAGAGATATTTCGGATCAGAAATAAGAAACAGGATTATATTTTATCAAATTCATTTTAATACAGAACTTCCTATATTTATTTCCATATTTCTGCTACCTTTCAAAAAAAACATATATCTTTGTCATACGCTTTCAGCCCATCAGCGTGATGAAATAGGCAGAAAGCGGTTTGTATTTCTTAAATGAAGTATGGATGTATTATCTCTCACATCTGAAAAATTAGCAAATTTCGCGCAGAGAGATGATACGGCAGATACTTCACGTGAATGGTTATATGTCAAACATATCACTTGATGGTGTGTTATATATAGACGATTGACGTGGGTGTCTGTTGTTATCATTATCTTGCGCAAGGGTCTTGCTAAGCCTCAGATGTGGATAATGGTACAGCAGCATCTGCGTCTTTCTTGTATTCGGCCGGTTATTGATTACCCCACAATTTAACCTAGCCAATCTCCATCCGGCGGACTGCAAAAAGAGTGGATGCTCGTTGTGCTAATATACATGAATAAAACATTATTCATCCCTTATTGTATCACACATAAAAGAACAAACGCTATGGCACAATGGATTAGTATAGAAGAAGCGGCTGCAAAGTACGGATTCGAGACAGAATATATCTGGGTCTTGATAGAGATAAGAGAAATCACCGTGGACTACCAAAGAGCTGACATCGACATCATCGACGATGAAAGTATTCAGGATTTTATCAACCGGAATAAAAAGGGGATTACATTGATGTATATCGAAAAGTTGGAACGATATTGCATGGATAAATCTCAAGTTTGTTCAATATACGCATCACTTTTAGGCAAACAAGATAAGGAAATCACCATATATAAAGGAGCTAAATTTTTGTATGATGCACTGCAGAGCAAATGGTTGAAGCAATGTGACCGGGTGCGGCATTTAGAAAAAGAACTTGCATTGGAGCAGACCACTTGCCGTACGTGTTGGCTGAAAAGGTTATGTATGATAATTAGGAAGTAAATTTGATTAACTATCATTTTTCCAATATTTATAGATGATAAATAGGATGAAAATTGAACTAATAAGAACTTCTTATTAGTCTGTGAGTGTTAGATGAAACTGATGCTCTATTGTAAGTTCAATCTTCAAAAGAGCAAATATAAAGGTATGGGCGTCGGATTAAGTGAACAACAGCGACTTTGAGCGAACAAAAAACCGATAAATTGTGTTTATTTATTCTAATTATATATCTTTGTCCCGAATTATAAACACGTAAATTTATGAAAAAGATTTTTGGTGCTTTAATGATTGCCGTATGTATCGGTATGGCGATGCCTGCCCAGGCGCAAATACACTTTGGTGTAAAAGGAGGTTTGAACTTGTCGAAGGCGAGTTTCTCTAATGTAGGCGATAACTTTAAGAAGGATAATTTTACCGGTTTCTTTATTGGTCCGATGGCCGAGTTTAATATTCCAATCGTAGGGTTGGGAGTAGATGCTGCCTTGCTTTTTGCTCAAAGAGGTATAAAGGTTTCTGAAGGAAACGAGGATTTGACTATCAAGCAAAACGGTATTGATATTCCTGTAAACCTGAAATATACAATCGGTTTGGGAAGTATGGCCGGTATTTATCTTGCTGCAGGTCCTGATTTTTATTTCGATTTTGAAAAGAAATCGGGAATTGATAAGAAGAAAGCGCAAGTAGGTATTAATGTGGGTGCCGGTTTGAAGTTGCTGAACCATCTGCAGGTAGGTGCTAACTACAATATCCCATTGGGCGACACTGCGGATATTGAAGGAACAGACGCTTCTTATAAGACTAAGACTTGGCAGGTATCTGTTGCCTATATTTTTTAAATAGTCTGTCATTTTACATCGTATATAAAAAAGAGTTTCCGGTGAACGGGAACTCTTTTTTTGTTCGGGGGCTGCCCTGTTGCAGTCTCGAAACTGTTTCTGCCCAATCCTGCCTTAAGAAGTGTTTTTCTTTTGAGTGTTCTCTCTTCCTTCTTTTTCATTCCCCATTTTTTTATTGTATTTTTGTACCTGCAATGAAAAAATATGTAGATGTCATATTACCGCTTCCGCTTCCGAAGAGTTTCACTTACTCTTTGCCGGACGAATGTGCGGAAGATGTGAAGATAGGCTGCCGTGTGGTAGTTCCTTTCGGGCGAAAGAAGTTTTATACGGCTATCGTCCTTAACGTTCATTATTGTGCTCCAACGGAGTACGAAGTGAAAGATATATCTGCATTGCTGGATGCTTCTCCCATTTTACTACCCGTTCAGTTCAAATTTTGGGAATGGATAGCCGATTACTATCTCTGTACACAGGGAGATGTGTATAAAGCGGCACTTCCTTCCGGTCTGAAGCTGGAGAGTGAAACGATTGTTGAATATAATCCCGATTTTGAGGCGGATGCGCCATTGCCGGAACGGGAACAACGCATTTTGGATTTACTTGCCGTAGATGCGCAGCAGTCCGTCACTAAACTGGAGAAAGATAGCGGCATAAAAAACATTCTTACTGCCATCAAGTCCCTGCTCGATAAAGAAGCTATTTTTGTAAAGGAAGAATTGAAACGTACTTATAAGCCTAAGACAGAGGCACGAGTGCGGCTTGCGGGTACGGCAGATGAAAAGCAACTCCATATTCTGTTTGATATTCTGTCTCGTGCTCCGAAGCAACTGGCGTTGCTCATGAAGTATGTAGAGTATTCAGGTATTTTAGGAACCGGAACTCCGAAAGAAGTCTCCAAGAAAGAATTGTTGCAACGGGCTAATGTGGCCCCTTCGGTACTGAACGGACTGGTGGATAAGAAGATTTTCGAAATCTACTATCACGAAATCGGACGGTTGAATAAACAGGAGAAAGAAGTGGTCGAGCTGAACGCCTTGAATGAGTTTCAGCAACGGGCACATGATGAAATCGTTCAGTCTTTTCAGGAGAAAAACGTTTGTCTGCTTCATGGAGTAACGTCCAGTGGGAAGACGGAAGTATATATTCATCTGATCGAAGAAACGATTCGTCAGGGAAAACAAGTCTTATATTTGTTGCCGGAGATTGCCTTGACTACTCAAATTACAGAGCGTCTGCAACGTGTCTTCGGTGCTCGCCTGGGGATCTACCATTCTAAATTCCCCGATGCCGAACGGGTTGAAATCTGGCGGAAACAACTGGGAGAGAATGGGTACGATATTATCCTGGGTGTTCGCTCTTCCGTGTTTCTTCCTTTCCGAAATCTGGGATTGGTGATTGTGGACGAAGAGCACGAAAATACGTATAAGCAACAAGATCCTGCTCCCCGCTATCATGCCCGTAGCGCAGCGATTGTACTGGCTGCCATGTACGGAGCTAAAACTTTGTTGGGAACGGCTACCCCCTCTATCGAGTCGTGGCAGAATGCAGGGGAGGGGAAATATGGTTTTGTACAACTGAAAGAACGATATAAAGAAATTCAATTGCCGGAGATTATTCCGGTGGATATAAAGGAATTGCATCGCAAAAAGAGGATGGTGGGACAATTCTCACCGCTCTTGATACAATACATGAAAGAGGCTTTGGAACAGGAAGAGCAAGTGATTCTCTTTCAGAACCGTCGTGGGTTTGCTCCGATGGTGGAGTGTCGTACCTGCGGTTGGGTGCCCAAGTGTAAGAATTGCGACGTGAGCCTTACCTATCATAAAGGAATCAATCAGCTAACCTGTCATTATTGCGGTTATACCTACCAACTGCCGAAATCCTGTCCTGCCTGCGAAGGTACGGAACTGGTGAACCGTGGCTTTGGTACGGAAAAGATTGAAGATGACATTAAAATTCTTTTTCCCGAAGCGGCAGTGGCACGAATGGACTTGGATACCACACGCACCCGCTCTGCTTATGAAAAGATTATTGCGGATTTCGAACAGGGAAAGACGGATATATTGATTGGTACGCAGATGGTTTCGAAAGGATTGGATTTCGATCATGTCAGTATTGTAGGTATACTGAATGCCGATACGATGCTGAATTATCCGGATTTCCGTTCCTATGAACGGGCTTTCCAGTTGATGGCGCAAGTAGCGGGACGTGCCGGACGTAAGAACAAGCGGGGTAGGGTGGTGCTGCAAACCAAGAGCATCGAGCATCCTATCATTCATCAGGTCATTGCCAATGATTATGAAGACATGGTAGGCGGACAGTTGGCGGAACGGCAGATGTTCCATTATCCTCCTTATTACCGGTTGGTATATGTTTATCTGAAAAATCATAATGAAGCATTGCTGGATCAGATGGCGGTAGTGATGGCGGATAAGCTGCGGGCGGTATTTGGCAATCGGGTGTTGGGGCCGGATAAACCTCCTGTTGCCCGTATCCAAACGTTGTTTATCAAAAAGATTGTCGTCAAGATTGAGCAGAACGCTCCGATGGGACGTGCCCGGGAGTTGCTGTTGCGCATCCAACGGGAGATGTTGGAAGATGAACGCTATAAATCTTTGATTGTCTATTATGATGTAGACCCCATGTGATTGAATATTTTTCCCCCTAATAAAAACCTTTAATCATTTAATTAACTAACCATGAAACGACTTACTATTTTTTCCCTGACTTGTCTCTTTAGCATGGGCGCAGTTTTTGCCCAGCGGGGAGTCACTCAATGTGGTGTTCCGACAGGACAACCGAAGTTCCCTTTACTGACTTATCAGGAATTGCCCGACCCTGCTACGCCGTCTGATAAAGAATGGGCGGCAGTGACAACAACACAAGTGTCTTGGGGTACAACAGACGTCCGGTACGCAAAACACGGGCTTCCCCGGTTGAAGAACCAGCAAACGATTGCTTTGAAAGGCTGGCGTGGTGAACGTGTGAACGCGCAAGCGGTTGTATGGACAGGTGTAGAACTGAAAGACCTGAATTTCAGCTTTGGTGATTTCAAAGACAAGAAAGGAAACGTTCTTCCCCAAGATGCATTCACCGGCGGTTTTGTTCGTTATGTGATGACGGACGAATTGAACAAAGACGGCAGAGGTGCCTGCGGACATCGGAAAGCGGTGGATTATGATTCATTATTGGTGGCCGATCCTATTGATACCAGTCTGAAAGCAATGGCTTTGCCTGCCCGCACAGTTCAACCTGTGTGGGTGCAGTGTTGGATTCCTCAATCGGCTGTTCCCGGAACGTATAAAGGGGAGTTGCTAATCAACGACGGCTCTCGTCTGTTGCAACGCCTGAATCTGGAAATTACGGTTTCTTCCCGCGAACTTCCAGCGCCTTCGGAGTGGGCTTACCACTTGGATTTGTGGCAAAGTCCTTATGCAGTGGCACGTTACTATCAGGTTCCTTTGTGGAGTCAGGAGCATTTAGACGCGATGCGTCCTTTGATGAAAATGCTGGCAGACGCCGGACAAAAGATTATCACGGCTACTTTGATGCACAAACCCTGGAACGGTCAGACGGAAGATTATTTTGATACAATGGTTACCTGGATGAAACGGGCGGACGGCACATGGTCTTTCGACTATACCATTTTCGACCGTTGGGTAGAATTTATGATGAGTGTGGGCATTGACAAACAGATCAACTGTTATTCAATGGTTCCCTGGGAGTTGTCATTCCAGTATTACGACCAGGCAACCAACTCTCTGAAATTTGTGAAAACTGCTCCGGGTGAAGAGGCTTACGAAGAGATGTGGGTAGCAATGCTTTCGTCTTTCTCCAAGCACCTGAAAGAAAAAGGATGGTTCGATATCTGCGCTATTGCAATGGATGAACGTCCGATGGAAGTGATGCAGAAGACCTTGAAGGTGATTCGTAAAGCAGATCCGGATTTTAAAGTTTCGTTGGCAGGAAATTACCATGCGGAGATTGAGCCCGATTTGTATGATTACTGTATCGTAATCGGACAGAACTTCCCCGAAGAAGTACGTCTCCGCCGTGTGGCAGAGAACAAACGTACCAACTATTACACCTGCTGTACGGAAGCCCATCCCAATACATTTACTTTCTCCGATCCTGCAGAAGCTGTCTGGATAAGTTATTATTCTTCTAAGAAACACCTGGACGGTTATTTGCGTTGGGCATACAACAGCTGGCCATTGGAACCGCTGCTCGATTCCCGTTTCCGCAGTTGGGCAGGTGGAGATACGTATCTTGTATATCCGGGAGCGCGTAGCTGTATCCGTTTCGAACGCTTGATTGAAGGAATTCAGGCGCACGAGAAGATAAATATCCTCCGTCAGGAATTTGAGAAAAAGGGAAATAAAGCCGGATTAAAGAAAATAGAGAAAATGCTTGCTCCGTTCAACTTGGGTAGTATGCCGGAAACCCCGGCAGCAGTAACCGTGAACCGGGCAAATCAAATACTGAACTCATTGTAAATGATTGTTCGT
>UMGE01012323.1_pt1 | contig 13787 bp, 10 predicted proteins | sample 1965191 | NCBI WGS metagenome assembly UMGE01 (sample SAMEA4836065, study PRJEB28245) | human gut metagenome | biome: gut microbiome; material: fecal sample | place: Denmark | collected 2008 | reverse complement strand
TCTGCACGTCCTGTGGCACTTTCAACTTCTGCTTGGGTGAACTGTCCCATCAGTTTGAAGACCAGATAGAAAACGACTTGGTAATGACGTTCGGTCTTCGCGTTCAGTTGATAGGGGAAATCGGCAAAGAAGGCTTGTAGGCGGGTGAGGAAGGCATTGTAATCGCCTGCACGTAACTCTTGCACAAATTTACCGATATAAAAACCCTGGTCGCTGTTTGTCATTGAAGTATAGAATGGTACCAGAAAATTGATGAAACCGTAACGAACTTCATCGTTTGGGAATAACAACAAATAGTTGCCGAATTCTTTGTCATAATCCTTTATAGTAAGATAACCACTCTGATAAATCAACGGAATCGGATTATTAGCTTCTACACGATACTCAGAGAACATAGAAGCCGGAGCTTCGATGCCATTAAGTAAGATACGAAGGTCATATTCTGACTTCCGCAGCATTTCAACCAGAAAAGTCGGGGTTCCTGTCTGAAACCAGTAATCTCCTAATTCCCGTTTACTGAAAGCGTTCAGCACACTGAAAGGATTAAAAACTCCGTCTCCTTTCGGATGAAAGTGATAGCCATCGTATTGACGGGCCATTTTATTGACAGTTTCTTCTGCAGACAACTTGTTAACCCTGCCGAATTCTTCTATCTCGGGCGTAAAGGTTTCAACCAACTCTGTCTGGGTGATGCCGCATACTGTGGTATAAGAATAATCAAGGCTGATGTCATTCAGTTGATTCAGATCGCTGAACACACTGACTTGCGAGAATTTAGTAACTCCCGTAAGGAAAGCAAAACGCAGGTAGCGGTCGGCACTTTTCAGTACACCGTAAAAAGCTTTTAGAGTTTTGCGATAATCTTCAAGTAGGGCATCATTATCGAGGGCTTGCAACAGAGGTTTGTCGTACTCGTCCACTAAGACTACTACACCACAACCTGCCTGTTCGTAGGCGCGTTCTATGACATATGCAAAGCGTTCTTCGGGGCTACGATCCTTTTTTTCATTTCCGTACACTGCTTCCCATTTTTCCAATGCTTGGTTGAGCATCGCTATCAGGTCAGCTGGAGTTTCATATTTTTTGGCATTCAAATCCAGATGTAGTACGGGAAATTTCTTCCATTCCGTTTCCATCTTCTCAATGGCAAGTCCTTCAAAGAGTTCCTTCTGTCCTTTGAAATAAGTCTCAAAAGTGGACAGAAGTAGACTCTTGCCAAAACGGCGCGGACGACTCAGGAAATAAGGCTTGCCTGTATTGGCAATACGCCAAACAAGCGCAGTCTTATCCACATATAGATAATTGCCTTGGCGGATATCCGCAAAAGTTTGTATTCCGATAGGAAGCTTGCGCAACAATGCATTATATTCCATAAACACACATTTTTTCTTTTATAGCTTCAAAGATAATTATTATTTTTCAGAATTGTTCGTTTTGGCACAGTTTGATTTAGCTACGAGCTACAAGTTACAAGTGCCTTTCGGAACATAGCGCAGCCACTTGTAACTTGTAGCTCGTAGCTAAATCACTGATACAACTGATTATTCCTCACACTCTCCGCCTCCAGAAGTATTACCTCGTAGCGCCTCATATTCTTGCTTGTAACATACAGAAAGCCATATTTGGTGAGAATCTTCCCTAACAGGATTTTTCCGGCATGGTTATATTGATAGCCGGTTCTGTTTCTGATTTCTTCCGCTATTTCACTCACCGTCATATACTTGAAGCTTTCGAAGCGCTCCGGTTTGCGAAAGTGTGTCAGTAGCATTTCTTCTTCGGGAGTCTGAAAGATGAAAGGCTTGTTGTTGCGCTCTATCTCATCATTTTCGTCGGCCTCGAACCAGTAGCGATAACCGGTGTCCAGCAGGTGCTTGATTTGGGCATAGAGCTGTGGGTAGTCGATTTCGTAGCGGTCTATCTTTTCGATTTCATAGCAGAGGAAGCGGCGGTTGCCAGTGGGATCGTATAACACTTGCGGGTAGTTGCAGGTACCGGCAAAAGACGCCCAGTGGGGTAGGTTCAGAGTATGGCGGGCATAAGGCAGGCGGATGCTGATAAACTTCCGGGTGATAAGGTCCTTCAGCAGACTGAGTTCGTGTCCCGTCATACCCTCGAACTCATCGAAGTTGATGAGCATGAATTCCGCCATGCGGGAGAGATCGTCCTTGTTGCCGGCGGAGATGATGCCGGTGCTGAGATAATCGGTTCGTAAGTCATCTGACAGGATTTTGTTGATGAAAGTCGTTTTTTCCAGGTTCTGCTTGCTGCATAACAGGAGGCAAAGGTGGTTCACTACCTCTTCTTGCGTGGCAGCGGCTACCATACCTACCAGAAAATGCCTGAAACCTTTCAGCCAGAATTCTCTTTGGGCAGGGATGGTGTGGACACTTTCGGCAAGGCGACCGATGTGGTCGATGCTGTCCCATTGGGGCAGGTGATTCATATACTCGCGGATGGGATGGTAGGAGAAACTGAAATCGGAGTAGATCAGGTTTTCCATGTTCTTGACGCTGCAAGGATAACCGGCTTCATTCAGCTCCATCCAGATGCTGTTACTTACCATGTCATCCAGCATGACGAAATCCTCTTCACCCTTTTTGCGACATTCCATGCGGTGCTTCATCTGGTTGTAGCGCGTTTCGTAATGACTGTTGATATACTGTCCGATGCGGAGGAAGTTCCATTGCGAGGTTTTCAACTTACGTGTGTTAAATTCGTCCGTGTGCTGATAAGCACTGTCCGTCAGGGAGTCAATCTCTTCGGGTGGTATGTCGGTGAAGTTGAGGCGCAGGAAAGGGGCGACTTCTTCTTTGGGGATGCCGTAAGCATTGTATGTGCAGGTTAGCCGGAACAGGTAGTTGTTGCGGTTGCCTTCTTCGTACTTGTTTTTGTGATCGTGATAGTAAAGAAGGAGTGCAAGCAGGGAACGACTTTCGCTTTGAGGATAAGAGATGTTGTCCGAAGGCTTTTGGTACGGAGGTTTTTCTGTGGTTATTCCGGAAGACTTTTTCCGTCCGGGAGTTTTCTTTTTCTTTTCTCTGAGAGGGCGGTTGAGGTCGACGATGAGAATCTGCGGATTAGGTTTCAGATAGACATTCTCGTCGTGAGGCAGATAGCAGATACGCGTCATGTCTTTGCCCGATTCGTCGATGTCCGTTTGGCAAAGCTCTTCGTAGAGTGCGGCAACCTGGTCGTAGGCATGTGCATGGTAGTTGCGGACTTCTTCGGGAGATTGCGGCAGGGTGCCGTCGGGCAGACTGGTGATTGTGGTCAGTTTGTAACCGTTGCCCTTCGGGCTGGTAAAGCTGATGTGGGTATGCGGATTTCCGGTGACTGCCTTTGAGATGCGTGCCAGTTCTTCGGGGGATTTCTTGTCGAGGTCGAGGACGATTTCTCCGTTGTACTCACTGAGTTTGTCGTATCGGCGTCCACCGGTGAAGCGGGCGGAGAAGGTGACGGAGGGAAGTTCTCCTTTTATGGAATCAGCGGTTGCGATGTCATTGGCAGTGATATGCTGTCGGATGTCAAGAGTCATGTGTGCCAGTTTTTCATCGTGGCGGATGAGGTTGGCCACTTCTTCGTCGGTTACTTCGGCGCAGGGCGGTTGTTTTTTGTTTTGATAATATGAATACTTCATTGTTTGTATGTTTTTGAGGGAAAGTTGACGAGTTAACAAGTTGACCAGGTGATAAGGTTCCATGCGGCATAGAAGCATTGCGCAGCTCCTTGTTCCCTTGTCAACTCGTTTCCTTCCTTTCTTTCCCTATTTTGTTGCAAATTAACAGATGTGTCCGATAACAGGAAATAACTTTTGGCTTTTCACGTAAAGTTAAGTTTAAGGTTCGCCCAGGTAGTCGACTATTACTTTTACTTGGCGGGGCGTGAAAATGTGGTTCCGGTCCTGGTAACCCAAATGAATCAGTTCTGCGTGAAGTTCGGCGTTGTGGAGTATCCAGCGGCGAAGTACTTGGGTGGCGTTTTTAAGGGTTAGTTGTGGATTGTAAAGGTGAGCCAGTTCCGATTTTGTGTAACTGCGCACTGTGAAAGTGCTTTTTTCTTCTTTCATTTTTTTGTTTTTATTGATTCTTAATGTGATGTAAATTTACTGAAAATAAACGGTCCGTGAAAGTTTTGAGACGTGTTTGTTTCAATAATATTCGTAAAGCTTCATTGGCGACTAAGGGGTATCTGCCATCCGGTATATTTGCAGTGTAAATCGATGATTTACATTCATTTTAAAAATTTAATTGATATGGCAACATCCATGAATTATTCGGTGGTGGCTCGTAAAAATCCTTCTAAGAAGAGTGAGCCCGCAAAGTATTATGCCCTGGCGCAAGCCTCGGGCGAGTTGGACTTCGACGAAATGTGCGAAGCGATAACCGGACGTACCACGTGTACGGAAACTGATGTACGTGCTGCACTGGCGGGCATCATCTATGAGGCGAAGCGTGCCCTGAAAGCGGGGCGCATTGTCAGGTTGGGAGATCTGGGATCTATGCAGATGGGCGTCAGCAGTAAGGGCGCAGAAAAGGCGGAAGATTTCACGATATCCATGATTAAGAAATCACGTATCAACTTCCGCCCCGGCAAGGGGTTGACGGACATTACGAAGACAATGGCGTACACACGTGTGGTGACGCGAAGCATGCAGGCTGTTGAGCCGGAAGGTCCTGCTGACGGAGGGCTTGAAGAGGATCCGTTAGGATAGAATCACTAAACATTAAATCACTAAAAACTGATCGTTATGAAGAAGATTACTTGGGACACTGTTTTGAAAGTTGTTATTGCGATGGCTTCTGCCTTGTTGGGGGCGTTGAGCGCACATGCTATGACGATATAAATGGTATGTCGGTTATGAGGAAGATTGATCTGATTATTATTCACTGTTCCGCCACAAGGGCGGACAGTGATTTCAGTGCGCAGGACGTGGATACGGCGCACCGTTACAGGGGCTTTTCATCGTGGGGGTATCACTATTATATCCGGAAGTCGGGACAGGTGGAGTTGATGAGGTCGGAAGATGTGCCTGGGGCGCATGCCCGTGGATACAATGCGAATAGTCTTGGAGTGTGTTATGAGGGCGGTCTGGATGTGAATGGACGTCCTGCCGATACGCGGACTTTACGGCAGAAAGAGGCGATGCACCGATTGGTAGCCAATCTGTTGCAGAGTTATCCGGAGGCGCGGGTGGTGGGACACCGGGATTTGAGTCCTGATAAAAACTACAACGGCATTGTAGATCCTTGGGAAAGGACGAAAGAGTGTCCTTGTTTTGAAGTAAAAGCGGAGGCGTGGGAGTAAAAAACTCCCCGCCTTTTTTTGTGCGTGCCGAAGTATTGTTACATTTGTGGCAACATATTGAAAAACACTATTGGATATGAGACACCGATTTATCTCTGAGAGATGTAAAATATTTAGTTTGCTTCTTCTGTTGGCAGCCGGTTCGGCTGCACTTCACGCCCAGGATCAGCCGGGCATTAAAAACATACGTACGGTGGTGTATGAGCCGCTACTGAAGGACACTACGTGGGTGACCGGTAAGGTGGTGGATTACATTACATTCGTGAAGTACGACAGCAAAGGCCGTAAGATGGTAGAGAACAGGCTGAAGCCGGACGGCAGTCCGCATGGCAAACTGGTGTATGTGTATAACTCTGCCGGACAGGTGTCGCGTGAGATTTATGCAACTGCGGATAAAGGAGTCAGCGATTGTTGGGGCTATACATACGATGAAAAAGGGCGGCTGAATTGCATTGCCTATATGAACGGGCAGGAAGATACACTTCAGATTACTTCTGCCTTGTACGATGAAGCGGGAAAGATATTGAAAACGTACTCCAGAGACTATGTGAAAAAGAGGTCATCGGGCAGACAAGTACTGTACAATGAGGATGGAACACCGGAGAAGATTATCCTGATGGGTGGTCCGGATGAAAAGATGGAACGCGTGGGAGAATACCCGATTGGAAAGGGGGATACACTGACGCTGAAAAGAAGGGGTGCACTACAGTTAGGTAAGATGCGGGTGGTGAAAGATGATAATCAGAAGAATCCGATTCGGAAGATAGATGAAGCGGGTAACTGGACAGAGCGTTTTGAAGGTTGCAATGCATCAGGAGAACCGAATTTCATTATCCGCAGGGATATAGAATATGCAGGCGGTGGAAATGACTGGGAGAAAATACCCGTGCGTGGTAAAGTGAAGAAGGTACAGCAAAGGTCGTACGTTGCCATTGCCAAAGGTCCGCAGGCGGTGGATAAGGGAGAGAAGAAAGGGCAGTTCTTCGTTTACGAGTTTGGTGAAAACGGACGGAAAGTAAAAGAGGAACGGTTCACGGAAGCGGGAGTATGTCGGGAAAAGATTCAGTATGAATATGATGAGAATGGGAATTTGTCGAAAGAAAGTCATTATACACCGGCGGGTGTGCTGACGGCAAACAAGAATTATGGATACGATAAGGAAGGGCGTCTCAAGCACTGTTCAATACTGGATGATAAGGGTGAAATTATGCAGCGGGATGTGTATCGCTATGACATAGAAGGTAATATGGTACAGGAAGTCGGTTACCTGACGAATGGAACAAAATGTAGTGAGTTCCGTTATATATATGATTCCTATGGGCAGCAAATAGAGCGGAAAGTGCTGTTGCAACCCGAAGGATCTGATCCGGTTGGCTTTGTTCGGAGAGGCTATAATTTTCAGGGACGTGTAGTGTTCGAGGAATATCTTTCACCGGATGGTACATCTCAAAGCCAGCATACGTATCGGTACAATACCAAAGGGGAACTGATTTCCGGAACAGAGCGTCCGGAAGGGCAAACCGAAGAAGTGAAATACGTTTATAAATTCCATAATGATAATCAGGGAAACTGGAAAATCAGAATCAAGTATATAGACGATGTGCCGGTGGTGTACGAAGAACGTGAATATACATATTATAATTAATCTGCGTTCGTCCGCTTCATCCGCGGCGTCCGTGTACCCATTAAAAATAAAAACGAAATTGTATGAAGAAGATTATTAACCCGTGGAAAGATTTGGAAGGGTACAATTGTTTCGGTTGTGCTCCCAATAATGAGTCCGGTGTGAAAATGGAGTTTTACGAGGATGGAGACGAAGTGGTGAGCATCTGGAAGCCGCGTCCGGAGTATCAAGGTTGGCTGAATACGTTGCATGGTGGCATTCAGTCGGTGTTGCTGGATGAAATTTGCGGATGGGTGGTAGTGCGTAAGTTGCAGACAAGTGGGGTGACTTCGAAGATGGAAACTCGTTTTCGTAAACCGGTATCGACTACGGACTCGCATGTCGTGTTGCGGGCTTCCATACGCGAACAGAAGCGGAATATCGTGATTATCGATGCGAAACTTTATAATGAGGCGGGAGAGGTGTGCTCGGAGGCGGTATGTACTTACTTCACTTTCCCGAAGGAGAAGGCGGAGCAGGAAATGCACTTTCATCACTGCGATGTGGAGAAGGAGGAGATTCTGCCGCTGATTTAAGTTTGCTCACTATGGGCGGGTTATGAGCTAAATGGTTACTCCAATATAAATAGAGTATCTCAATTCCCCTCCTCCGGGGAGGAGGAGAATTGAGATAGTATTGCTCAGCATTTAGTTCATTACTTTCCCGTAATAAATTGATCTATGCAAATCAGTGTAATTTGTAACGTAAACTAAGAAAATGATAGGAAAACGAAACTTTTTGTGATAAATCTTTGGAAGTTTCAAACGGATCGTTTACTTTTGTCGCATCAAAACAAAAGAATTGTATGAAAAATATTGTTGCACATCATCACCATCATCATTACCTGACGAATAATCGGTAGGCGTATGATTGTATGTGCATAATGAATAAACATATAAATGACGAGGCTTGCCGGATAGTGGCAAGCCTCGTTTTTTGTTTTCAAGAGTTTAGTTAAGTCTAGTTTAGTTGTTGTGAGTAGTTAAATCGTAAAATTATAAATAAGATTATGTTATTAAGAATTGCAGTACAAGCTAAAGGTCGTCTTTATGACGAGACGATGTCATTTTTGGGAGAGTCGGATATCAAATTGAATGCAGTGAAACGTTCACTACTGGTACAATCGTCTAATTTTCCTGTAGAGGTGTTATTTTTGCGTGATGATGATATTCCGCAGTCGGTGGCAACAGGCGTGGCGGATATAGGTATCGTAGGCGAGAATGAATATGTGGAGAAGAATGAAAATGCAGAGATTGTAAAGCGTCTCGGATTCAGTAAATGCCGTTTGTCACTGGCTATTCCGAAGGATATCGAATATCCGGGTGTGCAGTGGTTTGAAGGAAGGAAGATTGCGACGTCGTATCCGGGTATCCTCAGTACATTCTTGAAAACTCAGAATGTGAATGCGGAGATACACGTGATTACAGGTTCCGTAGAAGTGGCACCAGGTATCGGATTGGCAGATGCGATTTTTGATATTGTTAGTTCGGGTTCTACGTTGGTGAGTAACCGGTTGAGAGAGGGGGAAGTGGTGATGAAATCGGAAGCACTGCTGATTGGTAACAGGAATCTGTGCGATGAGAAAAAGGAAATCCTGAAAGAGTTGCTTTTCCGTATGGATGCTGTGAAGACGGCGGAAGATAAGAAGTATGTGCTGATGAATGCACCGAAGGAACGTTTGGAAGAGATTATCCAGGTGCTTCCGGGTATGAAGAGCCCGACGGTGATGCCGTTGGCACAGGAGGGCTGGTGCTCAGTACATACGGTGCTGGATGAAAAGTGCTTCTGGGAGATTATAGGAAAGCTGAAGTCGCTGGGGGCAGAAGGGATTTTGGTGCTGCCGATTGAAAAAATGATAATTTAGGGAAGCGAATTTTAAGCCTGAAAGGCTTGCATTATATAGCGTAGGGCATCGCCCTACGTAATGTGCATCCCTGTTTCTGAGCCCTGAAAGGGCGATATAAAGGTTGCTGCTTAATTGCGCCCTTTCAGGGCTTAAATAGAGATATACATAATCACGTAGGGCGTTGCCCTACGCTATGTAATATCAGGCTTTCAGCCTGTCTTAATCTCAGTTATTCCCACCGCTAAATTATTATTTTTCATTCTTTCTTGTTTCTTTCTGCTCTCTTATTAATCACAATCAGCAATACTAACACCGTTACAAAAATGATTGTTGACAGTGGGCGCAGTTCAGGAGTCAGTCCACCCTTACGTGCATCCGCATAGATGTATGTCGACAATGTTTCCAATCCTTCATTTCCGATAGTGAAGATCGTTACTGCGAAGTCATCGATGGAAAGCGTGAAAGCGAGGATGAAACCGCTGATCATTCCCGGCAGAATTTCCGGGAAGATGACTTTGCGAAGCGCCTGGAAAGGAGTAGCTCCGAGGTCGAGAGCTGCTTCGTATACATTCTGATTCATTTTCTTCAGACGGGGCATCACACTAAGCACCACATAAGGGGTACAGAAAGTGATGTGTGCCAATACCACCGTAGTAAATCCCTGCGAAATGCCAAAGCTGACAAACAGTAGGAACAGGGATACACCCGTAATGATATCCGCATTCATCATCGGAATAGCATTGGTGAAATTCATCACCTGACGTGCCCGGGAGCGCAAGTTAAAGATGCCGATAGCTGCCAGGCTTCCCAGCAGGGTAGAGGCTGTGGCAGCAATCGTAGCAATCGCGAATGTGTTCCAGATGGCATTCATCAGTGAGTGGTGCATGCCGCCTGTAAATAGTGAACTGTATAGTTTGGTAGAGAATCCTGTCCAGTTACCCAGTACCTTGGCCTCAGTGAAAGAGAAGATCATAATAATCAGGATGGGCGAATAGAGCAGGGCAAGCAGAAACCAAAGATAGCCTTTCGCCAGAATACGTGTCATCATATCACACCTCCGCTTTCATTTTGTGCACTGTCGTCCTCGTTGGTAAAGAGGGCGGTGACGCCAATCAGCAACAGCATGATGAGCGACAAGGCAGCGCCGTAGTTCCACATTCCGTTATATATATTCTCTTGTACGGTAGTACCGAACAGTTTGATGTTGTTCATTGTCAGCAACTCGGCAATGGCAAAGGTGGAAACCGTGGGCATGAAAACCATCACCACACCACTCATGATGCCGGGCATCGAAAGAGGGAGGATTACTTTACCGAATACCTGTACAGGCGTAGCTCCCAGGTCTTGGGCTGCTTCTATCAGACTGCCATCCATCTTTTGCAACGTATTGTAGATAGGGTATATCATGAACGGCAGGAAGTTGTAGACCATACCGAATACCAAAGCTCCTTCGCCCAGCGGCAGATTGAGGAAATCAAACAATGCCACCGTGGCAAGTGTACGTATCAGGATGTTCACCCACATAGGCAAGATGAACAGTACAACCATGGTCTGGGAAGTGTTGAAGCGCTTCTGACTGAGAATATAAGCAGCCGGATAACCGAGCAGGAGGCATACCAGGGTCGTGATGACAGCTATTCCGATAGAGTAGACGAATGTGTTGATAGATTCGGGATGCATCATGAATTTGCGGAAGTTGGCAAACGTGAATGCGCCTTCAGCATCGGTGAAGGCATAAACCACAATGAGCAACAGAGGCATCACAACGAAGATGATGAGAAACAATGCGTAGGGAACTGTCCAGTTCCGGCGACGCATGAAGAAACGGGATATATTACTGAGCACTTCCTTTCTTATTAGCAGATTCGACAATAGGGATAGAACCGGTGGTCTGTGCCGGCGCAATAATTCGTATATTTTCGGGTGCGATGGTGATGCCGACACGGTCACCGTCGTCCCAGACGTCAGTGGTGTCTACAAAGATATCCTCGTCCCAATCGGTAAACACGGTGAGATGATAATGGTTTCCTTTATAAAGGATGAATTTCACTTCGCCCGTCAGATGGCCGTCTTCTTCGTTATCTTCGAGGATGACGTTCCGGAAATCTATTTCTACGAGGACGGAACTGCCCGGTTCGATGTCCTGCACTTCGGCACACTCAAAGGTGTAACCGAGGAATTCGACGTGTGTGGAGTCTATGAGCTTGCCTTCGAAGGTGTTGCAGGTGCGTTCTTTCTTCATTACGTGAATGTCGAAAGGTTTCACGAGCAGACCGACTTCCCGTCCGGCTTCGAAACTGTGATAGTCCTGCACCATGAATTCGTAACCCTCGTTAGTCTGTACCATCATTTCGTAATGCACACCTTTGAAGATGCAGGAGGTGACAGTACCCATCAGTTGGGCAGCGGCAGAAGGTTCGAATATATAGATGTCTTCGGGGCGGATGACTACATCGACGGGAGTGTTTTCGCCAAAGCCCTTGTCGACACATTCAAATTCGTGTCCGGCAAAGGATACGGCTTTGTCCTGAAGCATGAGGCCGTTCAGGATGTTACTTTCTCCGATGAAATCGGCAACGAAAGAGTTGATGGGTTCGTTGTAGATGTCTGTCGGCGTACCTATCTGCTGGATGCGGCCTTCGCTCATCACGACGATGGTGTCGCTCAGAGTAAGGGCTTCTTCCTGGTCGTGGGTAACGTAGACGAAGGTGATTCCGAGCTTCTGGTGCATCTCTTTCAACTCCATCTGCATGTCTTTACGCATTTTGAGGTCGAGGGCGGCGAGGGGTTCGTCCAGTAACAGCACTTCGGGTTCGTTGACGATGGCACGGGCGATGGCAACACGTTGTTGCTGTCCGCCGGAGAGGGAGTCGACGTCACGGTCTTCGTAATCCGTCATACCTACCATGCGGAGGGCTTGTTTCACTTTCTTGCCAATGGTGGCTTCGGGCATCTTTTTGAGCTTCAGTCCGAAAGCGATGTTGTTGTACACGTTGAGGTGGGGGAAAAGGGCATACTTCTGAAAGACGGTATTCACCGGACGTTGGTGTGGCGGTGTTTGCGTGATGTCTTTTCCGGCGATGGTGATGATACCTTCCGAGGCGGTCTGGAAACCGGCTATCAGGCGCAACAAAGTAGTCTTGCCGCAGCCGGAGGGGCCCAATATCGTTACAAATTCGCCCTTACGGACAGAGAGGTTTACATCATTCAGTACGGCTTTGTCTCCGAAGTATTTCGATACGTGCTCTACACCGATGATGCAGTCAGACTTTTGCATAAGCGTTATTAAGTGTTTAACCTAAAACTAATAGAACTCAAGTTTCGCAAGCTCAACTTTCGTAGTTAACAAGGTCTCAGTTGACAAGGGAACAAGGCAAGAATGTCAGGCTTTTCATGAGAATACGATAGGTGAGAATCGTTTGTGAGACTATCTCCCTTGTTACCTTGTCAACTGAAATCTTGTCAACTAATAAGTTGAGCACCTGCGAAACTTAAATAATAGAACGAATCCTGCCTTTCTAAAAAAGCGGGTACAAAGGTAGGGAATAAATTGGGAAAATGAAAGTGCTGCCTTCGATTTGCATTATCTTTGAAGAAGATAAGTTGCACCTCGGCATAAAAAAATGAACGAGTTCATTTTATACTGTTCTCGGTTTACATTATCTTTGTAGCATTAATGAATACTATTATAGTAGAAGGAGGCAAGGACATGGGTAACAGAATATATCCTATCGGGATACAAAACTTCGAGAAGATTCGTAAGGAAGGATACGTTTATGTGGATAAAACTGCATTGATGTATAAGTTGGTGAAGAGTGGCAGTTACTTTTTCCTTTCCCGCCCCCGCCGTTTTGGGAAGAGTTTGCTGATTTCCACGCTCGAAGCCTATTTTGAGGCGAAACGGGACTTGTTTGAAGGCTTGGCGGTGGAAGCTTTGGAAAAAGACTGGGTGAAACGTCCTGTGTTGCATCTGGACTTGAATATCGGGAAATATGATACGCCGGATAGTCTGGACAAGATACTGGACAAAAACTTATCAAAGTGGGAAGAACTTTATGGAACCGGTGTTGCTGAGAGTACCCTCGCCCTGCGTTTTGCGGGAGCCGTGGAACGAGCCTATGAGCAAAGTGGTGAGCGTGTAGCCATTCTCATCGACGAATATGACAAACCCTTGCTCCAAGCTATCGGCAACGAGGAACTGCAACGCGAATTCCGCAACACTCTGAAACCTTTCTATGGCGTACTGAAAACCATGGACGGCTGCATCAAGTTTGCCTTGCTGACGGGAGTGACTAAGTTTGGCAAAGTCAGTGTGTTCAGTGACCTGAACAATTTGAATGATATCTCCATGGACGAGCCGTTTATTTCCATCTGTGGAATTACTGAAAAGGAGATACATCTTAATTTTGAAGAAGACCTGCACGAATTGGCAGCCGCGCAGAAAATGACGTATCAGGAAGTGTGCAATGAACTGAAAGCGTGCTATGACGGTTATCACTTTACAGAAAATACGGACGGCATCTACAATCCTTTCAGTTTGCTGAATACATTCTTTAAGATGAAATTCGGCAACTATTGGTTTGAAACCGGAACGCCTACTTACCTTGTGGAGTTGCTGAGACGCAATCATTACAATTTGGAGCGCATGGCGCATGAAGAAACGGATGCTGATGTGCTGAACTGTATTTATGGCGACAACGAACCCATACCGGTTATTTTCCAAAGCGGTTATCTCACGATAAAGGGGTATGATAAGGAATTCGGTCTATACCGTCTCGGTTTCCCTAACCGGGAAGTGGAAGAGGGCTTTATCAGATTTCTGATGCCGTTTTATACCCGCTTCAACCAGTTAGAAGCACCGTTTGAGATACAAAGATTTGTTCGTGAGATACGTTCCGGCCAACCTAACGCTTTCTTTAAGAGGCTGCAAAGCTTTTTTGCCGACACACCTTATGAATTGGTGAAAGACTTGGA
>UMGE01010417.1_pt1 | contig 14216 bp, 15 predicted proteins | sample 1965191 | NCBI WGS metagenome assembly UMGE01 (sample SAMEA4836065, study PRJEB28245) | human gut metagenome | biome: gut microbiome; material: fecal sample | place: Denmark | collected 2008 | reverse complement strand
GCTTTCCGATGAGATCGCACGACAGGAGGCGGAGGAGGCCGCAAAGCAGCAGGCGGCATACACCCCGAAGCATCTCGCCGGCACGGATACCGCCCAGCCCGGCAGCCTCGCCCAGACCGGCGACCGCGCGGGACTCATCGGCGAGACGTTCGCCATCGGCGGTACCGTCCTCGTGGCGGCCGGCGTCTTCCTCGATCAAAAGAAGCGCCGCGAGCAGATGTAAAAGCGAGCCGGGCGTTGGATATCGGCTGGGGTCCAACGCCCGGGTTCATGGACAGGGAGATCGGTGTGAGAACAAAGGCTATTATCGTTGCGCTTCTGGTGTGCCTTTCGGCACCTCAACTTGGATGTGCCAGCGTTGCAAAGCAAGGAAGCGGCTCTACGGAAAGGGCCGCCACAGCGGTAAAGAATAAAGACAAAAAGAAGGCGAGCGAAGAAAAGGCGGCGCAAACCTCTGGAGCCAAGACCGAGGAGAAGAAGGAATCCGACGACAAGGACCAGAAGTCCGATGACTCCAAGAAGGAGGATAACAAGTCTTCCGATTCCTCGAAGTCGGACAACAAGGTCGATTCCTCCCAGTCCAAGCAGAATTCCGGCAATTCGCAGAGTTCCGGCAGCAACAATTCCTCTTCCAACGGCGGCAGCCAGAAGAAGTGGGTTGCCGAGCAGGGCCACTGGGAGACCGATTACAGCCAGGTCTGGGTGCCAAATGTGGTATACACGCGTCATCCTCGTTTCTGGGTCAATCATGGTGGTGCTATGGTAGGGCCCTTCGATTCATCCGATGCCGCCTACGCTTGGATTATTAACGATGGCGAAAACGGCGGTATCGGTGGATCCGTTGTAGATGATTCGTATACCACATCTGAGGACCAGGGACATTATGAACAGCAGGCTACGGGACAGCATTGGGTTGTCGACGTCGCCGGCCACTGGGAGTAATGTACATCGTTCCTCTCCTCTTACATTCGGTAAATAAATATTTATTTGCGGGCGGCCGGTTTCGGCTGCCTTTTTTAGACGCCCAGTCTGGGAGCAAACGATAGGAAAGCAATCAAACGAGAGGCCGTTCCAAAAGAATCCGGCGGTGCAGGATGCTTCGGGCAAAACCGTTCGCAAATCGGTAAGGTCTTCCATCAACTTGCTCCAGCCCTCGCCCCGAGTCCGCTTCGCGGTAATGCAAACACTCGGCACCCCTCGCATTCGCATTACCGCTCCGCTCTCGCTACAGCGAATTTCTAACACTCAGCATCCTTCGCGTTAAAAATTCGCTTCCGCTCACGGTCTTCACGCAGTTACAACGCCGCGAGGCCTCTCGCTTGGAATGAGGCCTCTCATTCCACGTCTACACTGCGTTTCGCCCAATCACCGTTCCGGAGATTGCAAGATTGGTGTTGGGCTAGATAAATGGGGCCATACTCGCCCCCTTTATCTGCCAACACATCTTGTTTATCACCTCCCACGGCGATAAAGTTAGAAATGAAGTTCGCCTTCATTTCTACTAAGGAAAGTGACGGCGTCACTTCAAAAATCGGCGCGACGTCAGTCGCTCCTAAAAGGAAAGCAATCTCATATCGGTTTTGAATCGGTGGCCTCACCGATTCGCTCTGCTTTCCTGGGGGCATGAATGATGAGTTGCAAACGTCCGCATACCGTTAAGGCGACACTCACTTCTGAAGAATACGAAACGCTTTCCGCTCTGGCGGAAAAGGCGGGCATGACTAAAGCCGAACTCATTCGTTATAACTTGATCCATCGGAGTGAATCACTCGATAATCTAGTTTCCAAAAATGATGACGGTGGCCGCAGCAAAAAGCTGCAACCCGTTTCAGGTGATTCGGACGAAAAGCGCTCGAAGGTCATTTACGTTAAGGTCACCGATGGCGAGCACGAGGCGATCCGCAAACGGGCGGATATACTCGGTGCGACCGTCAGTGCGTATGCCCGCCGCGTGATGCTTGCCGGTAAAATCGAGAAGATCGATTTCGATAAAAGCCAAGTCGCGAAAATCTATCACGAGCTGTATCGCGAGGGAACGAACCTCAATCAGCTGATGTATTTTGTGAACGCCCAAGGGCTTCCCGCGTACAACGAGAAAGCTGTTTTTCGTACGCTTGAAAAGGTTTACCAGAACGCCCGCAAAGTCACTCTCTTCATAAGAGAGCTCGAGCGGCGCTATTTCACCGACGGCGATGATCTCAATGACCGTTATTAAGCAGAAAGGTATTTCATCCGAACGCTACGCGAAGAACGTGCGCAAGTACATCAACGGAAAGCGTGCTTTGGCCCGCGGCGGCTGGAACCTCGCGAACGGAAAGTACTGGTTTTCCGAGATGGCTATGACGCGGAAGATGTTTCATCACGACAGGTCCGCGCGTGCCGGCGCGAAGAACATAACGATGCTTCATCAGATTCTCGCGTTTCTGCCCGAGGAGTGCAGCTGCAACGGAGGCAAGATGACCCCAGATGCGTGTATGGCCTACGCGGAGCAATGGCTTGCGAAGCACTATCCGCATCAACAAGTGATTGTCGCGTTGCATGAGGAAAGTGATAAGGCGGGAAAACGCTACGCAGTGCACATGGCGATTAACCGTACCGATTTGTTAACCGGCAAACGTTGCGAGACGGGTGGGCGACGCGGAAAGTACGAACGCGCTGCGTGGGTCCGTGAAATGGACGAGGCTTGGAATCTTACTCAACTTGAAAAGGGAAAGAAAAATTCGAAGATTCGTGATCGCCAGCCGCGCGACACAGAAAAGGAGATTATCGGTCGCGGTGAGTACAGTTATAAAAACAATCTGCGCGAGCTGATCCATCTTGCAATCAATGAAGGTCACCCAAAGAATATGGAGCAGTTCAAAAAACTACTTGCCTCATGGGGCGTAGACATTTTCATCAAGAACAATCGAGTCTATGCGACAGATCTCGATATCAAGGAGGCCGGCAATCCGAAGTGCACTTTCAATCTGACTCGACTCGACGGACGTTTCGCGGTCAAACAACTTGAAGCGGCGTTCGAAAAGAACATGTTGGAAGCCGAGCGAGCGTTGCCGTTTGAGAAGCGCTGTGAGATTTACATTCAACGTCTTAAGAAGGCGTACTCGGCGTGGGTCGAACAAGCGAAAGCGAACAAGGGCGTCGCCTACAATTCATTCCCCAAATTCATCGCACCGAAGTGCGATGAGGACCTGCTCGAAGATCCGGCGGTTCGCGATGAGCTTCTTGCGCGTCGCGGTTACGCAAGGGAGATTCGCAACCGCTATGCCGGCGCCGTTCCCGATGCCGGCGATGATCGCGTTCGCGCCGCAGGTCGAGCCCATGGTGGCAACGTTGACATCTCGCCGCAGGTCGATCGCGCGGTCGACCGAGGCGATTACGCTCGCGGAGACACGCCTCGCTAGTTTTGGAAAGCCTATCGTCGGTGCCCTAGCGCACTGCCATCCAGTGCCGATTCTGCCATACTCGCAATTCGGCGAGGATGAGGAGTATGAATTGATCGGGGCTTATAGGACAAAATGTGTGTCCTATAAGCCCCAAGGATGACGATTCCAATACGGACGACACCAAGACCGGCATCGACGGCTCCATGGACGATTCGGATTCCAAATAGGCCCTGTTAGTTGAGCTACTTCTTTGCCGGTGTCGTATACGAAACCGCTATACCCGCGGCAATTGCCATGAGGCAGCTTGCGACGAGTCCGTACTCATACTTCAAAACGTTTGTTGCGGTCAGGGCGATAATCAACACAGTCGCAATTTGCAGAATTATCATTATTACGAAGAGATTGATTCCTTGTTTGGCCGAAGTCGCTGAGTGAGTTTGGCTTTGTTGATTCAGGTTGTAGCTGACAACAAAAGCGATCAGCTCGCTTGATACGGGGCCGACTACATAGAAAAAGAGTGCGTCAATGAAGCCTATAGTGTTGTAAGTGTTGTAAGTTGTTTCGCCGGAAAAAACAGCGTATAAAGCATATCCAAATCTTGGCTGATTCACGTATGAGTAGGAGAAGACCAAGAGCGTCAATATTGCTACTACCAGAAGTGCATTCAGGACAAATCGTTTGCTTTTCATCGATCGCTCCTTCCGGGTGACTCTTATTTGTAATTCTACAGCAGCCATTTGTTTTTCAAAGAATTTGACTGTCCTAAATAACATGCACTTTCGCTGGAGGGTCGCTGTTTGGCGGCCCTCTTTTTTGCACAGGCGCGGTGGGATGGTAATATCGGGCGGGAGTCAGCCACTCTGATAGAATCGTCCTTGCTGTCGGCAGCCCTCGTGCCGGGCAGAGCCCTCCATTTGATGGGAGGTGATGCCCATGACCGATTTCACCGAGCTCGTGAAGCTCCTGACCGCTATGGTCTCGCTCCTCACGGCCCTTGTCGGCCTTTCCAAGGCACTCAAGCAGGGCTCGAAGCCCAAAAAGAAAGGCCACCGTCGCTAAGACGATGACCCAACTTCATTAAGCAACGGCTCTGCCCAGCTCTCTACAACTTGGGCTGCCGTCGGCACCATTTTACCCTCCTGACGAGGAATTCGTCCATATTTCAAAAATCAAATCCTGTTCGCGCGTGGGCGTAAACTTTTAGTTGGGCAAATCCGGCAGATTGGAGCTTGAAACATGAGGGATATGCACCTCATGTCGCTCATAAAACGTCTCCTGACCTCGAAGGAGAACGTTTTTTAGCGACAGAAGGAGACATAAATATGATCTGGTTTACCAGCGACACCCACTTCGGGCATGAGAACGTGCTGAAGTTCACCGACCGCCCGTGGGAGACGATTTGGCAGATGAACGACGCCATCGTCGACAGCATCAACGGCAGGGTCGCCGTGGACGACGAACTCTACATCCTGGGGGATTTCTCATTCAAGATGACCGCCCAGGACGCCTACGGGCTGCGCAAGCGGATCGCCTGCAGGCGCATCCACCTCGTCCCGGGAAACCATGACAAGGACTGGACCCAGCCGGCGGTCGCGGGCGCGTTCACCGTGGAACCGCCGATCTGCGTGCTCAAGATCGACGGGCAGAAGATCGTCCTGTGCCATTACCCCATGGCCGACTGGCAGGGCATGAGCCATGGATCGTGGCACCTCCACGGGCACATCCACAGCAGCGGCGGCGCGTACAACGAGTTCAACCGCAAGCAGGGGCTCCTGCGCTACGACGTGGGCTGCGACGCCAACGGGCACTCCCCGGTGAGCCTCGACGGGCTGAGGGAGTGGTTCGCCGGAGTCGACGAGCCGTGCGGCCGGGTGAAATGGCCCTGGTGGGTCAACGAGACCGGCGACAGGCAGGTCGAGCGCGAGCTGGCGGCGTACAAGAGGGAAGAGGTGGTCCGATGACGGTCTATGTGACGGGCGACATCCACAGTGGGCTCGACATGCAAAAGCTCCGCGACTGGGAGCTCGGCGGCAGTCTTACCAGCGACGACTATCTCATCGTTGCCGGTGACTTTGGCTTTCCGTGGGGCTTTTCTGCCGAGGAATGCACCGACATCGCTTGGCTGGAGTCGCGCCCCTACACGGTACTGTTCGTCGACGGCAACCACGAGCGCTTCGACCACTGGGAGGAGCGCCCCGTGGAGACATGGCACGGTGGGCTGACGCAACGTTTATCGGATACTTCGCCCATCCGTCACCTCATGCGCGGGGAGATCTTCGAGCTAGACGGCTCGACGGTCTTCACCATGGGCGGTGCCACGAGCGTGGACAGGGAATACCGCGTGCCGTATTCCAGCTGGTGGCCTCAGGAGCTCCCGGACGAGCGCGACTTCGATACCGCGCGGGCAAAGCTCGACGAGGTCGGCTGGAAGGTCGACTGCGTCATCACCCATACCTGCTCGACGCGCATGCTCTCGCCGACGCTCTACCCGGACCCGGGCTGGGAACGCCCTGATGTGGACCGGCTGACCGGATTCCTTGACGAGCTCGAGGACCGCCTGGACTATAAACACTGGTATTACGGCCATTTTCACCGAGACGGCAACCCGGACGAACGGCACACGGTGCTGTACGACCGGATCGTGAGGCTCGGGGACAAACTCCTGCCGTGGGGTGCGTACTGATGACGGTCTATGTGACAGGCGATGTGCACGGCAGGGCCGAGTACGGGTCCAGCCGGTTTGCATTCAAAAATTGGCCGCTGGGCCGGACCCTGACGCGCGATGACGTGGTGATCGTGGCCGGCGACTTCGGCTTTGTCTGGGATGGATCCAACGCCGAGAAATACTGGCTCGACTGGTTCGAGTCGAAGCCGTGGACCACGTGTTTCGTAGACGGCAACCATGAGAATCACCACGCCCTGGCTGGGCTGCCGGTGCGGGAGTGGAACGGCGGGTTCGTCCACGAGGCGCGACCGCACGTGCTGCACCTGATGCGCGGAGAGGTGTTCGATATCGACGGGCTCACAGTCCTTGCCATGGGCGGCGCCGCGAGCAACGACAGGCAGTATCGCAAGGAGGGGAGGAGCTGGTGGCCCGAGGAGATGCCGAGCGAGAAAGAGATGGAGCACTGCCGCGCCTCGCTCGACCGCGTGGGCTGGAAAGTCGACCACGTTGTGACTCACGAGGCTCCTGCCGCCCTTGCTGAGGGGATGTGCCGCGAGTGCGGACGCGAGTATCGGGGCGACCGGCTGCAACGATTCCTTGGCGAGCTCGACGGACGGCTCGGCTACCGAACCTGGTTCTTCGGGCATTACCACGGCGACGAATGGCGCGACGCCAAGCATCGCCTGATCTACCGAGACATCGTGCCGATCGAAGATGCTGCGCCCGGTTCTAGGAACCTTCTGGAAGCGCTCTAGAAGATTCCTAGAAATCAGCCGCCTGATAGGAGAAGCGCGGGGCTACTCGCCCTTCATCTGGGTCATGACCTCGACCTTGGCCTCGGCCACGGCCGCCCGCTGCTCGGAGGCGGCGAGACGGTCCTTGAGGGCGGCGATCTCGGCCATCAGGTCGCGCTGGGCCAGGAGTGTGTCGGCTTGGGCTTTCAGTGCAGTGTCACGCTCGCCGCGCAGCCGCTCGATCTCATCGACCATGGCCTCAGCCTCGGCATGGAGTTGGACAACCTGCCTGCCGAGGCCCTTAGCACGGGAGAGGTGCCTGATGCTTGCGGCGTGGAGCTCGTTGTTCTCGAGTTCGAGGTTCGCGGTATCGAGTTCGAACTTCTCCTCTATAAAGGCAATCCGCTCATTGCAGTCGGCCTCAATCTTTTCATTCCGATCCGTCGCCTCGGCGAGCTTGCGGCTGAATTCATCCACCTGGACCATGAGCAGTGCGTTCTCGGTCCTGAGGTCGGCGGTCTCGCGCAGCAGCTTCTCCCGCCACCTCGCCTCGATTCGCTCGGCGGCCTCATCGAGGACGGACTTCATGCCGTAACCGTAGATCTCCCTGATTTTTCTCTCGTCTGTCATCGTGCGACATTCCAATCAACAATGGGCATGGCTCCGCCACGCCGTACGGCTGGGAACAAATACGCGGCCGCTGTTGATTTGTAGTCGTCCTGCGATCGGTGAGTTCTAAAAAGGCGTCTCAAGTCATGCGTTCACGCAGGTTTTCGATTGGAGAAATACCGCACGTTTTCATGATATCACGTGCCTTAAAGACCATGAATGGACGGCCATATCGATTCGTTGAAAATGGCACCAACGACGTGTTGGTGGCGGGGGAGTGATGGCGTTAAAGATGTCGAGAATGATTATAGGATTGTTTTAGATGCGGGCATGAAAAAGGGTCGAATCGAAGTGTCTGGCCGGACGCCAATTGTCCGGGAACTGTTTCGATTCGACCGTGTTTCATTTTACATCCGCGGCATGCTCTTATAGACGCCCGGCGATTACCGACCTTCACGACCTCGATAGTCGGGCTATGGACTTAAGATTTCTTGGGCTCCCAGCCGTTTTCGATTGCGGCGGGGTAGACTGCGGCGTAATTAAGCATCCAGCTGCCATCGCCCGCTTTTTGAATAAACCCCTTATCCGTCAAAGAGGTATAGGCCCGGGAGATCGTGTTCTTACTTAGGTGGTAGCGCTCCTCAATCCATTTGCTTTTTGCGTAAAAGCCCATGGCTCGTTTGTTTTTGGAAGGATTTCCAAGCTTCCATACTAGGCCGAGGATGAGGCGCTCGGCAGCGACAGTGGTGGCACAACACGCCCAGTCGGGCACCGAAATAAAATTCGCGTTATCCATTTTCCTTCTAATCTCTCGTTGCTCATTAACATCATCGCGATATTTGTCAGAAATTGACGGTAGCTCGCTCATGTTTACCGCCTAGTCAAGGTGGGCGGTACGACCTTCAAGCTGTTTGAAAAGTTCGTAGAATGAGCTTTCAAACATGTAATTAGAGCGATGGACCTGGATGAGCTTGCCGGACTCGCGCATGAATTTGCGTGCAGTGTTCTCGCTCCAGCCAGTGATTTCGCGGATATCGTTAACGCGGAGCAACCGATCGCACTGAGCGGCACCAGTAGGGAAAGTCGGTGTGGACGCCTGGGTGCTAATCTTTGGAGTAGCCATGATGAGCTATCCTTTCAATGAGGGCCCTCCCTGTGCTTGTAAGACGTACCAGGTTCATAAGCACTTGGGGGGCCGGTTTCTATGACTACATGCGTAGTCATCTGACAGCTTTAGCATGTATTAAAACTCATTAGATGTCAATCAGATAAAGCATCTACCTGCGGAAACGATATTATAGTACCGTAATATTATGAAAAAAACGATGAATGAAAAACATGCTATTTCTCGCTTCTCTGTATATAGGCGTTGATGAAGTCTTCGTAGCCTTTAACTGCTTTTATTTCTGATTGTTGAACGAGGCTTGTATACGTTTTGAGCGTGATATTGGGGTCCGCGTGACCAAGAATACCTTGCACGCTTCTAACGTCCGATCCGTTCGCCAGCATAAAAGTGCTTACACAATGCCTGAGCTGATGCGGGCAGATGCCCTTATATAGTTTTCCGCCAGTCGAATTGTTCGGCTCATAGATTCCAAGATTGCAGCTAACTGCGAAATCGCGAAACCAATGGTTGAAGATGTAGTTTTTCATGTGACAGACAGTAGGGACCCCTTGCTCGACAGCAATATCGCTAATGATGGGAGTGCTGCCAGTCTGGGACAGCCCCAGAGAGGCCAGGAGCTCTTTTTGTATGGCTGACCATGATTGAAGACGTTCGGCCAAGGTTTCTCCAACGGGGATTTTGCGTTGGCTTTCTTGTGACTTGGGTGCCCTCAGTTCATGATCGTTGGTGTACTGCCTGTCAATTTTCAAGGTTTTATTGGCAGGGTCCCAATCGCGCCATTCGAGGCCCAGCATCTCGCCTTTTCGCACACCCGTATACACTAGTACTAGCGTACCAACGGCTTCGGCGGTGAGCTCAATGTGTTGAAGATGTGTGCATAGGGTAGCTACTTGGTCGATTGTAAGTGATTCTCTTTTGTTGCGTGGTCTGCGAACATGAACGGTAGCGCAGGGGTTTCGGTCAATTATTCTCTTTGCGACTGCATTCGACAGAATCTGACGCAGTTTCGCATTGATTCGTACAAGCTCTGATAGTTTGTATTTTCCCGTACGACGAGCTTCGGCATATGTTTCTTCGATTAGATCGGGAGTTAGCCCCTCAATTGTCTGAAACGCACCGAATAGGTCTTCGATATGCCTGCAATCGTACGCTTCTCTTTCATAGCTCGTTGGCGCAAGCTCGGTGTCCCTATTTTCATGAAAGGCCCAGCAGTAGGACGCAAGCAAAGTGGGCTTTTTAGTTTTAGTGATCGTGCCAGAGGAGTTGATTTCAGCCAGCTTGGCCTGCATTGCAGCCTTAGCTTCTGTTTTAGTCTTGCAACGAACCGTATAAGTTGGGGATCGTTTGTAACGCCCTGTCTTAGGGTCCTTGACCCCAAGGGAAAAATAATAGCGATAGGTGTTAGGTGATCTCTTGTCTTTCCAACACGTGCCTCTTCCGCTAATGAGTGGCTGTTCTGACATCTTTGCACTCCGTTTCTTTGAATAGTTTTCAACAATTCAATGAGTGCAGTTTAGCTAAAGCTGTTAGTAATATGTTTGTAAAAGCGTAGGCGCAGCTACCGGATGCAGAAGACACAAACTGCTATGTTTATCTGCGGTTATATGATGTTCAATGATGCTTGATGAATGGTAGGGGGTAGCATTAAATCATATCTCCTAAAGCGGGTGTCGACGGTTCGAATCCGCCCGGGGGCACCAGAGGAATATCGAGCCCGGTACCGCCTCGGTGCCGGGCTCTTCTGGTCTAAGGGCAGGATTCGAGCCGTCGACACCCGCGTCACCAATTTCCCCGCGGGGGGAGTTTTCGAATCCGCCCGGGGGCACCAGAGGAATATCGAGCCCGGTACCGCCTCGGTGCCGGGCTCTTCTGGTCTAAGGGCAGGATTCGAGCCGTCGACACCCGCGTCACCAATTTCCCCGCGGGGGGAGTTTTCGAATCCGCCCGGGGGCACCAGAGGAATATCGAGCTCGGTACCGCTACGGTGCCGGGCTCTTTTGGTGTTAGAGCTGCGCCGTTCCATGCTAACGGGTCGCATCAAAAGCAAAGCGCCCGCTTGCCGGGGGAGCAAGCGGGCGCTTCTGAGCGAATATGTTTGCGGCGTTCGCTGCGCAGATAATAAGCAGCCGGCTAGTTGGTCGTGCCGGAATCGTCGCCTGAATCAGTACCAGAGCCAGAAACCGAAACCGTCAGCGTGATCGTGTTGTCGGTAGACTGCTTGCCGGTGGGGGAGACGCCCGTCACGGTGGCGTTTTCGTTGCCACTCACGGGGTTGCCGTTCTGATCGCAGAATGCGATGTTGTAGAACCCGGCGTTGTTGAGCGCGGTGACGGCGGCGGAGATGCTCTTGCCGTACAGGTTGCCCGGAACGCTGGCCTTGCCGGACTTCTTGGCGATGACGACGGTGATCGTGGCGCCGGGCTTCTGCTTGCCGCTGGGGTTCCAGCTAATGACGGTGCCCTCGGTGACGGAATCGTTCTCCTGGTAGCTCACGTCGACGCCAAAACCGGCCATGTCAAGGGCGTTGCGTGCCTGGGCCTCGGTCATGTCGGTCAGATCCGGGACGGAGGTGGTGTCAGGACCGCTGGAGACCTTATACGAGATGGTCGTGCCCTTCTCGACTTCCTTGCCGGCATCAGTGCCCTGCTCAAAGACCTGGCCTTCGTCAGCCTCGTTGGCCTCCTCGGTTGCGTTGCCCTTCAGGCCCACGCTTGCCAGCGCGGCCTCGGCCTGGTCCTTGGTCAGGCCGACGAGCTGCGGAACCTCAACTTTCTCGGAGGGCTTGGGGCCCTTGGAGATCACCAGGTTCACCTTGGAGCCCTTGGGCTTCTTAGTGTTGCCGTTGGGGGTCTGCTCTGCAACCTTTCCCTCGTCGACATCGTCGTTATAGCTCTGGTCGACGGTTCCGACCTCAAGGCCGGCCTCCTTGATCTGCTCGATAGCGGTCTGCTGGTCTTTGTTAAGCACATCGGGCACCGTAACCTGCTCGCCCCCGAAGAGTCCGGTGGCGAAGGCAACCACAACGCCAACCACGGCGATTGCGGCGACTACGGCGGCGATAATCTTGTTCTTGTTGGACTTGGGCTGATCGACCTCGTAGGAGCCCGTGGAACCCGAAACGGCGCTGCGGGGGTTGGTCTGTCCGCTTACGCCCGATACGGGGCGAACCATAGCACGCGTGGAGTCAGACAGCTCACGGGTCTTGGTGGCGCCCAGGTCGCCCGCGGCACCGATGATGCGCGTGGGCTCGGAGACGTTGACGGCGCGGCCGGACAGGTAGTTGTTGAGCACCTGGCGCAGCTCGTCTGCCGTCTGGAAGCGGTTCGCCGGGTCCTTTTCCATGCACTTGAGGATGATGCGCTCCAGATCGGCATCGACGCCGGAGTTGACTTGGCTCGGCGGAACCGGCAGTTCGTTTACCTGCTTGAGCGCAACCGAGATGGCGTCGTCGCCGTCAAAGGGGACGCGACCGGTGGCGCACTCGTACATCACGACGCCCAGGGAGTAGATATCCGAGGTGGGACCGAGGTCCTGGCCGCGCGTTTGCTCGGGGCTTACGTAGTGGGCGGTGCCCAGTACATTGTTGTCCTGCGTGAGGTGGCTGTTCTTTGCGCGCGCGATGCCAAAGTCCATGACCTTGATGTTGCCGTCGGGCAGCACCATGATGTTTTGCGGCTTAATGTCGCGGTGGATAATCTCGTGCTTGTGGGCTACCGAAAGCGCAGAGCTGATCTGCGAGCCGATCTGCGCGACCTTCTTGGGATCGAGGGCGCCGTGGCTCTTGATGCCGCTCTTAAGGTCGGTACCGCGCAGGTACTCCATGACGATGTAGTAGGTATCGCCATCCTTGCCCCAATCGTAGACGCCCACGATATAGGGGGAGGAGAGACCTGCTGCTGCCTGGGCCTCCTGCTTAAAGCGGGCGGCGAAGGTGGCGTCGCCGGCATACTGCGGCAGCATGATCTTGACGGCAACCGTGCGGTCGAGGACCTGATCTTGCGCACGGAAGACGGTCGCCATGCCGCCCGTTCCCACCTTATCCTTGAGGAGGTATCTTCCCCCGAGGACCCTCTGTTCCATTCCTGCTCCTAACTAACTTATTCGCTCAACGATGTGTGTAGTACCAAATCTATGGCCGCTGGGACCGCGTGGCGCCTTGCCGCTAGCTCATCGGCCGCGGCGCGCCCCAAGTATTCGCTTCGATCACAGGCATCACGCTCCTTGGGCGGCAAGTGCCGCGGTCAGGACGATGCCGGCAATCTTGGCTGCCTTGACGTCGTGTTTGTCGTAATCCTCCAAGGCCACCGAGATGGCGACCGTGGGTGAATCGTAGGGTGCGAAGCCGACGAACATCGAGTTGACGTTGGTGCCGCCGATCTCGGCCGATCCAGTCTTGCCGGCGACCTTGACGCCCGGAATCTGGGCATCGGTGCCGGTGCCGGACTGGACAACCGCGAGCATGGCCTGCTTGACCTGATCGGCCGTGGTGGCGCTGACGGCCTGGCCGAGCGAGCGGGATTGCGTGGTCTTGACCACGGTTCCGTCGGGGGCGAGCACCTGGGCCACGAAGAACGGGTCCATGACCACGCCGCTGTTGGCGATGGCCGCCGCTATCACGCAGTTTTGCATGACGGTGGTCTGCGGACCTGGCGTGTGGTCCATGCCGACAGGCTGGCCGGCGCCTGCCCAGGCGGTCTCCCACTCGGTCATGAGCGAGGGGTCGGCCATGATGGAGGCCGCGGTGGTCAGGTCCTGACCGAGCTTTTGGCCGTAACCAAAGGCGTTGGCAAACTGGACGAGCGAGCTGGCGCCGATCTCGTTGGCCACCTGGCCAAAGACGACGTTGGACGACACGGCAAAGGCCTGTTGCAGGCTGATGGTACCGTAGCTCTCGTTGGCGTAATTGGTGACCGGCGCGTTGCCGATATCCATGGAGCCGGGCGCCTGGTACGTGCTGGTAAGGCTGGCGGTGCCGGTTTCGAGCGCCGCGGAGAGTGTGACGACCTTAAAGGTCGAGCCCGGGGTATAGAGAGCGTCCATGGCGCGGTCGTACATGGAGCCGTCCTCGCCACCGCCCGACTGCATCAGGGCATCGATGTTGGTGTTGTCATAGGTGGGCGAGCTTGCGCATGCGAGGACCGCGCCGGTGCGCGGATCCATAACCACCACGGCACCCTTAAAGCCCTTGAGTGCCTGCTCGGCAGCCGTCTGGATGCGCGAGTCGATGGTGAGCTTGGCGGTGTTGCCCGGTTGGTTTTGGCCCGCGAGCGACGCGAGGGCGTTGTCCCAGCTGGAGTAATCCTTGGAGCCGGTGAGCGTTTCGTTCATGACGCTCTCGACACCAGCGGTGCCGTACTGCTGGCTTACATAGCCCACCACGTGAGCGGCCATGTTTCCGTTGGGGTAGGAGCGGGCGTAGGTGCCGTCTTCCTGTTGCAGCGACTCGGCCAGCGTCACGCCGTCGGACGTGATGATGGAGCCGCGCTGGATGTACTTGGAGCGGGCGATGGTGTGGTTGTTGGTCGGCATGTCCTGATAGTCCTTGGCCTTGATGACCTGGACATAGGTGAGGTTGCCGATAAGGATGGCGAATAGTGCCGTAAAGGCGAGCACGGCGCGGGTCAGTCGATTGGCGAGCGCCACGCGGCCGAGCACACCGGATTCGGGCGTGTCGAGCAGGCGACGGCGCATGCGCGAGC
>UMGE01000462.1_pt1 | contig 14424 bp, 7 predicted proteins | sample 1965191 | NCBI WGS metagenome assembly UMGE01 (sample SAMEA4836065, study PRJEB28245) | human gut metagenome | biome: gut microbiome; material: fecal sample | place: Denmark | collected 2008 | reverse complement strand
ATAAGGAAGGGGATTTTGACCAGGTAGACCGCATCCTGTATGACCTGAAGCACAATCCCTTAAGCCGCCGGATCATGTCCAATATCTACAACCACCATGATCTATGCGAGATGAACCTCTATCCCTGCGCCTACAGCATGACCTTCAATGTCTCCGGTAATACCCTGAACGGTATCTTAAACCAGCGCTCCCAGGACATGCTGACAGCCAACAGCTGGAACGTATGCCAGTACGCGGTCCTGCTCCACATGCTGGCGCAGGTAAGCGGCCTGAAACCCGGCGAATTGGTCCATGTTATTGCAGACGCCCATATCTACGACCGGCATATACCGATGGTGGAGGAGCTGCTGAAACGGGAGCCTTACCCAGGTCCAACCCTGTCCATGGACACTTCCATCCAGAATTTCTATCAGTTCACCACTGACAGCTTCCGGCTGGAAGATTATCAGTATCACACCTTTAGCGGGAAGATTCCTGTGGCTATATAGGCAGGAAATAAGAAAAGCATAGAAACAGACGATAAAAAGCCCAGAGAATAAAAAATGATATGAAAGACGGATGGACCTCTCCTCGTTCCATCCGTCTTTCGTTTCACATCCTGTCTTCAATTCTTATTTAAACCATCTTATATCCAATCAATGAAAGATATTATAAATACCGGCCAATGCCAGCAAAGAGGAAACCGCCACCATTGCCACCGACCACAGGAACATGGTGGCAAATGCCTTTTCATTGTCAAACTCATCCCGCAGAATAGGATCGCCTGCTATGGATGAGATAATCAACCCTCCCACGCTGGATGCCGGGCTGAAACACGCGCTGCTGGAACCGATCAGCATAGCGCTTAACAGGCCTATCTGGGTAAGACTTCCGCCTATCTCCTCCACCAGTTCCCCCACCGTTGGAGTCAGGGTCGGCACCACCACTCCCAGTGTGGAGGAAAACCAGGACATAACGCCCGCCGTCATGCAGGACGCCCCGGACGCTGTCACGGAATTCGTGAAGGCCGCGATAACCTTAGTCAATATCTCGATTCCTCCGGATGTTATAACCATATTCATTAGTACGCCCACGCCTGTTACCATGATGATGGTATTCCAGGGAACCGAGTGGAACGCTGTCTTTTCATCAATCACACCTGCCGCAATCAGACAAACGGAGACTGTCAATGCCACCAGACCGGAATCCAGTCCCAGAGCCATGATGCAGATTATCATTACCACAAGTCCTCCCAGGGCCACCCACTGCTTTGGGGACAGCGGCTCTATCTCCAGACGTACAGTCCCTGTTTTCTTTGTCCTATAGCCCCTGAAAAAGACAAATGCCAGGGATGCAATGATAAACATGGCAATGGTCATATTGATTGTAAGAGACATGAGGCCCCCGTCTATTTCCTGTTTTGCCAGCAGATTTAATACAATATTTCCATCCGGTGACACCCTGGTATACCTTCCGGCCTGCGCTCCTGCATTTCCTATAATCATAAGCATTAGCGGGTCATAACCAGTGGCATGGATAACGGGAATCGTAATGCCGCATATAAATGCCAGGCCTGCAAAGCCTCCTGCCAAAGCCGAAACACACCATGCTGACAAAAACAGAATGACAGGCACCATCCACACCATCTTTCCGAATACATTGATCAGCCGGCGCATAACCTGTTCCAGGCAGCCGTTGGTGGTAATGATTCCAAACAACAGGGTCAGGCCGAACAACGTGATGAAAAGCGAGGAACTGTAACCAGCCACAATCTCCTTTGTCGTATAATCCCCGCTGACATATCCCAGAATAACCGCGGCAGCCATGGCCAATACCCCTACGTTCAGCTTTCTGAAAAAACCAATGGCGATCACCGCAACCAGTATCAATAATGCTACAATCCCAATATTCATAGATTACCCCACATCTCCCCATCGTTCCATGGCACGGTCCACAAAGGCCGCGCTGCTGCCCGCATAATTTGCAGGCTCCAGCAGTTCCTCCAGTGTCTCCCTGTTAATCTTACTGGTGACACGGCAATCCTCCAGCAAAACATCCAAAAGCATCCTGTCCTCCTCAAACGCTTTCATGGAGCCGTCGTAAATGACATCATGTGCATTCTGCCTCCCCAGATAATGGCCCAGGTTTAACATAGCCCTCTCTGATACAATCAGGCCCTTTGTCATATAGAGATTCTTTCGGATCCTGTCCTCATGCACAATCATATTTTCCAGAATGATTTTCAGCATGGCAATCGCTCCGTCCAACATAATACATATCTGTGGAATATAACTCCATTCTGTCTGCCAAAACGACATATCCCTCTCATGCTCCTGAATCATGGCTCCAAAGCTTAAGGCAGCATTGGCCTGCACGATGCGGACCGTGGCCAATATATTTTCACATACCATGGGATTCCTTTTATGAGGCATGGTGCTGGAGCCCACCTTTCCCATGGCAAAGCTCTCCTCCAATTCACATATTTCCGTGCGCTCCAGGTTTATGAATTCATTGGAAATCTTTCCCACTGTTCCCGCAATCATTGCAACCGTTGAGGCGAACTCTGCAAAGCCATCTCTTGCCACATGCCATGTTGTGACCGGCACACTAAGTCCCAGGTTTTTACAATATCTTTCCTGTACGTCAAAGCCCTGGTCTCCCAGTGATGCCAGCGTGCCTGCCGCCCCTGCCAGCTGGCCCACCAGGTACCTGGACTTTCCCTCCTCCAGGCGTTCCAAATGCCTTCCGAATTCATCGGCCCAGATGGCTATTTTATATCCCAGTGTAATGGGGACTGCGTGCTGTCCGTGGGTCCTGCCTGCCATAACCAGATTCTGGTTCTCCTTTGCCCGTTTCAGACAGAGCCCCAGCAGTTCCTTTACCTGGGATGTCAGTATCCTGTGAGCGTCCTTGATCTGCAGTACTACGGCCGTATCCATGATATCCTGGGTTGTTGCCCCCCAGTGGATGTATCCTCCGGCCTTCTTTCCGCACACCTTTTCAAATCCGCGTATCTGGGGCATCAGCGGATGCGACGTTGCAAAGAAACCCTTTCGCACCTCATCCATATTCATATTTTCCCATTTTGCGCACTTCCGGATATGCTCACCTGCCTCCTTCGGCACAATTCCCAGCTCCGTTTCCGCCTCTGCCAGCGCCACCCATGCATTCAGCCAGTTCTGCATAAGCTGTTCATCTGAAAATACCGCCCTCATTTCCGGTGTTCCATATTGGTCCTTAAACATATCTGAATCTATAACAAATGATGCCATCCTAATCTCTCCTGTTCTGTTTTTCTCTATTTTCCCGCAACTCCGCTTTTCCTTGCCGCCTTTGCAACCGCCTCTGCCACTGCTTTTCCCACCCGCTCATCAAAAGCAGCGGGAATCACATATTCCTCCGTCAGCTCTTCCTCTGATATCAGACCGGCAATGGCTTTTGCTGCCGCTATCTTCATGTCGTCATTGATGTCTCTTGCCCTGACGTCAAATGTACCGCGGAAAATGCCAGGAAAGGCCAGGACGTTATTTACCTGGTTGGGATAATCACTGCGGCCGGTTGCCACAACCCTTGCCCCTGCTGCTTTTGCCTGCTCCGGATAAATCTCCGGCGTAGGATTGGCGCAGGCAAATATAATCGCATCCCCCGCCATGGAGGCCACCATCTCCTCTGTCAGGGTACCTGGGGCGCTGACACCAATAAACACATCGGCTCCTACGATTACTTCTTTTAAAGTGCCTCTGCGGCATTCCCGGTTGGTGATTTCTGCTATCTCCGCCTTGACGGCATTCATGCCCTGTTCCCGTCCCTTGTACACAGCTCCGGTGCGGTCGCATAATGTCACGTCCTTTATTCCATATGTAAGCAGAAGCTTTGTGATGGATATGGCTGCCGCTCCTGCCCCGTTCAAAACCACCCTGACCTGATCCGGCCTTTTTCCCACCAGCCTCAAAGCATTGGCAAGCCCTGCCAGAGTGACCACTGCCGTTCCATGCTGGTCGTCGTGGAAAATAGGAATATCACAGATTTCCTTCAACCGTCTCTCTATCTCAAAGCATCTGGGTGCCGAGATATCCTCCAGGTTAACTCCGCCGAAGCTTCCTGAAATCAGATGGATGGTTTTTACGATTTCATCCACATCCTTACTTTTAATACAGAGTGGAAAGGCATCTACATCCCCGAATGTTTTAAACAGAACGCATTTGCCCTCCATCACAGGCATTCCCGCCTCCGGTCCTATGTCGCCGAGCCCGAGTACAGCTGTTCCGTCCGTAACCACCAGGCACATGTTCCATCTTCTAGTCAGATCAAACGATTTTTCCACATCCTTCTGAATTTCCAGACAGGGCTGCGCCACGCCGGGTGTGTACGCCAGTGACAGGTCCTCCCGTGTCCTGACCGGAACCGTAGAAACCACCGCTATTTTGCCTCTCTTCTCATAATGCATTTTTAAACTTTCCGCTGCATAATCCCGCTTTGATTCTGTCATGTTTTCCCCTCATTCTTTTATCTGTTTCTCTGTTACCCGGCCGGATAAGTTATATTTATTATATCTATTGTACCGGAATCTGTACAATATCAATGATTAATGGAACCATAGTTCCTATCTATCCTGATAAAATAATATCAAATCATGGCTTCAGGACGAATGACCTGAGCAAACTGTTCCCTGCTCATAAAACCTAGCTCTGCGCAGGCATCCCTCAGGGATATATTCTCCCTGTACGCTTTCTTTGCTGTCTTAGCCCCATTGTCATATCCTATATATGGATTCAGTGCAGTGACCAGCATCAGCGAATTGTGAAGATTCCAGTCCATCCGTTCCCGGTTGGCCTTTATTCCGGACACGCAGTTTTTGCAAAAGGAGTCTGTTCCATCTGCAAGCAGATTTACTGACTGCAGAAAATTGTAAATACACACCGGCATAAACACATTGAGTTCAAAATTCCCCTGAGAGGCTGCCAGCCCCACGGCCGTATCATTTCCCATGACCTGTACCGCTATCATGGTCATGGCCTCGCATTGGGTAGGGTTTACCTTGCCCGGCATAATGGAGCTTCCCGGTTCATTTTCCGGAATTGTAATCTCTCCCAGGCCGCAGCGGGGCCCGCTGGCAAGCCACCGTATGTCGTTAGCCATCTTCATCATATTAGCCGCCAGTGCCTTCAGGGCCCCATGGGCAAATACCAGGGCATCCCTGGAGGAAAGTCCGTGGAATTTGTTCTTTTCCGGTATAAAGGGTTTATCGGTAAGTTCAGACAATATTTTTATTGCTTCCTCCGAAAATCCCCGGGGCGTATTCAGCCCTGTTCCCACTGCCGTGCCTCCCAGAGCCAGCTCCCTTAGTCCGGGCAGGGATGCTTCTATCATAGACTTCCCCTTTTCTGTCATTTCCCTCCATCCGCTTATCTCCTGGGAAAATCCAATAGGTGTCGCGTCCTGAAGATGAGTTCTGCCGGTTTTTACGATTCCCCGGTTTTCTTCTTCCAGTCTCCTCAGCGTCCTGGTAAGCCCTGACAGCGCAGGCAGAAGCCGGTCCTCCATAGACATAACTGCGGCCAGATGCATGGCAGATGGAAATACGTCATTGGATCTCTGAGACATATTTACATGGTCATTGGGGTGAAGCATGCTTTCTCCCGCCAGCCTGTTTCCCCTGTTGGCAATCACTTCATTTACATTCATATTGGTCTGGGTCCCGCTTCCCGTCTGCCAGACCGAAAGCGGAAAATTCCCGTCCAGCCGTCCTTCCTCCAGTTCATCACATACCCTTATAATCAGGTCCCGGCGTCTGAGATCCAGTTTTCCCAGGTTGTAGTTGGCCATTGCCGCTGCTTTTTTCAGCATTCCCAATGCCCGGATAAGCTCCGGCGGCATCTTTTCACTCCCTATCCTGAAATTCTCATAGCTTCGCTGTGTCTGCGCGCCCCAGTACACATCTGCCGGCACCTTCATCTCCCCCATTGAATCCCGTTCCACACGATACTCCATAAAAATACCTCTTTCCTGTTTTTTTCCATTATAAAAAAAACTACCGCCCATGAGAAATTCATACTTTCTATGGCACGATAGTTTTTGGCTATTATCCGGTTAAGAGCGGTATTTATTTATCCTGATATCTTCCAATAAAATCAATAAACTTCCTGGCACTGCCCGAAAGGTATTTATTACGGTTCCACATCAGCCCTGTTTCAAACTCAATTGGCCGGGCAAACCGTTTTGCGGTTATCTTGGGATTGTCCCTGATGGCACTGACCTGGTCATCCAGCACAGCGGCAATTCCGCATTCCTGGGCTACCATGTCAAACACAGTGGATTGTTCCCTGACATAACGCAGGGATGGGTGTACCCCCGCCCTCTTCATGTTTTCCAAAAGCAGGCGTTCCGTATAGGTAGAGCCCATGCGGTACATGATAATCGGCTCATTTTCCAACATGTCAATGGATATCATGGGCTGGGAGGCAAAGGGATGGCTGCAGGATACAATCATTTTCAGTTCTCCGCCCCGTATGGCCCTGGATTCAATCTCATCATCATGAATCAGGTCAATTACCCCATACCCCACTTCCAGTTCTTCCTGCTTTAACAATGTCACTATATCCATAGTTCCCAAATCAGACAGTTCCAGTTCAATGTCAGGATATTCCTTTGGAAACTTCCTGAGAAGCACCTTCCACAGCCAGGATCCCACCGTGGAAGGGAATGCAGCCTTCAGATGCTTTTTGCCGGAAGGCTTCAAATCTTCCATGATTTCCTCCAGATCCCTTATCTCATCCAGAACTTTTTCACCTTTTGCAAGAAATATTTCCCCTGCCCCGGTAATGCGGATTCCTTTATTATCCCTCTCCATCAGCTTTATCCCCAGCTCATCTTCCAGCTTCTGGATTGCCACACTGATTGTAGGCTGGGAAACATGCAGCTCCTGTGCTGCCTTTGTATAATTCTTGTATCTGTTTACCGCGGAAAAGTACTCTATTTGCCTTAATTCCATCTTCCACTCCCCTCTTAGCGGACACCGCATTTTCCTTTAAAACAACCCCTCATTCTTCTGCTCCAGCACCTTAATTCCATGGTAGAACATTTCATTATAAGGCGTAGGTACTCCCAGCTCACGGCCCATACGGATGATGGTGCCTCCGAACATTTCCACCTCGGTCTTGCGGCCTGCCTCAATGTCCTGGAGGGTGGACGGTTTATTTTTAGGAGGCACATCCTTAAGCACGCTGGCCTGTTTTTCCATATCCTTTTCAGAGAGGTCGATTCCTTTCTTTTGCGCAATGGCTATGACCTCCCGCATCAGCTTCTCACGGATAAAATTGGCATCTGCGCTGACGCTCCAGGCTCCAAAGGGGATGCCCAGGACAGCGGCGCTCTGGTTCTCACTGACGTTGCACATATATTTATACCAGATGGCCCGCTCCATATCCTCCGGAACAACGGTACGTATGCCCGACCTCTCAAACAACTCCTTCACAGCCTGTACCCTGGGGGACACTGTCTCATTGTGCTTCTCCCCCATTTCAATCCGGGCAGCTTTTGGATTAAAGGAGGCGCACCCGTCCTTCATGACCACGCTTACCTTTGCCAGGGAATACAGCAGATTATCCCATCCAAATACCGCTGCCACCTTTTCCTCTGCCTCTACCCCGTTTAACGGAGCCATGATAAGGGTATCCGGCCCAATCTGGTTTCTCATGTCCTCCAAAGCCTGGGACAGGGCAGGAAACTTGGTGATGATAATAGCTAAATCCGGATAATCCTGATCGCAGGTTTCCTCCGGGGATACGATGTTGAAATGGTGGCGGACCCCATTGACCATGACGCCTTCCTGTTCCAGACGTTCACGGCGGCTGCCCCCTGCAATCACACGCAGATTATCTCCCATCAGAGGCCCCAGATGACTGGCCAGGAAACAGCCAATGGCTCCCAGTCCAATGAGGGATACGGTTCTTATTTCTCTTTTCTGATTCATCCTGATTCCTTCTTTCATACGTTTATACTCATCTGAAGCGCAAGGGAATAAATGATGCGCTCTTTTACATGTTTCTCAGTCAGCTGGGTCAATGCGCGCTCATAATAGTCCAGCTGGACTCTGTAGCGCTCTGCCAGCATCTTTGCCCCCTGTTCCGGACTTCCCTCCGGCACATGGTCTGTTTTATAGTCAATGAGGACCAGTCCGTCCTCTTCCTCCAGATAGGCGTCGATGATTCCCTGGATAAGTACCAGCTCGTCGGAATCACCAAGGCCCATTTCCCTGGCAGGTATGCCTATGATAAACTGCTGCTCCTTATGGATGCGTCCCTCTGCCTGTGCTTTCGCCATACGCTTTCCCAAGGGACTGGACAGGAAATTCCATATGACATTGGGATTAATAAAGTCACGGGCTTCCTGGTCCAGAAATCCGTTCTCCAGAAGCTCATCCACCACCGGCTTTACCTCTGACAGGCTGTGTATCTCATGGAACCGGATATGCTCCAGAACCGCGTGGTATGCGGTTCCCCGCAGAGCTCCGCGGTTTGGACCGGATGAAGATGGTTTATTCGGTTCTCCTGATTCCCTGAATCCGGGGCCTGCCACATCCTGTTTTCCCCTCAGCGCCGTCAGCTCACCAAGGGCTGCCCCCTCCAGATTGTCACGGTCCGTGCCAATAGCATCCTCTGCCCGTCCTATCTGGCTCTGTTTTTTAAGCTCGGATACAGACACCATGGCGTACAGTCCGGTATCTGATTCATAAGGGTACTCATATTCCAGGGCTTTTCTGAGACGTGTTCCAAATGCTGCATCATACACCTTCTCCCCATCCAGGTTCAGAAGGTCTTCCTTTTTCATCTTCCGTATGATTTGCCGGGTAATTTCCTCGCCAATCAGATCTTTTACCTGAATCTGGCGCATTTCCATGTGGGAGGAAGGAATTGCGGGCTGGGCCATAAGGAGCCAGTCCAGGCAGGAATTGGCTGAAGCCAGTATGGTATAGGGCAGCTGGCCCTTGGACAGGGGAATGTCCTTCCATTTTCCCAGCTTATTCTCCAGCGACTTATCCGCGGCTGTCATAATCAGCTTTTCCTTGGCCCTGGTCATGGCCACATAAAGGACCCTGAGCTCCTCCCCCATTGTTTCCAGCTCCATCCGGCGCTTCAATGCCTGCTTTTTAAGAGTCGGCGCCTTGACCCGCAGCTCCAGGTCCAGGAAATCTGCCGCTGCCCCTAAATCCGCATCCAGAAGAATCTGTCCGTACGCATCCTGCTTGTTAAAACGCTTGCCCAGGCCAGCCAGAAATACCACTGGGAATTCCAGACCTTTGCTCTTGTGAATACTCATGATGCGCACCGTATTGTCCTGCTCACCGGCCACGCTGGCCTCACCGAAATCCGTATCAAATTTCTTCAGTTTTTCAATGTATCTTACAAAATGAAACAGACCCTTGTAGCTGGTGGATTCATAGGCAGCTGCCTTTTCCACCAGCATGTCCAGGTTGGCCCGTCTCGTCTCCCCGGCCGGCATGGCGGATACATAGTCGTAATATCCGCTCTCCTTGTATACCCGGTACAGCAGCTCATGGATAGGCAGATGCCTTGCCTCCCCCCGCAGCCGTTCCATAAGGAGTGACAGCTTAAGGGATTTAAGGGAAATGGAATGGGCTGCCCCTGCCGGTATGCTGCATAATCCCACTGTGATTAAGCCTTCTTCCCTGTCAGGATTTTCCTCCTGCCCCGGCCCTTTTCCCGGCCCCAGACCTTCCTCCTGCTCCGGTTCTTCCTCCTGCCCCGGCCCTTTTCCCGGCCTCAGTTCTTCCTCCTGCCCCGGCCCTTCCTCCAGCCAGAGCCTCCACGCCCCGTATACGCCCCGGTCCTGGCCCTTTTTTGAATTCCGCTTGTAGGCGGCCATCATCCAGGCCATCTCCTCATCATCCATCCCCACAATGGGCGAACGCATAACGGCTGCCAGCGGAATATCCTGCATAGGATTATCAACAACAGACAGAAGGCTGAGAACCGTCTCCACCTCAACCGTGTTGAAATATCCTGTCCTGGTCTGGGCAAAAGCCGGGATGCCTTCATTCATCAGCACATTTACAAATACCTCCGACCATCCCGTCATGCTTCTGAGCAGGATAACCATGTCGCCGTAACGGGCCCTGCGGTAAGCTCCCCTGGATTTGTCCCACACCAAAATCCCCTGGCCTTGGCTTACCAGCTGGCGTATCCTTCCGGCAATCAGTCTGGCTTCCAGCTCTTTTGCCGTATAATCAAGGGAGTCTTCATCCAACTGCTTCAGTGCTTCCGCGCCCGTATCCACCATGAGAAGCTCCGTAGGCGTTCCTGCAAGGAAGGAAACAGGGCCTGATTCCTGCGTGTCAGACTCCCCCTCTTCCAGTCCCGGGCCACAAACCGTTTTCCTGTTCACTTCCTCAAATACCGCTCCGGGATAAAGGGCTGTCTCAGGCGTGTATGTGATTCCTCCCAAATTCTTTGTCATGATTTGATAAAACACATCATTGACACTGGTCAGCACAGACTCCCTGCTCCGGAAGTTCTGCTGTAATTCAATCATCTGGTACGGTCCGCTCTGCCTGGAATATTTTTCATATTTATCCATAAAAAGCTCCGGCCTGGCCAGACGGAACCTGTATATGCTCTGCTTTACATCCCCCACCATAAATACGTTGGGATAACCGAACCGCTCCCTGGAAATGCTGGTAATCAATGCTTCCTGGACATAATTGCTGTCCTGGTACTCGTCCACCAATATCTCCTCATACTGCCGGCTGAGCTCGTCTGCCACCTGGGACGGAAGGCGGGAAACCCTTTCTTCCCCGTTTCCGTTTTCCTCCCGCACATACAGAACCTCCAGCGCCAGATGCTCCAAATCATTAAAATCCAGCACGTTCCGCTCCCGCTTGGCATCCCTGTATGCCTGGTCGAACATGCCTGTAAGCCTTAAGAGCTCCCGGATGACCCTTCTGGTCCCTCTCATGCTTTCCACTACTTCCTGCGGACTCTGCTGGCCGTAGAGCTCCCTGCATTTTGCCACGGCCTTCTTGACCCGGTCCCTGCATGCGCTTACAAATGCCTTCTTATCACCGTCAATATCCTTGCTCCGGATGGATGCCAGACGGTCGAAGCTCATATTCTGCAGGCTGTTATACAGAGCTTCAAAGCTGCCTGTGGAAGCGGCCCTTCCTATGGCCTCGATTTTACTTCTGTCGCTTATGAGCATGGGCTCGTATGCCAGGGGGCCGTTTTCCTCCAGGCACACATCAAGGGCTTCCCCCAGCTGCCCTGAAAGCTCTGCCATCTGTCTGGCCACATCCTCCATCAGGAACACCATCCAGGGGCTTTCCTCCATTTCCCCGATGCTTTCCTCCTCCAGCTCCTTCTGACAGGCTGCAAGCCATTCCTGCGGCCATGGATGGCTCTGGGAAAACTGCCATGCCTGGAGAATCACATCCTCGATTCCCCTGTCTGACTTTCCCCGTCCGAAATGCTCCACGAACCTTCCAAACTCCTCATCCGCCTCATCGTAACAGTTTTCCAGCATTTCCCCCATACAGTCCCCCCGCAGAAGGGACAGCTCCCCCTCATCCCCGATACGGAAGGCCGGATCTATGTCCAGGCTGTTATAATGGCTGCGGATGATATTCAGGCAGAAGCTGTCAATGGTGGTAATCTGTGCCTGGGGGATCAGGGCTGCCTGGAGCCACAGATGCTCGTCCTCAGGACGTTCCTTCAGCTTCTGCTCCACTGCGGCGCCTATCCTCTCCCGCATCTCAGCCGCAGCTGCATTGGTAAACGTCATTACCAGCAGCTGGTCAATATCCAGGGGACGGTCTCCTTCGCTTATCATCCGGATGATACGTTCCACCAGCACGGCCGTCTTACCGCTGCCCGCTGCCGCGGACACCAGAAGGTTCCTGTTTCTGCTGTCTATAACCTCTTGCTGTTTACTGGTCCAATTCACTGCCATCTGTTTCCTCATCTCCTTCAGATTCCAATTCCGCCCAGATTTCCTCAGGCTTAAGACCCTTGAGCTTGCGGTATCCATAGCCTGCTGTCTTGGTATCGAACCCGCACACTGCATGGTAGGGGCAATAGTCGCAGGCTGTCCTGTTTCCCTGTTTGTAAGGCTTTAAGTCCACATTTCCCATCAGTATATCCTGCCCGGCTTCCCTGAGCCTCCGGTTCACAAACCGGCGCAGATCCTGAAAACGTCTGGTGCTGGCCACAGACGAGCGGCTTTCCTGGACATAACCATCCTTGATCGCTACGGGTATCACATCGGATTCCTTCTCTATCTCCCGGTCCAGATGCCGGATAATATCCAGTTCACTGTTTACCAGACCGTTCATCCTGAGCTGCTTTAATATCTGTTTTTCGATATCCCTTTCATCCATTCCTTCCTGCTTATCCGCTATCGGGTCACCTATGTGGTAGTAGAAGATACCGGCAGGAACCACCTCCTTGTCCGGATGTCTCCTCTCCTCCATCTCCACCGCCGCATCCATATAGACCACCAGCTGAAGCTGCAATCCATAAAACAGGGCAGCCAGGTCAAAGGATGTGGTTCCTGACTTATAGTCAATAATCTTTACATAGACATGGTCCTCATCCCTGCACAGGTCCATGCGGTCAATACGTCCGCGAAGCTGCAGCTCTTCATCCTCTGACAGGCCGATGCGCATGGCCTTCAGGTTATCAATGGCTGAAAAGGACACCTCGAATCCCACCGGCTCAAAGTCGCCCTTTTTCACCTGCTCTGCCAGGGCCCATATGGTGCGGTCCGTAATCCGTTCCACCCTGCCTGCCAGATACGCGTTGCGGGCTGAGCTGGACATAATTGTGTTGCCATATTCCTCCGTTACCTGGGTCACGCATTCCTTTACAAGGCTCTTTCTCCCCTCTTCGGTCAGCTCCCGCCAATCCTGCCCTCTGTCCTTCATGGAGGCAAAGCATCTGTCGATGGACTGGTGGAACAGGTTGCCCATGTCCACTGCCTCCAGCTCGTACTCCTGCCGCTCCATCAGTTCCAGACCATACCGCAGGAAATGGGCGTAGGCGCAGGAGGCGAACTGCTCCAGCCGGGTCACGCTGCCCTGCAGTTCCCTGCCGTAAAGGGCTCTGGCAGCTGCCCGTCCGATTCCCCTTTCCTCATAGGAATAAAAAGCAGCGTCCACCAGCTGCCTCACCTTATCCCGGTGCTCCTGCGATGTATAAAAATGCTGGAAGAGCTGCATAAAGGCAGCTTCCTCCCGCTCCCTGTCATCCTCCCCCTGTTCCTGCATTCCCCGAAGCCCCTGTATAAGCATCTCCCTGGCATCCCTCCCGGTCCGCACCGGCCATTCCACGGAATGCTCGTCCAGGGTTTTCATTCCGGGAAACAGCTTTCCCACTTCTCCCATGAGATTGGAGGGTCTCTGGCTCTTGCCGTCCGGCGTAAGTCCGGCATAGGTGAGCACCAGCTGTCGGGAGGGCTTTGACATCATAAGATACAGATAAAATTTCTGGATGCAGCCATCCTCTTTTACCGTGGGAGCCAGCTCTATATCCATTTTCCTGAGAGCCGCCCTGTCACGGTCCGATAAAAGGCTTCCCCCGTTCTTTCTCTGGGGCACCGTGCCCTCGTTTACTCCTACGAAAAACAGTACCTTCACTGCTTCCAGACGGCTTCGGGTAATATCCCCCACCATAACCTGATCAACCGTGGCCGGAATCACACCCACCTGGATTTCCTGGAAGCCGGCGTCCAGAATCTGAATATAGTTCTTCATATCCGCTTTTTCCGCGCCCAAAAGTCCTTCCAGCCGCTCAAACAGTTCCAGTACGCGGTCATAGACCTGGCCATATTCCCTGGCCAGGTTCTCATCCCCCGGCTCTTTTCGCTCCAGAAAGAAATCCCTGTACTCCTCCAGCTTTTCCCTCAGCTCCATGTGCTCCAGGAACTGGCGAAGAGCTGCCGTCACAGAGGCAATGGTGGCTCCCTCTGCCTTAAATGCCTCCCGCAAAGGCCGCAGAGGCTCCAGTATCCACATGCGGTATTGGTTCAGCTCCTTCAGGTTCAGCTTTTCACCGCCTCTGTACTGCCGTTCCCAACAGGAATCCCAGCGCTTCCACCCCCGTATGCCCAGGGCCCGCACATAATTTTCCAGCCGGTCCGTCATCTGCTCTGCATGTTCCCTGGAACCGTCAAATCCGCTCTCAGCATCTGCTTCCCCTGCATCCCCGGACGTATCTGCCGCCGCTCTCTCCTCTGTATCTGCCGACGCCCACTCCTTTGTATCTGCCGACGCCCTCTCCTTTGTATCTGCCGACGCCCTCTCCTTTGTACTCCCAGCCTTCTCATACACCAGTCCTGTTTTCAGATACCGGAACGCGCTCTCATAAGAGAAATCCTTCACCATCTCTAATGCTGCCCGTATCAGCTCCACCATGGGATTTTCCAGAATACTCT
>UMGE01019022.1_pt1 | contig 14459 bp, 9 predicted proteins | sample 1965191 | NCBI WGS metagenome assembly UMGE01 (sample SAMEA4836065, study PRJEB28245) | human gut metagenome | biome: gut microbiome; material: fecal sample | place: Denmark | collected 2008 | reverse complement strand
TAGTCGCTATTTAGGGCGTCCAAGATTTGGGGCGCAGTTCACATATGAACTGCGGGGGCTTATGCGTTGCGGCGTAGTTCCGGGTTGCCAGATCTACTCCAGCTCAAACGCTCCGGTATAGAGCTGGTAGTAATACCCGCGCTTGGCGATAAGCTCGTCGTGGTTGCCGCGCTCGATGATGCGGCCGTGGTCCAGGCAGATAATCGCGTCGGAGTTGCGCACGGTGGAGAGGCGGTGCGCGATGACAAACGTCGTGCGGCCCTCCATGAGCTTATCCATGCCGGCCTGCACGATGGCCTCGGTGCGGGTGTCGATGGAGCTCGTGGCCTCGTCCAGAATCATTGCCGGCGGATCGGCGACGGCGGCGCGTGCGATCGAAATCAGCTGGCGCTGGCCCTGCGACAGCTGGGCGCCGTTGCCGGTGAGCATCGTTTCGTAGCCGTCGGGCAGGCGGGTGATAAAGTCGTCCGCGCCCGCGAGCTTGGCCGCCGCGATGCACTCCTCGTCGGTGGCGTCCAGGTTGCCGTAGCGGATGTTGTCCATCACGGTGCCGGTGAACAGGTTCACGTCCTGCAGCACCACGCCCAGCGAGCGGCGCAGATCGGCCTTGCGGATCTTGTTGACGTTGATGCCGTCGTAGCGGATCTTGCCGTCGGCGATGTCGTAGAAGCGGTTGATGAGGTTGGTGATGGTCGTCTTACCGGCACCGGTGGCGCCGACAAACGCGACCTTCTGGCCCGGCTTGGCAAACACGGACACGCCGTGCAGCACCTCGTGGTCGGGCGTGTAGCCAAAGTCCACGTTGTCCATGACCAGGTCGCCGCGCAGCGGCACGTACTCGATCTCGCCGGTCGCGCGGTGCGGATGCTTCCATGCCCACATGCCGGTGTGGTGGTCGGCCTCCTCGAGCTGCCAGGTATCGGGGTTCACCTGCGCGTTGACGAGCGTCACATAGCCTTCGTCGGCTTCGGGCTTCTCGTCGATGAGCTCAAAGATGCGGTCGGCGCCGGCGAGGCCCATGACCACGGCGTTGATCTGCTGCGAGATCTGACCGATCTGTCCGCAGAACTGCTTGGTCATGTTGAGGAACGGCACTACGACGGCGATGGACAGCGTCATGCCCGAGATGCTCAGGTTAGGCACGCCCAGCGCCAGGAAAATGCCGCCCGCCAGTGCGACCAGCACGTAGAGCAGGTTGCCCAGGTTCATAAGGATAGGCATGAGGATGTTGGCGTACATGTTGGCCTTCTGCGAGACCTCGAAGAGCTTTTCGTTGCGCTCGTCAAAATCGGCTTCGGCGGCAGACTCGTGGCAGAATGCCTTGACGACCTTCTGGCCGTTCATGACTTCCTCGATATGGCCCTCGACCACGCCGAGTTCAGCCTGCTGCGCAATGAAGAAGCGCGCGGAGTTGGAGCCGAGCAGCTTGGTCATAAAGGTCATAAAGACGACGCCGGCCACAATGACCAGGCACATCCACACGCTGTAGTACAGCATGATAAAGAACACCGTGACGATGACGATGGTCGTCATGAGCAGGTTGGGCAGCGACTGGCTGATCATCTGACGCAGCGTGTCGATGTCGTTGGTGTAGTGGCTCATGATGTCGCCGCGCTGGTGCGTGTCGAAGTAGCGAATCGGCAGGTCCTGCATGCGGTTGAACATCTTCTCGCGCAGCTTCTCGAGCGAGCCCTGCGTAACGATGGCCATGGCGCGGTTCCAGAAGAGTGAGGACAGGATGCCGACGCCGTAGATGCAGGCGAGGGTGGTCACAAGCTTCAGAATTTTGGGCTGCGCGGTCGCCCAATCGCCCGACTGCCACGACTCGCTAATAATCTGCAGGGCGCTCTGAAGGAAGGTCGCGCCGATGGAGTTGATGATGGCGCAGAGCACCACGCCGACGACGACGAGGGGCAAAAGCACGGGGTAGAAGCCAAAGAGCGTCTTGATGAGGCGCGACATGGTGCCGCCCTTGCGGTTGAGCGCGCGCTCGGCGGTCGTTGCTTTACTCATGTGCCTCGCCTCCTTCCTGGGTCTGAGCTTGCGTTGCAGATGCCTCGGTGTCGGCCTCGACGGCCCCTTCGCCCTCGGCAGACATCTTGCTTTGCGAGGTAAAGGTCTCGCGGTAGATCTCGCTCGTCTTAAGCAGCTCATCGTGGTTGCCGATCTGCGCGATGCGGCCACCCTCCATGACGATGATGCGATCGGCGTCCTGCACGGAGCTGATGCGCTGGGCGATGATGAGCTTGGTCGTGTTGGGCAGATAGCTTGCCAGCCCCGCGCGGATCTTGGCGTCGGTCTTGGTGTCGACGGCGCTGGTGGAGTCGTCCAGGATCAAGATCTTGGGGCGACGCAGCAGGGCACGCGCAATGCACAGACGCTGCTTCTGGCCGCCGGAGACATTGGAGCCGCCCTGTTCGATCCAGGTGTCATAGCCCTTGGGGAAGCCGTCGACAAACTCGTCGGCGCAGGCCAGATGTGCCGCCTCGCGGACTTCCTCGTCGGTGGCGTTCGGGTCGCCCCAACGCAGGTTCTCGGCAATCGTGCCGCTAAACAGCACGTTTTTCTGCAGCACCATGGCCACCTGGTGGCGCAGGGCGTCCAAGTCGTAGTCGCGCACATCCACGCCGCCCACGCGCACGGTACCCTCGGTGGTGTCGTACAGACGGGCGATGAGGTTTACAAGCGTGGACTTGGCCGAGCCGGTGCCGCCGATGATGCCGATGGTCTCGCCGCTCTTAATGTGCAGGTCGATATCGTCGAGCGCCTGGCGCTTTGCATGCGCGGAATACTTAAAGCTCACGTGGTCAAAGTCGATGGAGCCGTCGGCAACCTCGAGCACGGGCTCAGCGGGATCGGCGATCGTGGGCTCGGCGGCCAGCACCTCGGTAATGCGGTGCGCCGATTCGTCGGCCATGGTCACCATGACAAAGATCATCGACAGCTGCATCAGGCTCATGAGGATCTGGAAGCCATAGGTAAAGATCGAGGAGAGCTGGCCCACGTCGAACAGCGTGCCCTGGCTCGTGATGATGAGCTTGGAGCCCAGGTAGATGATGACGACAAACGCGCCGTTGACGCAGATATTCATCATGGGGTTGTTAAAGGCGAGCAGCTTCTCGGCGCGGGTGAAGTCCATCTGGACGTCGCGCGCGGCGGTCGCGAACTTCTCCTTCTCAAAGTCTTCGCGCACGTAGCTCTTAACCACGCGCATGCCGGTGACGTTTTCCTCGACGGACTCGTTAAGGGCATCGTACTTGTGGAACACGCGCGAGAAGATGGGGCGCACCTTAAAGATGATAAAGAACAGTCCAAAGCCCAGCAGCGGAATGATGACCAGGTAGACCATGGCAACGCTGCCGCCCATGATAAATGCCATGGTAAAGGCGAAGATCAATACCAGCGGCGCGCGCACGGCGATGCGGATGATCATCATAAAGGCCTGCTGCACGTTGTTGATGTCGGTGGTCAGGCGCGTGACGAGCGAGGAGCTCGAGAACTCATCGATGTTGGCAAAGCTGAACGTCTGGATCTTGTAGAACAGGTCGTGACGCAGGTTCTTGGCGAAGCCGCAACTCGCATGGCTGCAGGTGACGCCGGCAGCGGCACCGAAAGCAAGCGACGTCAGCGCGATGAGCACCAAAAAGCCTGCGGTGGGAAGCATCTCGGCTACGGTGGCGCCGTCTTTGATGGCGTCGATCAGGTTGGCGGTGATAAATGGAATCAGCATCTCGCAGAGCACCTCGCCAAGTACGAGCAACGGCGTGGCAACGGTGACTTTCATATAGTCGCGGATGCTGCCCATGAGGGTTTTAATCATCCAGTTCCTCCCAAGTTTTGCGGATTTTCTCGAGCATTTCGGCGAGCTGCTCACGCTCGTCGTGGGTGAGGGCGCTAAAGGCCTGCTCTCTAAAGCGAATGCGGGCGGCCTGGTCGATGCGGGCGTTTTCCCGGCCGGTTTCGGTCAGGCGAATGGTGAGTTGCCGTCGATCCTTGGGGTTACGGCTGCGCTCAATGAGGCCGTTGACCTCGAGCTTGGACAAGATCTCGGAAAGTGACCCCGGCTTGAGGTCAAAGTGCATGCCGAGTTCCTGCTGCGACATCTCGTCGCCGGGCTGCTTGGCCAGCAGGCAGATGATGGGCGCCTTGCCGGATACGCCTCCGCCATGAAAGTGCATGTAATGGCCGCAAAAGCCCAGACCGCTCAGGATGCGCTTGGCGAGTTTGTCTTCGGCGCTGACCGCTTCGGGTATGTCTACCGGTTGCGACGGGTCACCGCCGGGCTCATGTGGAAGGACGAGTGGTTCAACACACATATCTAAGCTTCGCTCCTTTCTTTAGTTAGGTAGTGGAATTGTTTTGTGCCTAACTAATTTAGGAGCGTGAGAAATCAATGTCAAGGTACCAAACTAGTGGTTACGCGGTTTTACCAAACCGCGTAACTGCTCGACGCTGCAAGCGTTCCTAAGCGGCAATCTGACGTTCAATCGTCGGGCATGGCCACAAGGCCTATGCCCTCCTCTTTCACGCCACCTTGCTCGCTTAGGAACGCTTTCGCTGTCCGTCCTCAATCTACAGCGCTGCCTGGGTTGGCATTTGAGTGATCCGTGGGGGATGGAGGATAACGGATCATTTTGGGCTGCGGTGACACCCTTCCGAAGTTGCTTTGCCCAAAACTATGCCGGATTACTACGATGAATTCGAAATCTCAGACCTCGGCATTGTTTTTCGGAAAAACACAAGCTGTCTACCTGCGGTTTTGCCGGAGTGCAATTTGTTGTGGTTGGAGACTGGCGGTTTATCGTAGTAATCCGGCATAGTTTTGGAATGGTAGTAAATAGGTGGCAGCTACTGTGCCGCTGCTGCCGTGATTTGCCTCCCATTTCCGAAACCTTTCCGCAACAATGCGTTCTTCGCGACCCTAGTGACTGCTCACGACGCCTCCTGCGCTACACTTAGTCGCACTGTGGCGCTGCTGCGCCGCGCCCGAACCAAGGGGGACACTCATGAAGAATACTCAGCTGCTGCTGATTAACGATATGTGCGGTTACGGCAAGGTCGCGCTTTCCGCCATGCTGCCGGTGCTGTCGCACATGGGCTGCCGTATCCATAACCTGCCGACGGCCCTCGTTTCCGATACGCTCAACTACCCCAAGTTCTACATCCACGACACCACGGAGTATGTCCGCCAGAGCCTCGCCATCTGGGAGGAGCTCGGCTTTGAGTTCGACGCCATCTCGACCGGCTTTATCGTGACCGAGGAAGAGACGCGCATCATCTCGGACTTTTGCCACCGCCGTGCGCAAAAGGGCACCAAGGTGTTCGTTGACCCCATCATGGGCGACAACGGCAAGCTCTATGCGGGCGTGCCCGAGTCCACGATTGGCCTTATGCGGCACCTGCTGGAGTGCGCAGACTACGCGGTGCCCAACTATACCGAGGCGTGCCTGCTTGCCGATAGGCCTATCGCCGAGCAAATTACGCCCGATGAGGGCCGCGCTCTTGTGGACGCCGTGCGCGAGCTGGGTGCCAAGTCGGTGGTCATTACGAGCGCTGTGGTCGACGGTGTGAATGTTGTCATCGGTTACGACCATGTGGCGGGGAAGTACTTCACGATTCCCTTCGACCTGATCCCGGTCTACTTCCCGGGCACGGGTGACACGTTCTCGGCGGTGCTCGTCGGCCGCGTTATGGCCGGCTGGAGCCTGCAGCGTGCGACGGCCGACGCCATGCGTGTGGTAGCCGAGCTTATCGAGCGCAACGCCGACCAAGAGGATAAGTCGGCCGGCCTTCCCATCGAGGCCTGCCTGGATGTGATCGACCATGAGTAACGCCGGCGAGGGCGGCGCCAAGCCGGCCGACGAGAACAAGCCGCTTGGTGCGCCGCGTGGCAAGCGTCCGCGTATCCGCATAAGCTGTGTGGACCAGCTGGGTGCGTGCCGCTGTCACCATGGTCATAAGCCGGGCGACGTCTTTGACTTCGACCGAGACCGCGGCAAGATGTGCGCCATGGCCTGCCATGTGGGCTTTCCCTATATCGATATCCTGCGCTACGGCGGTACCGTGCCTGGCAACGAGCCCGGTACGGCAAAGTTCTGCTGCCCCGAGGTCGATACGCTGAACGTCTGGCTTGCCGAGATCGTCGACGAGTAACCGAGCGTGGATTTTCTCCCGTTTAGAGCGCACTCGAACGCTCAAAGTGGGAAATTTTCCACGCTCATTTTTCATGTGGGAGATTATCCACGCTCGTTTCGCGCCGAAGGCGTGGCCCGCGACCTTGCTTGCCTACAGCTGCTCGAGCATAGCGGTGCAACCGGCGAGCACATCGCGGTAGGTGGCATCGAAATTGCCGGTGTACCAGGGGTCGGCCACGTCGCCGGGGCGCTCGGTCCAATCGAGCAGGCGCGTAATCTTGCCGTCGGGGTCGTCGCCAAAGATGCGACGCAGGCCACGCGCGTTCTCGTCGTCCATATAGACAATGTGGTCCCAGTCGCCATACTCCGCGCGACGCGCCTGACGTGCGCGATGTGCGACGACGGGAATCCCGACCTCGCGTAGCTTGGCAACGGTACCGTGATGTGGCGGGTTGCCGATCTCCTCGGTCGAGGTCGCGGCGGAATCAATGACAAACTCGCCCGCGCGCCCGGCGCGGTGCACCAGCTCGGTAAACACCGACTCGGCCATCGTCGAGCGGCAGATGTTCCCATGGCAGATAAACAGTACACGTTGCATATGCGGCTTCCTTTCGATCGCCATTATCGAGCTCGATTATCGCAGCCGCGCCTACGCCCTTGCCCGCCTGCGCTCCCAGCGAGCCAACTTAATCGTCACCAGCGTGAGCGCCCAGGCCACAAGCGAGAACGCGGCTCCCACTGCGCCCACGTACGCAATGCCAACGCTGCTTACCACGGCGCCGCCTACCGCGGTGCCAAACGAAATGCCGACGTTAAACGCCATGGGCTCAACCGAACTTGCGAGTACCATTGACTTGGGGTGGCGGCTGCGTGCCACATCCATAAAGTGTGTGATGCACGAGACCGAGAATAGGTACATGAGCATTGCCAGGCTAAAGACAAAGACGAGCGCGAGCGGCATGGCGCTACCCACGGCGAACAGCCCGACCAGTGCTGCCGCCTGCAGCACAAACGTCACGAGCAGCGCCTTCATGCCAAAACGCGCATCGATCCATCCGCCCAGGATGTTCGAGATCAGGCAGAACACGCCGTAGGCCATGAGCGTGGTACTGGCTTCGACCGTGCCCATGCCCAGCACCTGCTCCAGATAAGGCGTCACGTAACCGTAGAACACATAGACCGAACCCACGCCAAACAAGAAGATGAGCATGCCGGTGATGATGCTCGGCTCGCGTAGCAGCCCCGCCTGCTCGCGGAAGGTGGCGGGTTCGTCGGTCTGTCCGGCGCGCGGCATAAACGCCACGAGCGCGCTACAGATCAGAACGGCAAAGGCCAGCGTGCCGTACATGGCAACGTGCCAGTCGAGCGTGTCGGCTACGAACTTGCCGATCGAAGTGACAAAGACCATCGCCACGGAAAACGCACCATATACCACCGAGATGGCAAGCGACGTTTGCTGCGGGGACAGAAGCTCAGGGATGTACGTCACGCCCACGGCGAGCAGCGCACCCGAGACAGAGCCCAGGACAATGCGTGAGATAAACAGCACCTGGAAGTTGGGGGCCAACGCCATGACCAGGTTGCCGAGCACAAAGACGACGCTATAGCACACGAGCAGCTGGTAGCGGCGGAATCGCCCCGTGCTGAGCGCGAGCACCGGCGTTGCGATAGCGTAGACGAGCGCAAACACGCTGATGAGCTGGCCCGCAGTGGCAAGTGATATGCCGAGTTCCGTTGCCAAGTCGCTTTCGATGCCGATGACCACGAACTCGGAGCAGCCGAGCGAGAATCCCAACAGCACGAGCAGCGCCAGGCAGAGCTTGGTGCGCGCGGGGGAGAGCGCGGCGGCGGTTGGCTTACTTTTAGGCGTGGTTGCGGCGGTCAAGGTTGTCACTCCAATGTCGCATGAATAAGCGGGATTCAATCCCTGCAACTCTAACAGAATGTGACAAAGGGACAGTCCCTCTGTCACATTGCGCTGTCAGCCAGTCGCCCAAACCGTCACAACATTTGATGAAAATCTCTAAAACGAGGAAAAGCGTCGAATGTTGTGACGGTTTTCCTGTCTATGCCGGCAAGCTCCGGCGCTATCTGGGGGTATAAGGCTAGCAAGTGTTTATTTGCGAGGCCTAAGGGGCGCCCCGTATGGATATCGATAACTTTGAATGGTGGTATACCGAGGGCGAGGCTCCGGACGAGGGGTGGGACGAGCCCGCGCCGCGTGACGTGTCGGGCGACGAGGACGAGGCCGGCAACGATGTCGTCGAGACGGATGCTGCCTCCGACCCCGCCGAGCCCTTGACCTTTGAACAGGCCTGGGCCCAGGCCGAGGCCGATGAGGCAAAGGCCGATGCCACGGCCACACTCGGTGAGCCGGCCGATATGTCCATCTCGCCGGCAAAGACTCCGCAACCGCGCCACACCATCGACCCCGGCAGTACGGCATCTTTCAGCATTCTCGACGTGCCCGCGCAGGGTGCCCAGGCGCCTGCGCCCACGCATCGCCCCGACCTGGCTCGCGAGGAAGACACGGGGCGCCGCTCTCCGCTCGGCCCCATCCTCATCGCCTTCATGGCCGGCGTTATCGCCTGCTCGGCAATCGGCAGCATCTGGGACCATGTCGAGCAGCAGCGCCAAGACGCCGCCAAGGTCGAGATGTCCGTCGAGCAATCGCTCAGCCGCACGCGCTCGGTGCATGTGTCGGTCGAGGTTAAGGACGGCGCGACGTGGGATACCGCGCGCGGCGACAGCCAAATGCTCGTCCATATCGTGGGCCGCACGCTCAAGGGACAAGCAATCGACGAGTACCAATACGTTAATTCCGAAGGTGACGGCATCGAGCTCAAGCCCGGCGACTACGAGCTCACGGTCGATGAGCCGCCCGTCGCCACCGACGGCACGCGTTACCGCGCCTCAAAGCGCATGGTTCCGGTGAGTTTTAATTCACAGGCTCCCGACACGGTCGATAGCACGCCGCAGGGCGGGTTTGACCTTTACGCTATTGCTCAATAACTGCGTCCGCCGCTCAACCCCGCCGCCAAGAGTGGGACAATAGCCCTCGACACCGTTGTTTACCATTGGAGGAAGTAGCATGTCCACCGTCACTACCATCAAGCGCGGCAGCCTCACCGCGGCCATCGATTCCATGGGCGCCCAGCTCACGAGCCTTGCCCTCAACGGCAATGAGTATCTGTGGCAGGGCGACCCGGCCTTTTGGGGCAAGCACGCGCCCATCCTGTTCCCCATCGTGGGATCGCTGCGCAACAACACGGCGGCGTCTGCGGCCGGCACCTGCGAGATGGCGCGCCACGGCATCGCACGCATTGTCGAGCACAAGATCGTCGAGGTGTCGGAGGATGGTTCGTCCGTTACCTATGAGCTCACCGACACGTCCGAGTCTCTCAAGGCGTTTCCGTTCCACTTTAAGCTCAACATGACCTATGCCCTGACCGGCGACGCCACCCTTACGCAGACCTTTGCCGTCACCAACACCGGCGACGTGAACCTGCCGTTCTCGGTGGGCGGCCACCCCGCATTTAACGTGCCCGCCCCGGGCGCCGAGGACGAGGCGTTCGAGGATTACGAGCTGGCGTTTACCGAGGCTTGGACTAACGAGGCCCCCGTCATCACGCCCGATGGCCTTATGACGTTCGAGGGTAGCTACAAGGCCCCCGATAACTCGGACGTGCTGCCCATCACGCACCGCAGCTTCGATAACGACGCCATCATGTTCACCGATACCCCGGGCTCCACGCTCACGCTGCGCGGTCGCAAGTCGGGCCACGGCGTCAAGATCGACTTTGAGGGCTTTAAGTACATCGGCGTGTGGTCTGCCGCCAACGACGCTCCGTTTGTTGCGCTCGAGCCCTGGACCGGTCACACCACCATGGACACCGAGGACGACGTCTTCGAGCACAAGGTCAACACCATCACCTTGGCTCCCGGCGCCACCGACAAGCGTACCTTTAGCGTTACCTTGCTCTAGAGGTTCCGCCGCTCGGTCGATGCTGTGCGCCGTCCAGAGCGATAATTTGTCATTCAAAAGGCAAGGCATAGACCTTCTGGTCATGCCTTGCCTTTTTCATGCCACTTGTTCGCTCTGGACGTCGCTCGCCGGCATTGCCAAAACATCGACGTCCCCAATGACTACCATGTGTCTATTAATTTTTCGAGCTTGTGCTGCACTGCTGGTCGCTGGCGTATATCCTGTTAAGTCGTCAGCATACGATTCAACAGGGAAGGCAGATTATGCATTCTCCCCATCAGCGCGACGCGCATCCACAGCCGGTGTGCAGCCGTCGCATCTTCTTGGGTAGCGCTCTCGCTGCGAGCGCTTCCGTCGTCGCCGGCGCGCTCGCCGGCTGTCAGCGTCCGTCCACGCTCAAGGTGGTTCAGCCCACGACGGGCGGCGGTCGCGACGACCTGTCCGATTCCGTGATCGGCAAGGATAAGATCCGCATTGGCATGGAGGCGGCCTACGCCCCGTACAACTGGCAGGTCTCCGAAGCCAGCGAGTTCACCATTCCCATCGACAACGTGCAGGGAGCCTACGCCGATGGCTACGACGTGCAGATCGCCAAGATCGTCTGCAAGGCCCTCGGTGGCGAGCCCGTCGCCGTCAAGCAGAGCTTTTCGGGCCTTATCGATTCGCTCAACAACGGCCAGATCGACCTCATCATCGCCGGTATGAGCGCTACGCCCGAGCGCGAGGAGTCCGTCGGCTTTTCCGACCCGTACTTTATCGGCTACTTTGGCCTGTTCGTAAAAGAGGGCTCGCCTTACCAGAACGCCACCAAGCTCAGCGACTTCAGCGGTGCCACGGTACTCGGCCAAAAGGACACCATGCTCGACACCGTCATCGACGAGATCCCGGGCGTTGTCCACAAGAACCCGGTCGATTCGGTTCCCACGGTGTTTTCGAACCTGCTGCAGGGCACGTGCGACGCCGTGACCTACAACACCGAGAACGAGAAAGGCTATATGGCCCAAAATCCGGGCATTGTCCCTATTCATTTTGCCGAGGGCGAGGGCTTTAAGCAGGAGGTCGCGGCAAACGTCGGCTGCCGCAAGGGCTCGGACAAGCTGCTTAAGCTCATCGACAAGACACTCAAGGGCATTAGCCAAGAGGAACGCGACCAAATGTGGGACGCATGCCTCGACCGTCAGCCGGCATAGGGAGGCAGCATGAAAACTATCAATCGTCTGGCCTCCTTTATCAAGGCCGACCACCGTTATGTGTACCTGGGCACGAGCGTCATCGCGGCGCTCGGCCTGGCGTTTAGTCAGCGCAATCCTACGCCGCTGAGCTTCTTGGCGCCTACGGGCGTGTTCCAAGATTGCCTCTGGGCAATCCTTTGGGCCTGGCTCGTCGTGTCGGCGGCGGCGCTCGTCACCAAGATTATGCACTGGAGCGACTATCGCGAAAAGTCGCCGTTCGCATCCGAGCGTTTCCGCCACGGCGCGCGCCTGGGCAGCTACGTCGTGGTCGCCATCGCGGTGATCTTTTTCGTGGACCGCTGCGTCATGTCGTTTATCGACCTGGTACAGGTGAGCATCGTCTCGGATTCCAACCCTAGCGACTTTTTGTCGAGCCTGGTCTACATGACCTACAAGAGCGGGGACTTCTTTATCCGCGGTATCGAGATCACCATCGCGCTTGCCACCTTCGGCACCGTCATCGCATTCTTCCTGGCGCTGCTCTTTGTGTTCCTGCGTATTCAGACCTTCGATCGCGTGGACAACGACCTGGTGCGCTTCTTTAAGAGCATTGGCCGCGGCTTTGCGACCATCTACTCTACCATCGTGCGCGGCACGCCCATGATGGTCCAGGGCCTGCTCATCTATTACGCGGGCTTCACCGTTTTGCGTGGCATGGGCTTCGAGACCGCCCAGGCCAACCAGATTTGGAGTACCTTCACCGCCGGCCTCGTCACTATCTCGCTCAACTCCACCGCCTACATGATGGAGGTCCTGCGCGGTGGCATCGAGTCCATCGATCCCGGCCAGGCCGAGGCAGCACGCTCGCTGGGTCTGTCGCAGTGGCAGGCTATGCGCAAAGTCGTGTTCCCCCAGGGCATTAAAAACGCGATTCCGGCGCTCACCAACGAGCTCATCATCAACATCAAGGATTCGTCGGTGCTCTCGGTCATCGGCGTGTTCGACCTTATGTACGCCACTACCACGGTCGCCGGCGTGTACTACCGCCAGATGGAGGTCTACTGCGTGGCGCTCGTGGTCTACCTGATCCTGACGCTTGTGGCGAGCCGCCTGCTCGAAGCCTTTGGCAAAAAGCTCGGCGCCGAGGCCCCGGCCACGCTGCCCAGCTCCAACTAGGCTCAAGACGAGGAGAATCATCATGGCAGATACCGCCACTACCGGCACCGCGGCCGCCGCACAGACCAATGGGCCGCTTATCCGCGTCGAGGGCCTGCGCAAGAGCTTCGGCTCGCTCGAGGTGCTCAAAGGCATCGACCTGTCCGTCAAATCAGGCGAGGTCGTCACCATCATCGGCGCTTCGGGTTCGGGCAAATCGACGCTGTTGCGTTGCCTCAACCTGCTCGAGACCCCGGACGCGGGCCACATCTGGTTCCACGGCCAGGACCTTACGGCTGAGCGCTGCAATATCAATAAACTCCGCGAGGACATCGGCATGGTGTTCCAGGGCTTTAACCTGTTCAACAACATGGACGTGCTCGACAACTGCACGCTTGCACCCGTCACGCTCAAAAAGATGAGCAAGGCCGAGGCCGAGAAGGCCGCGATGGGGCATTTGACGAGCGTGGGGCTCGAAAAGTTCGCGCACGCCGCCGTGGGTCGCCTGTCCGGCGGTCAAAAACAGCGCGTGGCCATCGCTCGTGCCCTGTGTATGAATCCGCAGATCATGCTGTTCGACGAGCCGACCTCCGCGCTCGACCCCGAGATCGTGGGAGAGGTGCTCGAGGTCATGCGCAAGCTCGCTGCCGACGGCATGACCATGGTCGTCGTCACGCACGAGATGGCCTTTGCCCGAACCGTGTCCGACCGCGTGGTCTTTATGGACAAGGGCGTGGTGCTCGAGGACGCCGCGCCGGCGGAGCTCTTTGGCAACCCCAAGCACCAGCGTACCCGCGAGTTCCTCTCGCGTTATCTCGAGGACAAATAACCGACCGCAAACGCTTATGTGGCAGGGCCGCTCCGGTGGGGCGGCCCTCGTCATCACAATCGAAAGGATGCCATGGCCGAGGTTTGGCGCTTCTTTACGCATGAGGATGATTTTGCCGATTTGGACGAAGCTGGCGCGTGCGAGCGCTTGGGCCGCGTGCTGTCGTTTCCGACTGTCTCGAGCATGGATGCCGAGGCGGTGGACTGGCAGCCCTTCGACGACCTGCGCGTCTATATGCAGCAGGCCTGGCCGCGCGTGTTTGCGGCGGGCGAGGTCGAGCTTATCGACCATTCGCTATTGGTGACGCTTAGCGGTTCCGACCCCGCCCTCAAACCCGTCATGCTCATGGGCCACATGGACGTGGTCCCCGTGGTGCCCGGCACCGAGGCTGACTGGACGCATGCCCCCTTTAGTGGCCACGTGGACGACACCTACATTTGGGGTCGCGGCGCTATCGACATGAAAGACCAGGTCGCAGGCATTCTCGAGGCGGTTGAGTATGCGCTGGCGCACGGCTGGGAGCACGAGCGCACCCTGCTGCTCGCCTTTGGCCAGGACGAGGAGACTACGCAGTACGGCGCAGGCGCCATCGGCCGCGTGCTCGAGGAGCGCGGCATTGAGCTTGAGTACCTGATCGACGAGGGCGACTACCGTATTGTTTCGGCTGCCGAGTACGGCGCGGGCGAGGGCTGGCTTATGCATGCCGACCTTGCCGAGAAGGGCTATGCCGATATCGTGCTCAAGACGAAGAGTGAAGGCGGGCATTCGTCTAACCCCTACGGCGGCACTTCGCTCGAGGTGCTGAGCCGTGCCATCGCCGCAATCTGCGATATCGAGTGGCCGACGCGTGTGACCGATCTGCTTGCCGTACAGCTCGTCGAGCTGGGGCTCTACACGGCCGATGAAATTGCCGCCAACGGGGATGCCATTGTCCGCGATTGCCTCGTCAGCAAAAAGCTCTATCCGCTGGTGACGACCACCTGCGCGCCCACGCAGATCGAGGGCGGCAGCACTGGCGCTAACGTGATGCCACAGGATATGTGGGCCAATATCAACTTCCGCATGCTCGAGGGTGCGGGCGTGGCCGATGTCGTTACCTGCTGCTGCGAGGCCGTTGCCGCGGCGGGCCTTGCCGGACGTGTGGAGGTCGAACTCGGCCCCGGCAGCTCCGAGCCCTCGCCGTC
>UMGE01010174.1_pt1 | contig 15440 bp, 17 predicted proteins | sample 1965191 | NCBI WGS metagenome assembly UMGE01 (sample SAMEA4836065, study PRJEB28245) | human gut metagenome | biome: gut microbiome; material: fecal sample | place: Denmark | collected 2008 | reverse complement strand
TGGCAATGACCTTTGCCATGGTCTCGGCGCTGGCGTCGTTGGATCCGGACTTTCCTCTGGCTCCCGTATACTTGGTCAGCACACAGCCTTTGCTGATATAGCTTGTGTTGCGGCCCTCGTACACATCCGGGAAGCTGGGGTCAAATGCAGCGTTTACATCCGAAGAAAGGCACAGGGATTTCCTCATCACTTCCCTTGGCCTGACACCTGCCTGCTCCGCCAAATCCTCTATGTAATGAAGCACAAAATCCGAATTCAGTCCCGTGTTTCCGGCGGATCCGATCTCTTCCTTGTCAGCCAGAATAGTCACCGTGGTGTGGACCGGCTTCTTTGCGTCTATCTCAGCTGTAAGGGCCGTATACGCGCAAACCCTGTCATCCTGCCCGTAAGCGCCTATCATACTGGTGTCAAAGCCCACATCCCTGGCCTTTACAGCGGGAACCATCTCAATCTCAGCGCGGAAGAAATCCTTTTCCGTAATTCCGTATTTCTCGTTTAAAAGGCTTAAGGCCAACAGCTTTACAGGTTCCTTAACCTCCTCATCCTGGAAGGGAAGGGAGCCAACCACAATATTCAGTTCCTCTCCCTTTAATCCGTCCTTTAAGGGACGCTCATTCTGCTTGGCGGCCAGATGGGGAAGCAGGTCCGTCACGCAGAATACCGGCTCCTTCTCATCCTCTCCAATGGAAATCTCCACGGTCTCTCCGTCTTTCTTTACCACCACGCCGTGCATGGCCAGGGGAATGGTACCCCACTGGTATTTGCGGATACCGCCGTAATAATGGGTTTTAAAAAATGCGATATCCTCCTTTTCGTACAGAGGATTGGGCTTTAAATCCAACCTGGGGGAATCAATATGGGCACCGTTGATTCTCAGGCCCTGGTCCAGAGGCTTCTTTCCAAATGTGGTGGCAATCAGCGATTTACCGCGGTTCACATAATACACCTTATCTCCGGGCTCATAGGATTCCCTGGAGTCAAAAGGCTTATAGCCTGCCTTTTTAAGCATCTTTACAGCTTCCTTCACACACTCCCGCTCGGTCTTTCCCGCATCCAGAAATTTCTTATAGCCCTCACAGTATTTAAACGCCTTTTCCGCCTGCTCCGGTTTATCCTTTCCAATATGAGGGAACGCCCATGTAAGCTGTTCCTGTAATTCCTGTCCTTTTGTCTTCTTAGCCATTATTATCCTCCTGGTATATTTTATTTCTATAATCTGATGCTTTACTGACTTAAGCTATGACGGTTCCTGCTTCTATAATTCAAATGTCCGCTTCCCTCCGCCGCGCAGATCCGCCTCTCCCCATCCGTTTCTTCCCGCCGCCCTGAGGCGGCTGTGCTTCACATCCAGCAAAAGCGCGGAGGACTGGGCATCACCGGACCTGGCGGAGGCATCTATCATCTTCTTTATCTCAGTGTCTCCCAGCCGGGCCGACCGGGCCATGAAGCCCAGGATATCCCTCTCTCTCCGTTCAATCAGTCCTTTTGTGCCTTCCCCGGCATGAATCCTTACATAATCCCAGTACTCATCCTCTGCATCTTCCCTTAACCCATAGGGCCAGTACAGACGGTACAGGGCCAGGCGCACCGCCAGCTCCGGTTTTTCCTGGACCTTTACATGTGGAAACAGCCTGTCATATTCATCGAAACGGAAGTCCCCTCCGTCAAAACAGTACCGGTACATATGGCCGCAGCCGTGCATCTCCCTCATGATGATGCGGGCCGGTGTGTTTTCCACGGACTCCTCAAAGAATTCCGGAAATATAAGCTTTGCCAGGAGCGTCCCCGAACCGGACCTGTAATTTACGGACAGGGTCTGGTGAAGCTCCGACAGGATGTCCTTAAAGCAGGACTTCCTGCCCTTGGCAATACGGATATCCAGGCATTCCAGGCCTGTACAGCCGGTAAATACCCCGGCTCCCCAGTCCTCCACGGCACTGCTGCATGAAAGCCTCTTCAGGCCGTAGCAGTTGTAGAAGCCATAGGCCCCCACCTTCCTGATTGTATCCGGCAGGCTGATTACCTCCACCCGGCTGCCGCAAAGCTCCGGCTCTCCCTGGTACTCACCGGGCGGCGGTTCCCGCCTGCGGACTGTATCTGAAAAAAGGTAGGCGGCCAGCTCTGTCACCGGCATGCCGTCAGCCGTCCCCGGAATCTCCAGAATTTTATCCAAACCATAACAACGCTGGAGGCAGATCCCGTCCAACGTTTTTTCATATAATATTCTCATGGTATCAGTTTAATCAGTTTAGTGGATTTTTTCAAGACTATTTTACTTCCAGCAGGTATTCCCATACGGATGACCGCCATTTCACTGACTCCCCAACCGCCTGACTCCATTTTCCGATATCACTATATCCATCATCTGGTCGTGGGGCTCCATAGGTATGTCCGCGCGCATGATTCGTTCCCTGCATATGACTGCCTTCACGGCCCGGGTCCCGCCCAGATAGCGGTCATAGTACCCGCCGCCGTACCCCAGCCGCCTGCCGTCGTAACTGCATGACATGCATGGCACAATGGCCAGATTGATTTCCTCCGGCTGTATGACCGGAGCATGTGCTCCCGGTTCCAATATACCGTATTTTCCTGCCTCCAAATCCCGAAGGCTCCTGATTTCACGTACCTCCATGATCCCTCTGGCAGTGCACTTGGGAACACCCACCCGTTTTCCCTGCCTTAAAGCCTCCTCCAGTATGGGCGCTGTATTAATCTCACCGCTGGTTCCCACAAAGCAGAACAGAGTCTCCGCCTGCTCATATTCCGTCAGCCCGGTCACATGCCGGAATATCTGAAGGTCCGCCTCCTTTGTGTACCCTTCATCCAGCGCTGCAACCGCCTCTTTTGTCTCTCGACGCAATGCTTTTTTCCGGTCTTCTGATGTTTCAGATCCTCCAAAGCCATAGATGCTTCCCCTCCCTGTCAGTATGATTTCTTCTATTTTATAGACCACATATCCTGCGTCCTTAACAGCCTGTTTAAACTCATTGTTTCCGTACTTCTGTTTCATCCGCACCAGAGCCTCGCCTTTTTCCAGGTCCACCTGGGCCCACACCCCTTCCAGGCTGTTGAGGGCATTTTCCACATGGCCGGCACAATTACCGCAGGACATGCCGTCCACCTTGAGAATCCGTGAATAGGGATAATGGGACTTATCCTTATCACTGACTTTGATTTTTTTCACCGATGCCTGGGACGAGACCCCGCAGCACCCGGAGGTTAGTTTTTTGGCGTAGCTCTTGAGCCCAATGATTGCAATGACAATCAGAACTGCACATATAATGGCTGTTGACATAATATCATCTCCCTTTTGCTTAGCTGATGTGTGGTTTATGTGATAAGATTAGCATTGGCTAACCAAAATGTCAATTCCTTCCTTCTGCAATCTTTTATTTCCGCATTCTTCCCATCCCACAAAGCAAACATGTCCTGAAAGCCCGCCCTCCATATAAAAGGCAGCTTCCAGGACACCCAATCTTACTCTGCTGGCTCTGCGCCTGCGAATATTTCTTAACACACAACTATTTCTCTTTCATCATAGCCTTAACAAGGGCAGCCCCCGCAAACAGCATAATGAATATAAAGGGGAATGCCGCCGCAAGCGAAATTGTCTGAAGCGGTTTCAATCCACCCGCAATCAGAAGTCCCACAGCCAGAAGAGACTGTACAACGCCCCACAGAACCTTTCTTCCGTTCTTCGGATTCAGGTCTCCCTTGGATGAGAACATGGCAAGCACAAAGGTACCGGACAATAAGGACTGCATCTGTCTGAGCTGTCCACAAATGCAGCATGGAACCCGGGCTGAATCCATCCTCCATATTATCCCTCAGCATATCATCCTCCATGGGCATATTCCTGACTTTTAGCTATATTTTCAGTGTACATTGTTTTATAATATTTGTCAAAAAGAAAACGAAAGCCCTTTCCAGTCCAATGTTCTACCATATGTCCCGGTTTCATATAGTGTAACAGGAGGTGCATATGAATATTTCACAAACAATAGCCGGGATTCTGTTCGTATCCGTACTGGGGACCCTTCTCCATTTCACCTACCGCTGGTCCGGCCGCAATCCTCTCATCGGCCTTATTGCCCCTGTCAATGAGTCTGTCTGGGAACATATGAAACTGCTGTTTTTCCCCATGCTCCTGTTTGGTCTATGGAGCTTAAAGGGCGTGACCGACGCCTGCCGCTTATCTGCATTTCACGCAGGACTGCTTATGGGAACGCTCCTGATGCCAGTGCTGTTTTACTCCTATACAAGCGTGCTGGGACGTAGCATTTTGGCTGTGGATATAACACTATTTTACATTTGTGTAATTGCTGCATTTCTCATATACCGCGGACTGTCAGGGAGCTGTCTTTTGGAAAAATACAGTCATATGACATCCATGACCGTGTTTCTTTTATTGATTTGTTTTCTGCTGTTTACTTATTTTCCGCCGGGATTTTCTATTTTTAAGGATCCGGAAGGGTGACGGAGGTATGACGGCAGAATGACGGCGAAACCAAAATTTTAACGCCATTAAATACTGACTGGAATGGGACTTTGAAATAGCCGATATCACCCGTAACAGAACTTCGAAATAGCCCGTTATCGTCCATTTTGGAATTTATAAACTGTCTGTAATTATACGCTGATTTGCGTAAGCTAATGCCCGTCCGGCCATGCTGCATAATCTTAGAATGCAGTATGGCTGACGGGCATTGCTATTTCGCCATTTATGCAGATTATAATGACATTATACACTGTAAATACAGGTTCTGTATTCTCATAATACGGTCCATTCATACCCGTCAAACCGGTCGATTCATTTTACCGGACCGGCTCGTAATCCACGGCGGACTCCTGGCCGGTGGACTCCAGTTTGAATATGACAGGCCGCAGTCCGTCATTGCAGCTGCATATGGCGACTCCCGGCTTTCTAATCCAGTCTCCGTAATAAAACAGTTCATTTCCCGCACCATGGGCCAGGGCAAATACGTACTGATAAATGGCTTTCCATGCCTCATCACAAAGCCCTTCAGGCTTTGCATAATCCGCATAAAATACCTGCCCTTCCTTCATCATGGGACAGGCAGTCAGGCCCTCTGCCCCGTATTCCCGGGCCAGTTCTTTGTCCAGGGTGGTTTTTAAAACAGTTATCTTTTCTTTCCTCATGTTCCGAACCTCCTTTGTCACTGCGGTTACCCGATGATATAATATCCGGACAGCTTAAACCTATTTTTGGATGATTTGCGTCCATTCCCTTGATTTAAAGTATTCATTGATATGGTATTCCTGTTGTCCCATATCGTTTCTGGGTTTCCCCAATCCATCTTTGATATAACCCCTTCTAAAAGCTATGGTAATGAGACCATTTGATTCCAGCATAAGCCTTCTGATTGCCTTTAGAGGCGCGTGCCTGCTTTCTTGTAAGAGACTCCTGATAGGATTCCTCAATGGCATTGGCAAACATCTCTTGAAAAAGTTTTCATGCAAAGAAAGACCAGCCGTTCATCTCCTACTGATCTTTACAAGTCTCTCCCATATATGATTCAGAAAATCCCGATACCCGCAATATGTATCTTCAAAACTGCAGCACACTTCCTCCTGCATCCGCCTGCAGCCTCCACCGCAGAGCTTCCGGTATCGGCAATCGCCGCAAAGTACGGGGAGCTTCTCCCTCTTTTTGCATGCCGATACAGCTGAACGTTCGTAGACTGTACGCAAAGAGTCCCGCGTCAAATTACCTACTGCAAAAGGATCCAGGCAGTAAAAATCACAGGGATACACGGTTCCGTCTGCCTCCACAACAATCTGCGGCTGGCAGTATCCGCCGATTCCGCAAGCTGTTACAAGCCCTCTGGAAAGCAGCTGGACCAGATCATCAAACAGCTTCACGCTCCGGTACTGTCCGTCACAGAGTTCCTTATACCATAAGTCAAACAGTTCCTGATAAAATGATGCAAACCGCTCTGGCGTCAGCGCAAACGCTTCCGTTTTGGAACACGTAAGATCACGCAAGCATGGAGTAAACTGAACGTATTCAATTCCAAGCTTTTTAATTTCATTCCAGACCTGTTTCGGATGTCTGGCTATCTGCCGGGTTAATGTGCATAGTACATTGTATTCCACACGATACCGCGTAAGCCGCCTGATCGTTTCCACCACACGACGGTATGTTCCATTCTTTTTTTCGTCCGTCCGCGCATGATCATGTGCTTGCGAAAGAATATCACAGGAAATTCCAATCAGAACATGATTCTCTGTCAGGAATTCACACCACTCCTCATTCAAAAGAAGGCCGTTGGTCTGAATCGTGTAAAAAATCTGCACCTCTGTTTTCTTTTGCTTTATATACTCAGTCAGATTCCGGTAAAAATCAAGCCCTGCAAGCGTTGGCTCTCCGCCCTGAAAGGACAATGTCAGCCGGTCTCCGGCTTCCAGTTCAGTCAGAATGTGATCGAGCACTGATCTGGCAACCGACTCCGTCATAATCCCAAAGGAGGACACCTCCCGCAAACTGCTGATATCATCATAAAAGCAATAGCTGCAGCGGAGATTACAAAGTGACGATGCCGGTTTCAGCATCACGGTAAGCTGTTTCATCTTATCTGCACCTCTTATCTGATCACCCTGATCGATCTTCCCTCATAAATGCGCGGCTTCATCAGATACGAATATCCATTATCCGAATAATCCTTCTGTCGGATCATCTGCATCAACCGGCTTCCGACCAAAACTCCCATTTCATAACCAGGATGGATCGAGCAGGTAATGCCTGTTTCTTTCCAGTCCTTATTGGAATAATCAAAGCAGACAAGGGAATAATCCTCCGGAACATTCTTTTTCATCTCCTTCAGACTGGCCAGTACAGACTGCAGGATCATATAGTTACAGCAGACCACGGCAGTACATTTTTGCAGACTCTTTAAAAATTTTCCAATCTCCTTATAAAAGCCGTCCGAATGCGCTTCATTGGAAATGCACCACTTCACATAATCGTCTTCAAATACAATCCCGGCGCTTCTTAATGCACTCACATATCCTCTGAATTTTTCAATACTCTGATAATTATCGTACACAAAGATGCCGGCTATATTTTTATGCCCTGCTTGAGTCAGCAGTCCGATCAGTTCCCGAGCACATTTATAATCATTATTGATCACACGGGGGTACTTTAACTCTTTGTAATAGTTGTTATAAAAAATCACCGGGATTTTTTTGGAATAAATGTTCCGATAACAGTCCAGATTGGGATTTAAAAGACTTGCCTTCACACCATCCACAATAAACCCATCAAAGCCCTGATGCGCTACCACATCCAGACAGTTCCGCTCACTGGAAAATTTATTGTCCGTAAAGAATGTCTGCAGATCTGCATCCGTATCGGTCAGTACTTCCCGAATCCCGTCAATCAGACCGGAATTCGCGTTGGAATCCTGGCCCTGCAGAATCAGTCCGATCTTCAGACAGGAGTTTTGCAAACCGACTCGACTGGATAGCGCAGTCGCTTTATTAATATAGGAACCGCTCCCTTTGACCCGGATCACAATTTTTTCCTCTACCAGTCTCGCCATGGCCAGCCTGACTGTATCCCGGCTGACCTGAAACTGACGGCAGAGTGCATTCTCAGACGGGAGCCTCAGATTCGCCGAAAATTTATTTTCGTCAATATACGCGCGAAGCCGGTTATAAATGATGTCTGACTTCTTTTTGTTAGTAGATAACCCTGTATTCAATGCACTCCTCCCGCCAGTTCTTTTTCAATTTTCCTTCACACTACAGATGGAAGTTCTGCCATTTTCAAACATTATTCCCCATCTACAATGCGCGGACGGCTATGTTCCGCCTTCTCGATCCATCCAAGCAGTTTCTCCCGCAGCTCCAGCCGGACCTTGTCATATGCCGGATCATGGATCAGATTATTCAACTCATATGGATCCGTCCTCAAATCATAGAGGAAATCATCCGCATACAGATCCGATGCTGCACAAGCACCTCCATCCTTATCCGGTGCATAGACAGAATACAGATAATACCTGGTTCGGATACATCTTCCAACACGGCTCTCTGAAATCTGCGAGAACACCTCATCAGGTCTATTATCTGTCTTTCCGCAGACCACGTCAAGAAGATTCTCCCCGATCATGGCGTCCCCCACATCGACACCGGCAATCGCCAGAATCGTCTTTGGAAGACTCTCCGTGCTGACCAGCTCCTCTACTTCCTTTCCGCCCTGATAGGCACCCCCCGCTATAACAAGCGGTACATGAGTCGCCGCCGCATGGCAGGTACGCTTGTAATCGTCGTAGCCATGCAGATGACTGTCTGTATTTCTTGTCATAAAATGGGAACCATGATCTGATGCAAAAATGATGACGGTATTCTCATACAGATGCTCTTCCTTCAGTCTCTCAATCAGACGCCCCAGATTCTCATCCAGGCTTGCACACTGTCCCAGGTAATCCGGATACTCTTCTGCCGCATTTCCCTTTAACGCTGCCAGATCTCCCGGAAGGACAAAATTCTTGTATTTTTCTTTGGATCCATGCGGTCCTTCATAATGCTTGTGATCATTCTGATGATGCGGTTCAATCTGGGAAATCGTCATAAAGAACGGTTTTTTCCGGTCATACTGATCAAAAAACTGCAGCGCCATATCCATAATGCAGTCTGCCCGGTAGCCTTTAAAATCGATGCGGTTATCATTTTCATCAAAGACATAACCGTCATAACCATGAGAAGTAAATTCCAGAACATCCGCCGTTCTCCAGAATCCGGTATAGCCGCCGCGCAGCTCTTTCGGAATGGCTGTAATGGTATGATCAATCACCGGAGCTTTCTCAAGTTCTCCATCACTTGCCAAATGCCATTTTCCAATGTAGGCTGTCTCGTATCCAGCCTCCTCGATATAATCTGCAAGTGTTTTTACACCTTTTGGAAGCATAATATTATTCCGAAAGCACCCAGTCTCCGTAGGATATTTTCCCGTCTGAAACAATGCACGGCAGGGTCCGCAGACCGGCTGCGGAGAATAAGCGTGATCAAACTTTACGCCTTCCTTTGCGAGGCTGTCCAGATTCGGCGTAATGTCCAGAGGCTGTCCGAAACAGCCGCAGGTATCCGCTCTCTGCTGATCTGTAAAATAAAAGATAATGTTTTCTCTCATGGTTTAAACTCCTAGTATAATAATGGTGTAGTCAAGAGTGACTACTGGTTAATAGTTACAAAGTCAAATTTAAATATATTTGTATAGATGCCGAAGGAGGATACGCCATCTGCGCCGCTGCAAGGGATGCCTCTGTATTTGGGCGCGCCCTGCCCAGCAATGCACTCCGCATCAAGATGTACACAGAGAAGCATCTGGACTCCATACTGGAAGAACTGCACAAAGCTGTAGACAAGCTGCAAGGGAAGCCTGTTTATGAACGCATTAACCTTCTTCAATCCCTTCGTGGTGTCGGCTTTTTAAGTGCGGTTGTCCTAATTGCGGAAATGGGCTCCTTTGACCTGTTCCCTTCACCCAAGAAGCTCTACGCTTACTTTGGGCTTGATCCGGCTGTAAAACAGTCTGGCAAGTTCAACGGGGATAAAGTCCATATGTCGAAGCGGGGTTCAAGCCTTTATTTACGATTATTACATTCGCAAATGTACCTGTAAGAAAAAGAATGTTGCTGTTGGCGCGGTCATGCACAAGATCTGTAACATTATTTTCGCCATGCTTAGGGATAACAAGCCTTTTGACATCATCACGCTCGAAGAGCACTGCAGCCGCTATGCGGCAGAACATCTTTTTCAAATCATTCCTTGACATTTCTTAGCTGGACTTTCCGGGCATTGCGTTCCATAACTTTGCTTCTCACAATCATAGCCACTGCACCAACGATCAGCGCAATAAAAATCAGACAGTACGGACTGCTTACAAAAATGGATGGATTTCCTTCTGAGATCAAAAGCGCACGGCGGAAATTAGTTTCTGTCATATTCCCAAGCACCAGACCGAGGAGAATCGGAACTGTCGGGAAATCAAGCTTATACAAGATCCAGGCAATCACGGCAAATGTCAGCGTTACTGCTACATCGAAGTAGGACTTATTCACCGAATAAGCTCCCGCAAAGCAGAAAATCACAATGATCGGTGTAAGTATTTCCTGCGGGATAGAGACAACCTTAGCAAACAGTTTCGTCAGATATTTTCCCTGCAGCAGCATGAAAAGGTTTACAAATAAAAGCCCGATCATGATCGCGTACATAATATCTCCCTGTGTCGTAAAGAGGCTTAAGCCAGGATTCAGTCCATTGATCATCAGCGCGGACAGCATGATGGCCACGCAGCCGTCTCCCGGAATTCCGAGCGTAAGCAGAGGAATGAGCGTTGCACCGGTTACTGCGTTGTTTGCGCTTTCCGCAGCAGCAATTCCTTCTACCGATCCGTGTCCGAACTCTTCCTTGTGCTTCGACATATTTTTCGCCACGTCATAGCTGAACCAGGATGCCATAGACGCTCCGGTTCCGGGAATGATTCCGATAATCGTGCCTATAATCGAGGAAATAAATGCCGGGCGCACCATGCGGCGGTACTCATCTTTACTGATTTTTCCATCATCTGCAATTCTGGACGTATCCAGCTTTAAACGATCCGGCTTCAGTTCTGCCTTTTTCAAAATCTCAATCAGCGCAAACAGGCCGATCAGGCAGATTGCAAGATCCAGCCCCAGATACAGTCTGGAAATGCCAAAGGTAAAACGGTCATAACTGGTTTGCGGATCCGCTCCAATACAGGAAACAAATAGACCGACACAAGCTGAGATGATTCCCTTAAGCATGCTCTTTCCGGAAATTCCGGCGATGATCGTAAGACCGAAGACACAAACCAGAAAATATTCTGCCGTTCCGATGTTTGCTGCAACCTTCGCCACCTGCGGTGCTAAAAACAAAAGCGTTAAAGCGGAGAATATACCTCCAAATGTAGATGCATACAGAGCTATCTTCAAGGCCGCCTTTGTCCGTCCTTTTTCTGACAGTGGATGTCCGTCCAGCATGGTGGTGGCTGCATGCGGTGTTCCCGGCGTATTGATCAAAATTGCAGATACGCTTCCGCCGTAACCTCCCGCGCAGTAAATTCCAAGCAGAAACATCATGCCCGGGATCGCTGTCATCTTGTAGGTAAACGGCAAAAACAGGATAATGCATAAGATTACGGTAAGTCCGGGAATTGCAGCAAACACAGAGCCGATAAACACCCCGAGATTCATCCAGATAAAGTTTTCCGGTGTAAACAGCATTTTCAGCGCCGGTCCGATATAAGCACCCATCTCACATTCCTCCTCTAAAATTTTACGTTCAGTCCAAAACAGAACACCGCCCAGATCATCACAGCCAGCCCCAGCGTAATCACATAATAGCTTTTTTTCCGGCACCGGAAATAAAGCAGGAAACTGACTGCACAGAAAACAGCGCCCAGCACAAACAGATCCGTTACTTTGCAGATCAGATAAGTCATAATGAGGATGCCGAGAATTAACAATGCCTTGATCTCTGTCAACAGATGAAACGTATACGTCTGAACCGGTTCCTTTCTCAGCAGCTTTGAAACATTCTGAATGATCAGAATTAAGCTGCAGATCATCATGAGCAAAAATAAAAGTCTTGGAAATACTCTTCCATTTACAACATCACTTTCCGAAACAGAGACCTGTTCCGGCATGATCAGAAACAAAAATGCCCCCAATGCAAAAAATAATATGGCTCCGACCAGATCGGTCGGAATTGTAAATTGCTTTTCCTTTAATCTGGATGCGATCTGATCCAGTTTCTTTTCCTGCATCGTTTTCCTTCCTCCCGTTATTGCAATGAATATGTCTCACGGCTGACATAACATCAGATCGCCGCGGCTAAGTGTAAAATGAGAATGCTGCTGTTACACAGCATCCTCATGATTATGATATTTCCTTCACTGGTTACTGTACAACCAGATCCTTGTATTCGTTTACAATGCTCTTTACGTTTTCAATGTGTTCCAAAACCTGATCATTGGTCATGGTGTCTACCTCCAGAAGCATGGTATCCGCCAGCCACTCGCTGACACTCTGGTCTGCAAGGATTTTGTCATAGAGTTCTTTTAATGCCGCAATCTTCTTTGCATCCGTACCTTTGCGTGCAAGGATCAGGCAACGGTTTCTGAAGTAAGGATATCCGTACTTACCGACACCTTCCACTCCTGCAAACGGACCGTCTGCAATATCCTCGCCATCAAAGGCACAGACAATGCTGACACCATTCTGCTGATAGGTCTCTAAAATCTGGGACTGATGGGATACTGCAAAGTTTGTCTCTCCCTTTGCCACAGCTTGGGCTGCCTCAGCCGCTGAGCTGTACGCAACGATCTTGATCTGGTCTCCATAGCCCATGGATCCAAACAGTGCAGCCGCCAAAAAGGCCTCCGATCCGGTTGCTCCGTTTGTTGCAATGGAAATCTGATTTCCCTGATCCATGTAAGACTTTAATTCATCGATAGAAGTGATTCCAAGCTTTGCATCTGCCGACATGACAAATACGGAGGAATACAAATTTTCAACAAATTCAAAATCGTCATAACTGAACTGCATCTTCGCCGGATCCAGAATCGAGGTAATGGAAAAAAGACCTTCTCCTGCAAATACCAGTTCCGAATCATTTGCTTTTGTTTCTGCCACCCAGCTGTTTACCGTTGCCGCATCCCCTTTTACGGCATCCGCCACCAGTACAATCTTGTCTGAGTAAGTGTTTGAAAGACTGGCTGCTTTCTGGCTTACCATGGCTGCCACACCAGATGGCGCCCACGGACAGGTAACCGTCCAGGTTTCCGTCTTTTCGGAACATCCTGCAAGAGACATGACTGCAGTCAAAGCAGCCAACCCAAGTGCTAACATTTTTTTCTTCATGACCCTTCTCCTTTTGTTAATTTTGATTTTTTCATACAACAGTTTCTTTTTTATTAGTTCAAGATTAACATACGTTTTTTTTACTTTCAACAACTTCATTCTATTTTTTCACAAAGCTGTAGGTTTTGCAGCTTTATGTGCAAAAGCTGTAGGGGATTTTGATAATTATTAGACACATTGTCACAATAAAACTTCGAAAGACAGCGAAGCCGCCACTTTCATGACCCCCGCCAGCCCATAACCCAAATCGGATTCATCTTACACTTCTGCAGCAAAACCAGGCATACAGCGAAGATGCCTGCCAGCACTCAGTTGGTATGTACTAGGGCGATCTGCTCTGCGCTTCCCCAGAATACGGAAATCAGAATGAGGATCCCGGCAGATCCGATCATAGCTACCACAGCCGGACGAAGAGAATTCAGGATTCCCTGCAAAAGCTTCATATTCTTGTATAAGATAGAACGTAAGTAGGTAATCATCCGTACCTTGATTTTTCAAAATAAGCCGCCCCAAAAGGGCGGCTCAAATTTTATTCTTTTGTTCGAAGTTCTTCCGGAAGTTCGCCCGACCAGGGCAGAAGCCGATCCAGGTCTTCCGGCTTCGGGAACGGGTCCATCCGCCGCAGCTGATCCAGAACGTATGTAAGATAAAGATAGGGTTTCACACCATTTAAAAGCGCTGTCTCTGTGATACTGTAAACCACGGCGCTGGCACCGATTCTGGCCATGGCCTGATATGCGACCGTTTCTTTCAGCTGCTCCTTCGTGAAATCCTTTTTCAGTGCGGTAAGCGCTGCGTCAAACCGGCGTCTGGCATGGGTAAAGCATCCGGAAACGATGATGGAATCCTTCAGCCCATGATATGCCTGATAACTATCGCAGGTAAGATATCCCTGAAACTGGTCTCCCAGGAAGTTCGCCGGATCATAACCGGCGCGTGTCCGCTCATAATCAAAAAGAACCATCTGCGGGGCTTCGCTGTAACGGTCTGTCAGATAAACCCACATCCAGTTTTGAGTGGACCCTTGCTTCTCCGATTCGCCGATTACCTGAAGACGTGTCTCATCGCAATGGATATATCGGCTTTTCAGGAATTCTTCCTTCATCCGGTCATAGAGCCGTTTCAGGTATCTGTCTGCGCAGTTGATGATCCAGTTTGCCATGGTCTTTGTTGACAGCTTTAAATCATATCCTGCGAATTCCCGTTCCTGTCTTGCCAGCGGCATGCCGTTGACATATTTTGCATTCATGATACCCGCAACCAGAGATGGAGTGGCGATTCCTCTCATGTTTTGAAAAGATGTATCAGAAACTATAAAGGCTTGCTCTATGCAGTCTACATATTCGGTGTCATAAGAATAGGGAGGCTCCTTTTTTAATTGGAAGAAAATATTAGAAATAAAATCAATGAAATCTAAAAAATATGTTGTCTGACAAGATGCTATAAAAAACTCAATTTGTTTTTTCTTATCATTAAAATATCCTTTGCTGGGTACTAAACTTTTAGTTCCGATTTCTCGTGAAAAAGTAGCACTGATACTTTATATTCATATACATCTGGTAATTCGTTAGGATTAGCATTTCTTTCTGAATAGAGTTTAAACATATTAATACCTCCAATACAATATATTATAATGTAATTATGTGAAATATAAAAGAGCCTTTATAAATTCGTTTTTCCATCATTGAAAGATAGAAAATAATTTGCTAAAATATCCGTAGGGAACAATCATGTTATTACAAGGTGTTGGCCTTCCATTTTACATAAGATGGGAGGTGGTGCGAATGAAATTTGACTTCAAGGACTTAATGGCCTTTGGTATGTTCATTCTCGCATTACTGACCTTTATCTTAAAGATTAGTCAGTAGCGTTTTCTTAATCCCGGAAACGGGTACAGAAAAACCACCCTTGTAAACTTGGCCGTTAAAAGGGTGGATTTTTCTATCGTTGATATAGGCCAACCTCTTGTACGAGGTGGTTGTTCCTTTTTTATTACACTTCTATTATAATCAATCCACCTATGAAATTCAAGTGATTCTTAAAAAATCCTCGTTAAATCGTCACGCCAGCGATAACAATTCACCTATATTTCACCTCATATCCATCAAAAGCGCCCTATTTTCTAGCCGCCGCCCACGAACTGATTTTTGCGTTGGATCTTCCGCAAATGTTCCAAAATCAGCTGATCGTTCAGTTTCGGAACAATCTTCTGGTTACTCCACCCCCAATTTGCTCCTGAGAATATACCATATAAAATCTCCGCATCAGTTTTAAATTCTCTGCAGAATAGCCTTTGCCATAATTTTTTGTCAGGAATTTAGATAATTCCTTTAAAAGCTGCCTGCCATAAGCGGCACGATTCTCCCCATTCTGCTCTTCCTCGACAATCTTTCTGCCGATCTCGTAGTATGCGTAAACTGATACTCTTATATCCATGCCAGGGGGTCCCGCTTGTCATAATACCACCTCGCCACTATCGCTTCCTCTTTCTAGCCCCTCATTCATGAGGGGAATTAGGGCTTGTTTTTTGCG
>UMGE01005292.1_pt1 | contig 15699 bp, 8 predicted proteins | sample 1965191 | NCBI WGS metagenome assembly UMGE01 (sample SAMEA4836065, study PRJEB28245) | human gut metagenome | biome: gut microbiome; material: fecal sample | place: Denmark | collected 2008 | reverse complement strand
GGCCTGCGCGGCCGAATGCGCCGCATCCGCCACCTTCACGTGGCGCACGCCCTGCGCGTCCGGCACGTTGTTCTGCACATTTTGCGCGGCCGGCACGTCCGATTCGCCCGAATCGGCCATGGGGACCGTCTGCGTAACACTCTGCGTAGCCGATACTGCAGTGTCGGTCATCTGGACGTCCTGCACGATGCCGTACGCGTCCGAATCGGACATTGAGGATACGGAAGCCGTGGAGGCATCGGCGATCGCGTTACGGACCCGCTTGCGTGTGCCGCGCGCCAGCAACGCCTGCATCAGCGCCACGCCAACCGCGGCCGCGATCAGACCGCCGGCGAAACTTCCCGCAAGATAGCCGAGCGCGCTGCCGAAACGCTGCTCGCGCATGCCTTCCATGGTTTCCAACATCACGCCGGACATCGTCGACAGTCCGCCAAGCAAACCAAGCCCGACGCCACGGCTGACGACCTGCCGTACCCTGCGGCGCAGCCACGACGCGGTCGCCATGTATTCGGTCAGCATCGCAAACAGGAAGCAGGCGAGCATATTCGACACGAACGTGCCCACCACGAACGGCGAACCGTTCACCGACGGCAGCAGCAGGTCCGTGGCGCGACGGAAACCGACGCCGACGAAGCCGCCGACGAACACCACGAGATACATCAGACCATCGGCAAGAGGGTTGAATCGCGCCTGCATGCGTTTCATCGGCGCGAGCGGAATCTGCGGCGGATGCTTGGATGCGGCGGCACCGGACGGGCGCACATCCGCGCGCGCCACTTCGGCGACGTCGATCGACTGTGTGGCGGGATTCGGCTCATCACCCGCGTTTGGCGAGTCTGCCGCCCGTTGTTCTTGCGATTCCATCACGTTCCCCTTGTACTTGGCTTTCCGCGGACAGCGTCGTTCCACCCCAGCCATACGGCAACGAGCTGGCCGCAGGTGCCGTCTTCCTAACCTTGTACGAGTCTACACGTGCATTGCAACCAAACATCGAACATGTCCGATTCGGTGGATAACTGTGGATAACTTCGGGTGGCCCTAGACGTCTACGAATGGTTATGGAATACAGTAAGGCCGCGTCAGACGGACACGTCGCACAGCCGCCGCATCGCATGCCGTGCGTCGCTTTCGTCCTCGCCGCTGAACAACACGACCAGATAGTCGCCGGCGCGCAGCCGCGTATCGCCATGCGGCACGATCTGCCGTTCTCCGCGACGCAGGCCGATCACCAGACAGCCGTACGGCCAGCGCACGTCACGCATCAGCTTGCCGTCCGCGGTCGCGCCCATTTCCACAGGCAGTTCCATGATGCCGTTGTCGATGCGATTGGCGATTGCCGTCGCGCCTCCTTGCGCGCGCATGTACCGTTCCAGCAGCTCGCCGTAGATCGGTTTCGTACGCAGCAGGTCGGAGACGAGCAGCGCGATGAACGCGACGGCGGCGACCGGCAGCATGTGCGTCAACGTGCCGGACATTTCCACGGCCAGCAGAATCGACGTGATCGGTGTTTTCACGGACGCGGCCAGCGTGCCCGTCATCACGCATACCGCGAAAATCGCCACGGAATCGGACGGCAGGTTGCCGAACTGGCGCAACGTCTCGCCGCAGATACCGCCGGCGAGTGAGCCAACCGCGAGAATCGGCATGAAAATGCCGCCGGGAGCGCCTGAACCGAAGCTGGTGGAGGTGAACAGCACTTTCGCCACGAACAGCACGCACAGCATGCCCAAGCCGACGCGCGCATGCTCGGCCATGGCGATCAGGTTCGAGCCGCCGCCGAGCACGTCAGGCAGCCAAATGCCGATTGGCAGCGCGAGTGCGATCGCGATCAAAGGGCGGCTCCATGCGGGAAGCTTGCCGTACAGCGTTTGGAAGCCGAGCAGCGAACGGTTCATCAGCGAACCAACCAAACCGGCCACCAATCCCAGCGGAATCAGCCACCCGTATTCGCCGAGCGGCAGTTGGCCGATGGTGCCGAAGTCAAGCACCGGACGCAGGCCGAAACAGTATTTCGATACGAAATCGGCGGTCAGGGACGCGGCGGTGGCGCCCATCAGAATCGCGGGCGAAAAACTGCGATGCACCCCTTCCAAAGCGAACATCATGCCGGACAGCGGTGCGCTGAACGCGGCGGACAGGCCGGCCGCGGCACCGGCGGTGACCAGATAATGCTCCTGCATGTCCTCACGTTTCTTGCCGCGCAGCCGGTGCGATAGGAACTGCGCGCCCGATGCGCCGATTTGGATGGACGGTCCTTCGCGGCCGAGCGAGAGGCCGAAGAGCGATCCGAGCAGGCCTCCGATGAAGCGAACCGGCAGAATCGTCTGCCATCGCATTTTCAGGCCGCAGATCACCACGCCGTTGGTTTGCGGAATGCCGCTGCCGCCGGCCATCGGCTCTTTTTTGACCATCCATGCGATGGCGAGCGCGGCTGCGATTGCGGCGACCGCCCACGGTGCGACCAGCCACGGGGTTTCGCGGATGCGCGCGTAGATCCAGCGCGCGGTGTCGGTGCCGTATTCGATGCCGAGACGGTAGAGGACGACGAGGAAGCCGGAAATCAGGCCGACGAGAATGCCGGCAGCGGCCATCTTCCATTTCAGGTGGTCGAATCGCGGGACCAGTTTGCTGAACCTGTCAAACCTGTCGAACCTGTCGTTAGGCGGCATTGCAGTCATCGCACTCCCCTTTTCCGTTCCTCCGCCGCGCACCCCGTCGGTGTGTATGCGGTGTGCGTCATACGCGCACGCCATCGCACGCACCATACGCAAAGTGCCGGCAGGCACAGGCCCACCGGCACTTGTCATTGACGTTCGTTACCGACGTTCATATCGACGAATCAGCCGAATCAGCTTCAGTCGATCAGCGAGTTGATCTGGATGATGTGGTCGCGCTGCGGGCCGGTGCCGATCACGGAAATGCGGCAGCCGGACAGTTCCTCAAGACGCTTGACGTAATCCTGGCAGGTCTTCGGCAGATCGTTGAAGTCATGGACCTGGGAAATGTCCTCGTCCCAGCCCGGCATGGACTCGTAAATCGGCTTCGCGGCGGCGAATTCGGCCTGGTCGGTCGGCATATCGTCGCGACGCTCGCCGTTGACGTCGTACGCCACGCACAGCGGGATTTCCTTGAGGCCGGTGAGCACGTCGAGCTTGGTGAGCACGATGTCGGTCAGGCCGTTGACCTGGGCCGCGTAACGGTTGACGACCGCATCGAACCAACCGCAGCGACGCGGGCGACCGGTGGTCACGCCGTACTCGTGGCCTTGGGCGCGCAGCCATTCGCCGTCCTCGCCGAACAGTTCGGTCGGGAACGGGCCTTCGCCCACGCGGGTCACATACGCCTTGGAGACGCCGATCACGCGGGTGATCTTGGTCGGGCCAACGCCGGTGCCGGTGCAGGCGCCGCCGGCGGTCGGGTTGGAGGAAGTCACGAACGGGTAGGTGCCGTGGTCCACGTCGAGCATGGTGGCCTGGCCGCCTTCGAACAGCACGGTCTTGCCCTCGTCGAGCGCCTTGTTGAGCACCAGGGAGGTGTTGGCCACGTACGGCTTCAGGCGTTCGCCGAGCTTGAGCAGCTCGTCGGTGGTCTCGTCCACGTCGATCGGGCGACGGTTGTACAGCTTGACGAGCATCTGGTTCTTCTGATGCAGGCTGGCCTCGACCTTGTCATGCAGGTGCTCCGCGTTGAACAGGTCGTGCACGCGGATGCCCACGCGGTTGATCTTGTCGGCGTATGCCGGGCCGATGCCACGGCCGGTGGTGCCGATCTTGTGCTTGCCGAGGAAGCGTTCGGTCACCTTGTCGAGCACGCGGTGATACGGGGCGATGATGTGCGCGCTTTCGCTCACCAGCAGTCGGGAGCAGTCCACGCCACGGCTTTCAAGGCCGTCGATCTCCTGGAACAGCACTTCCGGATCGACGACGACGCCGTTGCCGATGACGGGGGTGGTGTTGGGGCTGATGATGCCGGACGGCAGCAGATGCAGCGCATACGATTCGTCGCCGACCACCACAGTATGGCCAGCGTTATTGCCGCCGTTGAAGCGGGCGACGTAGTCGACCTTCGTGCCGATCAGATCCGTTGCCTTGCCTTTGCCCTCGTCTCCCCACTGGGCACCGATCAAAACAATTCCAGGCATGTTGTTGCACCTCCGTGCGTACGCGATTCTGCCTTAAGCCTTGCGCCTAAAGCCTTACAAAGGTTACTCTTCACCCTCTACCGGGTCTGAGGGATGCTCACGGCTCCGGACCGACCGTAATCGGATTGCAACCGGTCCGAAAAACAGACCAGAAAACGCCCGAAAACAGTTCGAAAGACCGTTGGCTAGTTCAGCGCGCGCCCGGCACTGCCGAGCTGCTTGCATGCTTCGACCACACGCGCGGCCATCGCGGATTCAGCTTCACGACCCCAGGATCGCGGATCGTACAGCTTCTTGTTGCCCACCTCACCGTCGATTTTGAGCACCGAATCATAGTTGGAGAACATGTGACCGGCCACCGCACGGCTGAATGCGTACTGCGTATCGGTGTCGATGTTCATCTTCACCACGCCGTAGCTCACGGCCTGCGCGATCTCCTCCGGCGCGGAGCCGGAACCGCCGTGGAACACCAGGGCGAACGGCTTACCGGGAGCGACATCCAGCGAGTGCGCGGGGTCGGGCATTTCGCCGGCCTTGATCGCGAGCGCGACCGTGGTCTGGATTTCGTCGAGCAGTTCGGGGCGCAGTTTCACCACGCCCGGTTTGTATGCGCCGTGCACGTTGCCGAAGGTGAAGGCGGCCATGTAGCGTCCGCGCTCGCCGAGGCCGAGTCGTTGCGCGACGGTGATGCCTTGCGCGGGCGTGGAATACAGTTTGTCATTGATTTCGGCGCTGTGCCCGTCTTCTTCGCCACCGACCGCGCCGATTTCGATTTCCAGCACGGTGTGCGCGGCTTGGGATTTGTCGAGCAGTTCTTCTGCGATGTCGAGGTTTTCATCCAGCGGCACTGTGGAACCGTCCCACATGTGTGACTGGAAGGTCGGTTCCTGACCGTGCTTCACCTGTTCGACTTCATGGTCGAGCAAGAGGCGCACCCATTCGTCCAAATACTGTTTGGCGCAGTGGTCGGTGTGCAGGGCGATGGTGATGTTGGGGTATTTCGCCGCGACTTCGTGCGCGAAGGCTGCGAAGGCAAGCGAGCCGGTGACGCGGTCGTTGACGCGTTGCCCGGAGAAGTAGGCGGCGCCGCCTACGGAGACTTGGATGATGCCATCGGATTCCGCCTCGGCGAAACCCTGGAGTGCGGCGTTCAGGGTCTGCGTGCTGGTCACATTGATCGCGGGATAGGCGTAACCGCCGCGGCGTGCGGCGTCCAGCATTTGCGCATAACGTTCCGGCGTTGCAATAGTCATGCCTCCATTATCGCCCAACCCTATCCCACTTGTCATGTGACAACATTCGCCATCTTTCCTTTCCGTTTTCCCGACCGTCCGCTCCATATCCAGGTCGCCCGCCCCACTAGAGCCATATGCCGAGCGTTTTCGTCTCATATCCCGACACTTGCGGGACCGACCAATAAACATGGCGAAACCATTGCGATCGTTCCATCGGAAGTCATAGAATGTCCACCGGATCGCGCGACGAAGAGCCCAACCGGGTGTTCCCGCACGGGCATGCCGCCGCACGTAGATGTTGCGACCAATACCCGCGAGGAGGCTTGATGCACCAGGTTTTCGCCATCTTCCTTCGAGACGTGAAACGCATTCTGAAGAACCCCGTGGCGCTCGTCGTCACGCTGGGTGTGGCCATCATCCCATCACTGTACGCATGGTGCAATATCCTCGCCAACTGGGACCCGTACGCGAACACGGGCAACATCCAAGTCGCTGTGGCGAACGAGGACAAGGGCACAACCTCCACGCTGGTCGGCCATCTCGACGCTGGCCAGCAGACCGTCAACCAGCTTAAGAAGAACCATCAGCTCGGCTGGCGTTTCGTTCCCAAGCAGCAAGCCATCGAAGGCGTGGAATCCGGCAAATACTATGCGGCGATCGTACTGCCGGAAGACTTCAGCTCCAGACTAATCGGCACCGTCACCGGTAAAGGCGACCGACCGTCGATCACGTACTACATCAACGAAAAGCTGAACGCGATCGCGCCGAAAATCACCGATACGGGCGCGACCACGATCGACGAGCAGATCAACACCACTTTCGTTTCCAGCGTGGCCGACGCCGTGGCAAAGGAAGTGAAGGAGGCAGCGGGAGAAACCACCGGCAGCGTGAAAAGCGCGCAAAGCGACGTCGTCAACGATCTGACCGACACCATCAACCAGCTCGAAACCGTCCAACAGCAGCTGCGCGACACCCGTTCCACGCTCGACAAGGCCCTCACCACCATCGATTCGGCCAAACAGTCCAACATCGCGCTCGCCTCGGAAATCACCAACTCGCTTGACACCGTCGGCAAGGCGTCCGACTTGCTGAGCGAGACGCGCACACAAACCGAACGATTCTCGAACACGCTGGTCGGAGCGCTCGACAACGGCAGCACGCAACTGTCCGGCCTGCAGGTCAACGTGAGCAATGCCACCGGCACCGTGCTCAGCGGACTGAACACCACGCAGGACGCGCTCGACCAAGTGTCCAGCACCATGCATCACGTCAACACCACCACCGGCAATGTGCTCGACGACGTGGAGAAGGCGTTGCAGGCCAGCCAGCTGGATCCGAACAGCCAAACGTATAAGGATCTTTCCGCGCAGCTCGCCGAAGCCCGCAAACAGCTGACGTTCCAGCAGCAGCGCATCGACGCCTTCGATCAGGACACCACGGCTGCGATCAACGCGGGGAAGAACACCGCGAACGGGTTCAACGACGATGTCACCACGCTGGCGAAGAACGGCACGGCGTCGATGGCGAGCGCACGCACGACCATCACCGGCACGGTCATGCCGAATCTCAACACCGGGCTCGATACACTCAGCCTGGCCAATGGGTCGCTGTCCGGCACGCTTACCACGCTGCAAAGCACGCTGGAACAGGGCAACGGGCTGCTCGACCAGTTGTCGCGCACCGTGACCCAAACGAACACCACCATTGCTGGCACGCAGACACAGCTCGCCAATCTCGCCAAACAGCTCAACACCACGCGCACCGATGTGGCCGCGTTGAGCAGTTCGGCGATGTTCCAGCAGCTTTCCCAAGCGCTCGGACTTGACGCGAGCGAGGTCGGCTCGTTCGTGGGCGAGCCGGTGCATTTGGACGAACAGGTCCTCTACCCGGTCAAAAACTATGGTTCCGCGGTCACGCCGTTCTACACGAATCTTGCGCTGTGGGTCGGTGGATTCGTGCTCGTCGCGATCTACAAGCTTGAAGTGGACCGCGATGAGAAGATCCGCATGTACACGCCACGCCAAGGCTATATGGGCCGTTGGCTGCTGTTCGTCACGGTCGGATTCCTGCAGGCGATCATCGCCACGATCGGCGATCTCGCGCTGGGCATCCAATGCGAGCATCCGTTCCTGTTCATCCTCGCCGGCATTTTCGCCTCGTTCGTCTACGTGAACATCATTTACGCGCTCGCCGTGGCGTTCCGGCATATCGGCAAGGCCGTCGCCGTGATTCTGGTGATCATCCAGATTCCGGGCGCGGCAGGCCTCTACCCCATCGAGATGATGCCGGAATTCTTCCGCCGTCTGAAACCGTTCCTACCGTTCACCTACGGCATCAACGCGATGCGCGGGCCGATCGGCGGCATGTATGCCAACCATTATTGGATCGACATGCTCTCGCTGTTCTGGTATCTGCCTGTGGCGCTGTTCATCGGCTTGGTGGTCCGCAAGCTGGCGTTGAACCTCAACCGCCTGTTCGACAACCGTCTGGCGGACACTGATCTGATGATCACCGAACATAACGAAGGCACGGTGGAACCGTTGCGGCTCACCGAGACCGCGCAGCAGATCGCCGAGGAGTTCCCCGAACTCGCCCGCAGACGGGCGATTCATTTCTTCCGCCTGTACCCGCGCCTGGTGCGTTGGGGATTCCTCGCGCTGGCGGTACTGCCGTTCGTGTTCCTGCTATTGCTATTCATCACGCGCATGAAGCTCGCCATGCTGCTCGGTTGGATCATTTCGATCATCGCCATCGACACGTATCTCATCGTGGTGGAGTATCTGCGCGAACGGTATGCGAATTATCTGGGCGAGGAAGCGATGAGTGCGGAAGAGTTCCGCAGCGCGATCCTGCACGAGAACCTGCTGTTCCGGCCGGGCATGCATTACAAGCCGATGCATGCCGTACGTACGAGGCTGTATGAGGTTGCGCATGGTGGTTTGGCCGGACATGCGACTGAACATGCGGCTGAGTATGCGGCTGGAAACACGGACGGAAATGCTGGCAGGAGTCTGCGTGAGGAGGGGAACGAACAGTGAAAATGATCTGGGGCATCTTCAAGCGGGACATGTGCCATGCCACCCGCAACGTGATCGCCGTGATCGTCTCGATGGGCCTGGTGGTGGTGCCGGCGCTGTACGCCTGGTTCAACATCGCGGCCAGCTGGGACCCCTACGGCAACACCAAGGCATTGAAGGTCGCCGTGGCCAATAACGACAAGGGTTACAAGTCGGATCTCATACCGGTGCGCGTCAACGTGGGCGAAACCATCATCAGCACACTGCACGCCAACGACCAGCTGGACTGGCAGTTCGTGAAAAGCGACAAGGCAATCGACGGGGTGAAATCCGGCGAATACTATGCGGCGATCGTAATTCCGAAAGGTTTCAGCGCCGACATGATGACGCTGTTCTCCCCCGACATCAAACACGCGCAGCTCAAGTACTATCTGAACGAGAAAATCAACCCGATCGCCCCGCATATCACCGATCAGGGCGCGACAACCGTGGTCAACACGATCGACAAAACCTTCGCCAAAACGATTGCGCAAGTCGGACTCGACCTGGCCTCAAGCATCCTACACTATTCGCAAAGCCCGCAAATGGCCGAATACATGCGCAACCTCAACGGCAATCTCACCACCATGGCGGATACGCTGAGCGGCGCATCGCAGCAGGTGACGTCGTATTCGCAGCTGCTCGGCTCGGCGAACGACATCGTGGATTCCACGGGCAAACTGCTCGCCTCGGCGACCAAGGCGGGCAAACAGGCCCAGAACGCGTTGAAGCAAGGCAAATCAGGTGCCACGTCACTCACTTCTGCAGGTGCGAACGTCACCTCCTCGGTGAACACCGCGCTCGACCAGGTGTCAGGCGCGTTCGACCAAGTAGCTGCCAAGGTGAACAAGGCGTTCGACGCGATCGGCAAGGACTCAGACACCGCAGCCAGCCAGTTGGCAACGTTGAGCGAACAAATCTCCAGCGGCGAATCGCTGTACGACACGTACATCACAAGCCTCAACCACATGCGCGAATCGGTGGAACAACTACCGGACAGTGATTCCGCGAAACAGGCGCTGCTGGAAGCCATCGACCGGGAGATCACGCTGCTGGAAGCCGCCAAAGGCGATTCGCAGAAGCTCGCGCAGCAGCTGAAAGACGCTTCCACGCAGGTCACGCAGGATACCGCAGCCGCGGAACGCTCCCGCAAGGAGATCCTGAACCGCATCACCTCCGCGAAGCAGTCGATCAGCAATGTGCGCGACGATTACGCCACGAACGTCAAGCCGAAAATCGACGCGCTCGCCTCCACAGTCAGCACGCTGATCTCCCAAACCGACAGCATGATCACCCAGCTGAGCGGCACCGCCGACGGTCTGGACGATGTGACGGGCGATGTGGGGACGAATGTGACGTCCATCCGTTCCACGCTCGGCGCGATCGCGAAGAAACTCGACTCGTCGGCAGCGACGGTGAAGGAGCTGATCACGAAGCTGGAGACGGGCGGAAACGCCGGTGACGGCAACAGCGATGGTGGCAATGGTGGCAACGACGCCAGTTCGTCCGATTCGGGTGAATCGGACGAACTACGTGCACTGGCCACCGCCAACGCGTCCACACTGTCCACACTGATTTCCGCGCCCGTCGCACTGCATCGCGTCTCGGTATACCCGATTGCGAACTACGGTTCGGCCATGGCGCCGTTCTATACGATCCTGTCAATCTGGGTGGGTGCGATCATCCTGTGCGCCATGCTGAAAGTGACAATTTCGGACCGCGAGAAGGCGCATGTGCTGGGCTTGGGCGACACGCTGCCGCGCATCGCCGGCCCGTCCGGCCCGGGGAACGCCTCACGTTGGGGACTGCGTCTCGACCACGAGTATTTCGGACGGTACGCGATCTTCGCGCTGCTCGCGTTGCTGCAGGGCACACTGGTTTGCCTGGGTGACATGTATTTCCTTGGCGTGCAGGCGAATCATGCGCTGCAGTTCCTTGCCGTGGGGTGGCTTGCCGCGCTCGTGTTCTCGAATATCGTGTATACGCTGACCGTGTCGTTCGGCGATATCGGCAAGGCTGTGGCCGTGGTGCTGCTGGTGATGCAGGTCGCCGGTTCGGGCGGTACGTTCCCTATCGAGACGCTGCCGAAGTTCTTCCAAATGCTCTACCCGTTCCTACCGTTCCCGCACGCCATCGATGCCATGCACGCCGCGATGGCCGGATCGTACGGCAATGAGTACCTGCTTGATATGGTGTATCTCGCCTTGTTCCTGATTCCTTCGCTGCTGCTGGGATTGGTGTTGCGCAAGCCGGTGATCCGGTTGAACAACTGGGTGAGCCGCAATCTGGAGTCCACCAAGGTGATGTGACGAGGCGGATTTGAACGGGCTGGTTTGAGCCGGTTTAGATCGGTTTCGGCTGGTACACGTGAACGCGCTGCCCGCCATCATCGACGACCTGAAAACCCAAAGCCACGAATTCGTCACCATCGACCAGCCGGCAAAAACCTAAGCTAGCGTGGAGGCGTAGGGCATTGTCCTGCCCAGTCACTTCCCTTACGTACCGCTGCGCCATCCCGGCGCTCCTCTGCGCCGCCACTACCCCACATGTCGCCTCCTCACGCACCAACAAGTGTCCGATCCCCCCGAATCAGCCACCCACGCGTCATCCGGTCACCCCAGGTTGTCCGATTCGGGAGAAACGGACACTCAGGGGCACCGTGCAAACCACACGTTGATCAGAGAACCGGCAACCACCAGCACAACACCGATCCAGAACGGCATGCCCAGCGCCACGCCCAACAGAAGCGTGCTAGAAGCCGTGGAAAACAGCGGAGTCGCGTACGAACCAATCGCAAGCGTTTCCATACTGCCGTGCAACATGCCGTATCCCCAGCACGCGTAGCCGCCCGAAATCGAAGCGGCGCACGCAATCAGCGCAGCATATCCACCGATGCCGGGCGCCGTGTCCGGCAAACCGTCTCCCGAAACGAAATGGATGGTCCACAGTACAACGGCCACACAGCAGAAGAAAATCGTCGTGCCGTCGTAACCGCCGGACAACGACGGCGTAAAAGTCGCATAAATCGCCCAAATAAAGGCGCCAACAAACGCGAGCACATACGGTAGGGGGTTACTGGCGATATTGTGGACCGCTTCCTGCATATCAAGGCTTTCTCCGCCAACCGCCATCGCCACACCGATGGTTGCGATCACCGCGCCAGGAATCGCTTTGGCGACCGCACCACGTTTGTGCGATACCGCTGCGGTCATCAGCACCAGCAGCGTCGGCCACAAGTAGTTGACAAGGCTGACTTCCACGGATTGCGCGTTCGTTGTGGCCAGGCCGATCGACAGCGAGATTGACGCCTCGTATGCGATGAACATGAGTCCGCCTGCGATGAGGTACTTGCATGGCGCTTCGCGGATTGGTTTCGGACGGCGCACAATGAACAGCATGACACCACCGACGGTGTAGATGAGCGCCGAACCGAGCGTGGCGCCGAACGATTCGGAGACCAGTCGCACGAGGCCGGCCATGAAGCCCCACAGGACGATTGCGAACAGGCCGATGAGTGTCGCCGCGTGTGATATGGCATGGCCGAGTAGCGGATTGCAGGAGTTGCCGGTGGGGTGGTTTGCGCCGGAATCGGAGGGGGACTTCTGGTTCGTGTTCACGGGCTCCAGCCTACCCATCGCCCTCCACGAGTGTCCGATTCTGCAGAATCGGACACTCCTGCAACCTGCGATGCCGCGAACCCGATTACCCCCGGAACCGCACCAACAGCAGAGTCAACCACCCCATCCGACGCTGCCACACCAGCCGTATCGGCAGCCAAGTCCATGCGTCCCGCATCCACACAGCCCACGCGTCCCGCACCTCCACGGCCCGCCGACGCGCACACGTCGCCCATGACCAAATCATCCAACGTCACACCGAACATGTCGCAAAGCATCAGCAGCTTGTCACAAACGTCGCGTTCCACGCCACCATCTTGCGGTTGCATTGCGATTCGCAACCAAATTTTGCGACGCAACCGACAGTTGCGCGACGCGAAGTTGGCTTCACGGGTCTTTTACGACAATAGAAAAACCCTTGAAATTCCAACGATTCCAAGGGTTTCGAGTGGAGCGGATGACGGGAGTCGAACCCGCCTTTAAAGCTTGGGAAGCTTTCGTTCTACCGATGAACTACATCCGCAAGGTGTGCCTTTTGGGCACGAGCCATTAGTCTAGCACGCAACGGATGCGTATGCGGACACAGACCAATATGCAATACCAATTTTCCGTAATATCACGGAGACTCAACCACGCGGCCGCTGCGAATAGTCGCGAGAATATCTGCCAGCCGAGCCGCCCGAATCATGCGCGGATCCATACTGCGTTCCAAATTGCGGCCCACCGGCACCAGCCATCGCAGAACGTCCGCCTTGCCGAATATCCGCCGCCGCAACGCCGCTCGTGGCATAACCGCCGGCCAAATATCCGGACTGCACGCCCTGCTGACGCATCTCCTGCCCCATCTGCATCAGCCGCGCAATGCGATCCGAGGTCGGCGGGTGCGTAGAAAACAGCTTGGAGAAACCTTCCGCCGAAAACGGACTGGCGATCATCATCGCAGCCACCGACTGCGTGCCGGCGGTCTTCTCCATCGGCATCGCGGCTGCACCGCCGGAAATCTTGCTCAACGCGGAAGCGAGCGCTTCCGGATCCTCCGTCAACTTGGAACCGTCTTCGTCGGCGTCGTATTCGCGTGTGCGGGAGATTGCCATCTGTATCAGCGACGCTGCGATCGGCGCCAGAATCGCGCTCAGCAGCACACCCAGCAATCCCAAGCCGCCGGACGCCGAATCGTCGCGGTCGTCACGCGAACGGCCGCCGCCGAAATACATGAGCGAGTAGCCGAGGTACGAGATGACGGTGGCCATGGCGGAGGCGATTGCGGACGTCAGAATGTCGTGGTTGTAGACGTGCATGAGTTCGTGTCCGAGCACGCCGCGAATCTCACGTTCGTTAAGCGTCTGTAGGATGCCTTGCGTGCAGCAGACCGCCGCGTGTCGTTCGTTGCGCCCCGTCGCGAACGCGTTGGGGCTCATGGTGGGGGCGATGTAGATGCGCGGCATCGGCTTACCTGCCTTCGCCGATAGCTCGCGGACGATCTTGTATAGTACGGGGGCTTCCTGCTCGCTCACCTGTCGAGCGTGCATGCTGGCGATCGCCAGTTTGTCGGAAAACCAGTAGGAGACGAACGTGGAGCCCAGGCCGATGAGAATGTAGTAGCCGAGCGTGCTTTGACTGGCGCCGGTCGCCCACCAGATGAGCATGATGACGCCCCACATCAACGCGAACAAAAGCGTTGTTTTCAAGCCATTGCAATGGCCGTGCACCTGCAATTTGCCGTTCATGGCCACCAGCCTAGGAATTCAGGCTGGGATTTTGCTGTATACAAGCTGAAGGGTGGATTTGCAACATCTAGAAACATGCCACGCAACGACGCTACAGCATCGGCCATAGACCTATCTGCGGCACGGCGAGAGTCACCCCAACTTGAAACGTATTACCCCCGCATATCCCCTGAATGCACTGCGTCGAGCGTGCCGATCAGGCTGGTCAGCAAATCGTTGCGGCCGCACGCGTTCGTCAGCACCGCCAGCACGTACGTGCCCGACTGCGACATCACCAGTCCGGCATCGTTCAGCGCGTACAAATCGCCTTCGCCGTTGATCCATCCGGCCTTCGTGTACACGGTGTCCGCATCGCCAAGGGCCGCGTGGATGCAGGAGTTCAGCGAATTCGTCATGTCTCCGGACAGCCATTGCAGCGATTCGGGCGTGATGTTCTGCACCCCCGCCGTTTGCCCGGCGAACAGGAAACCGTATCCGGCGGTCCACAGTTTGGCCATGTCGCGCGCGGAGGTGAACAGGTACCCGCCGCGATCACCCATTCTGGAAGCCGCGCCTGCCTGTTCGGCCCACGTGTTGAAGCAGTCGAGGCCATACGTTTTGTACAGCCAGTCGTAAGACGCGTTGTCGGAATTGCGCAGGACGGCGTCGACCTTCTGGTGGACGGTGGCGGACTGCGCGTCAGCGGATTGGGCCACGCTGTTCAGGTCGACGGTGCCCGTTGAGAACAGCGATATCAGGTATGGCGCCTTCGCCGACGAGGCCGAATAGATCTGTGCATCGGCGTTGTATGCGATCGTGCGGCCGGTCGTGATGTCGGCGAGCACGAATGATGCGGTATATCCGTCGGCTTCGAAAGTGGCGATTTGAGACTGCACGGCGGCCTGCGAATCGGCGCTTAGCGTGAAGCCCTGCGTTGTGATCGTGGCGCTGCCCTCGACTGCGGAAATGCCGTCCAGCGCAACCTGCGTCGGCGACGAGACGGCTTGTGTCTGCGATTGCGGCGCGCTGTTTTGCTTAAGCGCGCCCGACGTGGAGGACGTTTCCGAAGACGTTCCCGAGGACGCCGCTGCGTGGGCTTCCTCTTCGAGATGCACATCGACAAGACCCACGCCCATGGCGAAGCCGATCAGGCAGGCGATCAGCAGGCCCACAACGGACACGGAACAGCAGTACAGTGCCTTGCGCTTGACGTGTTTTCCAAAGTTCATGCCGACTTCACAACCTTAGATTTCAATGCCCGCATCCGTTTGCGATGATATTGCGCACCGCGTTTCACTGGGGTCAGCCTAGCGCATGGACCCGGACTTCGGGGGTAATAGGTCAAAACGACCGCGTATGTCCGATTCTGGAGAAACGGGCGGTTGTGCGATCGAAAACGCACGCTACGCGACCAGTCCGCCGAAAATCGACCACTAAAGCGGCAAAAACTAACGCCCTGCACGTCCGATTCAGAGGAATCGGACGTGCAGGGCGTTACTAGATTGCGTTAAAAGGCTTGGAGTTAGGGTGTCAGGAAGTCAGCACTCCCACCCTAATTCCAGCCGGCCCGATTCAGGCATGCGCCAGCGCGCGCATCTGCTCCGGGTCGATGACCTTCTTGTGCTCGCGGCCTTCCTTCGCGCCTTCGGCACGTTCGAACGCGTCGACCTTCTTCCAGCCGGCGAAGTCGATCGGCTTGACACCGCGGGAAGCCAGCAGACGGTCGATGGATTCCGGATCGCGGTCAGCGGCCACGCGACCGCCTTCGGCGGCCTTGGACAGGTCCTCCAGCATGTTGGTGACGATGAGCAGCGCGTCGGACTTGGTGGAGCCGATCAGGCCGACCGGACCACGCTTGGCCCAACCGGTGGCGTACAGACGCTCACGCACCTGCGCGCCCTCGCCGGAGGCCTCCGTGGTGATGCGGCCGTCGCCGTTCGCGTT
>UMGE01000010.1_pt1 | contig 16073 bp, 14 predicted proteins | sample 1965191 | NCBI WGS metagenome assembly UMGE01 (sample SAMEA4836065, study PRJEB28245) | human gut metagenome | biome: gut microbiome; material: fecal sample | place: Denmark | collected 2008 | reverse complement strand
CGTAGTACGTGTCGCCCGCAATGAACAGGCTGTCCGCGCCCGCGGCATAAGAAGGCCCGCCCAGCAAAACGCATAGGCAGGCCATGACAGTAAGCAGGATGTAGTGTCGGCTAGTGTGGAACGCGGTGGCAAACATAACCGCTCCGATCTTCGCAAGAACCAATGGAAACCGCACCAGGAAATGCCCTGGTAGCAGCATCTATTAGTGTAGCGAGATCAGAGTACGCGCAAGGCAAAAGCCTGTGATCGAACCCGGAAATTAGGTGTAAATCGTTTTGTCAGTCGGTGAAAGGAGATTATGTCTAACGTAATCTAGTGGGCCACTAAGAGCACACCCTTTGCTTTCACGTGTTTCATGGCAATTTAAATGGGTTTGAACAGTCTTTCCGAGCTCCGGTTTAATAGAGTCTGAGAGCATGTCTCTCCGGCAAGGCCGCTTTTCCCATCATTCGACATTGCACATGGGAAACCTTTACTGGAGTGCGTTTTTGACGGCGTAGTAATCCCATTTGAGTACACCATCTTCCCAGCATTTCATAGGAACATGATTTCCTTCGTATCTAACTTTTAAAGGGCATTTTGACCTTGTGACCTTTGAAGAGTTGTACAGCACAACGATATCGATGCCGGCCTCAACGGCTTTATCGCATTCATACTTAATGAAGCTGCGATAGTCAATGCTATGCGAGCGAGCGCAGCTCGAAGTCCATGAATTATAGCTTCCACAGTGTTGACAGCTTCCTTTAGTTACGGAGTCGGTCGAGTCTCCAACGATAAGTACGAATCGTTTAGATGCGTCCATCCTCCTTTTCAGAGAGCTCTTTATGCTGCATGGCAAACTAGAGTCGCGCGACTGCTGCAGGTCGTGAGCGTCCGGGAATGAAAGCCCCCAATTATTGCTATCGTTCCATTTATACAGCTGGTCCACCGCATCTCGATCACCGTCCCAGTCAGCGGCGATGTAGGTTCTTGTCCTATAAACCATCCTTCTCTCCAATCCTATTGTTCCAGGCCTCTATATATCCGTTAACCTCGTATAGCCTCATACGAGCTGCTGTTTTCTTTGTCAACACAACCACAACGCCTTGCTTGAAATGGTGCTTCGAAGCCCTCAGTGTGCAAAGCATGCAACGAAGAAGATCGTCCTCCGAGGGTTTTCCGTTTTCGAACCTTGTTATCCCAGACCCCAACAGCGGAAGTACGATTCGCCTGCCTGCATACATCCGATCGAGCTCGTCCCACATATTGAGCAAACATTCCTCATACTGACCACGATGAAGATAAGCACGATTCACTTCATCCATATGGGTGAAGGCGAGCAGGGCGAAGTCGTCGCAATCCTTAACAGTGCCGAGAGGATAGCAAATTCGGCCATCCCCAGCCTTATAGGGTTTCAGCAAACTCGATTGCCTTTCTTCGACAACCTGCTTAAGTACGTTCCGGTCGACATACTTCTCAACAAAAATGCCGTTAAGAGAGTTTTTTGAAATGACCTTGTCGTCAACCTTAATGTCGAAATATTCATCGAATGGAATGACCTTAACGCCCTCAGCGCCAAAGAGATCGTCGACCACAATGTCAACGTCCATTCCGTTAATAAGCAAATGGACTCCGTCTTTACTGCGATGGTATGTAGCGATCGCTGCGAAGAAGGCCAGTAAGACAAATAGGATAACGAGCGCGAAGAGCCTAAACAGACACCCCGAATCCTTCGGCAGCAGGTCGATGAGAGAAATGCCCGCAACTCCCATAATCGTCGAAATCGCACCAATGATTGCAAACGACAATTTAAAAGACTTTTTTACAAGCGGCCATGTAACTATATGAGTAATTTGTTTTATCAAACACACTCTTCCTTAGACGAAATTAAATGCTGGATTCATCTTAGCCTTTTCGCGTTCATTCAGTTTGCGCATTTTTTTGCATTGGATTAGAAAAGTATCAGCCTCCCCACCATGAAGTCGCAGACAACAGATGGGGGGGCTTCCGGTAACACATTGTTATCTACTCAAGACAGCTCAATCGAGCTCTCTGCAACCTCAATACCGAGTGCGTATTTCTCTATCAGCGCGTTCAGAATCACGCGATTTCCAGGTGTCATCTTTGGAGAAGAAACAATCTTCATTGAAGAAAAAGCCTCATCGGAGATAACAAGACCGTAATAGGGCGGGATTTCAGTATCACATTGATCGAGCATGACATCATTCGCTTTCTGAATCTGATCTAACCGACCGTTAATTACGGAACCGATACCTATAGGAATGGCTGTCAAGATATAGCGCCATTCTTTTGATAGGACCATGCTGTGGTTTTGTGAATCCCCAAGTGCATTCAAATTAGCCTCGAATCCGCCAGCTCTCCCCTAGTCCCGCTTAAACAGATCCCTGGTGTACGCCTTGTCCGCAACGTCCGCGAGCTCGTCGCTCCAGCTGTCGGCCACGATCACGTCGCAGCCGCCCGTGAAGGTCTCCAGGTCGTGGGTCACCTCGGAGCCGAAGAACTCCGGCGCGTCCAGCGTGGGCTCGTAGACCACCACGGGCACGCCCTTGGCCTTCACGCGCTTCATGACGCCCTGGATGGAGCTAGCGCGGAAGTTGTCGGAGTTGGACTTCATCGTCAGGCGGTACACGACGACGACCGGCTTCTCCTTGCCGGCGTAGACGCGATTCGCACTATCTGAAGCTGCTTTACGGCCACTAAGCCTGCGTCGAGATGTGGGGAGCGACCTAACGCGAGCGGAGGCGCGGCCATCTCTCGGAAGAGAACCGTCCCGCAGACGACAAAGGAAAGGGAGATCTAGCCTGAGGGCATGAAGGAAGTCGATAAGAAACTCATAGATGCGGACGCCTTGGCTAGAGTAACGGCTGGGATTGTTCAATATCGACCGACCATGGCAACACGAGCCCGCATTATACTCCGCGCACTAGGCGGCAACGCTCCCGTCTGCAGAAATCGGCTGGCGAGATGAGGTGAAATAAAATCGCCGCGTGGTATTGCACCGAAGATGAAGGGCATCCACAGCCCAATGCGGATTGTAAGTTTCCTTCGTCTTGTCTCGCTTCAGGCTTTACTTCAAACGAGAAACGTGCCCCTGTCTCCTTCACATTCCACCTCGCGAAAAACCCTCACGCTTTGCTATGTACCTCCCGCTATGAGGGCGCATCAACGGCTTTCACCTATCAGGAAGATGCCATACCTGACACGCGAGAGCAAAAGCTACTTCAATCAAAACGCATTCTTCCCAGCTCTATTCCGATTTCCTTAAGCACAGTTCGCTTTCGGCAAATAGGATTCGCCCGCTAAAACTCCCTACCGCTTCTTTTTGACGCTTTTAAGCAGAGTAGTGATCTTATTCCTAAATATGAACAACGCGACGAGACACACCGTGAAAAAGATAAGACGTGCTATTGCATACGGATAAAGAAGCGTCAATACAAATCCTAAGCCCACGAGCAGAAGAGCCATCCCCACAAGGACCATCCCGCTGAATGGGCATTTGATTTTCTTTTGAGCAAACAGCCTTCTCACATAGATATAATGAGCCGCCGCCATGAGCGCATAGCATAGAAGCGTCGTGTAGGCCGCAGCTACGTAGCCAAATGGTCCAATAAGCAGATAGTTAAGCGCCACATTCAAAACACTAGCAACGATCGAGGCGAACATAACAAACTTGTTCTTATCAAAGAAAAACTCAATATTGGTGAAAACTGTATAGGTGAATGAGAAAACCAGAGCTTCAGCGATAGGTGGAATGACATACTGCGCAGCAGCGTATTTATCGCCTCCAAACAGCCATATTATTTCTGGTCCAACGGCAATTAACATGAGCACCGGGATGACAGGAATGACAATAACAGCTGTGGTGGTCTTACCCAGCTTCTCATACTCTCCTTGCCCCAGCTTCTCGTACATCCAGGGAACGATAGAGTTGTTGATGCTGTTTGTCACGATTTTAAGAACATTGCCGAGGTTACACGCAACGCTATACAGTGCGGCTGCCGAGAACCCCACCATGGTCTGAATCATAATCCTGTCGAAAGCATCCAGAACGTACATCGCGGCGTAATGTGGTAGCAAAGGCAGGTTGAACAACAGGGCAAACTTCACGTAGTCCCAACAGAACGCCTTCCTCGCATGCTTTAGATTCACGATGTAGAGGATGCCGCCGACGATACATTGAACGAGCACGCACGAGACGATACGAGCCAGATCCTTCTGTTCGTTGAGGAGAACCGCCAAGAGGCCGAAGCCGGCATTGCCGAGCGAAATAGCAATGGTTGTCAGGATAATGGCACGGTAACTGTACTCGTATCTTTTACGGGCCATCCAATATGACACAGCCGAAGCAAAGATAATTTCAACGAAAATAAGCAGGGTAACGAGCGTGGAAAGGCCAGTGAAGCCGTTCACGAAATCAGCAAGCGGTAGGTAGACGGCAATGCACACGATGACTATGGCAGTTGTAAGGGTCTGCATGCTCGCTGTATAGGTATCACGGTCTTCGGCATACTTGCTCATGCCCTTGTTGAACACAGCATAGTTGAGTCGCAGCGTTGCCACGACGGTAAACATTTGCAGCCACGTGTTATAAATGCTGTAGACGCCATATTGGTCCGTGGACATGAGACGTGTGAAGAGCGGCATCGTGAGCATTGAGATGCAGTTTGTCACCACCGAACAGATCGCAAACCACATCGCGGCCTTAGCGGGGACCGGTATGGCACGGTACTTCGTTAGCAGCTTATTCAAAACAGAATTCCAATCGATTGACGCGGGCAAGCAGCCCGCCTCCTACCTCCCTAGGAGCCTCTTCTTCAGACTCCTAGCGGCAAGCCAAGCCGGCGACTCCTTGAGAGCATCGCGCCTAAAGTTCTTCCACTCAGAACTTGCCCGGAAGGCATCGTCGAAGGGCATGCTCGATAACAGCCCACGCAGCTCGCGGAACGAGCCCCTCTTGATGGACGGCCTGCGCAGTTGTGGGTTGCCGGCACGAGCCTCATCGTAGTCGCGCGACTCTAGGTGGAGTCCCTCGAGCGCTTCCACTGCTGCGCGGCCCTTGGCGGTATTTGCCATAACAGCGGAGACCCGTCCCTCATAGGGAACCCGAAGTGAGGATCTGTCGAGACCCCAAAAGTCGCCGATGGTCACGTCGCCGACCCTCTCGCCCCGGGCATAGGGGCACTCGTAGCAGCTCTCGCGGTAGACAAGACACTTCATGAAGCAATACAGATAGGAGTCCTTGAACATGTCACCGGAATACAAAGGCTGATCACCTTTGGAAAACGAGAGAATAAATTTCTTTTTCGTCCTAAAACCGACCCCGTCGTAGTACGTACCCTTGCCGAGAACCCGTGCGGCATGCTCGGCAAGCAGTCCCTGCGGGGGCACACCGTGGCAGATGAGGTCAGCCGTAAGGAGATCCTCGTATTCGCGGTCCAGGTACGACCGCAGCCCGGCTACCTGGCAGGGGGTTCCAGCGAAGAAGGCCTTGCGCCCCGCCCTCAGCGCGTCGGCGACCTGGCGATAAGCGTCTCCGACGTCACTCTGCGTGTACTTAGAGCCGCAAAAGGCATCGCAAGCATCGACGGTGTCGGCTCCGGCATGCCTGACGGTTCCGGCGTCGTCAACGGCGCCGAACGCTACACCGCCCTGGGCCACGGCATTGCGCGCAAGCAGGTAGCCCAGGCCGCCAGAAGAGCTCTTGGGGTTGAGCGCGCCTTCTTCCGCCCAAGCGGCATAGCACGCGAGCGGCTCTGCGCGCCCGATGGGATTCACGGAGGGGCACACACGGTCGCACTTGCCACACCCTATGCACTTTTCGGTATCTATGTGCGGCACTAGGGCACGCCCCGCATCTGGAACCATGGTGATGGCGCCTTTGGGACAGGCGCAGCGGCACGCCTGGCAGCCCGTGCACATGCCGGCGTCGACCACGGAGGCGACTAGGCTCCCACCCGGATTTTTAGTCGCCGCGCTCTTAAGGGCGTCAATGAGAAGGGCTATCGACTCATCCCGCCTCTGTCGTCGTAGCGCCTCGAAGGCTTCGTAGTCGATTGGGGCACAGAGGGCTTCAGCGAATTCGTCGACTGAGCACACCTCGGCCGAAGGGAAAGACCTCCCCTCGAGCCCGAAGGTCGAAAGCAGGTGATTGGTCTTCTGACTTGTGGGGAACGAGAGAAATGATGAGTGAGACAACATCGCGAAGATTGATCCGTGGAACGTCGTAGTGACGACGAAGTCCGCCGCTCTCATGATGGAGTAGAACGCGAGCGGGTCCGGCTCAATTACCTCGTTGCAGAAGCCCAGATCGAAGCCGACCGAAACGATTCTCAGGCCCCGGGAATGCGCGAATTCACGTATGGCGCTGACCGGCAGGTTCTTCGAGTTATAAGCGTAGACGAGCATAAACGGCCCCTCGGGGAGCGTGCAAGGCTCGGCCACCTCGTCCCATTCGAGCAGCAGGGTCGGATCGAGCACGATATTAGGGCGAGCACCTCTGACCTCTTCCACGGCGTCGGCGCTCTTCTCATCCCTGACGAGCACTGACTTGAGCGAACGCATCCCAGCGGCGCACTCGGTATTCGCCTCGATTTCGGCAGCGGTTGCCTTGCCGACGCTAGGTGCGTACGAGACTGCATTATGCAGCCCACGCCCGAAGAAGACAGGATTGTTACGGAAGACAGCGTGCTTGACGTTCCAGATCTCGTCGCTGCCGAGCACGAAGGAGTCCCTTGCCATAAAGTCAGCCAAAGTCTCGGTGTGGAAGCGTTTCCATGCTTCGGAGAAGACCTCATACTTGCGTTGGCCAGCGGCCTTACGAGACTTGAAGCCCTTCATGTCGAGGAGTTCGCGCTTGCCTGGTTTGTCTCTGTAGAACAGTGCCTTCCTAGCAGCATCGCCTCGGAAGCGCAGGAACGCCGCATCAGCACCAGCGCGCTCGAGCACCGTCATAGTGGAGAACGCTTGGAGATATGCCCCGTAGTTGTTCGAGTCGTAAGGCGTCACGATGCCAACGCGCCTGCCCGCGAAGGACTTGCTTTCAAAGATATCCATCAACCCTCCATTATCGCTATGCGAGCGCGCTGCGTAGGTAGGCCAGCGATGCCTCGCGCGCGCCGGAGAGCCGCCTGTGCGCACCCTCCGCGTCGTATATAGGCGGCAACCCATAAGGGAACGCGCCTTCCTCTACTATGTTGCCCATAAGGTCTGCCTGCCCGAGCAGGTTGTCCACGCGGTGGTCGTGGAAGATCGTACCGTTAACGACCGACCTGACGGCGACGAACGGCTTTCCGAACAGGACCGAGAAGGCTGTGCCGTGGAAGGAGTTGGTAACCACATAGGACGCCCTATCAACCAGTCTGATGAAGTCGCCGGGCGAGACGTAATCCAGGAAGCGCACTCTGCCTTTCGTGTCCCACATAGCTCGATAGGTTCTGTCTGTGGTGAACATAGCTATAACCGGGTAGCCGGTGCGGCTTGCCAGCTCCATCGCATAGTCAACGACGGCTTTCCGATAGGTGACCGAGTAAAGGAAGATATACTTCTCGGGAACTTCGGCGCCTGACTCTGCTTCCCTGAAGTCATCGGCCGTAAGCAGTAGCGTCGGATCGAGCACCGTCTCAACGCGGCGCTTGCCGCCGAGCACGCGCTCAATCTCACGGGCACCCGAGGCTTCGCGCGCGGAGAGGGCGTCGAACTTGGAGAGCAGCGCGGACGCATCAGGGACGGCATCGAGCGACGCGCCGTTTAGGCTCGGGGCGTAGGCCACGCGCCTATAGGAGTCGCCTCGGGGCAGCATATACTCTGTTGAAAAGTCTTTAGCATTTGGATTCCAAATCTGGTCACTGCCAACCACGACGGCATCGTAGGAACTCAGTAACTCATCATCCACCGTGCCGTGACACACCTTGCCAGAAAGGCTCGCGTTGTCGGACAGAAATGCCGAAAAGGATTTGCGTCGCAGCGTAAGCCTCCCCGCGAATGGGAGGGCTCGGGCGTTCTTGAGTAGCGCGCGGGGCGAATCGGGCTTGGAGAAAACCTTGTAAAGGTCGTCCTGCCCCTCGGGCGCAAAATCTATTACTTCGACGTTGTGGCCGAGGGCGGCTATCGCTTTCCAGAGCGCGAAGGCCTGCATGGCAGAGCCGTAGTTGAGCGCTCTATGGAACGTCAGGGTGGCTACTCTCATCTAATTGGATCCTTTCAACATGCTTGCGAGGGTGCAGGCAGCGATAAATGTACCGGGGCTCCCCGAGAGGAACGCGCGGCCTAGCAGACGGTTGGCTTTGCTGCACTCGGCTGAGGAGACGTAGGATGCCACGTGGGCGCGATACTCACTGTGCTGGAACGAATGGACGAAGGCGCGCTTCTGGGCTCCGGTGAGAACACACCCTGGAAGAGTTACAGACCTGGCGCTCTCAAGGGCGATGAGGCCTACACTTTGCTCATAGAGGGACCGCTTGGCCTCCCACTGACCGAAACCCTCCAGAAGCTCACGGAAAGCAGCCTCCATCTTTCGCCGGCGGACCAGCTCATCGGGACGGAAGCGCCGCGTTAGGCTCTCGGCGTCCCTTTGAATGTAGTGGCAGACGTCGGCGTCGACGAAAGCGATGGGGCCTGACTGCGCGATTATCGCGCAGTTGAAGATGAAATCTTCGCCGAGCGAGACTGACTCGTCGAAGCGGGCGTTGACCCGCTCAAGCAGCTCGCGGCAGTACGCCTTGTTCCAGATGTAGTGCAGCAGCGGTGCCTTGTCGGGAAGAGTAAGGGCGTCGACGGCCTCACGGGCGGTTTCGCAGGCCGCCATGGACGACGTGGCAGAAATGCGAGTGAGCTCGCGGCCTTGGGCGTCGATGCGCGAAGCAACCCCCTGGACGACGTCTGGGGCACTACGTTCTATGGCCTTGGCGTATGCTGTGAGCGTGCCCGCGGGCATCTCGTCATCGGAGTCGAGGAAGATAACGTAGCGGCCTCGAGCCGCATCGAGTCCGGCGTTGCGCGCCGAAGAAACTCCACCATTGGTTTTGGAGAGCAGGCGAACGCGCGAATCTGCCGCGGCAAAATCAGCTACCAAGCGGGCTGTGCCGTCTACGGAGCCATCGTCGATAATGACCATCTCCCAGTCGGCAAGATTCTGAAGTTTCAAACTGGCGACGCAGTCGCGTATGTACTGTTCCGCGTTGTACGCGGGCGTAATTATGCTGAAGAGCGGCATGCTAGGCCTTTCATTTTCTCCGTGAGCCCTCTCAGGGCCTTACGGGCGTTGCGGACCGTACGGCGCGCAACGCCGTATCGTGTGAACCTCTTGATGGCGGCGACGTAGCCGCCGGCGCGGTAAACGTTCCAGAACGCAGTGCGGTCATTTGAGGGGATGCAGGGCTGCCTGAGTACACGCTGGCCATATTGGCCCTCTTCGAGCTTGGCGGCTGGGCCGATGCACTGGACCAGGGAATCACCGTGGTCGGTGCACGCGATGACGAGTGAGACGCCGCGGTTGTCATCGATGGAAGGGCAGTATCGTTCCACGCCCCAGTAGTCGCCCAGCGTGACGTCGCCCGTGCGCTCCGCGCAGGCGTAAGGGCACCTGGAGCATGCAGGGCGGGCGGCGTAGCTGAAGTTAAAGACCTCCTGGTAGGCAGAAACGTCGTAGCCAAAACGCTTGCCGTCTCCGTCGAAAACAGCCGCATTGCGGTAGCCATGCCAGCCGAAGTCCTTGTTGCGGAACTCGAAACCGGTAAGGTGCCCATAACGCGATTCAAGGAAGGCGACATGGTCGGAAAAGAGGCCGGGGCTAGCAGCTCCATGGCACAGCAGGTCAACGAGGATCAATTGAGGCGACCCCCCCAGAGCATAGCTTGAGGTAGGACTTGAGCCCAGCCACCTGACAGGGCGTCCCGCTGAATAGGACAGTCCTGCCAGAGGCTAGGTCGGCACGGACCGAAGCGTATGAGTCCCCCACATCACTCTGCACGTACTTGGAGCCGCAGCAGCGTCTGAGAGAGACTTCGTCCTCGCAGCGAATGTGACGCACGGCGAATCTGTCGTCGAAGGCCGCACCGTACACAACCCCGCCTTCGTCTATTACCGGCTTGGCGAGCGCCCAGAAGGCTCCGCCAGAGGAACTGTGTGCCCTGACCTCGTCGTCGTTCCTGTACGCGTAGGCACGCAGCGGCGCACTCTTTAGGGCCCGGGCGGCATCACCGTTGGAAGGGCACGCCTTCCGGCAGCGTCCACAGGATACGCACTTGTCGGGGTTGATTCGAGGAACGAGGAACCCCTCGGCGTTGGGGACCATGGCAATCGCTTCCTTAGGGCAGACTGCCATACAGGCGGAGCAGCCCGTACACCTGAGCGGATCCTCGCAGATGGTGTAGCCCTCTCTGCCGGTGGCGTAGAGGGATGCATCGAAGATCGAACAGTAGGGAGAGGTCTTAGCGGGTTTATCGGAGGCGATGAGCGCCTTGACCTTGCGTTTTAGCGTGTTCATAGATGTTCCCACACCGAGAAAAGACGCTGCTTTTGCGAAACCGCCGGTGACGTAGGCAGACCAGAACGCGGGACGTGACGGGCTGACGGCATGGGAATGGGAAAGTGCCGGCTGGGACTTGGTGACGGCGGCTTGGGCTGGGAGCAGATCGGCGTCATCCACAGGAAAGAATACCTCGGACGACGTAAGGGGTGCCAGAACCAGAGACACACCGCGGCCATCGTCAATGCCCTTCTTGACCTTGTCGACGCCCCAGAAGTCGCCGAGCGTGAAGTCACCCGTGCGCTCCAAAACGGTGTAGGGGCACACGTGACATGAGGGCCGGAACGCAGCACCGGAGCCGAATATGTTGCGCCAGGTCTTGCCCAGGACGTCGCCCTCGTGGCGCGTTCCGTCAGAGAGCTCAAGCGATTCAACGCCCAGCGGCACGCCGGCACGCTTGGGGCGGAAGTCGTAGCCAACGACCTTTTGACCAGTTCTGGCCTCGACCCACGCGAGGAACGAGGACCAGAGGCCGGGGGACGGCGCACCGGCGCAGACAAGATCGCAGGTCACGAGCCTGCCGTTTTCGGAGTTAGGCATGAGCGGCCGCCTTCCTCCGTGGGTTCTCGGCAGCCGGCTTCGAATCGAGCTCCTCGATCTTCAGCGCGTGTCGCACGGAGAGGTTCATGACGAGGGCGATAACATAGAAAAACATCTCGTTGGCGTCATAAATGCCATTACCGGTGAAGCCGTATGCGATGAACCAAATCTGCAAAGCTAAAGAGACGACAAGAACGTAGTCCGATACGTGCCCGTGTTCGCTGTGTCGAACGGCAAACAGCGTCCGCACGGTTGAGACGAGGCCCCACGCAAAAAGCGCGATGAAGACGGACGTGCCCACAATGCCCATTTCGGCGAGCATGCCGTAGTAAATATTGTGGGTGAGGTAGGCGGTTCCACCGTCCTGCATATAGAACGCCGCATACCAATTCGCGAAACTCCCGAAGCCTATCCCCGTCACGGGGTGCCCTTGGAACGTAATCCACGCCGCATTCCACAGAAGATCGCGCCCGCTCATCGCATCGGTCTCGTCCTTACCCGTCAGGAGCGCGAACCTCTCGAACGCGCTCCTTCCAAAATCCGTGAACTCGTATGCTATGAAGCATACGGCGACAAGGAGCAGTGCGATGAGGACGACCTTCAGGAACGACTTATTACCCCTCGAAGAGAAGAAGTACAGGACGAAGACGCCCACGAGGGCAATAAGAGCGAACGTCCTCTTGCCAGTGAACAGGAGTGCAAAAACCGTGAGCAACGTTAGCCACAGGTAGACAGAGCTCTTACTACTGCGGTAGTAGTCGATGACGTTCAAGACGCAGGCAATGGACATCATCATACCTCCAGCTTGGTAGTTGCCCAGTAGGCCACCGGTCTTCGAGCCAAATAAGGCCGTCGAGCCGATGAGCGAGAACGCGCAAACATTCAGGTAGACCGAGACTACCCTGATGCAAATCGCGAAAACTGTGGGCTCAACAACAAAGAGCGACAGTGCGGCGTATATTAAGTATCTCTTCGAGTAAATTACAGCAATCGAGTGGGAGCAGGCGGTTGTTGCCTGAGCGCAGCAGAATAAGGCAATGAAGAGTAGCATCAAAAATTCTGCCGACACGCCGTGACCGAGCTTTATGGACCTCGCCCTCCCTGCACGCTCCCTCTCGATTACCGAAAACGAGGCAGCACCTAGCATCGCCAGCATTAAATGGGGGACGTAACCTAATAAGGGAGTCGATCCGCTCGCAAATATTAAGACGAAACAAACGATGTAGACCTGCGCTGCGAGGCTAAGGCTTTTAAACTCGGACCAAGCCCGCCCAAGCGTGAATGCATCGTTATTCATCAAGGCTCTCTTCCAGCCATTTCATAGAGTCATCACGGTGCTGTGCGAGTCGCTCTGCAACATCGGCGTAGTCGAAATTTGGGATATCATCCTGCGGCAGAATGGCTTGACCAGCGATGCCCGCACTTTCCAGGAGCGTCGTGAGGCGCGAGTTCATACCCACAAGCTGTGTCTTCAGCTGCACAAGTAGCGGCCTCTCGAAGATGAGGGAGAACGACGCGACGTGGAACGAGTCGGTGATGACGACGGAAGCGTTCGCTATAAGCCCGAGGAACTCCTCAACCGAAGGCGCGGCAACCTCCGTCCCCGAGCACCGCGTCTTGCGGCTGAGGGGGACGTAGACACAACGCAGTCCGTGCTTACTCGCCACAGACTCGGCGGTTGTGTAGACGGACGGCTCATGGAGTCCATACGCAAGGACATAGGATGCGCCATCGGTGCCTGCACTCGCCATCTCTAGCCATTTGCCCCGGTCCACGAGGAAAACGGGGTCGACGACTGTCGATACGTCCTTGTCCACCTTCGGGGCAAGCCTGTTCGCAAGGTCGAACTCGCGAACGCCCACATGGTCAAGATTGCCGATCGCGGCGAGTAGATTGTCACTGGACAGCAAATCATCGATACCATTACCGGCGCTGGCTGCATACGAAATGCGCTTCTTGCCCTCGGCGAAATCCAGGAAATATGCGGTGTCCCCTCCGGTGAGCTTGGGGTTCCATACCTGGTCGCTCCCGACCACGAACGCGTCGTAACCGCAGACAGCCTCTGCTATATCCAACGAGCCCAGGGGCTCTCCGAGACAGAGCTGGTTCTGAGCAAAGTCGCGGAAGACGGCTTTCCTTCGATTCTTCCAGCTGTAGTTGACGATACCTGACGCGAATCCTTTGGGGGTCAGCGGGGCTGGGAAATACCTGTACGAGTTCTCGATCGCCGGGCACTTGTAGTTAAGCACATCGCACTCGTGTCCCAGCCCCCTGATAGCCTCTCTCAAAGCATATGCCTGCAGAACCGCGCCGTAGTTGAGCGCAGATTGAAATGTCAAGGTTGCGACCCTCATTACTTTCTCTCTTTCAGTTTGAATGTCTTAATTACGACGGTCGGTCACTTGTCGGGCGACGCCAACGCAGTTCTGCAGCCCATTAAGGAACCCCTCTTCGTGGACCTCGGCATAAACGCGTCCGACGACTTGGGAGAGCCTTCTGCCCAGGAATGGAGACAGCCGTTGAACCAGGCCGTACTTCATCTTCATCTTCGGTTCTGACCAACTGGCTGAGTAGTGATGGACGCTGTAGGTGTCCTTCTTGATATGGTACCCGCCGAGGCCGTAGACGGGGTTGAATGCGATGGACGGGAGGAGTGTCCACTCCCCCACCTGCTGACGGCAGTCCATGAGCACGTAGCCTAGTTTTTCAAGCTCTCGGGTGAACACCCAGTTCACAGTATTGTTCTCTAGGAACGCCGGGTCATCGGAGAAGTCCGTACTCTCGTAGTAAGCGAGGCATGAGGCGACAACGGGATCGTGAGGTGGCGCAGCCACGATCAATCCCGTTGTCGCCGTTCTCGACAATTCTTCGATTGCAGAGAACGGCGAACACGTCTCCACCAGCTCGGTAATGTCGCGAACGAGCTCACTCCCGAGGTCCATGTAGACGCCACCAAAATCGTGGACCATGCGGAAGCGTGCGTAGTCGGCCACAAAAGCGTACTTCTTGGCCTCGTAGGCTTTACGGGTCCATTCGCAGCAGTTTACGTCGAAAGTAAATTCGTCGCAGCGGCGGATCTCGTAGCCGGGAGCGTAGCGCTCCCACGAAACGAGGGCCTTCTTGGCCTGCTCGGAGAGTTCGCCATGGCCAAACCAGCAGTAATGGATAATCTTGGGGGTCGACGTCGTCATGACAATTCCCTGTATAGGTCCGCAAGCTTGAGGATGTTGGCATCGATGTTGAAATCCCGCTCGATGGTCCTGCGAGCGGCGGTGCCGATGCTGCCACGCAGCTCAGGAGATGCCAGCAACTCGGCGAGACGATCGGCGAGGTCGTCAACGTCGCCAACGGGGGACATAAAGCCGTTCTCGCCGTCATGAATCACCTGTGGAATGCCGCCCACCGGAGTCATGACGCAGGGTAGGCCGTATGCCATCATCTCGAGTAAGCTCATGGGCATGCCCTCGTGGCGCGACGGCAGGCAGAAGATTCCAGTTTGACGCACGAGGCGCTCCTTGTCCTCGCCCGTGACCCAACCGACGAAGTTGCACACGTCTGCCACGCCGAGCGCGGTGGCAAGGGCACGGTACTTCTCTACGTCCCCGTCGCCGCCAAAGACGTAACGGGCTTCGGGAAATCGCACGCGCAAAGTCTTGGCAGCACGCAAGAGCACGTCAGGGCTCTTGCGTGCACCAAGACGCCCCAGAAAGAGAACGCTTTGGTGCGCGCAAGGGTTGATCGGAGCTTCAGGCAACGCTACGGCGTTGTGCATGACGAGTATCTTGGTGGAGTCGCAAACATTCGCCGCAAAGTAGTCGAGCCATTCCTCGGAGAGAACGATGACGCAGTCGGCCCAGCCGAAGAACTCGCGCACCTTGGAGCGGTAGTCGTCATTAGCATCCTCGAAGAGCGCTGCGAACTCGCCGTCATGCTCATGCAGGACTATATGTTTACCCGCCTTGTGAGCCATAGCGGCAAGGCGGTACTTGCGATCGAAGCTGCCGCGCATCGAGGTGTGAATATGCACGACGTCAGCGGAGGGAAGTTCCCGGCGAAAGCACGACAAGGCTCGCGCAAAAGTCAAGGCCTTCTTTGGCTTGCTGCCGTCGCAGGCGGTCTCTATGTATGTGAGGTCGCACATCTCCCTCAGACCGCCCTCGACATAGCCCTTGGCTACGCTGGCCACGCCGCCCTGCATATCGAGGGAGGGCCCGGCCATTAGTACTCGAAGTTTGCTATTCATGCGCATCGGGCCTCATGGAGATCATGCGGGCGGGGCAACCGCCCCAGATGGAGTACTCGGGCTGAACATCATTTGTGACGACAGCCCCAGCCGCGATAACGCAGTGGTCAGCGACGCGGACACCCTTGAGGATGACCGCGTTAGCGCCCACCCACACATCGTCGCCGATGGAAACCTCGGAGGCGTCGAAGAGTGAATCTTCTCCAAAAGCGTGGTCATGGTCAACCACAACCACATTATTGGCGAAAGAGCAACCTTCCCCTATCTGTACGCGCTCAACCGCGGTGACGGAAACGTTGGTGTTAAACTGGCAGTGCATGCCGACCTCAATGGTCCCGCCGTCAGCTATGAGAGTAAGACCCGCGCGCGATTGGGACCTCTTGCCGAGGACGAGTCTGCCGCCGTTGCGAAGCTCAAGCGTGGGGCGTTTGAAGCCCTGTATGATTGAGCCCTGGACTGAGCCGGGGCTCGTCAGCTTGCGTAAGGCGAGCCCGGTCGCGCATCGAAGCGTGTCAAGGTAAAGCCTCATTGCTAGCATTTCCTCCACACCATCTTGTCCACGACGCCGGTGTAGGACTGGATGATCTTGACCACCTTGGTGGAGACGCTCTCGTCGGCGTAGTCTGGAACGGGCGCCTCGGGCAGCGACCCCTCCGCGTCGAGCTCGACGGCGGTGTGGACGGCCTGCAGCAGGCCGCGCTCGCTGATGCCTGCCAGCGTGAAGCAGGCCTTGTCAAGCGCCTCGGGGCGCTCGGTGGAGGTGCG